>Ga0209988_10000344_pt1 | contig 28434 bp, 29 predicted proteins | sample N075metaG_FD_183115 | JGI IMG/M metagenome (GOLD analysis project Ga0209988, IMG submission 183115) | Deep subsurface microbial communities from Kermadec Trench to uncover new lineages of life (NeLLi) - N075 metaG (SPAdes) (version 2) | ecosystem: Environmental > Aquatic > Marine > Ocean trench... | reverse complement strand
TACCGTATAGCAAGATGTCGGCCTGCGCATCAACCAGTATGGAACGACGCACGCTATCTTGCCAATAGTCGTAATGTGCAATGCGTCGTAACGAGGCTTCAATACCGCCAATGACTATCGGCACATCATCATACGCTTCACGCACACGTTGTGAATAGGCAAGCGTACAACGGTCGGGACGTGATCCGCTTTGCCCACCGGGTGTGTAGGCATCATCAGAACGTGGTTTACGATCTGCGGTATAGCGGTTGATCATCGAATCCATGTTGCCGGCGGTAATTCCGAAAAACAGAGTTGCTTGTCCCAACGCCTCAAAATCATCTTTAGAATGCCAATCCGGTTGTGCGATAATACCGACACGAAAACCCTGGTCTTCAAGCAACCGACCAATAATGGCCATACCAAATGAGGGGTGATCGACATAGGCATCACCCGTAATCAGAATGATGTCACAGGCATCCCATCCCAACACATCCATTTCCGACCGAGACATTGGTAAAAATGGCGCAGGCTCATAGCGCTTGGCCCAGAACTTCGGATAATTATAGAGTGAGGTGATGACTTGTGATTGCATGGTCGCTGACATGGTTTTTCCTGGGTGGCCGCGAATTCTACAGGAAAACAGTGAGTTATGCTTTGTTATGGTGCATGTTCAGTGCCGCGATTCATCGCCTGACTGAAAAGCAAGTGCTAGAATGATAGCTATACATAATTCCACTGATAAAATAACAATAGAATATTAAGTTTTTCTGTCTAAATGGAAAGTAAGAAAGCAGCAATAAAACCTTTTCTCGAAGTTGTCCAGAAAATGTTCGAGCAGGATCTGGGAGAACTGTTGGTATTACACCGAACAGATACAAAAGTATATCTGGGCCCACTGATACTTGATAAAAGCAAGATTTCTGTTAAGGATGCGGGACTATTGCCAAATATCAAGGTAAGCGATGCCGACCCTTGTTTTGAAAATGGTTTTCTTGGCTGTGTCTGTCACACCGAGGGACAGGAATGGGATACTTTATCATTTCACGGTATGGAACTATGTGATTTACCAGTCAGTCTTAGTTCAACCTGTCACAGTACATTAGTCTCAGCCGGAAACGAATACGGTGAAAACCTCAGCGATTTCCTTGGTAGTGTCTATCGAGCATTCAAGTTGATGCTGGACAATCAGTTCATTCCCGTCCTGCTATTAAGGAATGTTCGCACTAAAACGGGAGAAAGTGGGATGGCTGTGACTGATTTACGCATGATGCCAATGGAAATTTCCCTGATAACAGACCTGAATCATGTGGTAAGGGAATCGGTAGAAAAACATCTGACCTCTGGTGTCGATGATGTTGAAATTCATTCGGATCAGTTCGATGAATTGTTTGCAGATTTTATTAAAGATTAAAACTGATGTCGAAAGAAATAGTCACTGTTTAGAAGCGTTAATAAAATTCTCTGCCAGGTCTTTTGCATGCATTGCTTGATTAGGAAAAAGCTTACGACTCCCCAGTAATAAACTCATTCTTTTCTTAGCCTGCTCATGCCCGTATTTATCGGCGATATATAACCACATATAGGCTTTAGTAAAATCCCGTTGTACTCCTTCACCATTCGCATAAATATTGCCCAGGTTGAATTGTGCCCCAGCAAAGCCTTTGTTCGCTGCTACTTCAAACCATTGCCGTGCCACCTGCACATCACGTTCCCGGCCATATCCAAGATAATGCATCACACCGAGATAATTTATAGCTGCTAAATTCTCTTCTTCCTTAGCTAATTTATAAAAACCTGCATAAGCAGTTTCGTAGTCCCCTTCATCGAATGCCTGATAAGGGTCGTTTGATTTTTTACATCCGGTAAGAAGGCTAATACAGAATAGTAAAAACAGAATTTTACCTGACAATAGGTTCATCATAATAATGAATCAATATACAGAGAAATTGAAGTCTCTAGTATGTTTCTAACAGTCCATCATGCAACTGATAGGTTTTATCCATTTTCTCAGCCAGGCTCTGATTATGTGTCACCATGATAAAGCTGGTACCAATATCCTCTTGCAATTCCAACATTAAATTAAAGACCTGATCAGCTGTTTTCTCGTCCAGATTTCCTGTGGGTTCATCAGCAAGGATACATTCTGGTTTGGTCACCATTGCCCTGGCAATCGCAGCACGTTGTCTTTCACCACCAGATAATTCTCCGGGTTTATGTTGCAGACGATCTCCCAGCCCGACTTTTTCCAGTAATTCCCTGGCTAACCTGGCTGCGGTTTCCGCCTCACAACTATCAGAGATTAATAGCGGCATGGCAACATTTTCCAGTGCAGTAAATTCTGGCAGCAAATGATGAAATTGATAGATAAAACCCAGTGATTCATTACGCAATTTTCCACGTTCTGCATCTGTGAGGCTTAAAGTGTTTTTGCCGATAATCGATATCTCACCTTTGTTGGGTAAATCCAGTCCTCCGAGCAAATGCAGCAGCGTACTTTTACCTGAGCCGGATGTTCCCATAATTGCAATACTCTCACCGCGTGAGACTTGTAGATTGACGCCGCGCAAGACATCGACTTGTAAATCCCCTTCTGCAAAGGATTTGTAGAGGTCAACACATGAGAGAATTTGTTCACTCATGTTCCCATCACTCATAACCCCATTATTCATATCCCAGTTACTCATATCTAAGGGCCTCGGCAGGTTGAGTATGCGCTGCCCTCAATGCGGGATAGATTGTCGCCAGTATGCAAAAAATGAAAGATACAATACTGATAGTAATAACATCACTCCAATGCATGTCCGAAGGTAGATCACTGATGTAATACACATCCGGTGACAGGAATTTCATCCCCAGCATATTCTCAATTGCGGGAATGATGGCTTCTACATTTGTTGCTAACCATATGCCACTAATCACGCCGAACAGGATACCGACCACACCAATCAAGGTGCCCTGGATCATAAAGATTGCCAGGATACTTTTAGGACTGATACCAATGGTTCTCAACACTGCTATATCTGCCTGTTTGTCTGTGACGGTCATCACCATGGTTGAAATGATATTAAATGCAGCCACTGCAATGATCAGTGTCAGGATAAAAAACATCACTGTTTTTTCCATCTTTAATGCCCGGAAAAAATTTGCATGCCTTTGTGTCCAGTCTGTCACCCAGAAGTAACCAGGCAATTGAGCAACGACATTTCTGCTAACCGTTGGCGCGGTAAGGATATTATCTGTTTTTATACGTAAGCCTGTTGGGCCGTCCTTGCGAAACAAACGCATGGCATCATCCATGTGAATCAATGCCAGGGCACTATCAAATTCATGCATGCCAATCTCGAAAATGCCTACCACCGTGAAGCGTTTTAGTCTGGGGAGGATGCCGGCTGGTGTGATATTTGTCTGTGGTGCAACTAGTGTAACTTTATCGCCGATAGTCACACCCAGTGCACGCGCCAGTTCCTTTCCGAGCAGAATGTCAAATTCGCCAGCAACAAGATTAGAGAACTTCCCCAGGATCATTTTGTCTGCGATGACTGAGACCTTGGGTTCTTCTTCCGGAAGAATGCCTCTGACAATGGTGCCAGTGACATTTTTAGCATGAGTTAACATACCTTCAGCATGGAAATAAGGTGCAACACCGACAATCCCGGGATGATGTTCTACTTCTTCAGCCAGCATTTTCCAGTCTGAAAGAGATTCACCCCGCTCAACAATCGTCGCATGGGATGCCATACCCAGGATTCTTTGAGTAAGTTCCTTTTCAAATCCATTCATGACAGACAATACGGTAATCAATGCCATCACACCCAGACCAACACCCAGCATAGATGTCAGGGAGATGAATGATATAAAATGATTGCGTCGCTTGGCTCTTACGTAACGCAGTCCAATAAAGACTTCGACAGGTTTAAACATGAGCGGCATTATATACTCAAACTATCTGGAAACGCAGGTTTGCTAATGAAACATGTGATTAAATAAAACTTTTTTAACTATCAAGGATCTCTTTTGAATTTACTTGCAATAGATACTGCCACCGAAGCCTGTTCTGCCGCGCTACATATCAATGGTGTGAATACAATAAAATATGAGGTCGCGCCGCGTAGACATGCAGAACTCATCCTGACCATGATCGACGAACTGCTTACTGAGTCATCGCTTTCTCTCGGGCAGCTTGATGCACTGGCATTTGGACGTGGTCCTGGTGCTTTTACCGGTGTACGTATTGCGACTGGCGTAATTCAAGGTCTGGCGCTGTCCACAGATTGCCCTGTTGTGCCTGTTTCAACACTTGCAGCCCTGGCGCAGGGGGCGATTTCTGAATCAAAACAGATCGCCTGCGCGATTGATGCGCGTATGGGTGAAGTTTATTGGGGCTTATATCAAGCCAACGAGGCCAACATTATGCAACTTGTAGGCGAGGAAACCGTGTGTCTGCCTGATGCTGTTCATATTCCTGCCGCAAATGGCTGGCTTGGTGTTGGCAGTGGTTGGGAAACCTATGGGAAAGAACTGCAGACCCGATTGACTGGATCTTTAGCAGGCTTCAGGACTGGTGAGTATCCCTCTGCAGAAGCTATATGTACCTTAGCGGTAGATGCTTACCAGAGAGGTGAAGCTGTGGATGCTGCGGAGGCCCAACCTGTCTATCTAAGGGATAAGGTTACCAACTAGACATAATTTCATACTGTCACAAACTTATTATTAACATTAAATATATATTATATCTTATTGATATATTTATGTTTTATATTTATAATTAAGCAAATTTCTGACTAAAGACTCATTAGAAACTCGTTATAGTCATTATCATCCATCAATCCTTCGACTTCTTCGGGATTAATAATACTGATTGTCATAAACCAGCCATCCCCTTCAGGATCGGCATTAACCAGTTCCGGTTCATCTTGTAGATTTTCGTTCACTGAGAGCACCGTGCCTGTTAATGGCATTTTGACTTCTCCAGCTGCCTTTACTGATTCTACAATAGCAGCTTCATCATCCTTACCAAGTTCTCTGCCAACCGCAGGCATTTCGATATAAACCACATCGCCCAACTGTTCCTGTGCATAATCGGTGATACCTATCACTGCTGTGTTGTCTTCTTCCAGCCTGATCCACTGATGATCTTCTGTGTACCTCAGTTCACTCATTAGAACTAACCTTTTTTCGCGTGATTAAGAATTTTTGCGACGCGATATTCACTGAATTGCGGCACAATTGCAACTTACTCTTATTTAATAGCCTCGTTTAAACGTAGAGTGTAAGTCTCGATTTTGCCAGACGAATGTAGTTTCAGATAGCGATAGCCTGCTGCACGGCCGTCTCTTCTATATTCGCCAGCCTCTGGCATAAATTGTACACAGGTAGAGGGCGATGCCATTAGGTGAACACCATTTCGCTCAGCGTTGAATTCCTGATGTATATGCCCCCATAACACTGCTTTAACGTGATGATATTTATCCAATACCTGAAAAAAATCTTGCGGATTATTTAAACGCATACTGTCCATCCACACGCTGCCGATTTCGACTGGGGGATGATGCAGACATACCAGCACATGCTTATCTTGATTCTCTCCTAATATGTCATCTAATAAATCCAGTTCTTGCTGTTGAAGTTGCCCTGCATGGGTATTTAGCAGAAAGGAATCGAGCATGATTATCAACCAAGAGCCTATTTCTATCGATTTTGAAGTATGGACGTTTTTGGTATTGAGTAGCTTGTGCATCAAGCCTGGAGAATCATGATTCCCAGGCAGGCAAAATACCGGTTCTTCAATCGAGGTAAATACCTCTAACCATCTTTCGTAGGCAATGGTTCTCGCATCATGTACCAGGTCGCCCGTGGCTAATATGGCATCTACTGGCCAATTATTGTCTCTGGCAAGATTGAGCACCTGATTGAGTGAGGCCCTGGTATCGACATCATCAAAACGTTCTTTTTCATCAGCAAAGATATGCGTATCTGTGATCTGCAATAGTTCTGCGTAATCCTGATGAGATGGTTGTATTTTAAAATGATCACTCATGTATCAGTTGTTCCAATTTTAATTAACCACTCTAATTAACCCACCGATCACTCAGCACAGGTAATTTTTTAATGAATGGAATCAATAATGCATAGGCAAGCAATCCAAGACTATCTGCAACAATATCGAATAATGAAAACATTCTGTATGGTAAAAAATATTGAAGAACCTCTAATGAAAAACCGTATGCAACCAATAAAAGTATTTTAACCGAATGGAAACGAGAATTCGGGAATGAGAAATCCACTAACAATGCCAGGACAAGAAAGGTCGCGAAATGATTTATCTTGTCATAGCTTAATGGGAAAACCATGTATCCCAACTCGGCCGTTGCCAGATATGTGATGCCTACCAGGCTAAGAAATAACGACACCCTATAATAAATAATATGCCTGAGAGATAATTTCATTTCGACCAAAAGCTACCCATAAATCACTCAGCATCACCCTGCATTCTCTCAAAAAAGAAAGCATCAACATCCGCAAGTTCCGTACTCCTTTTCATATCTGGCAAACTGTTAAGAAAAACTTTGCCGTAGGATTTGGTTTTGATTCTTGGGTCACAAATCATCAATACACCATAATCGCTGGCATCACGTATCAATCGACCTACACCTTGTTTCAAACTGATCACGGCCTGTGGTAATTGATACGTCATAAATGGGTTTTGCCCGTTTTCCTTCATTTTGGCCGCACGTGCGCGAAACACAGGGTCATCTGGTGGGGCAAATGGTAATTTATCGATAATGACGCAAGATAGCGCCTTGCCTCTGACATCAACACCTTCCCAGAAACTGTTGGTACCCAATAAAACAGCATGCTCAGTCTCGCGGAATGACTGCAGTAATTCTGATCGAGGCGCATCCCCCTGTCGCATGATGGGATAATCAATTCTTGATTGTAACAGGCTGTAAGCCTCATTCAGGGCACGATGGCTGGTGAATAATAAAAATGCATGACCCTGACTCGCTTCAATCACGGGCAATGCCATATTAATTACGGCCTCTGTATAAACTGCTTCATTAGGCTCTGGCATCCCCTGCGGTAAATATAGCAATGCCTGTTTTTGATAATCAAAGGGACTGGGCCAACTTTGAGCCCTTGTCTCTGACAAACCAAGTTGATCAGTAAAATGTGAGAAATCCTCGGCGACGGACAGCGTGGCTGAGGTATAGATACTATTACAACCATGTTCTGCCAGGCGCGCCTGAAATGTTGCAGAAATATCCAGTGGAGTTTGATGCAGCAAAAAGCCCTGCCCCCTTGTTTCCAGCCATTGCACCAGGTCTTCTGATTCTCTTTCAATAAAGGTTTGTAAGGTTTCGATCATATTGCCGCATCGTCGCCAACAATTTTCCAGCGATTTTGAACGTTCTGCCAGGGTATCGAGATATTTTTCTAATGAGCTTAAATTATCCCGGAAATCCTGTAACGCCCGTTTAACCTTTTTATCGGCAAAAACCTCATTCCATGCGCTACGTTTTTCCTGACGACCAAGACTTAAACGAAATTTACGCAGACTGGTTTGACACTCCCGGATCTCGTCCAGTACTTCTGCCATATCATTGGCATCCTTTAAATAGGCCGCCGTAGTATCGCTAAACAATTCATTGAATTGTCGGCTGCTCAAAGTCTGACTGAAAAATTCAGAGGCCAGTGCCGGTAATTGATGAGCTTCATCAAAGATAATTGTGTCTGCCCTGGGCAATACTTCACCAAAGCCTGATTCGCGCAATGCCAGATCAGCCAGAAGCAAATGATGATTAACCACGATAACTTCGGCTTCATTCGCCTTGCGCCTGGCCTTAAACACAAAACAATCATCATAAAAGCTGCATTCCTGTCCTAAGCAATTTTCTGTGTTCGAAACAATCCTGGAACGAATTGTCGCATCTTCTGGCAAATTGATTAGTTCAGCCAGATCCCCTGTGTCTGTCTGTGTTGCCCATTTTTTGACCATGGGAATGTCAGATAAATCTTCTTTTGTAGCATAAGGAAAATTATCATCACTATTTTCCAGGCGATGCAAGCAAAGATAATTTGCCCTGCCTTTAAGCAAGGCTGTCACTACCGGTACATTTAATGCCTTGCGTACGATGGGTAGATCTTTGTAATACAATTGATCCTGCAGATGTTTGGTGCCGGTTGAAATGATCACACGTTTGCCAGACAGCAGTGCAGGCACCAGATAAGCAAATGTCTTTCCTGTTCCAGTTCCTGCCTCACAGACCAGCGAATCATCATTGTTCAGAACATCAGCGATAGCCTGTGCCAGCTGTTGCTGTTGAGGACGGACAGTAAAGCCATCAATGCAATCTGCTAATGGGCCCGTTGCGGAAAGGATATCCTGAACATCAAACATTATTTACGGTCATCCTCTCAGGCCCTTTCAATTGGAAAACCAAGTACTTCACAAATGTCATTAATTCCTGTCATAACCATCAACAGTCGATCGATACCCACAGCAACACCCGCGCAATCAGGAAGGCCTTGTTTCAAGGCATCCAGAAATAAATGATCAATGGGCAAGTCTGGTCGGTTTTCTTTTTTTCGCAATGTTAAATCCTGCTCAAACCTGGCAAGTTGTTCATCTGCATCTGTCAATTCATGAAAACCGTTGGCGATCTCCATACCGTTAATAAACAACTCAAAGCGTTCAGCAACCTTTGGTGTAGTGTTACTGAGTTTTGCCAATGCACTTTGACATGCAGGGTAATCGTAAACAAACAGTGGCCTGGTGTCGCCCAATGTTGAGGTAATTTTGTCACTAAAAATAAAATCCAGTAATACTGAGCGTTCTTCTATCGTTGATGACAGACCATGCTGCTGTGCCATTGATTTTAGTTCATTCGTATCACATGTATGTGGATCCAGACCTGTATGTTCTAGAAATATTTCACCATAACTTATTTTTTCACAATGGTTCATCGCAAAGAGGTTTAAAAATATTTCAAGCTCTTGCATCAATTGATGATGCCCATAGCCGGGCTGGTACCACTCCAGCATGGTAAATTCTGGATTATGATACTTACCTTGTTCTTCATTCCTGAACACCCTGGATATCTGGTAAATAGCACCTGTACCTGAGGCCAATAATCGCTTCATAGCGTATTCAGGTGATGTCTGTAGATATAAAATTTTACCTGAGTTTGACTGTGGACTGGAATACTCACTACGAAAGCTGTTCAATTGCATGTCTGTTGCCGTCGCATGCGACAATACTGGCGTTTCAACCTCCAGTATATTCCGTTCGGCCATGAACTGACGTATCTTAATATACGTTTCAGCTCTTAGTTTGATTAACCGCTTATCAGCGTACGGACGCCAAGCCTCTGACATTTAGGATTTCACTTAATAAAAAATCTTTTAGATGTTGTGTGGTGGAATATCTAATCTTTAGCCCTGCTGACATATTCCCCTGTTCGAGTATCAATTTTTATTAACTCTTCATTCTCGATAAACAAAGGTACCTTGACGATAGCGCCTGTTTCCAGTGTCGCAGGCTTCGAACCCCCTGATGCGGTATCACCCCGCAGGCCCGGATCTGTATCCGTTATTTGCAAAATGACAAAATTTGGGGCTGCGACCGATAATGGCGATCCATTCCACAATGTGACCTCACATATCTCTTCACCTTTTAACCATTGCGCAGCGCCCTCTACGGCCGCTTTGTCTGCTGGATATTGTTCAAACGTCGTTTGATCCATGAAATACCAGGTATCTCCATCGTTGTATAGATATTGCATATTCGTATCCATGACATCTGCTGCCTCTACAGATTCACCAGATTTATAGGTCCTTTCAAGGACGCGACCATTTTTGAGATTGCGCATTTTGACGCGGTTAAAGGCCTGTCCTTTACCAGGCTTTACAAACTCATTGACCATAATCGAAAATGGGTCATTATCAATCATAATTTTCAGGCCTGCCCTGAACTCATTAGTGCTATACGTTGCCATGAGCATCTCTTCCAAATATTCTGTAAAATAATTTCCTATCATACCGTGAATATAGCGGGTATGGCACATCGTACCGTGAATAAGGTGAGACATGCAGCATAGAAATTGGAAGGAAATATTACAGGAGGCAAGCTCCTCACCCCAGGAGCTACTCTATAAACTAAACATTGAAGATCCTCCACTGATCTCAGGGCTAGCGAATAAGGACTTCCCACTGCGGGTACCAGCAGGATTCGTCAGCAGAATGAATCAAAATGATCCTGACGATCCCTTGTTTAAACAGATATGGCCATCTGTTGAAGAAGAAAATGAAGCAGCTGGGTTTATTAAAGATCCTCTTAATGAAGTTAATCGCCAGGTTACGCCAGGTCTATTGCACAAATACCCGGGAAGGGTTCTGCTTGTATTAACAGGTGCCTGTGCTATTCATTGTAGATACTGCTTCCGCAGGCACTTTCCTTATTCTGACTCAAATCCTTCAGGAGAAAACCTCAACAGGGCCATCGAATATTTACAAAATGAAACCAGTGTGACTGAGGTCATCCTCAGTGGTGGTGATCCCCTGTCTGTTTCAGATGAGCGCCTGTCTGACCTGGTTTCACGATTGGATGAAATACCTCATCTTAAAAGGCTACGGATCCACACTCGCTTCCCGGTAGTCGTCCCTGAAAGAATCAATGATGCATGCCTGAAATGGTTAACTAAAACACGTTTACAGCTCGCGATTGTTTTACATGTAAATCATGCCAACGAACTTAATCAATCAGTCGAACAAGCCATATTGAAATTAAGAAACCATAATATTTCATTATTTAACCAATCCGTATTATCAAAAGGCGTTAATGATTCTGCTCAAGCGCTAGTGGCGTTAAGTGAGGCCTTGTTTGCCTATGGAATTATCCCTTACTATCTGCATTTGCTAGACCCTGTTTCAGGGGCAAGCCATTTTGAGGTTGATGAATTCAGTGCAAAATTATTAATGCAGGAGATACAAAAAATACTCCCTGGCTATCTCGTACCAAGGCTTGTTAGAGAAGATTGTGATACGCCCCACAAGACTATCATCGCTTTTTAGGTATTGAGCAAATAGTAATTTTTCTCGTCACTGAGCTTGCAATTGTATATAATCCCCGCCCAAATTAGATGAGTGAAATATACATGATTTTCCTAAATGACTGAACAAAATATAAACCATATTCTCGTCATTGACGATTCAGTGGATTTTAGAAATCTACTGGTTAAGTTTTTTGGGTCAGTCTGTCCAGGGGCAACCGTTGATGCCTATGACCCTGCCGATGGTAAACCTTCGGAAACATTTGCCTGGGATAAATATGATCTGCTTATTCTCGATTATGACCTGGGCAATGGAGAAAATGGCCTCGAGTGGCTCAGACTGTACAAGACTTCTAGCAGCTTTCCCCCAACAATCATGCTAACAGCGCAGGGTAACGAAGAAACCGTTGTTAATGCCTTTCGTTATGGTGCACAGGATTACCTGAGAAAAGACGGCTTAACCAAGGGTCGCATGATTGAGTCTATTAATAACGCATTAAAAAAATATAAGGAAGAATCAAAGAAGGCAAGCACAGAACAATTATCCGTGCATATCTACAAAAAAGAAAAGTTTTATCGTTCCCTTGAGAAGGTAAAAAATAAAGATATCATCATTCTCATCGAGATTGACAAGTTCCAGTCACTGAAAGATGACATTGGTATGTTGTCAGCTGATAAAACTGCGAATTTTATATCAGAGAAAATTTTAAAACTTATCACAGACTCGGAATATACCGGAGAGGTAACAAGAATTGGCGACTCAAGTATTGCTATATTGATTCACAATTACGAGAAAGATGATAAAGGCAAGATCATTTGCGAACAACTTTGCAATCAATTTAACGATACGAAATTTGAGATAGATGGAAAGACCATCGATTTTTCTCTCAACATAGCTTCGATCTATGTGTCTGACGAACCTACAGACGCAGAGACCATCATGAAACAGCTCGATACTGCCTGTCGTGTTGCCAGAGACAAACCTGGACATTCATATGTAAGCAACGAAACAAAAAATAAAGATGAACTAGAAGTTAAGAATAAAGATGAAATAGAAATCGATGAAAAATTGAATGCAATTGTAATCAGTGCATTCAGTGAAGACCGCGTAAGACCTCTATATCAGTCCTTTATCAAACTCTCCGATATGGAGTCCAGATTCGAGTCCATGGAATATTATCAGGTTAGAATTAGATTAATTGACCCTGATGGTGATGTTATTGAAGCAAGAGAATTCATTCCTATTGTAGAAAATAAAAGTATACAAAAAGAAATGGATAGATGGGTAATCAAATCATGTATACATGGAATTGCTAAAAACAAGTCACCTGAATCAGGAAATTCCGGTTTTTTTATTGCCTTAACTGAAGACTCACTCACTGACATAATGTTCTCAAAGTGGCTGGAATCAGAATTGCTTGTACAAGGAATTTCTGATGTGGCCAATGCCCTTGTGCTAGAAATTAGCCTCGCAAACTACATAAAACATGCGAAACCAGCTTCCTTTTTAATCAAAACACTTGGTGAAAAATATAATATTTTATTTGCTCTAACTGATATCACTGGAAGTTCGAATCTGGAGAATATTTTATCTCAATCAAAATTTGATTTTATTATGATATCGCCATTTACCAGTGAAAATAAAATGTCTGAAAATAAAATTGGAAATATCGTCAATATAGGCAAGAATTTTTCATGCGCATCAGTGGCAACTAAAATTGAGGATAATGATGCGATGGTTACTGCAATGACTTATAGTCTGGACTTTATTTCCGGTTTTTTCCTGCAACCACCACAGGAGAATATCATGGAAACTGAGGTGGTTGAGGTCTGAATTAGATAGGGAAAAGCAGCTAGCAACTGTAGGGCATCTCTATTAATGGTACTAAAGCATAAGATTCGCTGAAGCTCATCTAATCTTTTTCCGCGATTGCCGCGTCACCGATTTTTGCTCCTGCAAAATCGGCATACTGTACTTCCTGTACAAAAGATCCGTACTCATATCCTCATGTATGTAATATACACTCCGGTATTGTGCGCGGTGCTTCCTTACACTCACAAAAAAACTCTAATTAATAGAGGTACCTTCTAAGTACAGAAGCTACTGAATATATCGCGTCATTGTTTCCTTAAACAGATCACTCTTCACAGGTTTAATCAAATAAGAGTCACATCCGGCAAGCTCACCTTTAAGCTGATCTGCGGCAGATGAATTTCCGGTAAGCATAACAACAGGTGTCGATTTAGTAGCATCATCCCCCTTTATTGTTTTACATATCTCATAGCCGTCCACACCAGGCAAGATAACATCCAGAAAGATCATGTCGTAACGATTATCTTTAAGCAATTCCAGTGCCTTTTCTCCTGATTCCGCCAGGTCAATATTGTTCGCGTAATCTTGTAGTGCCATATTCAACTGAATTCTTACAGGTAAACTATCATCGACAACCAGTACTGAACCCAGACTTTTTTCTGTAGCCTCAGCTGATTTAGATGCCTCTTGCTTCTGAGATGCATCCTGGTCCAGATCAGGGTCAGTGTATTCTAGTAATTCTTTACCTTTAAATGCACCGGCATCATAAGAATCAAATTCTTTGGCCGCCACTCTTTCAATCAAAGAGAGCATTCTCGTCGCAATAAATGGCCTTCGTATATAATAATTCTCAGTATCTCTGGATCTTACACGCGTAACTCTCACCACAGGAATCGAAGAATATTCACTGTTCTCAATGCAAAGTGACTGCCACTCATGAACCGCATCAGCATCATCAAAATTTACTATCATCATTTCTGGCTTGTTATTATTATTATCAAAAATACAGAATGATGTTGGCCTTGTTTTAGATAGCATAAAAATAGCACCCAGTACCTTCTCTTCATGCTCTGATAGGCCGATAAACTTGACTGTATGTGGCGTTTTATTTTCCATTACTACCGGATATTTTAATGGAGATCGGGCAATCTTAGCGGAATGTTAATTTTAATTCTATAGCCCATCATTACATCTGGTTTTTAATCATAATTTCAAGTTAAAATCATACTGAGATTTAAGGTGACAGCTTATGCAAGCAGATGCACAATGGCTAGATACCTAGTCTGTATCGTAATTTTATTAACCATATAGGGATATAAAAGCCAATTCATGTCCGATCTGAACATCAATAGGGTCTTAGTTATTGACAGATCAGCCAGATTTCGGCGTGTGTTGACACGATTCTTCTCCCAAAATTTTCCGAATGCCAGCATTAAAGAATATGAACCAGAACAAGGCTGTCCTGATAATACCTTTCCATGGCACGAATTTGACCTGCTATTCCTGAATTCCACACTGGGATCATATGGCAATGGACTTGATTGGCTCAGGATCTGTAAAACGGGCGTGAAATTTCCAGCAACGATAATAACTACAGATCAGGGCCATGAAAAAATAGCTGTCAGTGCTTTCCGATATGGTGCCCACGATTACCTCAATAAAAATGGACTATCAATCTCCCAATTAAAAAAATCCGTTTATCGTGCAATGAATAAACGTGCTAATGAAATCAGTACAGATGATGCTCACCTACTGAAGAACAAACTCATTAATAGGGTTAAACTCTACCAAAGTCTTGATGAAGCACATGGAGCTGGCGCCCTGTTAATGGTTTCTATTGATGGGTTCGATGAAATTCATAACAAAATTGGATTGATAGCTGCTGATGATTTAGGAAGCCACGTAGCTGACATTATCAGCAAATCCAGTTCATCAATAAACATTGATAACGTCGAAATCATCAGAATGAATGACGATACTATCGCCGTCATAATACTCGGAGCTAAAAATAATGATATTTATACCGAGTTTTCTGAAGAGCTTTGCAAAAGAATTGCCACTTCCCCTTTCGAACATGAAGGTAAAAATATTGACTATAAAATCAGCATTGGAATCGCATTCATAAAAGAAAGTTCCCGTGGTGCAAAAACCAACATCGCTTGTGCCGATGCTGCCCTTCAGCTGGCGAAGGAAAACTCTGATAATTCATATGTTGTATTTTCTGACAGTACACAAAGTACAAATGTTGCTGATCAAAAACTGGTTTTACACATTCAAGATTCAATTAAGGAGAACCGTGTACAACCATTCTTTCAACCAATTATCAGTGTTTCAGAAGCCACTGCGAACCTTGACACAACCATTTATCAGCTGCGCACAAAGTTAATTGACCTGAATGGCCAGCTACTGAGTTATAACGATTTTTTCCCCATCCTGAAACAGAACAAACTCGTCAAAAATCTGGATTACTGGGTTGTCCGACATGTTATCGACAGATTACATAAAATTAAAAATGAAAATCAGGAAAAGATTGGCTTTCTTGTCTCTCTGGAGGAAGAGAGTCTAATAGATAAAGGTCTTATTAAGTGGATTGATAAACTGATCGGGTATTTTAATGATCCTGGCCTTGCATCATCCATTATGTTTGAGATTCGTGCAGAACATTTTATTTCCCTGCAAAAAAATGTCCTGGATATAATGATGGGACTAAGAGACAAATACGGAATCTCATTTGCACTGACTAATGTCCATGGCTTATCCACTTTAACTACATGCACACATCAGACATCATTTGAGTTCATCAAAATTCCTATGTATGTAACATCTGATAGCGGAGAAAAGGCAATAGATACCAATGAACTGACCCGGTTGATAACCACCTCCAGAGAACAAGGTTCACTTACCATTGCAGACAGAATAGATAACGCCGACTATCTCTCAGCCGCCATAGAATGTGGTGCAGATTTTGTATCAGGTTACCTGGTACATCCTCCTCAGGAAGATATTTCTCCAGAAAATGAAGTTGTAATATAAGGCAAGTTACGCATCAATTGCCTGCATCCTGGATATATTGCGAAATCCACGAGGCAACATATTGCCACGACGACCTCTTCCTCCCAGATAATGTTTTATATCTGCCGATTTCAGTTTCAGCTGTCTTTGCCCGGATTGTATGGCCAGTGTTGCTCCAACGGGCACAACTGTCATTGCTATAACATATTCCTCGCGTGCTTTTAATTTTGCCGGAGGGATCTGAATAATCTTTAACCCTTTGCCCTTACCTAATAACGGCAGTTCATTCAGTTTAAATAGCAATAACCGCCCTATGGTTGAAACAGCAGCAATCAGGTCGGTTTTATAATCGTTTACAGTGACAGGTGGTAATATTTTTGCTCCTTTCGGTAAATTGACTATCGCTTTACCATTTTTATTTTTAGTCACCATATCTTCCAGTTTTATAATAAATCCATAACCGGCATCAGACGCCAGCAGATGTAGTTTACCCCCATCTCCCAACATGACACCTTCAAAGCTGGCACCATCCGGTGGATTAAGTTTGCTTGAAACTGGCTCGCCATGACTTCTTGCAGAGGGTAATGAATGTGTGGGCAATGTATAGCATCGTCCAGTTGAATCAATAAAAACGGTATTTTGATTACTACGTCCTGTAGCCAAACACTTAAAACCATCCTCAGCTCTATAATTTAAACTGTGTGGATCAATATCATGACCTTTTGCCGCGCGGACCCAGCCCTTATTTGATAATATGACACTCACGTCTTCTGTCGGAATTAATTTTTTTTCATCAATCGCCTGCGCATTTTCCCGCTCAACTAATGGAGATTTTCTTTTGTCGCCAAACTCTTTTGCATCTGCCTGAAGTTCTTTTTTGACCAGAGTTTTCAATCGTTGCCTGGAGCCTAGCGTTTGTTTTAATGTTTTTCCTTCCTTTTCAAGTTCTTTTAGCTCACCCTCGATTTTAATCTCTTCAAGTTTCGCCAGTTTCCTCAGTTTAAGTTCGAGTATGCCTTCAGCCTGAATATCAGATAATTTAAAACGCTTCATTAAAAAAGTTTTAGGTTTGTCTTCTTGCCGAATTATCTGAATGACTTCATCAATATTCAGGTAAGCAATCATCAAGCCTTTCAATATATGAATCTGCGCAAGTATCTTATCCAGTCGATGCTCTAATCTTTTCGTAACAGTCGTTATACGGAATGACAGCCATTCCTTCAGGATTGTTCTCAAGTCCATGACTTTTGGTCGACCATCTATGCCGATAATATTCATGTTGACGCGGTAACTACGTTCAAGATCGGTGGTCGCAAACAAATGAGACATGAGATCATTGCGATCTACCCTGTTTGATCTGGGGATTAATACAATCCGTACAGGATTTTCATGATCTGACTCATCACGTAAATCATCCAGCATGGGCAATTTTTTCGCATGCATTTGTGCAGCAATTTGCTCAAGTACCTTACTGCTTGAACTTTGATGTGGTAATGCCGAGACAACAATATTACTACCTTCTTTTTCCCAGACAGCTCTCATTTTCACTGAACCATTGCCGGTTTTGTATATCTCGAGAATATCCTCGTTAGGGGTGATAATTTCTGCGTTGGTTGGATAATCAGGACCTTTAATATGCTCACAAAGGTCTTTAACTGTCGACTTTGGTGAATCTAGTAAGCGAATGCAGGCACTTGTAACTTCGACGAGGTTATGTGGCGGGATATCTGTCGCCATACCCACGGCAATGCCTGTTGTGCCGTTTAACAGAATATTTGGCAGTCTAGCTGGTAATAATACTGGCTCCTGAAGCGTTCCATCAAAATTAGGTGACCATTCAACCGTGCCCTGCCCCAATTCACTCAAGAGTACTTCAGCATAGGCGGTCAGTTTTGATTCCGTATAGCGCATGGCTGCAAAGGATTTAGGGTCATCCATCGAGCCCCAGTTCCCCTGGCCATCAATCAGGGGATAACGATAGGTAAATGGTTGTGCCATCAGCACCATGGCCTCATAGCATGCGGAGTCACCATGCGGATGAAATTTGCCGATGACATCACCCACGGTACGAGCAGATTTTTTATATTTTGCAACAGACTTCAGGCCGAGTTCTGACATGGCATAGGTAATGCGCCGCTGAACAGGTTTTAGACCATCACCGATATGAGGCAGTGCCCTGTCCAGAATGACGTACATGGAATAATCAAGATATGCCTGCTCAGTAAAATCTTGCAGTGGTCTTTCTTCGTTCTGTTGAAAATCAAAATTACTAGTTTCGGCCAATTTATTTTCCTCTATAAAAAATCATAGCAATACCATCAATTAAAGCATTGTATTCCACTTTTCCATGACTGTGATGTAAATGTCAATCTTGTCATGTAGTTATGATTCAGTTAGTTTATCAGTCAACTCAAACAGGAGTATTTAGTGGAAAATTTTACACCAGTTCCAGCATTTGCAGGCGGTCTTTTGATAGGATTGAGTGCAGTTATCATGTTGCTTTTTAATGGCCGAATCACTGGCATCAGTGGCATTTTTGATGGCATCGTCATTAATCGTAAATCTGGTGATCGATTCTGGCGGGTTTGTTTTTTGCTCGGTCTGGTACTTGGAGGATTTCTATTTAGCGTCTTTATGCCAGGTTCATTTATCCCAAGAGATGGCTTTTCACTTATACTCCTTATCACCGGCGGCTTCATTGTTGGCATAGGCACGCGTATGGGTAGTGGTTGCACCTGCCATGCCCATTGATGTAGGCCCATATCCCGATGCGAAATATCCGGTTGTTGCCTGGATATTCTGTGCCAAAAAAATCAGCAATATGGATACGTATAATTTTTTTCTCAACATTACTCTATTTCCTGAACTTATCGCCCACACTTACACCATCAACAGACATAAGCCATGCCTGATTCAGACGCAAACGATCTTTAAAAATTAAACTTGATTCAAGTTTTTATCTTTGTCTGATTTATCTTAAAAGATGAATCAGTTAATACCCCTCATGGCGGCATTCTATGGACTTACAGAGGTTTATCCAACGATATCGCGTGTATTTTACTGAGTTGTGGCAAGATTCCCTTTGGATTCCAGCCATGCCTTCCTGTCTGAGGCACGTTTTTTAGCCAGCAACATGTCCATCATTTTGTTTGCTTTCTTGATATCAGGTAATGTCAGTTTAACTAAACGCCTGGTCTCTGGAGCCATAGTAGTCTCACGAAGTTGTAAGGGATTCATCTCACCCAAACCCTTGAAACGCTGCACATTGACCTTGCCTTTCTTTTTTTCAGCAGAAATCTTGTCCAGGACTCCCTGCTTTTCGGATTCATCCAGCGCATAAAATACTTCCTTGCCAACATCAATCCTGTATAGAGGAGGCATAGCAATATAAATATGACCTTTTTCGACCAGAGGCTGAAAGTGTTTCATAAACAAACCACATAATAGCGTGGCAATGTGTGCTCCATCAGAATCTGCATCCGCGAGTACACATATTTTTCCATAACGAAGACCATCGATATTATCCGAGCCCGGATCAACACCAATAGCAACAGCAATGTCATGGACTTCTTTTGATGAAAGCACCTGGGATGAATCGACTTCCCAGGTGTTTAATATCTTCCCTCTTAACGGCATGACTGCCTGGAATTCACGATCCCGTGCCTGTTTGGCAGAGCCGCCTGCGGAATCACCTTCGACGAGAAACAATTCAGTAACAGCCAGATCCTGTATTGTACAATCCGTCAACTTCCCCGGTAGTGGAGGACCGCCACTTAACTTTTTGCGTACAACTTTCTTACTGGCCTTAAGCCTTATCTGTGCATGGTCAATGGCCAGTTCGGCGATTCGCTCACCCATTTCAATATGCTGGTGTAACCACTGACTAAAACTATCGCGAACAATACCAGAGATAAAAACAGCACACTCTCTGGAGGAAAGACGTTCTTTTGTCTGCCCTGAAAATTGTGGATCGTCCAGTTTTACAGAAAGAATATAACTACAACGATCCCAAACATCTTCAGCAGAAAGTTTCAGCCCGCGTGGTAATAAATTGCGTGAGTCACAAAATTCTCTCATCGCCTCTAATAGACCTAACCTTAGACCATTGACGTGCGTGCCACCTAGAACAGTCGGCACCAGATTGACATAACTCTCTGTGACCAACTCCCCTGCATCAGGCAACCAGTGCACGGCCCATTCAGCGGCCTCATGTTCACTTTTCATGCTCTCAAGAAAAGGTTCTGCAGGAAGCAATTCACAACCTGCTAACTCTTCAGCCAGATAGGTTTTTAAACCATCTGTATAACACCAATTGGTTTTTTCTTTATTTACTTCATCGGTGAAAAATACATGCAAGCCTGAACACAAAACGGCTTTTGCACGGAGTACATGTTTTATTCTGGAAACGGATATTTTTGTCGTGTCAAAATATTTTTTATCAGGCCAGAACTGAATCATTGTCCCTGTATTTCGCTTACCTACCTCACCAATAACCTTGAGTTTTGATTTAACCTCGCCAGAAGCAAAGGACATACTATATTCCTTCCCTCCACGTTTCACTCTGACATCGAGTTTACTGGAGAGTGCATTGACTACCGATACCCCCACACCATGCAAACCACCTGAAAACTGATAATTCTTGTTTGAAAATTTTCCGCCAGCATGCAGCCTGGTTAAAATAACTTCAACGCCAGAGACCTTTTCTTCTGGATGTTTATCAACGGGCATGCCACGACCATCATCACTGACAGAAATTGATCCGTCCTTGTGCAGGGTGACCTCAATTTTTCCTGCATAGCCGGAGATAGCTTCATCGACACTGTTATCAACCACCTCCTGTATCAGATAATTAGGCCGGGAGGTATCCGTGTACATACCGGGGCGTTTTCGAACAGGATCCAGACCAGTCAGGACTTCTATGTCGGACGCATCATAACTCTGACTCAAGTGTGTTTACCTTTTTTACTTTTGTATGAATTGTTGATTGAAATACAGTGTTTCAGACATGACGCGAGGATACATCAGCTGTGATGCAGAGACTACTTCTGAATTATTTATTTAATCCAGGTCCTCTAATAATAATTTTCGTATTTCATCTGGAACTACATCAACTGTATGGTGGTATTCAGCGTGCGTAATACCTGCCGACAGGTTTGCGCCGCTTTTCAGAGAAGTTATCATTTCCTGATCCAGTTCAAAGCGTAGGAAATGAACCGCAGAGGTTTTATCAGCATTGGTTCTTTCCATATCTTCGTTTGCAAATGGTGTAATTTTATCGTGACCGTCAACCTGCATCCAGATCGAGTCTTCGATTCCTCTCATCTTTGCCAGGGCAACTCTTCGCTCCGTTTCATCCGTAAACTCAATCATCAAGGTTGCTTTCCAGTTACTCCCGTCTGGTATAAGCGGATTATAGGTGGTAAGTTCTTCTTCAATCGCTGCTGCTTCAAAAATACGTTCAATACGAAGCATTTCCTGAATTTGATACTGGATTGTTAAATTATCTTCAAAATAGACAGTTGCATTAGGCCCGATAGGTAATTGACGATATTGCTTATGTGCGATGACCTTACTCTTGAAGTCACTACGTTTATCGGCATATTCTTCAAGCGACCAGAGATCACTGCGTTCAAGTTTATTCATGTTTTTATTTGGGTCCCTCTATTAATTAGAATTTTTGCGTGAGTGCAAGGAAGCACCGCGCACACGACTACATGGACGCAGGAGGTAGAGCGACGCAGGAAGCTAAAGCCGAGAACCGCAGTGTATATGGAATACATGAGGATTTGAGCACGGAGCTGACGCTGCAATCGCGGAATAAAGACTATTAATAGAGGTGCCCATTAATCAATTCCGTATGCCTGCTTTAACAATGCAAATGGACTTTCTGGTTTCATATCACCCTCCAGCCCATTTTCTATTTGATGACCTGCCATCGGACAATCACTGACATAATGATCAATCTCGGATTTTTTAATTTTGTTTATTATCGGCCGACATATCTTCATTGATGTCTCATGAAATTCACTTTTAACGGCATAGGTTCCATCGTGCCCAGAACAGCGCTCGATCACTTCAATCTCAGTATCAGGGACCAACTGCATAATGTCTCTGGTCTTCATGCCAATTTTTTGTACACGTTGATGACAGGGAACGTGATAAGCAATCTTTCCAAGTTTATTTTTAAACTGAGTATCGAATTTTCCTGCCTTATGACGTAGCATTAAATATTCGAATGGATCAAAGATATTTTCCTGTACTTTCCTGACATCGGCGTCATCAGGGAACATCAGTGGCAATTCCTGTTTAAACATCAAAACACAGGATGGAATGGGGGCAATAATATCCCAACCTTGATCAATTAATTTGACCAATTCAGGAATATTGACCTGCTTGGCTTTTTCCACTGACTCAAGATCGCCCAGTTCTAATTTGGGCATGCCACAACATTTTTCTTTGTCGGTCAGGCGAACAGCAATGCCATTATGTTCAAAGATCGTGATCAGATCCTCACCCAGCTGCGGGTCATTCTTGTTGCCATAACAGGTGGCAAATACTGCAACTTGCCCACGCGTGGTTTCTGTTGCCTCGATACTGATTTCTTTCTTATCACGTCGGCTAAACCGTTTACGCAAATTATTACTGTGAAATTCTGGTAAGATCGCCTGTGGATGAATACCAATTGTTTTGTCCATGACGTTTCGTGCCATGGAGTTTTTATTGATTGCGTTTACCGCTTGAGCCACGACCGGAATCCCTGCGAAACTACCAACCGCATCCGTTGAGGTAAGCACCCTGTCTCTTAATTTAGTATTGCCCTTCTTGTAATTAATCGCCTTGGCTTGCAGCATTAAATGAGGAAAGTCGACATTCCATTCATGCGGCGGCACATAGGGGCATTTTGTCTGAAAACACAGATCACAGAGATAACACTCATTAACGACTTTTGAATAATCATCCTTACTGACACCATCTATTTCCATAGTGTCCGATTCATCAATAAGATCGAATAATGTCGGGAATGCATTACACAGACTGACGCATCGACGACAACCATGACAGATGCCAAATACGCGCTCCAGTTCTGTATTTAACGCGTCCTCATTAAAATAATCAGGATTTTTCCAGTCAACAGGATGACGTGTAGGGGCTTCAAGACTGCCTTCCCTGGGTTGTGATGACCTGGATTCTGTGGATCTGTGTTCAGTCGAGTTGTTTGACATAAGTTTAGCTTCTACAACAAAAACCGGGCATAGCACCCGGTTCTGTGAAATACGAAAAACACCTGATGGTAATGCTTAGTCGAGACTATCCAGTGCTTTCTGGAAACGATTTGCATGTGAGCGTTCTGCCTTCGCCAATGTTTCAAACCAATCGGCAATCTCTTCAAAACCTTCTTCACGTGCAGCTTTAGCCATACCTGGATACATGTCTGTATATTCATACGTTTCTCCGGCGATGGCCGCCTTGAGATTATCTGAGGTTGCGCCAATAGGTTTACCAGTCGCTGGATCACCCACTTCTTCCAGATATTCAAGATGACCATGTGCATGACCTGTCTCACCTTCAGCAGTTGAACGGAACACGGCTGAAACATCGTTATAACCTTCTACGTCTGCTTTTTGTGCAAAATAAAGATAGCGTCTATTTGCCTGTGATTCACCAGCAAATGCTTCTTTCAAATTTTCTTCTGTTTTTGACCCTTTTAAAGACATTGTCTTTCCTCCAAATAGAATTCTTGTCAGAATGCTTGTTACTGATAGTAAGTATAAACAGTTTATTAGACTAATTCTAAATATTTTTTATCATGGTTTATTCCATACCAGACTTACGGTTACAATGATACCCAAACTACCTGGAAATGGAGTTTGAGTATAATCACAAACAGGGGGAAATCATTTGCCAAAGAAGAAAAAGTCATCGAATTTCGAGAAAGACTTACAGGAACTCGAAGATCTTGTAGAAAAAATGGAGGGAGGAGAGCTCAGTCTTGAAGATTCCCTGGTTCATTTTGAGCGAGGTATTGCCTTAACGCGTGCTTGCCAGAAAGCCCTCACTGAAGCCGAACAAAAAATACAGATCCTTTTAGCTGAAGATGGCTCGCAAAAATTACAGCCATTTTTATCAGACAAAACCACGAACAACGAATAGTGGACCAATTAAAGGGATTTCTACAGGAGCATCAGTCCTGTGTAGAAACTGCGCTCGACGCATGGCTTCCTGCAGCCGGGATACAACCCGAACATCTACATGAAGCAATGCGGTATTCGGTACTTGGCGATGGTAAAAGAATACGTCCTGTACTTGTCTACGCGGCAGGTAAAGTATTCAATGTTGATCGTAATGCTTTAGACGCCCCTGCCTGTGCAGTAGAAATGATCCATGCATATTCCTTGATTCATGATGATTTGCCTGCCATGGACGATGACGACTTACGTAGAGGCAGACCAACTTGCCATAGGGCATATGATGAAGCTACGGCCATATTGGCAGGTGATTCCTTACAGGCACTGGCATTCCACGTGCTTGCCCATGACAGCAATATGATTATTGGCGCTGAACAGAAGATCCAGATGATAGATATCCTTGCCCATGCCAGTGGTTCCAGAGGGATGGCGGGCGGACAAGCCATTGATCTGGCCTCAGTCGGTAAAATATTAAATATTACCGAATTGGAGAATATGCATATTCACAAAACAGGCGCACTCATCCGAGCCAGTGTAGAGCTGGGGGCTTTATCGCAACCCGGAGTTGATTCAGAATCCTTTGAGAAAGTTTCACATTATGCAAAATGTATCGGTCTCGCCTTTCAGGTACAGGACGACATTCTTGATATTGAAAGTGATACAGAGACTTTGGGCAAACCCCAGGGCTCCGATATGGAAAGGAATAAACCAACCTACCCCAACCTACTCGGTCTTGATGCTGCAAAAAACGTTGCTAAACAACTACATGAAGAGGCTATTTCAAGTTTATCTATGTTTGATGACGGTGCAGATCCACTAAGATGGGTCGCTGACTACATCGTGCAAAGAGACAAATAATTAGCCTGTTGCCACTGAAAATATCAAAAATATGGTGATTGCAACAGTTAAGGGGTAAAGTGAGCCCGATTTTGAACATACAGATCGCCAATAATCTATAATAGTAAAGTAAGGCGGCAAATTAATTGTAAATTCTTCCAGTGAGCATGAAATGGTACAAACAGCAAAAGTAAGGACTGAAATTCCAGATACACAGAGTATCCAGGACACCCGTCATATCAGCATTGATAAAGTTGGTATCAAAGACATCCAGCATCCGATTATTGTCAGCGATCGTTCTGGTGGCGAACAACACACCATTGCTAATTTCAATATGTATGTCAGTTTACCCCATAATTTCAAGGGCACACATATGTCACGGTTCGTTGAAATTCTGAACCAGCATGAACATGAAATTACCGTTGAATCTTTTAAAAGGATGATTACGGAAATGACCGAACGCCTGGATGCGGAGGAAGGTCATATTGAAATGAGTTTCCCTTATTTTATTAATAAAGCTGCTCCAGTTTCAGGCGTCGAGAGCCTGATGGATTACCATGTCTCATTTATTGGAGAATTAAATGGCAAAGAACCTTCTGTCCAGGTCAAGGTTGTGGTCCCGGTAACCACACTCTGCCCTTGCTCTAAAAGCATCTCTGAATATGGTGCACATAATCAACGTTCTCACATAACCGTTTGTGTCCGAACTAAAGACTTTGTATGGATAGAAGAGCTAGTAGATATCGTCGAAAAAGTTGCTTCTTGTGAGCTATATAGCCTGTTAAAAAGGCCTGACGAGAAATACGTGACCGAAAGGGCCTACGATAATCCTAAATTTGTCGAAGACATCGTTAGAGATATTGCTGTGCAATTTAATAAAGACGAACGAATTTCTTCATATGTTGTTGAATCTGAGAATTTTGAATCAATTCATAATCACTCTGCCTACGCCAAGATAGAGCATGACAAAGAAGCCTGATTCATAATTAGAATGTGGATTATATAAACTCTGTATATAATTGATTATACTGGACATTATACATGTATTTTTGCTTCATCCCAGAGTTTATCCATCATTTCTAGTGTGGCATCCCGCAGATCAGTTCCCTGATCTCTGAGAGAATGTTCTATGTAGGCAAATCGCCTTTCGAACTTTGCATTTGTCTTACGTACTGCGGTTTCAGAATCGATTCTGAAATGCCTAGCCAGATTGACACAGGTAAATAAAAGATCCCCGATTTCATCCTCTATTTTTTCTGTATTTTGTATATCTGAATTTATCTCATCTTCTACTTCCTCTAATTCTTCCTTGATTTTATCTAGCACAGCCTGGGTTTCATTCCAGTCAAAGCCTACTGTTGCCGCACGATCCTGTAGTTTTTGTGCACGAGACAATGACGGCATCGCCTGATTAATCCCATCGAGTAATTTTTCTTGTTGTAATCCTTGTTCCTCACCTGCTTTTCCCTGCTTAGCCAATCTTTCCTGTGTTTTGATCGCTTCCCAGGCAATTGACTGCGACTTTGTATCAGTAATCTCAGACTCTCCAAATACATGAGGATGACGACGTATCAATTTTTGATTAATATTTTCCGTAACATCTCTAAAATTAAAATATCCTTGTTCATCTGCCATTTGAGAGTGATAAACGACCTGGAATAGCAAGTCACCTAGTTCTGAACAAAGCTCATCCATATCCTCCCTGGCAATGGCATCAGCGACTTCATAGGCCTCTTCGATGGTGTAGGGTGCAATCGTTGAAAATTTTTGTTCGATATCCCATGGACAACCACTGTCTGGATTGCGTAAAGATTTCATGATTTCCAGTAACTGATTCATGTATTCCATTCATACCACCTGTTAATTATCTAGCCTAGTAACTTGATTTTATATCGTTTTTAGCATACAACATGTGAAATTTTTTCAGCTATCACGAACAAGCTGAATATTAATCGTATAGAGATTTAAATGTATGTCACCACTTATATTAAGACTTGATACCGCGGGTCAACCTGTGAAATGGGTTCCCTGGCAAGTGGCAATATGCCTCTATAGTCGTGACATGATTGCCTGGACCGCAGGCGAGAGCATGTTTTCATTCAGAGGTGGAACAAACAGGGTCAGTGGTGAGCGTTCTCTGATTACAGTAAATTCAATCGTTGCAATCAAGCGATCGGTCATTAAAAAGAAAGTACGCCGTGACTTCCCTCCCCTGACTAATCGCGAGCTGTTCCTGAGAGACGCACATTTATGTATGTATTGTGGCGGAAATTTTCATGAATCCAATCTAACGCGAGATCATGTATATCCACTTTCAAGGGGCGGTAAAGACAAGTGGTCAAATGTTGTCACGGCATGCAGGAGCTGTAATTCCAGAAAAGGTAACCGCCGGCCTGAAGAAGCAAGAATGTCGCTATTGGCAGTTCCCTTTATCCCTAACTGGGCAGAATACCTGGCACTTTCAAATCGAAAAATATTGACAGATCAAATGGAATTTCTAAAATCTCAATTTAGCAATAGGCCCATGCCCTTCCATAAGAATTGAGCCACTATAAATTTAGCTAGCAAGCCTTGCATATATCACTTGATGTATTGCATGTAGAAAATATCTCCGTAAGAATCTACTGCTGAGGGAATTCAACGGCTTGTTCCAGATCTTACGACAATAATGAATAAAGAGGTTTTTTAATAATGAAGTATTTATGTAGTATTCTGTTTTTACTCTCCCTGGCGCCAATACAATCACAGGCGCAAGATAGTAGTGGCAATTTCGCGATTTGGGGCATGGGTCATAAATCATGTCACAGCTACAATATCTCAAGAGATACAGATGAAGAGCAACGGTATAAAGACTATCTGATGGGATTTTTTACTGCCTTTAATATTCAGATGCCTGATACCTACAGGATAGCAGGAGATATGAACCTTGAAGAGATCCTTGTCTGGCTTGATGATTACTGTGAATTAAAGCCAGTCCTGGCATTCGAACAATCATTGGCTGATTTTATCACCGAAAATTATGACCAAAGAATGAAAAGCTCACCATCAAGATTTCGCCGCTGAGTACTGTAAACCCTGTAATAACTGTGTTTTGAAATAGCGCACATTTTTGATAAAGCATATTGATAAACCATAGAAAATCAGTCATTATCCGCATTTGAGAACTTTGGAGTACCTCATACACTAATAGTTTAACGGGAGACAAACTATGCAAGCAAAACTAACTAAAATCATCGCACTCGCATTCGTATTAACTCTAGCAGGCGGTTGTGCTACGACGGAACAGCTTAATGCCATTCAGGCTTCTGCTGATGCGGCAATGGCAGAAGCACAGTCAGCTAATAGGCTTGCTAATAATGCACATACTATTGCATCTGAAGCAGCTTATGCAGCTTCACAGGCCCAGGCAGATGCTACAGCAGCTCTGGAATGCTGTAATGATAACGCAGCAAGAATGGACCGTATGTTCGAAAAAGCAATGATGAAATAATTCATCGCTTTAAAGAATAAAAAAACCCCGGTTTATCCGGGGTTTATTTATTGCCTGTTTGTTTAT
>Ga0209988_10000342_pt1 | contig 28556 bp, 25 predicted proteins | sample N075metaG_FD_183115 | JGI IMG/M metagenome (GOLD analysis project Ga0209988, IMG submission 183115) | Deep subsurface microbial communities from Kermadec Trench to uncover new lineages of life (NeLLi) - N075 metaG (SPAdes) (version 2) | ecosystem: Environmental > Aquatic > Marine > Ocean trench... | reverse complement strand
GACGCAGCAGGGGGATGCTCGATTTTCGTTCGATCCGTTTCCCCGGGTTGATCAGCGCCACCACGCTGCCCGCCGGAGGAACAACGGACTACGCGCCCGAGATGATCCATGCCGCAGCCCAGAATCTCGCTTACAAGTGCTTCGTCCTGCGCGACACACGCCTGCCGTTCATGACCATGCCCGATGCGGTCGACGCGCTCATGCAGCTGGCTCGGGTCGAACCCGACCGGCTCTCCACGTGCGTCTACAACGTCCGCGGGTTCAGTTCAAAGGCGGCCGAGATCCGTTCCGAGGTGTTGAAGCACTACCCCGACGCGGACATCATGTTCGAGCCCGATCCGGCGCGACAAGCGCTGGTGGACAGTTGGCCCGGGGATATCGACGATTCGCTGGCGCAAAAAGACTGGGGGTTCTGTCCCAAGCACGGTCTGTCCCAGGCGATGGCCGATTATCTGGTGCCCGCGATGAAGACGCGCTACGCCATGGCCAACCGGTAATTACTTCGTCACGTTGTCGATCGCCTGCATCAGCACACGGCGTACGGTTTCTATCTGCAGTGGTTTGGAGAGGATCCGGTTGGGCAGTCCTGCCAGGAACTCGAGCGTGTCTTCGCGCGCTAGATCTCCGGTCGTGAACACGAAGCGTCGCAGGAGATCCGGGCGTTCCTCGGCGGTCCGCTCGTACAGTTGCCGGCCATCGAGGTTGGGCATGCGCAAATCGGTCACGATCAGGTCGAAATCGAAATCGTTTTCCGACATCCGACTCCAGGCTTCCTCGCCATCCCGGGCCAGTGTGACCGTGGCACCCGCGGCACGCAGCACTCGATCGTAGATCTCGAGCAACGCCGGCTCGTCCTCCGCAACGAGCACGCGACGTCCGTCGAGCGGCGTGATCGGAGCCGACTCCGAGGCCTCGGAGGTTTCCTTGATGTGATCTTCCTCGACGACGAGCGGCAAGATGACACGGAAGCAAGTTCCCGCCTCGCCGGTGTGCATCAACTCGATGCGTCCGCCGTGTTCCTGCACGATGCCGAACGATACCGAGAGCCCCAGGCCGGTCCCGTGCCCGTATTCTTTGGTCGTGAAGAACGGGTCGAACACGCGGTCCCGCACGGCTATCGGGATCCCGGGCCCGTTGTCTTCCACCTCGAACCACACGAACTCTCCGTCGCCGCCGCTGCGCAACACGATGTGGCCGGGCGATCTCGTCGACGTGATCGCGTACTCGGCGTTGTTCAGCAGGTTCAACACGACCTGCTCGATCTGATGGAAGTCGAACGATGTGCTGGCCAGCATCGTGTCCAGTTCGAGGATGATTTCGATCTGTGACGACCTCAGGTGGTAGGACTTGAGGTCGAGCACCTTTTCGAGGCATTCGTTGAGGCTCTGGTGCTTCTTCTCGGGGCGATGCTTGCGCGCGAAAGAAAGCAGCTTGAGCACGATCTTCTGGCAACGTTGGGCCGACTCGACGATGCGCTCGAGATCACGGAGCTGGTTCGGATCGCTCTCCCCGCTACGGAGCAACTCGGCGTAGCCCATCACGGCCGCCAGCGGATTGTTCAACTCATGGGCCACTCCGGCGACGACCTCGCCGAGGCTCGACAAGCGATCCGCCTGCGCCAGGCTCTTCTCGATGCGACGCAGTTTCGTCACATCGCGACCGATCCAAACGCGACCGACCGGCGACCCGTTGGGTGCGCAGAGCGTAGTCCCGGAGAGGCTGATTTCGATCTGCTCGTCTCCGTTGCGGGAAATCACGACATCACGCAGGCCGGCCTCGGGATTCTCGACCACGCCCTCAAACGTCGCGGCGGCGTCGCCGAGCACGTCGTCGAGGGCGCAGCCGAGCGCCCGCTCGGCCGTGATGCAGAACAGCTTCTCGGCCCCACGATTGAACTCGGTGATGCGGTTCTCCTCGTCGCAAGCGATGATCACGTCGGGCGAACCGTCCAGCACGCGGCGTAGCTTCTCTCCGGTTTCGCGATGGCGCGCCGCTTCCTCTTGGACCTCGCGATAGAGCATCGCGTTCTTCAGCGCGTTGGCCGATACTCCCGCAGCAACCGCACAGAACCGGAGCTCGTCGGGTGCGAAGGGGCGCCCAGCGCGGCAGCGTACGAACAGCGCACCGATGACCTCACGGCCGAAGAGCAACGGAACGACGAGCAGCGAACGGTAGCCCTTCTCGAGCAGGATCTCACGGACGCCGGCGACCAGCGGTTCGTTTTCCACGTCGTCGATGACGACGGGTTCGCGGGTCTCCAACGCGCGTCGCACCTCCGGGTATTGCGCCAGATCGACGGCCAGCATGTCCACGTCCGGGTGGCCCTTCGAGGCCACGACGAAGCAGTTCCCCTTCGCGAGGTCAAACAGCAGGATCGAGCAACTGTCGGTTGCCATGAGTTCACCGACCTGTTTGACAATCCGGCGCATCACCTGACCGATGTCGAGGCTGCTACCGATCGCCTCTGCGATGCTCAACAGCGCCCATTGCTCGGACACCGTCGCCCTGGCGGAGCGGAACGGTCGTAGGTGGTGGTTTAGACTTTCCCCGAGCTTGCCGAAGGAGAGCCCAGCCGCCAGCGTCAGGGGGATGACCTCCCATGCCAGGCCGACGGCCACCCCCCAGGCGGAATACATCACCGCGATGGCGCCGGAGGCGAGCAGGATTTTGCGCGCGTCCGAAACGAGGGCCGCGGCGAAGACCACGGAGAAAAGCGCCAGGAATCCCGCCGGCGGAATCGCGGCGGCGCCGAGCAACGCGAGACCGATCGTCGCGGCATCGAGTCCGAAGAGGTACCCGTTCTCGAGCCAACGCTCCAACCGATGCGGTTCGAGCAGGTGCAGGGCCAACTGCATCGCGACCACTGCGAACGCCAGGGCGAGGCCCCAGCCGGCCGACGGTGCCCGGGTGACGATGATCAGGAGGATCAAGGAGAGCAGCGGCCAGCGCCAGAACAGGATCCGCGACATGCGTTTTTCTCCCGACAGATACATTTATATAATTGTAATATTACATATGTGTATTCTCTTGAAATATATAGTTGAAGGCGCCGGGAGCAAGGCGGATGAGCTATAATCCGCGGCCGCCGGATGCCGCTATCGTCTAGGGGTTAGGACGGGTGGTTCTCAGCCATCAAACCGGGGTTCGATTCCCCGTAGCGGTACCAAAAAAGCCCTCGGCCGAGGGCTTTTCTTACGGCTGGCGTTCGTGCTCGGCGAGACAGGCGATGATCTGGAGCTTTTCGGGGATGCGCGTTTCCGGGCACAACCGATGCAGGATGCTGATGACGTTGCGTCGCACGTCGTCGACGCGGTCGGTAGTCAAACGTTCGTCAACGACCTTGCCGACGTAGAGATCATCTCCGAGACTGATGATGCGCAGGAACGCCGGATCTTCTCCGGAAACGTACTTGCGATCCGGGCCGCTGACCGCCTCCAACTCGCGGCGCAGCCCGGTACTGAGCTTCAGACCGACAAACAGCTTGTTGCTATCGGACAGTTCCAAGGCAAGCCTCACTTCATCAGGGCCAACACTTCATCGGTTCGGCGTCGCAGCAGTTCGCGGTCGCCGCGGGTCTCGACGTTGAGCCGGATCAGCGGCTCGGTGTTCGACTTTCGAAGGTTAAACCTCCAGTCGGGGAAGTCAATTCCGACGCCGTCGGTGTGATCGACCCTCAGGGCGTCCGTGGCGTAGGCCCTCTCGACCGAGGCCAGCGCCGCATCCGCGTCATCGACGCGGCGGTTGATCTCGCCGGACGCCGGGAAGCGTTCGATCCGGTCGCCGATCAGATTGCTGAGCGACCGACCTGTCTTCGAGATCATCTGCAGGATCAGAAGCCACGGGATCATGCCGCTGTCACAGTAGCTGAATTCGCGAAAAAAATGGTGCGCCGACATCTCGCCGCCATAGGCCGCGTCTTCGTTGCGCATGACTTCCTTGATGAACGCGTGGCCGCTCTTGCATTGCACGGGGATCCCGCCTGCCTGCTCGACGATCTCGATCGTGTTCCAGGTCAGCCGCGGATCGTGGACGATCTTGGCGTCGGGGTGGCGTTCAAGTGCGCTTCGCGCCAGCAGCCCGACGATGTAGTAGCCTTCGATAAACTGGCCCCGTTCGTCGAACAGGAAACAGCGGTCAAAATCACCGTCCCAGGCGATCCCCACGTCGGCTCCGTGGGCCGCCACCGCATCGGCCGTCAGCTGCCGGCTATCCGGCAGCATTGGATTGGGGACCCCATTGGGGAACCGGCCGTCCGGTTCGTGCAGCAGCTTGACGAACTCGAACGGCAAGTGTGGTTCGAGCAAATCGATGACCTGGCCGGCGCCGCCGTTGCCGGCGTTGACCACGACCTTGAGCGGTTTGAGGACGTCGCGATCGACGTAACTCATCAGGTGATCGACATAGTCGGCGGACAGATTCGCCAACTCGACCTTGCCGCCGCCCGGCGTCGGGCCGAGATCGTCCTCGAGCAGCCGGCGCTCGATCTCGGCCAGGCCGGTGTCGGAACTGATCGGGCGTGCCCCTTCACGCACCAGTTTGAGGCCGTTGTAGTCCGCGGGGTTGTGGCTGGCCGTGGTCATGATCCCGCCGTCCAACCCGAGATGGAACGTGGCGAAGTAAACCTGTTCGGTCCCGCACAGCCCGAGGTCCACGACGTCGGCGCCGGCCGCATTCAATCCCGCGATCACCGACCGGGCGATTTCGGGGCTGGACAGCCGGATGTCGTGCCCGACGGCGACACGCCTGGCCCCGGTGAACTGCACGAACGCACGGCCGATCTTCTCGGCCATCCCGGCGTCGAGTTCCGAGGGAACCTTGCCGCGGATATCGTAAGCCTTGAAACTAGCCAAACGCTTGGTTGCGCTCACCCGATCTCCTGTCGGGCCGCGAGAGCCCGGGGCAGCGGAGTATAGCGGAAGCGACCCGCTCGCGGTCGGCCCCCGGTCTGCGATATCCTGACCACTCGCGGTGCACGACAAAGGTGGAGGTCGATCGAAATGGGCAGCCGAGAAACCCGAACCGAAAGCGACTCGATGGGTGAGATGGAGGTGCCCGTCGACGCATACTACGGCGCCTCGACGCAACGGGCCCTGCTCAACTTCCCGATCAGCGAATTGCGGCTGACACGCCGGATGATCCGTGCGCTGGGTCTGATCAAGTGGGCCGCAGCGAAAACCAACGCCGACCTCGGACGACTCGACGCGAAGCAGGCCAAGGCCATCCAGCAAGCCGCGCTGGAGGTTGCCGATGGCAAGTTCGACGACCAATTTGTCGTCGACATTTACCAGACCGGGTCGGGCACGTCTTCCAACATGAATGCGAACGAAGTCATTGCAAACCGCGCCGCGGAAATTCTCGGCGCCGCGCGCGGCGCCAGGGACGTCGTCCACCCCAACGATCATGTCAACTTGGGGCAGTCGTCGAACGACGTGATCCCGACGACGGTGCACCTGTCGGCGCTGATCTCCATCACCGAGATCCTGGAACCCGCGCTCGAGCGGCTTGAACAGGCACTGCGCGACAAGAGCAAGGCGTTCTGGGACGTGATCAAGACCGGCCGAACGCACCTGCAAGATGCAACGCCGATTCGCCTGGGTCAGGTCTTCGCGGGCTATGCGGGCCAGATCGAGCGTGGGCGCCGCCGCGTCGAACAGGCCAAGCAGGAACTCACGGAAGTTGCGCTCGGGGGCACCGCGGTCGGCACAGGTCTCAACACCCATCCCGAATTCGCCTCGCGCGCGTGCGCCGCAATCAGCGAACGGGCGGGGGTCGCGATTCACGAAAGCGAGAATCATTTCCAGGCGCAGGCCACGCTCGATGGCGTGGTCGCGGCGTCCGGCGCTTTGCGCACCGTCGCGGTCAGCCTGATCAAGATCGCCAACGACGTCCGGCTGCTCGCGTCCGGCCCCCGAACCGGTCTGGGCGAGCTGCTGTTGCCCGAGGTCCAGCCGGGTAGTTCGATCATGCCGGGTAAGGTGAATCCGGTCATTGCCGAATCGCTGATCATGGTCGCGGTGCAGACGCTGGCCAACGATCAAGCGCTCGTCCAGGCCGGCGAGTGGAGTTTCTTTGAACTCAACACGATGCTGCCGATGGCCGGCTACAACCTGATCCAGTCGATCGAAACACTAGGCAACGCGGCGAAGAACTTCGCCGATCGGTGCATCGAGGGTCTGCGAGCGACCGCTCGCGGTCCCGAGATGGTCGAACAGGGCCTGGCCATCGTGACCGGCCTGGTTCCGCTCATCGGCTACGACCTGTCGGCGACGATCGCCCACGAGGCCGGTGCAAGCGGCCGCACCGTGCGCGAGGTGGCGCGAGAAAAGACCGACCTGACCGAGGAGCAACTCGACGCCGGGCTCGATCCGTTCAAGATGACCGCGCCGTCGGAATAAGACCGCCGATGCCGGTCCCCACTCCGTTTCACCCGCGAACCTCCGACCTGTGCCACAGCCTGCTGTGGAAGGAGTGGTCCAGGTATTACGCGGTCTGTTCTTACGACACCTGCCACGAACGTGAGTACTTCGCACTTCGACATGCGGCGGGGTTGATCGACGTCTCGCCGCTGTTCAAGGCCGATCTCAGGGGGCCGGATGCCGCGGCGCTGCTTTCGTTGGTCACCGTGCGCGATTTACGCAAGCTCCGTAGCGGGCGCGTCACCTACTTGTGCTGGTGCGACGACGACGGCAAGGTCGTCGACGACGGGACCGTCACCCGTCTGGCCGAGCGGCACTTCCGTCTGACCGGGAACGGTCCCCTGTACGCGTGGCTGGCACGCTACTCGGACGGCTTCGACGTCAAGATCGAGGACACGACCGAGACGTACGGTGCGTTGGCGCTGCAGGGTCCGTTGTCACGCGCGATCCTCGCGGAAGTCGCGGGCAACGGGATCGAAAAGCTGCGTTTCTTTGGCAGCACGTCGGGCACGATCGGCGGGGTCCCCGTCGGGATCACCCGTACCGGGTACACCGGAGATCTCGGCTACGAAGTCTGGGTCGCCCGGGACGACGCGCTTCAGGTGTGGGATCGCCTGATCGCCGCCGGAAGAGCGTTCCGGCTCCAACCTGTGGGGCTCGACGCGATGGACGTGACGCGAATCGAGGCGGGTTTCGTGCTGTGCGGCGTTGATTACTTTCCCGCGCATCATTGCCTGCTCGACTCGCGCAAGTCGTCGCCGTACGAGATCGGACTCGGCTGGGCGGTCAACCTCGACCGGGAACCGTTTGTCGGACAACGGGCGCTGCGTGACGAGCTCGAGCGCGGGCCCGCTTGGAGCATGGCCGGGCTCGAATACGACTGGAACGACTACGAGGCTTTGTTCGAGAGCTACGGGCTCCCACCGCAGGTGCGCTCCGCCGCATGGCGCGACGCCGTGCCGGTCTACGACCTTCGCCGGCGGCAGATCGGGCAGGCCACCAGCGGCGCCTGGTCGCCGCTGCTCAAGAAGAATCTCGCTCTGGCGACGTTGAAATCCGGTCACGCTAGACCCGGCACGCGCGTGCAGGTCGAGGTCACCGTCGAGTACGAGCGTCGGACGATCGGGGCCACGGTCGTGCGCACGCCTTTCTTCAACCCGCCTAGAAAGAAAGCGTGAGCGTGCATCCGCAGTCCGCACGCTACGACGCGATCGTGATCGGGGGCGGCCACAACGGGTTGACCGCCGCGGCTTACCTGGCGAAAGCGGGCCGCAAGGTGCTCGTACTCGAACGCCGGCATGTTCTCGGGGGCGCGGCGTGCAGCGAGGAACTTTACCCGGGCTTCACGTTCTCGGTCTGTTCGTACGTGGTCAGCCTGCTGCGCCCGCACATCATCCGCGAACTCCAGCTCGCCCGGCACGGGCTGGAGATCATCCCACTGGATTGTTCGTTTCTGCCGCTCCCGGATGGGGATTCTCTGGCCCGCTGGAGCGATGGCGAACGCACGCGGCGTGAAGTCGCGCGCTTCAGCCGCAGCGATTCGGAGCGGTTGTCCGAGTTCGGCCTGACGATGACGAAGTTGTGCCGGTTCGCCAAGCGGATCATCGACAGCCCGGCCCCCGACCCGGCCTCGCTGGCGCCACGCGAGTTGCTCAAACTGCTGCGCCTCGGCCGGACGATGAAGGACGATCCGACGGATCTCCGCTGGCTCAACTTCAAACTGTTGACCATGAGCGCGGCCGATTTCCTGGGCCTGTGGTTCGAGTCGGATGTACTCAAGGCGCCGATGTCGGTCAGCGGCATTATCGGCACCTTCCTTGGGGTGCGCTCGCCGGGGACGGCCTATGTGTTGCTGCACCACTACCTAGGCGAGATCGACGGCGCGTTCCGCGCCTGGGGTTTCTCGAAAGGCGGGACCGGTGGGATCAGCCTGGCGATCGCGCGCTCCGCCCGCGCGTTCGGCGCGGAAGTACTCGAGCAGTCCGGTGTCGCCAAGGTACTCATGCATGACGGCAAAGCCAGCGGGGTGGTGCTGGAAAACGGTGACACGGTGCACGCCCGCGTGGTGATCTCCAGCGTCGACCCCAACCGCACGTTCCTTCGACTCGTCGGCGAACAATATCTCGACGACGAGTTCGCCGGCCAGATCCGACGCTACAAATTGCGCGGCAGCTCGGGCAAGGTAAACCTCGCGCTCGACCGGCTCCCCGAGTTCTCGTGCCGTCCCGGCGACGGGCCGCATCTCTACGGGGACATCGCGATCGCCCCGAGCATCGATTACCTGGAGCGAGCTTACGACGAGGCCAAGTACGGTGACTTCTCGCGGCGGCCCTACATCAACGTCGTGATTCCCTCGCTGGTCGACCCCTCGGTCGCGCCGCCCGGAAAGCACGTGATGTCCTGCTTCGTGCAGTACGCGCCCTATGACATCAAGGAAGGACCGTCGCACTGGCCCCGGCGGCGCGAGGCGTTCGGCGATGCGGTCGTCGATACGCTCGCCGAGTACATCCCGGGTCTGAAGGACTCCATCCTCTACCGCCAGGTGCTGACCCCGTGGGACCTGGAACAGGAATTCGGCTTGACTGAGGGCAACATTTTTCACGGCGAACTCAGTCAGGAGCAACTGTTGTTCCTGCGCCCCGTCGCGGGTTGGGCGCATTACCGCACGCCGATCGACGGTCTGTGGGTCTGCGGCTCGGGCACGCACCCCGGCGGCGGGATCATGGGCTCGCCGGGCGAGCTGGCAGCGAAGACGATGCTCGCCGCGAAGGCGCTGTGAGCCGCTACGACGAGATCGTGATCGGTGCCGGCGTCAACGGCCTGATCGCAGCGACGCGGTTGGCGACGGGCGGCCGCCGCGTGCTCGTCGTCGATCGTGGGAACCAGCCGGGCGGGCGATGCGCTTCGCACACGTTTCATCCGGGCTACCGCAGTCCGGGACTCCTTTCCGACACCGCGGCGTTCCGTCCGGTGCTCTCCGACGAGCTGGATCTCGGCCGGTTCGGCATCCGCAGGTGCGGCAGCGCGGCGCGCTGCTTCACTCTGCGAAGCGGTGGCACGCAGGTCGCCCCGTACGACACCGACAATCCGTGGCACGCCTGGCTCGGCAAGGTCGCACCGGTCCTTGAAAGCTTCATCGACGGGCCGCCGCTGGAGTTGCTGCACCCCGAGCGCGCCCCGCTCACCGAACTCTTGCAGCGCGGTTTCGAGCTGCGCCGTCTCGGCCGCAAAACGATGATGGAACTGCTTCGCGTGCCACCGATGTCGCTGGCCGACTGGCTGCGCGAATCGTTCGACGACGAACCCACGATGGCCGCACTGGCATTGCCTGCGTTGATCGGGACCTGGCTCGCCCCACGCTCGCCGGGGAGTGCGTTCAACCTGTTGTTCGACCGCATCGCGGCTTCGACCCAGGTGCACGGCGGGACCCCGGCATTGATCGAGGGACTCGTCGCGGCGGCGAAGGCGGCGGCGGTCACGTTTCGCTACGACGCAAAAGTCGAACGGCTCCACGTCGAGGCGGGCCGTGTTACGGGCGTCGTTCTCGGCGGCGGTGAAACGATCTCTGCGAAGCGCGTCGCTGCGTCTTCCAACCCGCGCCAGTTGATGCTCGAGCAACTCCCCGTGGGCTTGCTTCCGTGGCGCCAACGCCGGCGCTACCGGGCCTATCGTTGTCGCGGCACGACAGCTCAACTGTTGCTGGCGCTCGATGGGGTGCCGGCGGCGCTCGAAGGGATCGAGTTCGCGCAGACGGCGACCTCGTTGGACGAAATCGAACGGGCCTTCGACCCCGTCAAGTACCGCACGTTCAGCGACGAGCCGGTGTTGTGGATCCATCAGGCCAGCCTGGCCGCGCCGGTGTTGGCGCCCGAGGGTGGGGTGACGCTCTCGGTCCTTATCCAGTACGTGCCGCACGACCTCGAGGACGGGTGGACCGACGACGCCCGCGCGCGCCTGCTCCGCGTGGTGCTGCGGCAACTCGAGGACCGTGTACCCGGCATCGGCGAACGGGTGGTCGGGTCCGAGTTGCTCGATCCGCCCGAGATCGAACGCCGCTACGGTTTGCCCGGTGGCCAGATCCATCACGGTGAACACGCGCTGGATCAGTGGCTGGTGCGGCCCGATCCCGATGCGGCGGCGTACGAAACGCCCGTGCCGGGGCTGTGGTTCTGTGGGGGCGGGAGCCATCCCGGCGGTGGATTGACCGGCGCGCCGGGGCGACTTGCCACGCGCGCAATGCTGGCGAACTGATGGCGTCACCGATCGTGCACGTGTTCGACGACGAGGACCGACTCGCGCATGGCGCGGCCGACGCGATCGTCTTCGCCGCCATGCAGGCAATCGCCCAACGCGGCCGTTTCCACTGGGTCCTCGCGGGTGGCGGAACACCGAGGAGAACCTACCGCGTCCTCGCCTCGCAGCCACACCATGAAACGTTTCCATGGGATCGCTTCGACGCATGGCTCGGCGACGAGCGCATCGTCCCCAGCGTTGATCCGGCGAGTAATCACCGCATGGTCCTGGAGCATCTATTTCGGCCCGCCGGTGCGGATCCCGCGGCGCTCCACCCGTTCGATACAGAAAGCGATCCGGCGGAAGCCGCACGCGCGTACGCGCGGCAACTCGAGGAAACGGTCCCGACGAATGCCGACGACGTCCCCGTACTCGATCTGGTGTTGCTCGGGCTCGGCGCCGACACTCACACGGCCTCGTGGTTCCCGGGCTCGAGCTTCCCCGACGATTGCTGGGTCGCCGCCGTCGACCAGGAGCACGCCGGTCACCGGCGCTTGACTCTCACGCCTGCAACGGTGAACGCCGCGCGGCGTGTGTTGTTCCTGGTCTCGGGAGCGGCCAAGCAAGACGCGCTTCGCCGCGTGTTCGACGGACCGAAAGACCCGGCGGCCATCCCCGCCCAGCGCGTGGCGCCGAAGGACGGTCAACTGATGTGGATGATCGACCGTGACGCCGCGGGTCAGTCCTTTGCCAACTGAGCGGTGACCTTCTTGATGACCCTCCGAGCCTCGCTGTCGAGCCCGGTCCCGGCGTAGTCGCTGATCACGCGGTCGAGGTAGAAGCGACCCTGCTCGATGTCGCCGGCGCGCATCATCGCTTCGCCGATGGCGACATACATGTCACCGGCCTTCGACGAATCGGGGAACTGGCTGAGGGCCTTCTGGAAACGCTCGATCGCCGACGGGTACGCCTTTTTCTTGAGGTAGTAGCGTCCGACGGTCAACTCGTGCTCGACCAGACGGGCCTCGGCGACGCGGCGCATCAACCGGGCCGCGACCGCGTATTTGGAGTCGGGGAAGCGCGTCTCGACCGTGCGCAGGTGGCGGATCGCCTGGAATGTCTCGGTCTGATCCTTCGACGGCGCGTTGACCTGGCTCAACGAACAGATCCCGGCCTGGTACTGCGCGTAGGGCGCCAACTCGTGGTCGGCGTAGAACTGGACGAAGTCCAGGTACAGGGCTCGCGCATCAATCAGCGTTATATCGTTGTTCTGATAAAAAGTTGCGTCGGCGGTGCTGATCCGGACGAGGGGTTCCAACACCTTGCGATCCTCGCCCAGCCGGTAGTCGATGCGGCCGAGCAGTTCGGTCGCGCGACGCAGATTGTTGCGTTGGATCTCCTCGCGCGCCATGCGGTAAGTTTCCCGCGGCGATAGCAAGCGCGTGTTGATCTCTTTTTTTTTCCCCCGACCGCAGCCGGACGCCAGCCCGGCCAGCAACCCGCACACGATCGCCGCGATCGCTATCCGTTTCAACATGCCGCTCCGTATTCGATCAACCGTTCGCGCAGGACCTTGGGGAGGCGACACGGCTTACCCTCCGTATCGACCGCACCGTGCTCGGTGAATCCCGTGGCCAGCAGTTGATCGGTCGTTTCCCGCAACACCTCGTACTCGAACCGCACTCGAGCGCCGCCCAGTTGGGTCAACCGGGTCCGGACGCAGAGTCGATCGTCGTAGCGCGCCGGTGCCTTGTAGTCCGCTCCGACCCGGACGACCGGAAAGAAAATTCCACGCTCATCTTCCAGTTCGCCGTAGGGACAGCCCGCACTGCGCATCCACTCGGTTCGCCCGAGCTCGAACCAGGCCAGGTAGTGGCCGTGCCACGCGACGCCCATCTTGTCGGTTTCGGGGTATCGCACGCGGACGTTGACCTGTCCTGTCGGCGGCTTACGGTTAGCAGGTTCGTTCACGTTCCGCCAATTCGGCCAACTGCCGCACCATCCGTTCGGTCGTCCCGCGGATATCGCCGGACCCGAATACCGCCGACCCGGTCACGATCATGTCGATGCCGCAGGCCGCGACATCCGCGACATTGTCCACGGTAACCCCTCCGTCGATTTCCAGCCGCACTTCGGGGGCCTCATGATCCAACCTTCGTCGCAATGTGCGGGCCTTTTGCAGCACTGACGGGATGAGTTTCTGCCCACCGAAGCCCGGGTTGACCGACATGAGCAAGACGAAATCGACCTCCTGAAGGATCTCGTCGAGGGCCGAAAGCGGCGTCGCCGGATTCAGGACGACCCCCGCTTTCGCGCCGCGTTCGCGGATCCTGTTCACGGTGCGGTGCAGGTGGGTCGCCGCCTCGACATGGACCGACACCCTGTCCGCGCCCGCATCGAGAAAATGATCCAGGTGGCGATCGGGATCGGCGATCATCAGATGGCAATCGAGCGGCAGCTTGGTCACCTCGCGCAGCGCCGCGGTGACGCCCGCGCCGATCGTGATGTTGGGAACGAAATGCCCGTCCATCACATCGATGTGGATCATCGCCGCGCCGCCGGCCTCGGTCTCCTGAACATCGGCGCCCAGGCGGGCGAAGTTCGCGGCGATGATCGAGGGAGCAAGTACGGCGGCCATGCGTCGGTTCCTTTTTTCTACTGCGCGATCGTGAGATCGACGACATCGTTGGAGCGCACCGGGTATCCGGGCAACGGCAATTGCCCCACGACCCGGCCGGATCTCCGGCCGCTCATGCTAATCCTGCGCACGGCTCCGCGTCGAAATCCGTTTCTCGACAGCCACGTCTCGGCACTCGCGCGATCCAACCCGATCAGGTCGGGCATGACCCAGACGGGGATTTCGGCGCCGGTCGAAACCAGACGGTGCACGCGGCTCGCGGGAACCGCCGGGGTGTCCGGCTCGGGGACCTGGCTGATCACCGCGCCCGTCGGCACCGCGGCCGAGGCGATCCGGGCCTCGTCCCCCGGCACGAACCCCGCCTGCTTGAGTTCGATCTCGACCGCGCGCGCGGCCTGGCCGACCAGGTTCGGGACGTTGAGGACCTTGCCGCCCAGGCTCATCACGAGTTTGATCTTACGCCCGCGACGGACGGACACCTCCGCCGGCGGGGCCTGCTGGAGGATGCGCCCCGAGGCGATCGCCGGATCGTTGCGCTGGTCGACCACCTGAAGGACCAATTCCTCGGCGGCGACCTCGTGCGACGCGGCCTCGAGTGTCATCCCCGTCAGGTCGGGAACCTTCACCTCGGTCGAACGCATCTCGATCCGCATGGCGATGAAGAACGATGTGACGAACACGACCCCGACCAGTGTGAGACCGCCACCGATCCACAGCATGCCCGAGAGGACGGTCGTCCAACAGCCCGAGGGTTTGGGGAAGGTCGGTAGTTGCAGACGGATCTTCACGCAGGTCCGCTCCGCTCAAGCGCCGCGGCAAAGAAGCCGTCCAAGCCGTCCCGCGAGGGATCGGTTCGCACGAAACGATCCTTCCCGACCAGCGGCCGTGCCGCCGCTGGAAGTTCGGCGGCCAAGTCGACCGGCGAAAACTCCGGGAACCGGTCCAGGAACGCTGCGATCACCCGTTCTCCTTCCTCGGGTTCCATCGAACACACCGAGTAGACCAGCCGGCCTCCCTCGGCCAGCAGGCCGGCCGCCCGTTCGAGCAGGCTTTGCTGCCGTAGCGAGATCAGCTTAATCGCCTCCGGGGTCAGACGCCAACGGATCTCGGGATGCCTGCGCAACGTCCCGGTCCCGCTACAGGGGGCGTCGACGAGGATCCGGTCGAACCGAGTGTCGAACGGTGGCACGGCGGTCATGTCGGCGATCAGCGGAACCACCTGATCCAGTGCGCAGCGCTCGACGTTGCGCAGCAGCCGTTTCATCCGGCCGGCATGCCGGTCGGCCGCGACGACGCGGCCGCGCGGCCCGACGAGGTTCGCCAGGTGCATCGTTTTCCCGCCCGGTGCGGCGCAAGCGTCGAGCACGTGCATGCCCGGTTTGACTGCCGCCAACTCGGACACCAACTGGCTCGCTTCGTCCTGCACCCAGCAGAGACCCTTGGACAGTGCATCGCCGGGGCTTCCGGAGAACACTCGCAGGCTGTCGCCCACAACGCGGCCGGGGCGCGTCCGGCAACCGCGCTCGGCGAGCGTCGCGGCGAGGCGCGCAGCACTGATGCGCGCGACGTTCGGCCGCAGCGTGGTCCGGGCCGGACGGTTGTTCGCTTCGAGCAACGCGATCGTCGCGTCCCACCCGCAACGCTCGACGAGCCTCTCGACCCACCAATCGGGGTGAGAACTCCACAGCGACCAGGCCGCGACGGATCGCTCGACCGGCCGCTCGGGGAGAGCACCTGGACCGCGGCGGGCCACGCGGCGCAACACGCCGTTGACGTAGCCCGCGGCCTGCGGCTTGCGCCTGCGGATCGAGTCGACCGCCGTGGAGACGGCAGCGTGGTCGGGAACGCGGTCGAGTGAAACGAGCGCATACGCGCCCACCCGCAGCGTGGCCAGCACGAGTCCGTCCACATTCTCGAGCGGGCGGCTGCTGGCCTGCTGCAATACCGCGTCGATTACACGTTTCCGGCGCAACACTCCGAGCACGGTCTCGTGCAGCAACGCACGATCGCGGCGATCGGGAAAGCGCTGCTCGTGAGTCTCGAGCAGCCGGGAGGCCCAGGCCCCCGAACGCTCGACGCGATCGAGGATCTCGGCCGCCGTTTCGCGGACGTCGGGCGGCTGGCCGTCAGTGCGTTCGGACCGGCTCAAGCCGTTCCCCTATCGCGATCTGGCGGCCGTTCAGCGCATCCGAGACGGAGATCGCACTCCGCCCGTCCGGTTGCACCGCGATCAACCGCAGCGCCGTGCGACTCGCGCAGACCAGGGCCACCCCGCCGGCGGCGATGGCGATCAGACGGCCCGGCTCGTCCAGGGGTGCGTCGGGGGCGAGGAGCGTGGTGTCGTCCAGTTCCTCGGCCTGAACCAGACGCAATCGTTTTCTGCCGCCCTGCAGCCACACACCGGGCCACGGGTCGAAGCCACGGATCCGGCCCTCGACGAGACGCGCTTCGAGGCCCGAAGGATCGATCCAGCCGTCGTCGCGAGCGAGGATCGGCGCGTGCGTCGCGTCCTCGTGTCGTTGCGGCGTCGGCTCGATCGTGCCGGATGCCAAGCCATCGATCGTGTCGGCAAGGATCGGAGCTCCGATTGCGGCCAGGCGTTTGAACAGGGCCGGCGCGTGCTCGCCTGCGCGGATCGGCAGTTCCTTCCGGAGCAACGTATCCCCCTCGTCCAGGCGGTCGTTGAGGCCGATCGTGGTCACGCCGGTGGTGCGATCGCCGTGGGCCAGCACCCACTGCACCGGCGCCGCTCCACGGTAGCGGGGCAGCAGCGAAAAGTGGAGGTTGACTGCGCCCAGCGGCGTTTGCTCGATCAGCCTGAGCGAGAGGATCCGTCCAAAGGCGACGACCGCAAGCAAGTCCGGCTTGCAGGCCCCGACACGGTCGCGGAAGCTCCGCGTGCGCACCTTCTCCGGTTGGTCGACGGTCAACCCGGCGTCGAGCGCAAACCGCTTGACGGGCGACGCGACCGGACGGTCGGAGCGGCCGACGGGACGGTCGGGGCGTGTCACCACCAGCGCGATCTCGTGCCCGACCTCGACGAGGTGCTGCAGGGCAGGCACCGCTGCGTCGGGCGTTCCGAAGAAAACGATCCTCACGGCGCTGAAGTCGCCACCCAATCCCCATCCTTGATCCGTTTGCGGATGCGTCGTTTGAGGATTCCCCGTTTCAACCCCGACAGGTTTCGCAAGAACGTGTGGCCGTCCAGGTGCTCGCACTCGTGCTGGATACAGCGGCCGAGCAAGCCGTCCGCTTCGAGTTCGAACGGAGCGCCCTCGAGATCGAGCGCGCGGACACGGACCCGAAACGGGCGTTCGATGTTGATGTTGATCCCGGGGAAGGAAAGACACCCTTCCTCGTCGTCGTGCGACCCGTCCATCTCCAGGATCTCGGGGTTGACGAACACGTGGAGCATGCCCTCTTCCTCGCCGGCGCTGACGTCGACGATACAGACCCGTTCCGTCCGCTGGACCTGGTTCGCGGCCAGGCCGATGCCGGGGGCGGAGTTCATCGTCTCGACCATGTCGGCGACCAGTTGCCGCAGCGAATCATCCACCTCCTCCACGCGCACCGTCGGGTTCAGGAGTGTCGGATCGGGGTACAGCACGATGGGAAGACGGGCCATGGCAAACACCGGAATCGTTTTCGCACCGGGACCGTAGCACATCCGCGAAGTGTCTTTGACGGAGGACGATGTGTCCCCAACAGAGGACACCACGAGGCGTTCGTAGATGCTTTTCGGGGGATCGAGACGCCCCGGCGGGGTGGCACGGACCCTGCACTATTGAAGGTTCGGATCTGCGGCGGGCATCCATCACCCAGCCGGGGAGGTATCGATGAAACAGCGCTCTGTATGGGTTCTTCTCTTCGCCGCGTGTGTCCTCCACGCGGGGGCCGTCACCCCCGTAACGGCCCAGGAGACCGAGGCGCTGGGAGACGACTATGTCGCCGGCGATTTCGGACGCCTGCTCTATCAGGAAAACGGCGTCACGGTTCGCCGTGCCTCGGTGGACTCGGACCCGTCACTGGAACGCGTGGCGGGGCTGAACGCTCCGATCTTTCCGGGCGACGGTGTGATCACCGCGTTCGACCAACGAGCCGAGATCCAGCTGGCGGGAGGGTCGCTGGTACGAATCGATCGCGCGACCGACGTGACGTTTCTCGCAATGCCCGACCCCTACGCCGAGGTTGCCGACAACACGGTGTTGCAGTTGGAGCTAGGTGTGATCCGTATCAACGCCCTCCTCACCGGCGATTCTGAATTCCGCATCGACACGCCGACCGCGACCGTGTTCCTGTTGGGCGACGCGGATCTGCGCGTCGCGGTCGACAACGACGGCACCACCTACATCGCGTCGCATCGCGGCGTGGTCGAGGTGACGGTGGGCGATGGATCGGTGTTGCTCCGTTCGGGCACCAAGACGACGGTCTATCCGGATGGGGCACCGGGGGCGCCCGTTTCGTTCAACACGTTACGCGGCGACGGCTTCGACCGCTGGGTCGCCAAGCGCGACGCCGAGCTGCGCGAAGACGACAGATACGCCGGAAATTTCGAGTCCTACGATGAGATCCCCGAGGAAGTTCAACCGTACTATCGAGAACTTTCCCGCAATGGCCGCTGGGTCAACTCCGATGAATACGGTTGGGTCTGGTATCCCACGGGCGTTGCCTCCGACTGGAGCCCCTACAGCGACGGATACTGGTCGTACGGTTCGCGCGGCTACTTCTGGGTCTCCCACGAGCCTTGGGGCTGGGCCCCGTACCACTACGGTCGCTGGGGCTACTACGGCGGATCGTGGTGCTGGATCCCGGGTCGCGTCTTCGGTGGCGCCTGGGTCGCCTGGTCGTGGGGTTCGTTGTATGTCGGCTGGAGCCCGCTGGGCTACTGGAACACGGCGTACTGCGGGTGGCCCTGGGCTTACAGCTACGGTTACTACAGCCCGTCGTGGTCGTTCATCAGCTACAACCACTTCGGCTACCACAGCTACGGGCACCACGTGGTGCACCACGATCACATCGACGGACACCACTTGACCGATACCGCGGTGGTCACGCGGCCTCCACGGGTGGCCCCGAGCGATCTGGCGAAGTCCCCCGAGGCCCGCGAACGGGCCAAGCGTTTGGCCAACGAAGACCGCGTTGCCCACCTGCGGCCGGTCGATCAGGAAGAACGCGGGACACGCAACAACCTGCGCGGCGCCGAGCGGCGTCTCATGGCCGAGCGCGGCGCACGAGTGGACGCGATGCGTGAACGCACCCAACCGCCGGGCTCCGGGTCCAAGCGAGGCGGTCCGATCGCCGCCGACCGTGACAGTAACCGCAACCGCGACAACAGCGGCAACCCGCGTGCGACGCGCCTAGGAGCGAGCGACTTGACACTGCGGAACGGTTTGAGCAATGGCCTCGTCCGGCGCGACGGCAACGGACGGCCGGGATCGAGCGGCAACACCGTGACCGAACGCAAGGCGGTTCGCCCGGCCGAGGGACCTAGCCGCACGCGCGCGACGCGGGGAACACGTGGCGTCACGCCACGAGCGGATAGCGCCGAAACCCGGCGGCAGCGCATGCGCGAGGTCTACGAGAGCATGTCCGGTCCGCGCTCGACGCGAGCGCGTCGCGGCACATCGACTTCAGGAAGCCGGCCGAAGGCCACCCCCACCCGTGTCAATGGTGGCAGCCGCCCGAAGGCCAGCCCCAGCCGCAGCTCCGGGGGCAGCCGACCGAAGGCCGCCCCCAGCCGTAAACCGGGGAGTAGTCGACCGAAGGCCAGCCCCAGTCGTAACTCGGGGAGCAGCCGGCCGAAGGCCGCCCCCAGCCGCAGCTCCGGGGGCAGCCGCCCGAAAGCCAGCCCCAGCCGCAACTCCGGGGGCAGCCGCCCGAAAGCGAGTTCGAGCCGCGGGAGCCGCGGGAGCCGCTCGAGCGGTTCGAAGAGCAGCGGGAAAAAGAAGGACCGCAGCTAGGGCCGTCCCGACGAGAAAGACATCCGGGTGCCGTTCAACCCCCTCAGACCGGGCCCGTGGCGAGCCGGTGGACCAACCGCCGGCTCGTTTTTTTTGCGTCACGCCAGATCGCAGCGACGGCGGAAACCGTCGAGCACACGACGCGAATCGGCGCGCAGACGTGCGTCGATCTCGGCTATGGCGATGCCGGACCGCGCGGCGAACTCCTCCCGCGCTTCGGGATGGAATTGGTATGAGAAAATCTCGAGCGTCTCGTGCTCGAGACCGTCGTACGGAACACCCGGTCGTGTTGCCGTCACGCGGTAGCCGGAAGGCGCCTCGACGACCGTTTCACGATGGCTGACGACCACTCGCAGGTCGGCATCTTCTCCCACCAATCGTGAACCGCGAACCGCGGTGCGCTCGACGCCCACACGTTTGTCCCGCGATTCCTCGAGCCACCCCACCCGAGCGCCTGCCATCTGGGCGATCAGTTGATGCCCGAAGCAGATCCCCAGCAGCGGGCGCGGCTGGCCCCCGTCAAGGATCGGTCGGAGCCAGGCACGCAGCGGGCCGAGCCATGGCAAGTCGTCATCGACCGAAGCCGCCGAACCCATCAGCACGATGGCATCGACGTCGTAACCGTCCCCGGGACCGGGACCGTCGCCGTCGAGCGCCGGCCGGAACAGTCGCGATTCACCGGGCCAATCCTGGAGAATCTCCGCGACACCCTGGTCCTCGGGGTGGTTCCGCGATGGATCGATCACCCACATCCGCCGCCGGCTTGCCGTCAAGACGAGACCCGCGACGGATCGACCGCCCGAGCCGCGAGGGCTTCGAGCAGTCGCTCGTGCATCCGCTCGAATCCGCCGTTGCTCATCACGACGACGACGTCGCCGGGCGCCGCCTCGGAGGCGATCTTCGTGACCATCGCTTCTACGTCGACGATGTAACGCGCCTTGCCACCCCGGGCCAACAGGGCTTCGACCAGCGCCGGGACGTTGAGCCGTTCTTCAGCCGGGATCTGTTCGTGGCGGAAAACCGGGGCCACGATCACTTCGTCCGCGGCGTCGAACACCTCGCTCAGACGCCGCTGAAAAACGTTCCGTCTCAGCGACCAGGACCGCGGTTCGAGGACCGCCCAGACGCGAGCCGCAGGGGTGCGGCGCTTGACGGCGCGGAGGGTTTCGGCGATCGCCGTCGGGTGGTGCGCGAAATCGTCGAAGACGGACACGCCATCTTGAACGCCGCGCAGTTCCAGCCTTCGTTTGACGCCGCGAAATGCGTTCAGTCCCGCGGTGATTTGGGCGGCGGACAATCCCTGTTCGAACGCCGCCGCGACCACGGCCAGCGCGTTGCGCACGTTGTGCGGCCCCGCGAGCCCGAGTTCGATGTCGGCGAACGGCTCACCGTCCTTCACGACGCGGAATGCGGAGCCCTCCGGTTTGTCGATCAGGTCGACGGCACGCCAGGCTCCGGCATCCATCCCGTAACCCTCGACGTCGGCCAGCGCGCCTTCCGTGACCTCGCGGGTCACCGCACACTCTTCGTAGCGAATGATCTTGCCGCGCCGTGGCACGAGATTGATCAAGCGCCGAAACGCCAGGCGGATTTGCCCGAGATCGTGATAGATATCGGCATGATCGAACTCCACGGTACCGAGCAAGACGGTATCGGGCCGGTAGTGCATGAACTTGGGCCCCTTATCGAAGAACGCCGTGTCGTACTCGTCACCCTCAATGACGAACGCGGGACCCTTTCCGATAGCGAACGGGCGTTCAAGGTCGTGGGGCAGCCCGCCGATCAGGTAACCGGGTTCGCGACCGGCGCGGGTCAACACCGCGGCCAGCATCGACGCCGTGGTCGTCTTGCCGTGGGTCCCGGCGATCACGATCGAATGACGGCCGATCAGGAAACGGTCGTGGATCAACCGCGGCATCGACGTGTAGCGCAACCGTCCGTCCAGCACGGCCTCGACCTCGGCGTTGCCTCGCGAGATAGCGTTGCCGACGACGACGAGATCGGGCGCCGGATCGAGATGAGCGGCGTCGAAACCCTCGTACACCGCAACCCCGAGGTCGGCTAGGATCGTCGATGTGGGTGGGTACAGCGCGCCGTCGGAACCCGTGACTCGACAACCGGATTCGTGGAGTAAACCGGCGAGCGAGGTCATGCCGGTCCCGCCGATCCCGATCAGGTGGATGTGCTCCGTGCTCACGATTGCCGTCTCCCGGTTTTCGCTATTCTAGTGTGAACGCGCGGTCGTCGGCCTGCATGTAGAGGTCCGCGAGGCGTTTGCCGATGCCCGGTCGGACCAGGTGCAGGAGCCTGGCGTGGCGCAGCGTTTCCTTGATCCGGGGCAGCATCGCCGTGGCTTCGGCATCTCCCGCCTCGATGCAACGGTCGTAGGCGCCGAAATCGGCCCAGTGGACGTCTTTGACCGGCGGCCGGATCACGATGTCGGCCATGCTGCGGCAGAAACGCACCAACGCCGAGTCCCGGATCGAATTCGCGCGGACCATGATGTCGAGGCCCCGGTCGTAGGTTTCGCTGTCCTGGACGCTGGCGGTGATGTCGACCGCGATCACGAGATCGGCGCCCATCCCGAACGCGGGCAACACCGGAATCTTGTCGACCCAACCACCGTCGATCAGCAACCGGCCGTTGATCCGGACGGGAGGAAGGATCCCCGGAATCGCCGAGCTTGCCGCCGCAGCACGCCGCAGGCTGCCCTTGGTGATCACGATCTCACGGGCCTTGTTGATGTCCAGCGCGATCGCCCCGAACGGCTTTTCGATCGATTCGATCAAGACGTCCGGGAGGATCTGCTCCATGCTGCTGGCGAATTCCTCGGCGGACAGGAAACTCGAACGCATGTTCGACACGCCAAAGAAAATGCCACGGCGGATCAGATTTGCGACGGAAAACAACAGTCCGCCGCGTCGCTTTCGAGTCTCTCTAAGGAAGGACAGGCGGTTCTTCTTGAACTCCTTACTGCTGAGGACCGCGCGGACCGTGGTCTCGAGCCCGTGGATGTCCCCGGTCGCCACCCAGGCGCCGCCGATGATCGATCCCATGCTCGTGCCGGTCACGATGTCGATCTCGATCCCGGCCCGTTCGAGGGCGCGGATCACCCCGATGTGGGCCATCCCGCGCGCAGCGCCGCCGCCGAGGGCCAGTCCGATCCGGGGCCTGAGTTTCGGACGCATCAGAACAACCAGGTAAGCGATCGGGTTTGCGCGCTGCCCTCGACGGGCTCGACCGTGGCGATCTTGTAGCCGGCGGGACAGCCGTCGATCGCTTCCTCGCGGAGCAGGGTCCAATCAACCATGACGGACTCCAACACCTCCACCCTGATCTCCTTCGCATGCGCGGGAACGACCACCGATGCCACGCGCCCGACGGGCGCGGCGGCCAGGTAGAACGTGGTGCCTGGCGGCAGCCCGGACAAGTCGATCTGCGAATACGCCATGTTGAGCCGGGTCCGCAGGAGCAGCCCGCCGTCGCCGGTGCCGGTGTGGGCGACTTCCTGATAGAAGGTGCCGCGGCCGAGCGCAAAGAGCTTGGTCAGCCGCACGCCGTGACCGGTCAGCTCGATCGTCCCCTCGTCGCGCGCCTCCTCGTAGATCACCAGTTCGGCCTCGAACCAGCGTTCGAACCCGTCCCGACGCTCCGCGGGGTCGGCCCCCAACGCAACGGACCCCGCAGCCCCGGCGCTGAGACAGAACAGCGTCTCCGCGTCACGCGCCTGGATCGCCCGCGTGTACTCGACCAGGCACTCGCGCCGCGACCGCTCGGTCGCACAACCGGACAGCAGCAGACCGGCCGCAACCGCGGTGAGGAGACCAGTCAATCGGGGGCTCGCCATGCGTAGGATTCTATCCGTGGTTGACACCACGAGCGACAACTCGTTACGGTGCATCCCTGGGGTGGATTCCCGGGAGACATCGGCATGAGGTTGATCGCGATGGGAGCGTTGCTAACCGTTTCGGCCCTGTGCTGTGCCGCCGACGGCGGTGCCGGGGGTGCGGCCGACGGGAACCCCAGTACGGCGCGCCGAGCGGAGATGGTCACGACCCAGATCGAGGCCCGCGGGATCGACGATTCGTGTGTGCTCGACGCGATGCGCCGGGTGCCGCGGGAGCGCTTCGTTCCCGCACCGCTCGAGAACGACGCTTATCGCGACGGCCCGCTGTCGATCGGACGTGGGCAGACAATCTCGCAGCCCTACATCGTCGCGCTGATGACCGCGCTGATCGAACCCCAACCGACGATGCGCGTACTCGAAATCGGCACCGGTTCCGGGTATCAAGCCGCGGTGCTCGCCGAGTGCGTGGCCGACGTCTACACGATCGAGATCATCCCCGAACTCGGACGCCAGGCCGCCGAACGGCTCGAGAGCCTGTCCTACACCAACATCCACCCGCGCATCGGCGACGGCTACGACGGTTGGCCCGAGGAGGCCCCGTTCGACGGGATCGTCGTGACGGCCGCGCCGTCGGAGATCCCGCAGCCGTTGCTCGATCAACTGGCCGTTGGCGGCCGGCTCGTGATTCCGGTCGGCCTGGGGAGCCAAGACCTGGTCGTGGTCACGCGCACCGAGGAAGGTTACGTCAAGCGGGTCGAGACTCCGGTGCGCTTCGTGCCGATGACCGGCAAGGCCGAGCAGTAAGTCATGGCCAAACGGATCACGCCGCGCGGCGAGGACTACGCTCGCTGGTACACCGATGTCTGCATCCAGGCGCGCCTCGCCGACTACTCGCCGGTCAAGGGCTGCATGGTCATCCGTCCGCACGGCTACGGTTTGTGGGAGAACATGCAAAAGATCCTCGACGGCATGTTCAAGGCGACCGGGCACGAGAACGCGTACTTCCCGCTGTTCATCCCCAAATCGTTGCTGGCCAAAGAAGCCGAACACGTCGCGGGCTTCGCCAAAGAATGCGCCATCGTGACCCACACGCGGCTCATGACCGTCGAGATCGACGGCAAACCGACGCTGATCCCCGACCCCGACAGCAAACTCGAGGAAGAGCTGATCGTGCGCCCTACCTCGGAGACGATCATCTACTCGATGTTCGCCAAATGGGTAAAGTCGTACCGCGACCTGCCGCTGCTGATCAACCAGTGGGTCAATGTCGTCCGCTGGGAGATGCGCACGCGGCTGTTCCTACGCACGACCGAGTTCCTGTGGCAGGAAGGCCACACCGTGCATGCGACCGACGCCGAGGCCGAGGAGGAAGCGCGCAAGATGCTAGACATCTACGCGACGTTCGCCGAGGACCACCTGGCGATTCCGGTGCTGCGCGGCGTCAAGACCGCGCGTGAGAAATTCGCCGGTGCCGAGCGCACGTACTGTGTCGAAGCGCTGATGCAGGACAACAAAGCGTTACAGGCCGGCACCAGCCACCACCTCGGCCAGAACTTCTCCCGCGCCTTCGGCGTCAAGTACCAGGACGAGGAAGGCAAGTGGGAGCACTGCTGGAGCACATCGTGGGGCATGAGCACGCGCATGATCGGCGCCGTGATCATGACGCACGGCGACGACAACGGCCTGGTGCTGCCGCCGCGCGTCGCACCGATCCAGTGCGTGATCATTCCCATCTGGCGCGGCAAAGACCCGCATGACGAGATCGTCTCCGCGGCGAACCAACTGCGGGACCGGCTCGTGAAAGCCGGGCTGAGCGTCAAGGTCGACGACCGCGACAACGTCAACCCCGGCTTCAAGTACAACGAGTGGGAGTTGCTCGGTGTCCCGCTACGTCTCGAACTCGGGCCCAGGGACATCGAGAAAAACTCGGTGATGACCGTCAAGCGGCTCGGCCGCGTCAAGACCCCGGTGTCGATGGACGAGGTTGAAACGCGCATCCCCGAGTTGCTCGAGGAGCTGCAGCGAGAAATGTTCGACGCTGCCTTGAAGCGCCGCGAGGAAGCGACGCACACGGTCGACGACTACGACGAATTCAAGCGTCTCAACGAAGACCCAGGCGGGTTCCTGCTCGCGCACTGGTGCGGCGACGAAGCCTGCGAGGAAAAGATCCAGCAAGAGACCAAGGCGACGATCCGCTGCCTCACCTTCGACCAAACCGAGGAATCCGGCAAGTGCCTGGTCTGTGGCGGAGAGTCGAAGAAGCGGGCGCACTTCGCCAAGTCGTACTAGCCGCGAACCTGAACCCGTCCTGTGCCGAAACTAGAACCATCGACAGATCGGGCAACGCGTCTCGGCCCCGGCGCCAGGGGGCGCGTCATCGGAGTGAGCGGTAGATCTCTCGGCGATGTCCGATCTTCAGGATGATGATCACGAGCCGTCGTCCCCAGACACGGTAAAGGATGCGGTACGTGCCGACACGGATGCGGAAGACGTCATCGTATCCGCGAACCTTGCGCGAGCCCGGAGGGTGCGGCGCGGAGGCCAGCGGCCGGATCGCCTGCAGTACACGGACCTGATCTTTTCGGGGCAGCTTGCGGATCTGTTTCTCCGCCGTGGCGGAGACTTCGATCCTAAAGCTTGCCATCGAGCTTGAGATCTTTCAGGATCTCGGTCAGCGGGCGTGTCGGTTCGCACAGCAGGCCCTTGAGGTCTTCGACATCCTCGAGTTCCTCCAGCTTGTCGAGTAGGGCCTCCTCAATAAACCGGTTCATCTTCAGCCCGCGGGTCTCGCAGAGCTTCTCGACGGCTTTCTTGACGCGAGCGTCGATGCGCGTTGCCAACTGGACTTGTGTCACGGAAACCTCCTCAAACGCTATCATAAGCTACCTAATGATAGCTATCAAGCGGTGGGCGGGCTGAGGATGCAACCTCGAACGTACCAATGGAGCCGGACGTGCCCCGCCTTACGGTCGATCCGCCGGCCCGAAGGCGTTGACCTGCTCGGCGAGGCGCGTGAGCGTGGCGTCGGCACGGGCGAATATCGAGCCCTTGGGGTACCTGCCCTTGGAGTTGGCCTTCCCGGCGGTCTTACCGGTGAGCACGTCGAGGCCCTGCTCGATCGTGTCGACGGCCCAGACGTGGAATTCGCCGTCGCGCACGGCTTCGACCACGTCCTTGCGCAGCATCAAGTTGGGCAGGTTACGGCGCGGGATCAGGACGCCCTGGTTGCCGCTGATACCGATCGCGCGGCAGACGTCGTAGTAGCCCTCGATTTTCTCGTTGACCCCGCCGATCGGTTGGACCTCTCCGCGCTGGTTGACCGAACCGGTGACGGCGATGCCCTGGCGGATCGGCACGTCGGCGAGAGTGGAGAGCAGCGCGTACAACTCCGTCGATGAGGCCGAGTCGCCGTCGATGCCGCCGTAGTTCTGCTCGAAGCAAACCGTCGCCGTCAGCGCCAGCGGTTTGTTCTGCGCGAAGCATTCGCGCAGGAAACCGGTCAGGATCAGCACGCCCTTGGTGTGCAACGAGCCCGACATGTCGGCCTCGCGTTCGAGATCGATCACGCCCGCGCGACCCATCGCTGCGGTGGCGGTGATGCGCGACGGCTGGCAGAAACTGTGGTCCCCGGTGTCGAGGATCGCCAGACCGTTGACCTGACCAACCGCCTCGCCGTCGATATCGAGCAGGACCATGCCCTCCTCGATTTGTTCGCGCAGCGTTTCCTCGGTCAGGTTGACGCGATGGACCTTGCGATCGAGCGCCATGTCGACGTCCTCGCCGCCGACGAGATCGTTGCCGTGTTGCCGCGCCCAGAACGCGGACTCGCGTACGAGGTCGGCAATCTCGGCAAACCGGGTCGTGAGCTTCGTGCGGTTCTCCGCAAGCCGGACGCCGTGTTCGACGATCGCCGCGACGGCCTCGCGGCGGAACGGCGGGAGTTCGTCGTCCTGCGTCTTCTTGTACACGAAGCTGGCGTAGTTGAGCAACTCCTGGTCGTTGCGTGGGATCGACATCGCCATCTCGGCCTTGACCTTGAAGATCTTACTGAAGTCCTCGTCATGCGCATGCAGGACGCGGTAAATATGGCGCGTCCCGATCATGATGAGCTTGACGTCGATCGGGACAGACTCGGGTTTGATCGCGTTGCCCGCCATCATGTTCATCGGGTCGAACGTCTGGATCTCGACCTTGCGCGTGCGCAGCGTGCGCTTGAGCGCGGCCCACACACCCGGTTCGACCAGCACGTCGAGGGCGTCGAGCACCAGGAACCCACCGTTGGCCCGCAACAGGCTGCCCGCGCGGATGCGCGTGTGGTCGGTGACCCACTCCCCTTCCGACGTGCGGAACTTTTCGATCGTGCCGAAGAGGTTGCGGTAGCTCGGCGCGGTTTCCCAGATCACCGGGCGCCCCTTGGTCTGCGAATTGTCGACCAGCACGTTGACTTCGAAACTCGTGTCCTGGACGACCTCGACCTCCCCGTCGGAGCCCGGCTCGGACCGCCCGTCAGCCTCGTGGCGCAGTTCGTCGAGGCTGTCGAGCAACGCTTCTGCGACTTGTTTGAGATACTCCTCGACACCGGGCTCGTTGAACGCGTCCTGCAGGTCTCCGATCGCCTCCTCGAGCAACGGGTTGGCGAACTGGCGGTCCATCTCGTCGAGATGGCGCCGCAGGTCGCGGTCCAGGCGGCGGACCGTCTTCCCCAGCGCTTCCAACTCGCCGCGTATATCACTCAACCGCGTTCGGATCGCGTCGAGTTCGTCCTGGGGGAATTTTCCCTGTTCGACGAGCTGCACCAGTTCGTCCAGGTCGGTCGGCTTGTCCTCGTGGACCGGCACGATGTTCGGACGCGTCAGCGGTCCGATCTGCACCTGCACCATCGCGAAGCCTTCGCCCTCGATGCGCTTTTCGAATTCGCGGAACAGCGCCTTCTGTTCCTGGTTCCCGGTGTCGACGATCGCGGTGCGTTGGCGCTGGTACAACTCCGAATCGAAGATCTTGGGTAGATCCCGCAGCAGCCCCTGGATCAACTCCTCCATCGCCACGCGAAACTCGCGCCCGCGGCCGGCCGGGAAACTCAGTTGGCGCGGTTGATCGGGATGCTGGAAGTCGTGTACGAAGACGAGGTCGCACGGGGAGTCCTCGCCGAGGTCGATCTCGCTGAGCATGCGGCGTACCGTCGTCGAGCGCCCGCCGCCAACCTCGCCGACGGCGAAGATGTTGTAGCCCTCCGCGCGCACGTTGAGACCCAGCAGGAGCGCTTCGCGCGCGCGGTCCTGGCCGATGATGTGGATCGGCGAGCCGGCCAGTTCCGCGGTCGTCTCGAACGGGAACTTGGCGGGGTCGCAGCGCCAGCGCAGTTCCTCGGGCGAGAGTTCGTAGGAAGATCTGGGATCCTTTGCGCTCATCATCTCCTCAGGGGGTCGTGGCCCACCGGCCACCGTGCGCCATGTTAACAGGCC
>Ga0209988_10000341_pt1 | contig 28561 bp, 25 predicted proteins | sample N075metaG_FD_183115 | JGI IMG/M metagenome (GOLD analysis project Ga0209988, IMG submission 183115) | Deep subsurface microbial communities from Kermadec Trench to uncover new lineages of life (NeLLi) - N075 metaG (SPAdes) (version 2) | ecosystem: Environmental > Aquatic > Marine > Ocean trench... | reverse complement strand
AAGATAAGCACAATAGTCGACGACTCTCAAGTAGAAACAGTGCTCTCTGCTATTGCAGGCGCAGCTTTTACTGGAGGTAGTGGAGATGGAATTGTGACAATAGAAGATATAGTTGATGTTTATAACATTGCATCAAAAAAGAGAGGTAAAGAAGCCCTCTAATTATTTTATTTTAAAAGAACCTTGAAATTGTAGTTAATTTGTGAGCATTTCCGTTTCCAATGTTATTTTAATTATTTTTCAAAAATTTTCATGTCTTGGTCTGAGAGGTATGCATACAATTTTTTGTAGATACGAGTCCTAACGAGGTTATTGACAAAGAGTAAAATCCAGCGCTTTCCACAATGACTCACGAAAAATCGGTTGAGTCCTCTTTAGAGTCCAAAAATGAAGTGGGCCAGATGGAGCCTATCAGATATTTTATATGAGCTTGTAGCAGAGTATGTACAGAGGAGAAAGATTTTTGGAGGTAACTAAAGGAAGTAACATTGACAACATTCTGCTTGAGCACTTTCAACAAGAGATATGGAGTAAGGTTCCTCATCTGGAAGAGAAACAGGGTGAAGTAAAGGTTGTCAATGCAACACCGCTGATTGATATTACTGAAGATTTGAAAGATTGTGCAAAAAATGTGTACAACCTGAATCTTGCCGGTGTAGATCTGAAAGTTTTCGGCAAGTTTGATTCTAAATTGCCAACAGGTTCAATTAAAGTTAGGCCTGCGGTCCACATAATCCATGACGCCATTGTTAAAGGGAAGCTTAGAAGTGGAGGGACTATAATTGAAGCTACCTCAGGGAACTTTGGGATAGCCCTTGGGCAGTTATCTAAACTTGGACTAAGTGTAGTTACGCTTGTCTCAAGAAAGCTGCAGGAAGGAGTCTTTGAGGAGTTAAGAAACGAGAATATACGCATCATGGATCTTGACATGGACGTCTGCCCTGCCCCAGGAATGAAAGACAACACAAATCTTTTGGCTGCAAAAGCTGCCGCCGCTAATATTCGCTCACAGTTATCTGAACTTGGGTTTGACCCTGCCATTTTTGATAAAGCAAGTTCTGAGGTAGAATCGCTTTTAGCTAGTCAAGACATCATAAACTTGGCAAAGTTTCTTGCCAAGATCTACGGTTTTTTCTGCCCAGAACAGTATGACAACGAACTGAACATTGAGGTACATAGAACTGTTACCGCAGCAGAGATAGACCAACAATTACATGAAAAAGGAAATTCGCTTGGAGACTTTAGAATTATCTGTACCTTTGGTACGGGTGGCACGTCTGGTGGCTTAAGCAGATACATGTCTGAAAAATATGGAAAAAAGTCGTTACATGTAGTATTTCCATCTGCTGATCAAGATGTTGCAGGAATTAGGACAAAAGACAAGGCAGCTGGCTTGAAGTTATACGAACCGGAGATATATGCCGGACAACACGAAGTAGATTTTGAGCAGGCAAAACCTCTTCTAAAGTTTTTTGTTGGCAAAGGTCACGACATTGGCGAAAGTAGTGCTCTTGCCCTTTACACAGTAATACAGATGGCAAACTTTGGTGGCGGTGGAAAGTTTGTCGTAATAGTTGCTGACGGAATACAAAAGTACAAAAAGAATCTAGAAGAGATGTCCAAGAAACAGAATCGTATTCAGGTGTCACTGCAGGAAGCTGTATCAAATGTAGGCGACTATGATAGAGTAATTTGGGTTCATACCCAATATACTCCACGCGAAGAAGGAATAGAATTAATTGCGAAATCTCTAGGGATTGATAAAGGGAAAATCTCTGTGTCAAAGGCAAGAACCATTGAGCAACTATTAGCAACACAACAAATTCCAGAAGAGCTAAAAAAAGATCTGCAAGGGTCTAAGGGCAAGTCGTTGTTGGTTTGTATGGCTGGAAATACTTCGTTGATGGCCGTGAAAGTACTTGCGGGCAAAGGCATTGTAACTGAAAGTTTAACTGGCGGTATAACAGAATTGCCTCAAGGAAAAGGCAGACAACTTTCTGATTTGATCAGAGAAGCTACTGAATAACAGTACATCTTCAATTTTATGTCTTATCAGATCACTAATCCTTTATAGCACCACGATTTTTTAGAGAAAGATAGTTTACAATCCAAGTATAAAGGTAGATCTTTTATGGAGATAATATGTATAATTAACTAGAAGATAAAAGATGGATAATGAAATTCCTGAAAGGTTATTCAAACAGAATTTAGATAAAATTCTTTCTGAAAAGGAGATTAGGTTTGCAGGATTTGTTAATATGCAAGGCGATTTGGTAGAAGGTCAATTTCGTGAGGATGTTGTGCCATTTGAAAATGATGAGGACCAAAAGAGAGTTTTCAGAGAATTAGCTATAAGAATTTCCACCAGAAAGAATTTTGATTTTTCTATGGGAGCTGTGAAATATTCCGCCTCTAGACGAGAAAAATTGGTAATGATGAGCTTTCCTTTAAAAAACATAATCCTCTTAATTACTACAGAACCAAGTGTGAATATTGATCGATTAGCCTACAAAATAATTCAAATTCTGGGAAAAGATTGGAGCCAATTTCATGGGGAATAAATGTCAAAGGTACATTAAATCCCAACCATAATTAGAATAAATTTGTTCAAAATAAGCAAATAATTCAAATAAATTTTTGAAAATTATGAAAATAATTGAATATATGATAATTAGATAATCAGGATATGGTTTTGCAAATTAGGTATATTTTTGGTTGTAACCATCAAAAAAGAAATATTCATTCTAATGTCTTTTTTGAAAGAGGATTTACCGTTTCTTCACTATTGTGATAATTGTTGTAATATATGAAATAGTTAGTGTCAAAACAAAAACTAGAATATTTGAAAATTTTGAATTGTGTGAAGCATGTTATTTTAATAGGAATAAATTGGCAAGTTAAGATTCTTGTTCTTTTATAACATTTAGAGTCATACTAGTTCTTACATTGGGCAATGATCTGATGGCCTTTGTAATTACGTTTTCTAGAATTTTATATTCTGATGCTTCGATCTTGCAAATAACGTCATAATATCCAAAAACTACATCTGCCTCCTTTACTTCTGGAATTTTGTTAAGATTTTTTAAAATATTATATTCTTCACTTTTATCGCAATGAATTACCACATAAGCTTGAGCTGTATTTTGGCCAAGCATTGCACTAATTAACTTCTCAGATGGTTGGAATAATTTTTCAGATTCTGATCGTGTTAAAGTCATAGTCGATTGTATTTTTGGCATTTTTCGAATAACTCCAGTTACAATTTCTCTAATTTTGTCTTCTGATTTGGATTCTATTTTTGCAATTATGTCGTAAAGACCAAGTGTTCCCTGTGCTTCTTTTACATCCTCAATTTCTTTCAAAGAAGTGATTATGCTTTTCTCGGACCCTAAATCACAATTCATTAAGACATAAGCTTTTACCAAATAGACAACTCCTTTATTCTTGTCCAGTAATTCCCATTAGTGTTAATGTGGATCTAATTTTTGGAATTTTTCTAATTTTCCATGTAATGGTTTCTCGAAGTTTTTCAACTTGGTCTGATTCTACCTTTGCCAAAATGTCGTAAGCACCAAAGGTACCATGTACTTCTTTGACACCTTCTATAGACTTCAGTTCTGAAATTACAACCTCCTCCGAACCTAGTTCACAGTTTATGAGAACATATCCTGTTGCCATTTTTATTTTTTGACTCCTAGTTTCATAAACAATGTTTAAACTTGATATATATAAGTAATAATCTGTTTTTACTAAATGATTATGAAAAAAATTCAGGTTCAATTAAAGATATGTTTAGATTTAAAGAAGAATTTTTAAATTTTTAATGGGACTAGTTAAATGTGAATTAGCATTACTAGTTGTTAGCATCTTTGATTATTTTTTCAAGTTCACCAATATTTTTCGCCAAGGTGATTTTTGATCTTAGTTTAGAACCACCAGACATTCCTTTTGTAAATCTCATTGCTTGTCCTTTGATATGGACAAATTTTATTTTAAATTGTTTTGTAAGATAAAGATATTCAAAAAAAGAAACCAATCGATCTTTAAATGAATAATGATTATAGCTTCCAGTTTTTATATAATCATTAATTTGTTCAAATAAAAATGGATTTCCCATTGCACCTCTCCCAATCATAACATAATCACAATTGGTCTCATCAAACATTTTTTTGGCATCTTCTGGATTTGTAATATCACCATTTCCTATAATTGGAATGTTTGAAACTTCCTTTAGTTCTTTTATCATCTTCCAATCTGCATCTCCAGAGTATCCTTGGTTAACTGTCCTAGGATGAAGAGTAATCATTTCAATGCCCTCCTCTTCTGCAATTTGGGCTATATCTTTGAATAAATACCGATTGGCATCTGTAACACCTAACCTAATCTTAAGTGTAACAGGTTTTTTAACTGCCTTTACCAAAGTGGTAAAAATTTGTCGTGTAAGATTTATTTCCTGTAAAAGAGCACCTCCTGCCATTTGTTGAGTTACATGAGGAGCTGGGCATCCCATATTATAATCAATTATATCAAAAAAAGGTTCTACAATTTTTGCTGCTTTTTCTAATACTTTAAGATCAGAGCCAAATAATTGAACAGACAATGGCCGCTCATCTTCAGAATATTCAATAAATTCCTTAATTGTTTTTTGATTTTCTTTTAGTTGTTTTTCTTTTGCAACTATACTGTGAATATTTGTAAATTCTGTAACAACTAACCCTGCACCGAATTTTTTGCATTGTAATCTAAGTGCTGGATCACTCACTCCAGCCATTGGAGCCAAAAAAACTTTACTGGAGAATTTTGGAAGCATGGGTATTTTTTAATTATGGAATATATTTATTGTATTAAAACTCAAAATCAAAATTTAAAATTGTTTGCAAAAATAATTTTATTAATCTGGACAACCATCCTCATCTTCAAATCCATTGTATGTTTCAGGTTCTAAAGGACATGAGTCTTTATCGTTGATGATGCCATCCAAGTCATCATCGTGAACATATCTTTGCTGTTCAGGAGCAATATCTGGGCAACCATCGTTATCTTTGTATTTGTTCCACGTCTCAGGACTGAGAGGGCAGGAGTCTATAGCATCATAATATCCATCACCATCAGAATCAATTGGCGATGATGCAGTTGATTCTGTTAAAATCCGATCAGGACAACCGTCCCAGTCAGCATAACCATTATAGGTTTCTGGTAGGGTAATACATTGATCCCATCTATCTTCAATTCCATCACCATCTGTATCTGGGAATTGGTATGTTGTTATGACTTCAAAAACGCTGTCGGGACAGCCATCAGAGTCTTGGAATTTATTGTAGGTTTCAGGTAAATGTGGACACTCATCAATTACATCAAAAATTCCATCCATGTCGCTGTCAAGTGTTGAAATGAATTTATCTGGGCAGCCATCTTTATCCTGATAATCATTAAATGTCTCTGGTTGGGTTGGGCACAAATCCAAGTAATCATTTATTCCATCACCGTCAGTGTCTGCAGTGAATTTATCATCTGCAACTATGTCTGGACACCCATCAGTGTCTTGGAATTTATTGTAGGTTTCTTTAATGTAAGGACATAAATCGTATTGATTAGGAATTCCATCGCCATCCGTATCGCCAGATATTACATATTCAATGACATCAGGACAGCCATCGTCGTCTTGGAACTTGTTAAAATTTTCTCTCTCAAATGGACATTTATCTTTTGAATCTGGAATTGAATCGTAATCAGAATCAATTAGGCCCAGAGACTCAAATCCTGGAATCTCAGGGCAACCATCCCAATCTAAAACGCCGTTAAAGTTTTCAGGTACATTGACACATTGATCTAATCTATCTTCAATTCCATCGCCATCTGCGTCTGGAAATTCAAAAGTAGATATTTCAACTAAAAGAGAATCAGGGCAACCATCCTCGTCCTCAAAATGATTGTAGGTTTCTTGAACTTGTGGACACTTATCTAGATGGTCAAGAATTCCATCCCCATCACTATCATTTGTTAAAACAAATTTATCAGGACATCCATCTTTGTCTTGATAATTGTTGAAAGTTTCAGGTTGTGTGGGACATAAATCCAAGTAATCATTTATTCCATCACCGTCAGTGTCTGCAGTGAATTTATCATCTGCAACTATGTCTGGACACCCATCAGTGTCTTGGAATTTATTGTAGGTTTCTTTAATGAAAGGACATAAATCGTATTGATTAGGAATTCCATCGCCATCCGTATCGCCAGATATTACATATTCAATGACATCAGGACAGCCATCGTCGTCTTGGAACTTGTTAAAATTTTCTCTCTCAAATGGACATTTATCTTTTGAATCTGGAATTGAATCGTAATCAGAATCAATTAGGCCCAGAGACTCAAATCCTGGAATCTCAGGGCAACCATCCCAATCTAAAACGCCGTTAAAGTTTTCAGGTACATTGACACATTGATCTAATCTATCTTCAATTCCATCGCCATCTGCGTCTGGAAATTCAAAAGTAGATATTTCAACTAAAAGAGAATCAGGGCAACCATCCTCGTCCTCAAAATGATTGTAGGTTTCTTGAACTTGTGGACACTTATCTAGATGGTCAAGAATTCCATCCCCATCACTATCATTTGTTAAAACAAATTTATCAGGACATCCATCTTTGTCTTGATAATTGTTGAAAGTTTCAGGTTGTGTGGGACATAAATCCAAGTAATCATTTATTCCATCACCGTCAGTGTCTGCAGTGAATTTATCATCTGCAACTATGTCTGGACACCCATCAGTGTCTTGGAATTTATTGTAGGTTTCTTTAATGAAAGGACATAAATCGTATTGATTAGGAATTCCATCGCCATCCGTATCGCCAGATATTACATATTCAATGACATCAGGACAGCCATCATCATCCTCAAACTTGTTAAAATTTTCTCTCTCAAATGGACATTTATCTTTTGAATCTGGAATTGAATCGTAATCAGAATCAATTAGACCCAGAGACTCAAATCCTGAATTTTCGGGACAACCGTCCCAATCTAATACACCGTTAAAGTTTTCAGGCTCGTCAATGCAAGCATCCCATCTATCTTCAATTCCATCACCATCTGTATCTGGGAATTGGTATGTTGTTATGACTTCAACAACGCTGTCGGGACAGCCATCAGAGTCTTGGAACTTATTGTAGGTTTCTTTTACAGTTGGACAGTCATCTAGGTTATCTGAGATTCCGTCTCCATCAGTATCCCATAAGATAAAAATATCGTCAGGGCAGCCGTCTTTATCATCAATACCATTGAAGGTTTCTGGTTGATTTGGGCACAAATCTAAAATGTCGATGATGCCATCATTGTCAGAATCTATAATGCCTCTACCACCAGATGGCGCAATGTCTGGACAGCCATCTTCATCCTGGAATTTATTGTAGGTTTCTCTTACAGTTGGACAATCATCAATATGGTCTTGAATGCCATCATAATCAGCATCGTACCAAGGAACAAAGTCTGCTGGACAACCATCTATGGTATTTCCGTATTCTAGATTATAGTCTTCCAAAAGATGAGGACATCTATCAATGATGTTTGGTACTCCATCACCATCATTGTCATTAATTTGGGCACCATAAACACTTCCCTGTAACATACTAACTGTTGAAAAAAGTAAAAGTAAAAAGCCTACAAAATGATATTTTTTCATTCTTATTGTCTCCGATATTATTCAGTATTTATTAAATCTCACTTTGAATAGATCTTTTCCTTTTAGATGACTGAATAATGATCATTATTAATCTGGACAACCATCCTCATCTTCAAATCCATTGTATGTTTCAGGTTCTAAAGGACATAAGTCTTTATCGTTAATGATACCATCCAAATCATCATCATGAACAAATCTTTGTTGTTCGGGAACAACATCAGGGCAACCATCGTTATCTTTGTATTTGTTCCACGTCTCAGGATTGAGAGGGCAGGAGTCTATAGCATCATAATATCCATCACCATCAGAATCAATTAGTGCTGAAACAGTTGATTCTGCTCCCACAACGTCAGGACAACCATCCCAGTCAGCATAACCATTATAGGTTTCTGGTAGGGTAATACATTGATCCCATCTATCTTCAATTCCATCACCATCTGTATCTGGGAATTGGTATGTTGTTATGACTTCAAAAACGCTGTCGGGACAGCCATCAGAGTCTTGGAATTTATTGTAGGTTTCAGGTAAATGTGGACACTCATCAATTACATCAAAAATTCCATCCATGTCGCTGTCAAGTGTTGAAATGAATTTATCTGGGCAGCCATCTTTATCCTGATAATCATTAAATGTCTCTGGTTGGGTTGGGCACAAATCCAAGTAATCATTTATTCCATCACCGTCCGTATCAGGTGTGCTTTTATAATCCGCGATAAAGTCTGGACAGCCATCAGAGTCTTGGAATTTATTGTAGGTCTCCTTTACAAGTGGACATTCGTCTACATCATCCATAATACCATCATTGTCTGTATCTACAATTGTATCATAAGGGACAATATCAGGGCAGCCATCCTCGTCTTGGAACTTGTTGTATCTCTCTCCCACAGTCGGGCATTTATCAAGATAATCTGGTATGCCATCATAGTCAGTGTCAACTAGTCCACTAACAATTGTTCCTAAAATCTCAGGACAACCATCTGTGTCGAGAACACCATTAAAGTTCTCTGGTTCATCAATGCAAGCATCCCATCTATCTTCAATTCCATCGCCATCTGTGTCTGGAAATTCAAAAGTAGATATTTCAACTAAAAGAGAATCAGGACAGCCATCTTCGTCCTCAAAATGATTGTAGGTTTCAGGTAAATGTGGACACTTATCCAGATCGTCAAAAATTCCATCTCCATCACTATCATATGTTATAACAAATTTGTCAGGACACCCATCTTTGTCTTGAAAGCTGTTGAAAGTTTCAGGTTGTGTGGGACATAAATCCAAGTAATCATTTATTCCATCACCGTCAGTGTCTGCAGTGAATTTATCATCTGCAACTATGTCTGGACAGCCATCAGTGTCTTCGAATTTGTTATAGGTTTCTGGACTAAATGGACAAGAATCTAAAATGTCGATAATACCATCATTGTCAGAATCTATAATGCCTCTACCACCAGATGGCGCAATGTCTGGACAACCATCTTCATCCTCGAACTTGTTAAAGTTTTCACGTTCAAATGGACATTGATCAATATAGTCTGGAATTGAATCATAATCAGAATCTAAAATTTCTTGAGTTATTACACCTGGAATTTCTGGGCAACCATCTTCATCAAGAACACCATTAAAGTTCTCTGGCTCATCAATGCAAGCATCCCATCTATCTTGAATTCCATCACCGTCGGTGTCTGGGAAGGTGAATCCTTCTCCATCTTCTAAAATAGTATCAGGGCAACCGTCACCATCTTCAAATCGATTATAGGTTTCTGGTACAGTTGGACAATCATCTAGATTATCAGAGATCCCATCCCTATCAATGTCCCTTAAGATAAAAATATCGTCAGGGCAGCCGTCTTTATCATCAATACCATTGAAGGTTTCTGGTTGGGTCGGACACAAATCTAAAATGTCGATAATACCATCATTGTCAGAATCTATAATGCCTCTACCACCAGATGGCGCAATGTCTGGACAACCATCTTCATCCTCGAACTTGTTGTAAGTTTCTCTCACTGATGGACAATCATCAATATGGTCTTGAATGCCATCATAATCAGCATCGTACCAAGGAACAAAGTCTGCTGGACAACCATCTATGTTATTACCATATTCAAGATTATAGTCCTCTTTCAAGAAAGGACATTGGTCTATATTGTTTGGTACTCCGTCACCATCATTATCATTTGTTTCAAAGGCATAAGCACTACCTTGTAGCATGCTAATGGTGGAAACAAGTAAAAGCAAAAATCCTAAAATTTGAAATTTTTCCATTTTTCAAATACTCCTAGGAATCTGGACAACCGTCATGATCTCGGTCTCCATCATAGTCTTCCGGTTCGAGAGGACACAGGTCATCTTTATCTAGAATACCATCTAAATCTGCGTCATGTTTGTATCGTGACTGCTCTGGAACAACATCAGGACAACCGTCATGATCTAGGTATTTGTTCCAAGTCTCTGGCTCGTTTGGACATTGGTCAACCGAGTCGACTATTCTATCGCCATCAGAATCAATTAAAGCAGCTACGGTTGGAAGTACATCAGGGCACCCATCATGGTCAACATACCTATTCCAAGTTTCCATCTGTGTTGGGCACATATCCATTACGTCTGCTACGCCGTCACCGTCAGAATCAATCAGGGTTGTACTAGTATCTGGACATCCATCTTGATCTTTAAATCCATTGTATGTTTCAGCTTCAAATGGACAGTCATCTAAAATATCTGCAATACCGTCATTGTCCGAGTCTACTACAAATAACTCTAAAATAGTATCTGGACACCCATCGTCATCTTGGAATTTGTTATATGTTTCAGGTTGTTGCGGACAGGCATCAATTGCATCAGGTATTCCGTCTCTGTCTCTATCAACAATAGGAATATAGTTGTCAGGGCAACCATCTAAATCTAAAATTCCATTTGGTGTTTCTGGTTGGTTTGGACAATGATCTACAAGATCATATATTCCATCGCCATCAGAGTCAGCCCTGCTTTTTCCATCAATTACAGAATCTGGACAGCCATCCTCGTCTTGGAATTTATTATAAGTTTCAGGATATAGTGGACATTCATCAAGACTATTTGGGATGCCATCAAAGTCAGTATCAAAATCTGTTAGGTAACTAGGAAAATCTGGACATCCATCTTCATCTTCAAATCCATTGTATCGTTCAGGTTCCAGTGGACATTCATCCAAACTATCTAAAATCCCATCATAATCAGAGTCTAGTTCCAAAGGGTTGTCTGGACAACCGTCATGGTCAGCATACCTATTCCAAGTTTCTGGTTGGGTTGGACATAAATCTAAAGAGTCGGGAACTCCATCAGCGTCAGAATCTATCACTGCGGTATCTGGACAACCGTCTTGATCTTGGTATCCATTAAAAGTTTCTGGTTCTAGTGCGCATTTATCCAATAAATCAACGATGCCATCCCCGTCGTAATCTAACTCATATAGACCATCAACATTATCAGGACAGCCGTCCTCGTCTTGGAATTTATTATAAGTCTCTTTTACAAGTGGACATTGATCAAGTGAATCAATTATGCCATCTCTATCTCTATCTAATAAGGGTGAATTATCAGGACAGCCATCTCTATCTAAAAAACCATTAAATGTTTCTGGTTGAGTAGGACATAAATCAAAATAATCAGAAATGCCATCACCGTCACTATCCGGTGTCCTACCATTAGAGCTAATATAATCAGGACAGCCGTCCTCGTCTTGGAATTTATTATAAGTCTCTTTTACAAGTGGACATTGATCAACACTATCTAAAATTCCATCTCCGTCTGAATCTCTATCAACGTAATATGGAGGAATGTCTGGACATCCATCTTCATCTTCAAATCCATTGTATCGTTCAGGTTCCAGTGGACAAGAGTCATCTAAATCAGTTATACCATCACCGTCAGAATCATTCAGACTACCAGAAAGAAGTGGCTTTGAGTCTGGACAACCATCATAATCTGCAAATCCATTAATTGTTTCAGGTTGGTTGGGACAAATATCAAATTGGTCTGCAATGCCATCACCATCTGTATCTGTATAGCTTGTTTCCAATACTGTGTCAGGACAACCATCAGTGTCTAGATATCCATTGAAAATTTCGGGTTGTAATGGACAAGAATCAATTTTATCTGGTATTCCGTCATTGTCTGAATCGACAAATTCAGTATCAATAACTTTGTCTGGGCACCCATCTTCATCTTGATAACGGTTATAGGTTTCAGGGCGAAGTGGGCAGGAATCTATGGCATCAGGAATGCCATCTCTATCTCTATCGAGTGTCATAGAAATACTATCAGGGCACCCATCTCTATCTAAAAAACCATTAAATGTTTCTGGTTGATTTGGACATAAATCAACCAAGTCAATAAAACCATCATTATCAGTGTCTGCAACTTCTGAAGGACCAGTATAGGGAGGATTATCTGGACAGCCATCATAGTCCTGGAAATTATTGTAATTTTCTCTAAGAGTTGGACATTGGTCTAAATGGTCTTCGATTCCGTCATAGTCTTCATCATACCATGGAATAAAATCAGAAGGACATCCATCAATACTACCCTCATAATCTTCTTGGAGATTAGGACAACTATCTATCTCATCTGGAATACCGTCACGGTCTAAATCATGTGTGGCAAAAGCAGGATTTATGGTGACGATGGTTAAGGTAGTGATTAGTAATACTAGAAATGCTATAAAGTACTTTGGCTTCAATTTACAATTTTTTCCCGAAGATCCAGTTATTAAACCTCACGTCCAAATAGTGTAAAATTAGTATGAGATTAGATCAAAAATTCAATAATCTACAAAACCCCGATCAATTTAAGTAAACCAAAACTCGATTGTATTTTATGAGTTGTTCTGCGGAAACAATTGAGGAAGATCAAATAATTCAGATTAAGCCAAGGATTGCTCAGCAATTAAAGAAGGCAAAGTATGGCGTGGCAGATCATTCTACAGTTGCGCTTTGCCATTGGACCAAAAAATCTTTCAAGCATGAAGGAGATTGTTACAAAAACAAGTTTTACGGAATTTCAACACACGGTTGTATGGAGTTTTCTCCTGCTGGCATGCATTGTGAGAATCGTTGTGTGTATTGTTGGAGACCAATGGAATTTTATAATTCTATGAAAATGAACCCTGAAAATGTAGCTGAACCAGAGGAAATCATCTCGAAATTAATGGAAGAACGAAAAAAACTGATAATGGGTCATTATGGAGATTCTAGAAGCGATAAACAAAGATTAGATGAATCACTAAAACCCAGCCATTATTCAATTTCCTTGTCTGGCGAGCCTACAATGTATCCCAAGCTTCCTGAACTAATAAAATATCTGAAAACTCTAAAAGAGACAAAGTCGATTTTTCTCGTAACAAATGGACAAGAGCCAGATATGATTCAAAAATTGCAACAAGAAGATGCTTTACCAACACAATTGTACTTGTCTACAAATGCTGCGGATTATGAATCCTTTTTGAGAATAAACAGACCAAAATACGATGACTCTTGGCAAAGATGGAATAGAACTCTTGAGATGCTAAAGGATTTAGATACAAGGACTGTCCTTAGAATTACTTTGATAAGAGATTATAACACTCAAAAGGATATGATACCCGTGTTTGCGAAAATGCTAAAACAAGCTAGTCCTCACTTTGTTGAAATAAAATCATACATGCATATTGGTCGTTCTACAAATAGGTTAGAATATGAAAACATGTTAGAGATGGAAGAAGTAAGAAAATTCAGTGAAGAGGTAGTAAAACAATGCGATATATTTTCATTTATGGATGAAAGTTATGTTTCAAGAATTGTAATATTACAAAATAATAAAAGAAATATTGATCGATGGATCACTACTTTGGTAAATACCAATTAGAAAATTTTTTTAGAGCTTTGAACCGATGAGATATTTGGTTTTTATTCAATTGTGCAAATACCTTTTTTGAATTCGCGGGAATAAAAATTGGATCATATCCCCAACCCCTTCCCATAATTTTTTTGGAGATGAATCCCTTTACTTTAGATTCAAATGATTCATTATTTTTTTTATCATAAAATGAAATTATAGAGACAAATTTGGCTTTTCTGTTTTGTTTTACAAGGTTTAGGATTCCTTTGTTTCCAATTGTTTTAAAAACATACGATGAGTAGGGCCCCGGAAATCCATTTAAAGAATCAATAAAGAGTCCATCATCTTCGACTATAAGGGGTTTTTTACATTTATGAAAAGCTTGCATTGCTTTGTTTTTAGCAATTTCTTTTAACGAATTAGATTGAATCTCTTCCATTTTGCATTGAAAGAATCCCAGATTAATTCCAAAACCACCAAGAATTTTTTTTGCTTCTTGGAATTTATTAAAATTTGAGGACGCAAAAAACAGGTCAAACGACTGTGGCATATCGGCCCCGACTCTCAATTTCTAACACTAAATTTGTAATTCTTAGAAATTTTGAAGTGCCGACCACTGATTTGTATCCAACCAGGAAGTTTTTCCATGCTTGTTTCATTATCGTGGCATGTGCACTGTTTAGAATTTCTTTGATTAATCTCAAGTCTACTGCATGATCTTCTGGTTTGGTTGTTTTTTGAGATAAACCAAAATCAATAACATAAACCTTGTTTTTGAATAAAATAAAATTTGAGGTAGTCAAGTCTCCATGCATTATTCCATTTTTATGCATTAATCCTACAAGATTACCCATCTGCTTTGATAAAAAAACTATTTTAGAATCAGATAAATCATGAATGGGTTTGCCGGGGATATGCTGCATGATAATAAATGATTTTTTTAAATTGACAAAATAAACCAATGGTGCTGGTATTCCATATAATTTTACTTTAGAGATTGTTTGAGATTCTTTAATTGTTCTTTGTTTTCTCAAGTTGGAGTCAAGAATAGGATTACGATAATTTTTTGTCTTTCTAATTTTTAAAATTGCTTTATAATCATTCCATTTTGTAATATAGATATCTGCTTCTGCTCCTTTCGTTATTAACTGCATTCTATTATTGAAAATTCCTTCATAATTTAGAAGTTATTGAAAAACATACAAATTTCCCAAAAATAGTGTAATTTCGATGGAAGAAGGAGAAAAAAGACTAAAACAAGAAGATTGTAGTGAAGATAACCTAGGTTCAGGAATTCTTACACTTACAAATAAAAGATTAGCCTTTGATGAAACACAATCTAGAATAATGGATTTTTCAAAGCGTTTTGGAAATACTGTGATTGATGTAAAATTAAATGATGTTGTAAAAACATGGAAGGAAGGAAGAATAATGAAAAAAGTTTGTTTTACTGCTAAAACAAATGATGGAGAAAAGACATTCAAGTTTGGAGTATTCAATACCAAAGACTGGTTAAAAAATATTGAATCTGCCATAGAGGGCTATAAAAATCAATAATTAATTTTAACAGAATCTAATCTCCAAGATTGTGTCACAAAAGTATTTTCTAAAGAAACCCCTTTCTTAACTTGGTTTTCTAAAAGTCCTGTCCAGCAGATTTGACTGCCACAATCACCTGCAAATTTTTGTGGAGATATAAAAAATTTACATCCATGTCTTTTACAAACATTTTTTAGCATTTCAGATAATCGTTTGTTTGCAGCAACACCACCAACAATTAACAATTCTTTTTTTCTTGTAAATGATAAAGCTCGCTCTACTGCTTCACTAACCATTGCAAAGGCAGTTTCTTGTAAGGAAAAACATGCATCAGCTTTGCTGTTTTGAACAATAGATTTGGTTGCTGACAATAATCCAGAATAGGAAACATCGTTTCCTTTTACAGAATATGGTAATGTGACATATTTTGAGGAAGTTTTGGCTAGTTCCTCGATATTTCTTCCACATGGAGAAGCAAGCCCTATTGATCTTCCAAATTGATCAAGCAATTGCCCTAATGTGATATCCAAAGTCTCTCCAAAGACTCTCCATTGTTTATTTAGGAATGCAAGAAGCATGGTATGCCCCCCAGAAACTAAGAGAACTAATGGATTTTTTGCACCAGTTAGAAGTTTACCTAATTCGATATGTCCAATTGCATGATTTACAGGATAAATTGGAATATCATAATAGGATGCTAGGGAGCGGGCAACTACTGCCCCTACTCTCAGACAGGGACCAAGTCCTGGGCCTGCAGCATAAGAAATAATGTCTAGATCCTTTATGGTAATTTTAGCCTCCTTTAGACAGTTAGATAACACTGTTGGACTATTTTCTATATGGTGTCGTGATGCCTCTCGGGGATGAATACCTTCACCCTTAGGGGGGCGATAAATTTCCCTAACATCAGATAAGATTTTTCCTTTTTTTCCGTTTTTTTCTATAACTGCACATGAGAATGTATGTGCTGTACTCTCAATTCCTAATCCAATCAAGCTAGCCCCTACTTAATGTTGATACAATTTTGATTACATCACCGTTTTTTAATTTATGATCTCCTGCAATTCTTTGTTTTGTTTTACAATCTATAGCATGCAAAAATCCTTTTGCAATATCTGCATGGATCAAAACGGCCAAATCTTTTGCTGTAGAGTTTTCAGGTAATAACTTTGAATCTGGTAAAATATCACCATCTTTGTTAGTTAGTTTTGTTTCATCTTCGACAGGATAAACAACAATGAATTTTAGAATATCAAATACTGCAGTGTTTAAGATTTTTTGAATACCGGTAGATTGAATTTTAGAAAAAATGTCTTTAACAACATCGAGAGCTTTTTGTTGTTGTGGTAAAATTTTTTTGTTTTCCACAATAGAGAATGTCTCATCACCGGGAGAATAATTTACTATTCCTGCTTTAGATGCTTTTCTTAACAATAATTCTATCTCTGCACTACAAGTAATAACAGTAGTATCAGAAATTTTTTTAATTATATCAAGGTCTTGACATAGATCTGCTTTGTTTGCAGCAATTATTATTGGTTTAGTGCTCTTTCTAAGTTCTTTTACAAAAGTTTGGATATCTGAATTTGACCATTCTTTTGGATTTTTTGTGATCAAGTTTAGTTTTTGTAACACTTCTTGAACTTCATAATCTTTAATTCCCAAACCAGTAAATCTTTTTGCAATCCCATCAGTTAGTTTTGCTCTTTTTTGATCAATTTCTCTAGTAATCTTATCCCACTCTCTTTGAAGTATGTTTACAAACCATTGATCAAATTCATTTTGAACAAATTCGATATCCTCCATTGGATTATGTGTACCTGCAGGAACTGGTTGTCCTTGAATATCCGTGGTGCCTGCAATATCAACTACATGAATAAGAATCTCAGCTTGCCTAGCGTCATCCAGAAATTGATTTCCTAGGCCTTTTCCTTCATATGCACCAGGAACTAATCCTGCAACATCAATTAATTTTACAGGAATGAATCGGACCTTGTTTACACATAAGGGATTGTCGTGTGAAATCTCAAAATATTTACATGCACAATCAGCTTTAACATATGCTATACCAACGTTTGGCTCTATTGTTGTAAATGGGAAGTTTCCTATAGGAACTGGAGTTTCAGTGGCTGCAGAGAAAAAAGTTGATTTGCCAACATTTGCCTTTCCCAGTAAACCAATTTGCATAATCAACAAAAAGTGGATTGTACATATTAGTATTGCAGAAATTGTTTAATGTGGTTAATTTTGATTTAATTGTATGTCTTATGTTATAACTGGAAATCCCGGTGTAGGAAAACATACCCTAACAAAAGAAATTAGTAAAATATTACACCTGCCAATAATAGATATCAACGATACTGCTCAAAAGTTTGGATTACTCGAAAAGAGTGAGGAAACAAACGATGTGAATGTTACCAAACTAGAGAAATTAATTAGAGGGAAAATTTCACAACCAGTTTTGATTGTAGGACACTTAGCTCCTTATGTTTTATCACCAAACCAAATAGAAAAAGTAATAGTTTTAAGAAAAAATCCATACGACTTGATTTCGATCTACAAGGAAAGAGGATACACAAAAGAGAAAATTAAAGACAATATCGGAAGCGAAGTCCTGGGAGTGATACTTTATGATGCAATTATTCGATTTGGTGTGGAAAAAACTTTTCAAATAGATGTCACCTTGCTAAGTATTCCAGAAACAACAAAAAAAGTATTAGCTGCAATCAAAGGAGAAATTAAAACCGAAGAAGTGGATTGGTTAACTATAGTAAATGAAAAAAACAATTTGAAGGAATTTTTTGCTTATTAATTAAATAACACCTTTGTTAGGAATTAGTTGCTTGTTTGAAATTTTAAAAACGGATCTAGCTGGAAGGATTGGGGTAATTTACACTAATCATGGAAAGATAGAAACGCCTGCATATGTTCCTGTAATCCATCCTGTAAAACAAACAATTCCCTCAAAAAAAATTAAAGAGATTGGATTTGATCTGGTAATTACAAATGCCTACATAACTAAGAATCACTATGGAGATGAGGCAATAAAAAAAGGAATCCACAAAATAATTAATTTTGATGGTGCAATAATGACCGATTCTGGTGGATATCAAGTTCTTGAATATGGAGACGTATCTGTTTTACCTCCAGAAATGGCAAATTTTGAAAAAGGAATTTTAAGTGACTTTGCAATACCGTTAGACAAGCCAACAGGATTTGGTCTGCCAAGGAAAAAAGCAGAATCATATGTGAATCATACCCTGAAAGTTTCAAAAACAACTCTACAAGATAGTGATGAGAACGGACAAATTTGGATCGGTCCAATTCAGGGAGGAGAGCATTTTGATTTGGTTGAAAGAGCATCCAAGTCTTTGGTGGATATGGGTTTTAAGATGTTAGCCTTGGGAAGTCCAGTAGAGTTTATGGAATCTTATGAATACAAATTATTGGCGCAGATGATCGTATCGGCAAAAAAACAAATGCCACACTCAATTCCTTTACATCTATTTGGGGCTGGTCATCCATTAACAATTCCTTTTGCAGTAGCCCTAGGATGTGATACCTTTGATTCAGCCTCATACATGTTGTATGCAAAGCAAGATAGATACATTACAGATGACGGAACAAGATACCTCTCAGACATCGTGGTTTTCCCTTGCAATTGTGAAATATGCTCAAAGTATACACCTGATGAATTACGTCAATTAAAGGGCCAAGAAAAAATTAATGAAATTGCTGTACATAATTTGCATGCAATAAAGCTTGAAGTTGATAAGGTAAAACAGGCAATTTATGAAGGAAGATTATGGGAATATGTCTTAAAAAAAGCAAGGGCTCATCCTAAATTATTTGAGATGACAGAGATTCTTATCAAAATTTCTGACACTTTGACTGTTTCCACTCCGAAATTTAAAGAAAGGGCCATTTTTCTTTATGATAAAGACGACCAATATCGGCCCGAAGTTCGTTCATATCATGCAATAGTTAGAAGGTTCAAATCTAAGAAAAGTTCCCTAATACTAATAAAAGAACCTAACATCAAACCAGGATATTTATCACAGGATTATTTTGCTCTAAAACGAAAATTCAAAAATATTGATTCAATTCAGGTTTGTTACTATAATCCACAATTAGGATTAATACCAAATGAAATATCAGATATTTTTCCGGCAGCTCATCATGAGACTGCAAGGGTGATTTTTAATTCAAAGGAATTTTCAGAATTTAAAACTACGTGGATTAAATTTTTTGAGAACAACAAATTTTTAGAAATTTATTTTGATAAGGAAGATGATTTTTTGAAACACTTTATCAAAATTCTTCCAAGAGAAATAAGGAAAAAATCTCTTTATAAAAAATAAGAAAAAAATGTGTGCTGAAAGATACAGTCTATAAGGCTGCGTCTTCTGCCCAGCCGTTGACGAAGACACCGTTTTTGTGAAGAGGTACTGGTTGTCCAGCAGTGTAATTCATTGGTCTCATCCAAAAGATTGACTTTGTTGGGCATACACCTATGCATGCACCATCAGAGATACATCTCTCTGGGTAAAAGACAAATGCTTTACCTCTCTTCCAGCCTTCTACTGGTTTTACTCTAAGGACATCTGGACCAAGAGTTGTACAGATTTCTACACATAGTGCACATCCGATACATCTTTGCTCATCAATGTCTGGAAGTATTGCGATTGGCATTTTATTCAATTCTTTAATGCTTGGAGGCTATTTAAACCATGATTGAAATTCATAACCCCGTTATGAAAATGATCGAAAAAATAATTTAAAAAAATTACGTACAATCAATACCGTTAAAATTTATAAAAAACAAAAAGATAACGTGTTTAGCACGTTTATTTTTTTCTCATTGCGTCAATTTGGCCAGAAGTCACCCAGTCGAGTAATTCTGCTGAAGTTGGATTTAGTTCTGATTTCTTATCCAACATATTTTTACACCAAATCCAGTTGAGTTGATTTAAGATTGGTTTGTTATCTTCGTCACCTTTACGTGTTGCAGCGACGAGGGCTTGATCTTGTGTCTTAATCCATTCTTCATAAGTTCTTCCCATGCGGATCGAATCTTAGCTTACGCTAATTAAAGCTTTTGAAGATTACATAACAAGTATAATGATCGAATTTACTCTAATCTATGTAAAACCAAAAGATCTAGATGTCATCATAATCACTCATGCTCATTTAGATCATTAAGGAAATGTACCATCCCTTTTTGTAAGTGGAAATACAGATGTCTATGCTACACCACCACCCTTTGATCTATCAAAGTTATTGATTGAAGATATGCTAAAAATTGAAAAGAATTCACACTCATTTGACCTGCCTGAACTAAACAATATGATGAAAAATGCCAAGGAAATTGGATTTAAACATAAAGTTAACGTGATTTGCACGTCTATTTTCTCATTGCATCGATTTGGCCAGAAGTTACCCAATCGAGTAATTCTGCTGAAGTTGGATTTAGTTCAGGCTTTTTATCCATCAGGTTCTTGACCCAAATCCAATTAATTTGATTTAAAAGTGGTTTGTTTGTTTCATCACCTTTACGTACTTTAGCGACTACTGCTTGGTCTTGTGTTTTTATCCACTCATCATAGGTTCTTCCCATGCGAACCGGATCTTAGCTTACACTAATTAAAGCTTTTGAAGAATCTAAATTATATGTAATGATCCGAATTATCTTGGCAAGGTATTAACATAGATTAGAATTCAAATTACTTCTTGGACGTTAAAGTTTTAGGAGCTGCAAATGAAGTTGGTCGTTCTGGTTTTTTAGTAAATTGTAATGGAACAAATTTGCTGCTAGATTATGGGGTGTTGTTTGGAAGACGAGGTACTCCTACAGAATATCCCTTACATGTAAAACCTAAAGATTTGGATGCCATAATTATTACCCATGCACATCTTGATCATTCAGGAAATATTCCTTCATTGTTTGTAAGCGGAAATACAGATGTCTATGCAACTCCACCAACCTTCGATTTATCGCAATTACTCATCGAAGATATGCTAAAAATTACCAAAGATGCGCAACCATTTGGATTACCCGAATTAAACAACATGATGAGAAACGCAAAAGAGGTAGGCTTTAGACAAAAGATAACTAAAGGAAATGCCACCTTCGAGCTAAGAGAAAGTGGTCACGTAATTGGTGGAAGTAGTGTTTTAGTTGAATCTGAAAAAAAGAGGATATTCTATACGGGAGACATTAAAACGTCAGGCTCTAGAATGTTACGTGAAGCAGATTTAGATATTGGAGATATTGATCTTCTAATAATTGAAAGCACTTATTCTCAAGCCGAGCAGATGCCAAGAAAAGAATCAGAGAACGAATTAATTGAATTTGCAAATGAAGTAATGGATAGAAAAGGAGTGTTGTTTATTCCGTCTTTTTCCGTTGAGCGTTCTCAAGAGATGGCTTGTATTTTACGAAGTTCAAATTTTAAACACAAAGTCATAATGGATGGAATGGCACTTAAAGTAAATGACATAATGTTTCGTCATCCAGATTATCTAAGAGACCCAGAAGTTTTTGCAGATGCAATTAACCAATCCATCGCTGTAAAGGATCATGATAAAAGAAAACGTGCAATCGAAGAGCCTTGTGTAGTGATTTCTCCTGCAGGTATGTTAGTTGGAGGAAACGCAACATATTACCTTCAACAATTGTCTTTTGATAACAAAAACGGGATAGCACTTGTTTCATATCAAGGCGAAGGAACTCCTGGCAAAAAACTTCTTGATACAGGTAAAGTAAACACCAGAGGGAAAGATCTCAATGTTACAGCAGAAGTAAAGCAATTCCAATTTTCAGGACACGCAGATAGAAATGAGTTATTTGATCTAGTTAAAAAAATAAAAGGAAACCCAAAGGTTCTGACTGTTCATGGAGATATGGAATCTTGTAAAAAATTTTCACAAGAGATACACGACCAATTTGGCCTAGATGCTCACGCCCCTTTGGTTAATGAAATCATATCTATTTGAAATGATTGATTATTGTAAAATTAATTTAGAAAATACGATAAATAGTGGGCAAGTTTTTCTTTGGAAAAAGGATCAAAATAATTGGTATGGAATTAATGGACAAGATGTTTTACGAGTAAACAGCTTAGGAAAAATCAAATCCTATTCTAAACAAAAAACAGATTATTTCAGAGAAAAAGATAATCTTGAAGAAATCTTGAAATCAATTTTGAAAGACAAGATAACAAGATATGCTGTAAAAAAATATCTTGGACTTCGATTGTTAAGACAAGATCCTTTTCAATGTTTTATTTCATTTATTGTTTCCTCAAATTCAAATATCCAAAAAATCAGAATAACTTTGGAAAATATTTGTAAAATTTTTGGAGAAAAGGTATCTTTTGACAATAAGGAATTTTTTTTGTTCCCTGAACCAAAATTTCTTGCCTCTGCGTCAATTCAAGAAATTAAAAATTGTGGTACTGGCTATCGATCAAAATTTATTATAAAAGCTTCAGAAATGGTTTGTTCTGACGAAATTAATTTTGAATACCTAAAAAAATGTGAATATTTTAAAGCCAAAGAAATTATTTCCAAAGCTCCCGGGGTAGGTAACAAAGTTGCAGATTGCATATTGTTGTTTTCTCTTGATAAAACAGAAGCATTTCCATTAGACAGATGGATGATTCGAATTTTGGAAAAATACTATCCTAAAATCTTTGAACTTGGTACTAAAAGCATTACAAATAAACAGTACAATGTATTGCACGAAAAAATTACAAAATATTTTGGCCCATATTCTGGATATGCTCAACAGTTTTTGTTTAAAATGGAAAGAGACATTTACAAAAAAAATTGGTTGTAAACCCTTAAAATAGTAATTAATTTGCAGGTTTTTGGGCCCATAGCTCAGCATGGATAGAGTGTTGGACTTCTAATCCAATGGTCAAGGGATCGAAGCCCTTTGGGCCCGTTCTAACAAATTTATTCAGAAGGAAGCGATATTTTTGTATGAAGGATATAGAGTTTAATCTAAATTCTAAAGTAATTCACCCAAATTCTGAGATCAAAGGTACAATTTCAGTATCATATCCAGGTAGATACGATGGGGTTGTAATCAATACAACAATTTTAGATTCAAGTGAACATATTATCTACAAGTCATATAATGGAAAAAAAATTTCCCAAAACGTATCAAGGCTTTTTATCAACAAAGATGTAATGCCAGAAAACAAAGCTGAATTTACTGCAATTATTTCGTTAAAGTCAAAACAAGAACATGAGATTAAATTTAGAGTCTCAATAATTGAGCAACATAAAGAAATTGAAAGTCAAATAATATTTGCAAGGTATTCTGTCTAGAATCTGCTCTTTTCAATTTTAATTGTTCCTTTCATCCAAGGATGTGGGTCACAATGATATGGAATTTCCTGTTCTTCGGTGAAAAGGAATTCAAATGTTTCACCTGGCATAACAACTCCTACAGACCCGAAATCACCACTGTAAGAGTCTGCCGTTCGGTGATCAGGAGTTACTGTATGTGGTGTTTCATCATTGTTTTCCCAAGTTACAAGGTTGCTGATTCCAAGAAGAACAGTTGCCTTATTTGGGACATAGTTTTCATTACCTTCTGTAACAGCTCCCGGGACAATCTCAATTACAAAAGGTTCCTCAGGATTGAGAATATGTTCTGATACGGTGGGTTTTGCCAATGACTCTGGAAGATAAAATCCACTATAGAAAATAAGAACAACTGACATTCCAACAATTACTGTAATTACTCCAATACCATATGCGTGACTTGTTTGTGGTGCACTCAATGATTTTTTTTCACCCCAGAGTTCTTATAAAGCTTTTTTAGAATTTGGGAAATCATGGTTTTGAAAGATCATCTAATCCAATGTTTGTATCTCGGTTAACATCAAAACCAACATCAGCTTTTACTTTTGGAGTTGGAATTTCTGAAGGTAATTCTTTTTTATCTTCAGGTTTTCCTGAACCCTCAGTAAGCTTGCTGGTCTCTGGAACTGGTTGTTGCTTTGGTAGCATTGGTTTTTCCTCAGATTCTAGAGCTGGGGCTTGTGGGGGTGGGGGTGGTGGATTTTTGGCTTGTGCTAATCCATATCTGTAGATATGGAAGAATCCTGCAAAGACTAACAATATGATTCCTATAAAGAACAAGGAGATGTTCTTCATTCCAATCAAGGCTGCATTGTAAGCTGCAATGTTAAGCAAAACTTGGAATGCCAATAGTGCTACTAAAAGCCAATTTATCCATTTTTCTGTGAGATGAATTGTTGCCACTTTTTGAGGCCCTTTTTCTTTGTGAAGTTTAGCTTTTCTTTCAGACTCTTTTGCCATGTGTATCATCATGTATGTGAACCCAAAACTCATTGGAACTAGAAGTATCATTACAGAATAGAAGAATAATGGATCAATAACGAGACGTTCTACTAGGGGAATTGTTACATCCGGAGAAATATAGAATCCCCAATATGTTGTGACCATAATTTGGGCAAGACCTGTAATTCCGAATGCCGTAACCATAGGACGATCTTTCCAAGAGAATTTTTTGTATCTGTCAATGAATGGTATCAAAAGTAGCGATGCTATAAAAATCAACGGCCACAGTAGTCCTGTGACAAACTTGTCATATTGGGTTCTCATGAATGCATAAATTGCTGTGAGATACCATTCAGGAACTGTTACACCTGGCGGTACTGTGGGTTGAAATTTAAATCCCATGTCAATTGGAAAAACACCACCGGTGATTAAGATGGCACCTGATATGGCCATCACCATTGGTACATCAAATACTAGGAATCGTGGGAAGTGTACTGCCATTAAACCAAGCATTACGATTGGTAAGAGGAATACATGTTGCGCATAGAATCTTAAAACAAAATCAGAAAATCCACTACCCAAGGCCGATTCACGTATCAACGGTCCAACTACAGGAATAGACGTGGTAAGAGAGGCAGCAATACTAATTGCCAGTTCTGCTCTTTCGCTAAATATTACATCATAACCGGTAAAAGCTTCAAGAACTGTAACTACACCAAGTATGACACCCGTAACCCATAACAGTTCATTTCTAATTTTGTATCGTCCACTAAAGAATTGATAATACATGTGAAGAACAGCTAAGAGTACCATTGCGTTTGAGCCATGGTAGTGGATATTTCTCATATGGAATCCAAATGGCACTTCATCATTGATGAATTGTACACTATCCCAAGCCCTGTCTAAAATTGGTTGATAGTAAAACATGAGTAACGCACCAGTGATTCCAAGAATGATAAAAGTAATGAAAGTAAGCATTCCCAAAAATCCAAACGGACTTACAAATCTTGCTGGAAAGGAAAATTTGATTGCAGTAAAAATAGATCTGTCAAACCCATCCCATAACCAATAGAAAAAGGCGACAGCCCCTGTTCTTCTACTTAATGAAACGGCCATATCCAATTACTCCATTTTCATTTACACCCCAAATTGGCGGCAAAATCCATATAAAACCATCCGAGTCTTTTTCAAAATCTAATCTTGGCAATGTGTTTGATGGCGGAGCCTGAACCGATGCAGGTCCCCTAAAGGCTGTTCCGGTAGAGGGATCATACATGCTACCATGACATGGACATTCTCCTCTTTTTCTTCCCTCATTAGGCCAGTATTTCCATAAACACCAAAGATGAAGGCATATCATACTAAATCCTCTAAAAGCAGAGATTTCATTTTTAGAACCACCAAGTTCTGTAGGTAATCTAATGAATTGCCACTTTCGAAATGCTTCTGCATCAAGTGCACTGTCTCCAGTTTCTGGATATGTGATAACTTCCGAGAAATTAATTGGGAAAGTACTAACATTAGCGTGAGTGCCATCAGGTAATATCACTGGAACTTTTTCTAGTGTAGATGATGATGGGTTTGGCATAAAGTTTCCAAATGGAATAAAAGGAGCAAACGCTAGTCCTGTTCCTGCGACCCCCATTAACCTGAGAAAGTCTCGCCTGGATAATCCGTCAGATTTTTTCGTACCCTGCTCTGACATTCAAGCTTGTGTACTCGCCAAATTGCTTATAAACCTTGTACAATTATTTGTTGGGATTTCGTTTTGTGATGAATACAAAAACTAAGCCGATCGCAAATCCAATACCAATACCAATAACCAATTCAATTGGAAATGATATTTCTCCCGCAATTTTATCTTGTTTTGTGATAATTAACGAGTCGTTTAAAGTGACGTCTTTTACTTTTTCTGCTGGCTTGATAATAATTGATGAGTCATTTGAAAGAGTTTTTTCAGTAACCTCAGATGACGACTTTGTTTTATTTTGCAGGAATAGTTCTGGTTGAATTTTCGTTTGATTTAATTCATTTAATTCAGATTGGACATCAGCAGAGATTGTAGAAAATTTTGCTGCCAGAGTAATTGGTTCAGTAGTTGAATTTCCACCAAACAAAGTAGAGTGTGCTAAAATCGAGTAGGTACCAGTTTGATTTATTGGAACATAAATTACAGTAGATGTGTTATCCTTGTTCTTTACAGGAAAAAATCCACCTCCTTGACTAAATGGAGAATTTCCTAACCAATCAAGAGATATCCATCCAAGAAAATGGCCAAATATTCCTGTCGGCATATTAGTTTGAATTATTTCTCCTTTAGGATTCATGACAAACACAGAAAGATTTGTGTCGTTGGTAACCCAAGATAACTCAATTGCCGCCGAATTAATTGACTCGTCTTTGATATCAAAATAATATTGCCGCCAGTCCCCTGCCATGTAGCGATTAGCCATATCAAAAGCACCTTTGATGTATCCGTTACCATAAAGCACATCATCACTTTGATGACCTGAAATCAAAATAAGAGTATCTTTTTGATCAATTGGTAGTTTAACCACAAAAGATACTGGTGCATTTACAGTATGTTTATCGCCTTCAAATGTTAGAAATCCCTGATAAACACCAGTTTGAATATCACTAGGTAAAACCAAATTTATTTTTACTTTGGCCGTATCATGTGATGCAACGGTAATCGTTGAGGACTCTGGCCATATAACAGACCATTTTTGTTTTTGATAATAACTTGCAGATAAAGTATAGTCCATTGATGTTGCATTTTTTTGTGGAACTGCTGACCAGTATGAGTATCTTGTAGGGACTGGATATACTCCAACAAGTGGGGTACCTTCAAACTTTTCACTCGGTTCAGTAATTCTTAGTTCTTGTACTGTTCCCCAAGACCCCGCTCGGCTGATTAGTGATAATTCATCGCTGGTAACTTTATTGTTGTTATTTTTATCAACCCAATCATAGAGATAAAGCGATGAAATTTTTATGTCATTTGCATATACATCGTCAGTCTTGTTCATAAAGGTGCTAAAGGGAAAATTTACGTTTAAAATCAACAATGAGGCATCTTCAGGTATTGGATTTTTTTTATCAAAGAACATTCCTAGATCTTTGTGTATTTTTACATCCGAGAGTTCAATATAATTGGGAATAAAAGCAGTTTTATTTTTTAGGTCTGGGTCTTTAAGATAATTTGCATCCAGTTGACGAACTTTGGTTTCCCCCTCAAACTGATCTTTTTTGATTAGGGATAATTTTTGCGGTTTAATTTTTATTTCAATTTGTTTATCAGTAGGATTTTCAATGGTAAATATTGCAGAGTTTCTTTCTCCTGGAGACAATTGTCCAGCAAACCAACTGGTCATTGGCATTGGTTTTGGTGGAAACTTGAATTTCTTAAAACCTATTCCAGTCGAATTAAAAGATTCTGCAACCGGATCCAAAATTTTCTTTATGTTATTGTATGATGCATCATTATAAACTATGAAAATTTCATTATCACCATTTACAAATCCAAGTGCAGAATTCACATTCACTAAACCTGAACCCTGATTAAATGGATCATTCTGTAAATCAGTTGCAGTGGACATTAAGATATTTTTGATAGTGAAGGGATCATAATCTTTTGATTGTTTATTTAATCCTTCCATCAAAATTGCAGCACTGCCAGAAACTAGTGGTGCTGCCATGCTGGTTCCACCAAATAAGGTAAATGATTCTCTCTTTGAATCTTTATGAATCTTTAACAATGTAGATGGGGTGAATCCGTACGCACCTATACTCATGAGGTCTGGTTTGGGATCACCAATAATTCCGGGACCTCTGCTTGAAAAATCTGCTACATGATTATAGTGTGAAGTCGCATTTCCAAATCTTGGCTGATTTTCAAATGGACCGTATCCAACAAAAACATTGTTTGTTGTTGCCCCAACTGAAATTCCAAATGGCGAGACATTGGGCATTCCAATTGTTCCGTATCCTGGTCCCGAATTTCCTGCACTAGACACAATAGTTATTCCAGGATAATCATCGTCAAGAGAATGTGGGGTTACCAGTATACTTTGAATTATTGACAAAATATCCATTCCAGGGGCTGATTTAAGAGATGGAAAATTTGAGATTCCCCAACTATTAGAAATTATATCCACCCTTGTTTTACCAGTAAATTTC
>Ga0209988_10000340_pt1 | contig 28564 bp, 35 predicted proteins | sample N075metaG_FD_183115 | JGI IMG/M metagenome (GOLD analysis project Ga0209988, IMG submission 183115) | Deep subsurface microbial communities from Kermadec Trench to uncover new lineages of life (NeLLi) - N075 metaG (SPAdes) (version 2) | ecosystem: Environmental > Aquatic > Marine > Ocean trench... | reverse complement strand
CGACGATCCTATTAAACCTATTTATAGCCTTACCTTTGGGCCGGCTAATACGGACCTACTACAAGTACAGCCGGCGTATTGGAATTTATACCGGCTATTTCATCAATTAACCGAAGAGGAAAAGACTAGACGGGGGGCTAAGATAGTGGACCTATATATATATTTAAACGAAAACGATATAGCCCTACTAGACTTACGCCGGGTAGTTTATATTAACGGGGTATATTACAGAATAGTACAAATATCTAATTTTAACCCCCTTACAAACGCGCCCACTAGGGTAAAGCTTTTACAAATAGAGGCCGTTAAATACGATTTTACGAGTAATGAAATAATTTACAAAAACGCAACCGACAGCGGTAAGGCTAAACTACTAGCTACGAATACCGAAGAGGGCGAAGTAATAACAACAAATAAAAATTCTAATGTATCGACTAGTTAAAATACACGAACTACCCGAAGAGCTAGCGAGCGGGTCCGGTAAATACTTAGCTATAGAAGTAGTAGACCCTGGCAGTCCTACAGGCTGGACTACTAAGAGAATACAGGCCGACCTAGTGGCCGGTAGTATAAGCCAGGACCTAGACACTACCCTAGGAATAGGTAGTACTACAGGGCTACACCGCTTACAAATTAGCGACCCTATAAACCCGCTTACATTTTTGGACCTGGTAAACCTTACTAAGCTGGACCTAGTACAACCCACAATGCTAAGCGATTTAATAGTAAACCTACCGAGCGAAAGCGGAACGCTAGCGCTAGAATACGACAGCGGAGTAAAAACTATACCAATATATAACGGATCGTACGGCCTTGCCGACATAGGCGTAACCGCTTTTCGCCCTACTATAAGGGTAATAGGTCGAACCGTACACGTAGAGGGCTGGCTAGGGTTACCTATGCCGACGGTAGCCGGCGGGGTAATATTAGATACTAACGGCCTAGGGTATACGCTAGTAACACAAAACTACGGCGACCTGTACACCGGGGCCGGCGACGGTTACGAAATAACCGCAAAAAATGAAGCGATAACATGGAGCCCTATACTACCAAGCGCGTTGCGACCTTTTGAGCCTTACGTACGTTTTAAGGATAATACAATAATAAGCCGTACGCTAAATATACCAGGGGGTAGAATTCGGCTGAGTAACTATATAAACAGCGGGCTACTATTCAGCGACGGCCGGATATATTTAAGCGGAATAGAGAGTAGCGAGCGCAACGGCGACACCGGGACCGGCTGGAATAAAACCCAACACGTACGTAAAATAGTGGACCGTTTCCAGACTAACGAAAGCCTACTAGTATACGATAATTACTATAATAGTTTTGATAACGCCGGCGTAGTGGACAATAGAGTAATGACACTAGAGGGCTACAAGTATACTTTTGACTACGACGGTAGTATAGTAAACGACCTAGGGGGCACATTTTTAAGCCTTAATTTTACGTACGATCTAGACCCCGTTCTAACCTTAGACCAAATTAAAACGGCTTTTAATAGCCTTTAAATACAAGTAAATACAAGTAAAAAAAAATATAATGGTAAAAACAATAACAGACGAGAACTATATAAAAGGCACCGAGCAAAAGACCGGGCTACTATTTGTAGACGTTGACCTAGTTAGTTTTTTAAACCGCGACGGTACGACGGTAGTATATTATAAGATAGGCGAAATAGTTGAAATATTCGACGAAGTAATACAGGAAAATATAACGACCTACCCACTACTAGAGGCCCGAACTATTAGCTATACCCAGGACGAAATAAAAGCACTTATAGAGGGTACGGGTAGAGATTTTAATAGCCCGGTTACGAACCTACTAATAGACGAAATAAACGAATTTATAGAGGACATTATACTAGTGGATATAACAAATAACCCGGCCCAGTATTTCGGCCTGACCGTAGACAAGTGGCAAAAGGTAGCATAATACAAACATATAAATAAACAATAAAACACCGGACTAGTGGCGACTAACGAACAGGTAAATATAGAGGTACTTATACAGGCAACTAAGAGCGCTAAAACTATAGCGCAACTAGAGAAAAGTATAGACGACGTTAACGGCGCCCTAGCCAGCATGGAAGATAAGGGGAGCGACAGCGCTAAGGCCCTAGGTAAAGCTATAGATAAGGGTAGCGAAAAAATGCTAGAGTTAGCCCTAAGTACTAACACGGCTACGGCTACTATAGGCGAATTAGAAAAAAATAGCGAAGCATTAAGCGAAAAGCTAAAAGGGGTAGAACGTGGTACGGCCGAGTTTGACCGGCTCAGCGGTAAACTTATAGAAACAAATAGGGAGCTAAAAAATGTAGAGCTAAGCCTAGAGGCACTAGACAGCGAGCAAGTGGCTAGCGAGCTGGGTAGCGTAGCGGGTGCCGTGGGCGACGTAACTAGCGCGTTTATATTAATGGGTGGCGAGGGTAACGAAACCCTAGAAGAGATAGGCCGGCGAATAGAAACGGCTATAGCGGTAGCTATAGGTTTTAAGGGAGCTATAGAGGGTATACAGTCAGGGCTAAAACTATACCGTAATTACTCAAAGCGTATAAAGGAAAGCGCCGTATTTTTAAAGGTACAAGCCAAGGCCCAAAGCACCCTAAACACGTCTACGGCCCTATTTAGTAAAGCGGTAGGCGGGGGCACCCTAGCGGTTAAAGGTTTTAGAACGGCGTTAATTAGTACAGGAATAGGGGCTATAGTGGTGGCCGTGGGCTTGCTAGTGGCAAATTTTGAAAAGCTAAGTGCTTTATTCGGTACCGTAACGGCCGGCCAGAAACTACTAAACGACGTAACAAATAAAGCCGTAGAGATAGCGGTAGAAGAGCTAAACGCTGTAGACTTATTGAGAATAACTATAGAGGACGAAACAATAAGCCGTGAGGACAAAAACAAAGCTATAAAGGAGCTACAGGAAACATACCCGGACCTACTAGCAAATATAGACTTAGAAACGGCAAGCACCGAAGAGCTTAACGACGGAATAAAAAAGTATATAGCCCTAGTAACTTTACGCGCTGAGGTAGAGGCAACCGCAGAAATACGACAGGAGAAATTTAAAGAGAAAATACAAAATACTACCGACGCCGTAACGGGTGCAAACGTATCATGGACCAACCACATAGCTACGTTGTCTATAGGTATTTCGGCCCAGCAATTAGCGAACTTCGAAACGGCCCAGGCCAACGCAGAATTAAACGAACAAATAGGCGTTTTAGATGATCTAGACAAAGCTAATAAAATTAAAATACACAATATAGAAATAGAGTTAGGGCTAGACGTCGCGAGTAAAAAGGCTAAAAAAGACAAAGACGACGCCGACAAAAACGCCGACAAAAAACAGGCCGAACGCGACAGGAAAGCAAAACAACGCGCCCAACAAAGCAAAACCCGAAAAGAGCAAGCGGTAAAAGACGAGGCTATACGATTAAAAAACCTAGCAACTTTAGAAGAGGAATTTTTCCAGCGGGGGCTAGAGCGCGACGAGGACCGCGAGGCCCGAAAGCTAGGGCTAGAATTCCAGACGCAAATAGATCGTATAAAGGAACTGGTAAAAAACGACGAAAAAAGGACCGCTATACTACTAGCAAATGAAGAAAATTTTTTCAAACAGCTAGAGGCAATAGAGGACAAATACCAAAAAATAGACGACGGCAAAAAGCAAGAGCTACTAAATAAGGCTACCAAAAATGGAACCGAGATACTAATAATAGAGGATAAACTACTACTAGCTGGCCTAGATAATACCAAAGAAAACGCCGAAGAGCGCGCAAAAATAGAAAAGCGCTTACTAGATTTACGTATAAAACAAATAGAAGAGAATTCTATAATAAGCCTACAGGCCGACGAACTAACTAAAGACGAGCGGATAAAAATAGAAAAACAGGCCCAGCTAGAAATAGCCCAAATAAAAAAGGACGCTAGAGATAAAGACTTACAGGCTACCCAGGAAGCTATAGATAAACAGAGCGGGCTTATAGAAGAGCAACAGGCCCAGCTACAAGAGGCCCTAACTAATTTAGCGTTAGAAACGGCCCAACTAATTAGCGATACTTATTTTGAAATAACAAACGAACAAGCCGAACGCGAAAGCGAAAACCGTATAGATAAACTAGAGGAAACCTTTGAGGCCGAACTGGATATATTAAACCGGCGAGTAGAAGAGGGGGTTATAAGCCAAAAGCAAGCGGACCGCGAGGCGCTACGACTAGAAAAGCAAAAAAACAAAGCACTAGAACGCGAGCAAAAGGACGCCTTTACCAAGGCAAAGAAAAGACAAAAAACCCAGGCCATAATTAACGGCGCCCTAGCGTTTACTAACGCGCTAGCTACTACCCAGCCCCTAGTACCCCTGGGCTTAATAGCTGGGGCCGGCGTACTTATTTCTACAGGTTTACAAATAAGCAAAATAGAGAGCCAAAAATACGCTAGAGGTGGTATACTAGACGGGCCGAAACACCAGGCCGGCGGTATTAGAACGCCTTACGGCGAGCTAGAGGGGGGCGAGGCTGTAATAAATAGAGCCAGTACTAAACTATTTAAAAGCGAATTAAGTAGAATAAACCAGGCCGGCGGGGGCCGTACATTTGCTACAGGTGGTATACTAGGCGAGCCCACCACGGCAAGCACCGAAACCACCGGCGCCGGTATAGGCGCCGTACTGAGCCAGCTTAACGATACACTAAGAAAACCTATAAGGTCCTACGTAGTAGAGCAAGAGATAACCGAAAGCCAGGCGCGAGTAAGTAACCTAGAGGCTAACGCCGACTTATAAAAAGCTATACTAATGTTACGATAATTAAGCCAACAGCTTTATAATATATATATGGAATTATTCGAAGGCGTACCCGTCTTAAATATTACAATAGATAAAATACACCAGGGCACTAATAGAATTAGCCTAGTAGACTTACCGGCGTTTGAATTCGACTGGTTAAAATTTGCTAAGGAAACCGACAGCGAAAACCTAAGTAGTATAGTCTTTAATTTCGAAGAGCTAGCAAAGGAGCAAAAGCTAGCGGGTCCTTTTATTATACCGGGTAAACTGGTGCCACGTAAACACCCCGAAACGAAACAGCTTTTTTATGTTCGTTTTAGTGCTGAGGTAGTACGCGAAATAGCAGACCGATTTAATGCTAATCTATACGGTAGTAACTTTAATACCGACCACGAGGACAACGTAGAGGGGGTACACGTTAGCGAGAACTGGATAATAGAAAACACTAAACTAGATAAGGCTAGCTATAAATTCGGGCACCAGCTACCCGCGGGCACATGGTACGGGGTAGTAAAAGTTACTAATACAAAGCTATGGACCGAACAAATAGCAACCGGTAATCTAAAAGGGTTTAGCGTAGAAATGCTGGCGGGCTTAAATTTAGCTATGGATAACGCTATAATAGAGGAAACGGCCCTAAGTAAATTAGAAGAGCTAGGCGAAGTACCGGGCGAAAATTGGCAACTTGTAAGCATTGAAGATATAGCCGAAAACGAGGACGAGCTAACCGCTGAGCAAATACTAAGCGCCCTAGATTTTAGGATAGTAGCAAAGCCCGACGAGGACAGCCGACTAGACAGGACAAAGGCCGACGGTAGCGGTATATGGAAAGTTAGATATAGATACGACGGCCCCCAGGATAGCAGAAACCGTAACTTTTGCGGTAAAATGCTACGCTACCAGGGGCGTACGGGTAAGGTATTTAGAAAAGAAGATATAGATCAAATGAGTTTTAGAACGGAAAACGGCGAATTCGGTACATATTCTATTTTTAAATACAAGGGTTCTTATGGCTGTAGGCACCGCTGGAAACGGCTTATATTCTTTGTAGATATTGAGGCCGGCGAAACGCGAAGAGTAGCAAATGTACCAGCGGTTAAGAGAGTAGAGAGCGACCAGGACGCTACCGAAAAGAATAGACCGGTAGACCCTAAGAAAAGAGAAAATTTTAACAGTATAAATATGAAAAACGAAAAACAAAAATTTGCGAAAGTCGAAGAGCTAGACGCTGAGGGCCGAGTAAAAGGCGCTAAGGTAGACGACGAAAACGGCGAGGTAGTAGTAGAGGGTATAACGTATGTTATTGAAAACGGCGAAATAATGGAAATTAAAGAGCCCACAACCGAAAACGCCGAAACCATGGCCGAACATGAGAGCGAAACTACAGACGCCGAAACTACGGACGAGGGCGACGCATGGAAAACGGAAGTAATGAATAAACTAGCCGAATTAGAGGCAAAGGTAGAAGCGCTAACGTCTAAGATAAGCGACGGCGACGCGGGAACTACTGAGGAATTCGGGAAGGTGGTAGAGCAATTACTATCTAAGTTTAAAACTGATCTAACGCCAGGAACTAACGGCGAGGCTACCGACAAAAAAAGTCAGGTAGAGCTAGAGCTATCTCAGGTAGAGCTAGTAACTAAAACGCTAGACGAGATACGGAAGCGCGATTAAGAGTAAATAATAATAATTAATAACACCTAAAAGAAAAAATTATGGGCGTAGTAATAACAAAACCGGAGTATAGAGGCGAGGAGTTAACAGGCTTTTATACTACAGCGTTTTACCGAAAAAATGCGGTAGACCGTTTCACTTTATTACCAAATGTGAAGGACAAATTTGGTATGAATTTTCTAAACTTTACCGGTACCGTATTAGGTCCGGCGGGGTGCGACTTTGACCCGAACGTAAACACGGCGCTAACTGAAAAGCTAGCAACTATAAACGGTTACGATATTAATTTCGAAGAATGTATTGAAACATTCGAACAAAGTTACCTGGCCGAAGAGCTAAGAGCGGGGGCTAATAATGTAGAATTCCCGCCGAGTTTTCAGGAGTGGCTAATGAGTAAACTTCCAGAAGCGATAGGCGACGAGCTAGAGCGTAAGGCGTTTAGCGAGTTAGAAACTGAGCTAACAGCGGACGCGAATAATATAGACGTAATTATAAACGCAATAGACCAAACGAACGCAATAGACGAAATGGCCAAAGTATACGAGGCTATACCTGGCGAACTAATGGGCGACCCGGACCTAGTTATAATGATTAACGCGAACAACTGGAAACACTTTCAATTAAATGCGTTCGATACCGCGGTACCCCAGCTAATTACTGACGGTATAGAAATGCGATATTTAGGTATTCAAATGGTAATGTGCCCAGTATTTAACGCCGGTAAAGGCGGGGGGCTAAACGATAACGTAGTAATAGCTGGTAAGGTTACTAATTTCGTAAGGGCTAGCGACCTATTGAGCGACGACACGGAACTGAATTTAATTGACCTACGACAAACTACAGGCGACAAAAAAATTCGCGTAGTAGGGTCCTTAAAATTTAAATGTACTTACGCTATTAGCGAGGAAGTAGTACACGCGCACGTATAGGCGAATTATACAGAAAATTAACGGGGTACCCCTGGACTAACCCAGGGCCCCCTATTTAAAAAACACCTAAAAAAATAAAATTATGGCTTGTATATGCGCTAATTTATTAACTGAGGGTATAGACGTTCTTTGCGAAAATAACGCCGGCGGGGTTCTTAGAATTCTAGTAGCGGACAAATGCCAAATAACAGACTACACCGAAACCGTGCCGGGTATTATAGACGCGGTAACTATGGAAACGACTAGCCAATTCTTTGAAATTAATACTCAAAGATTAACGGCTAACTACGAGGAAAACGAAACCAATAATTTTGATAATGGTAGTAAGTTTTACGATTATATTATAAACCTAGTAGTAGCTAGGCGCGACGTTGCGAGGCGTAACGCTATAGCGGGCCTAGGAGCCGGTCAAAAGGATTTGATTTTTATTGTACAGGATTCTAACGGTACCGAGTGGGGTATAGGTTTCGACGAGGGTATGAAATTAGCGACAACTACCGGGGGTAGTGGAACTAAAAAAGAGGACTTGAACGGCTATACAATACAATTTAATGGAACGTCTAGCGAATTAATGCCAACGGTAGATCCGTCTATAATTACGGCGCTATTAGTACCGGCACCCTAACAGGTAGAAACTTAATAGAGGGCCGTTTATTTTACGGCCCTTTTTTTCTATATTTACAATATGCTACACCTAGATAACAGTACGCTATACATATATATATATAGTGGCCTAAAAGATTTAACTCAATGGACCCTAGAAATAGACAGGGTAAAAGGGCGCGAAAAGGTAACGACTACGGTAAGCTTAACGGTAGCCGAGTTTAGTAATAGCTATTATAAGCTAGTATTAGACAGCCAGCCCGCACTAGACCCGGCCGAATACGGCTATATAGTTAAGGCTGGAAACGATACAATAGATAACGGTATTTTAAGATATGGGGCTATTTGATTTTTTAAAGACTAAGCGCGAGCCTGTACAGGAGCCTAACGAATTCGAAGGTAATTACAGCGTAGCGGGTAAAACTGGGGCCAAAATTACGGACGAGATACGTATAGACAAAGATACGGGAAAACGTATTTATAAGTTTGGACTACAAAATAATTACCCTTCCGAGCTTATAGGCTTATACGACTGTAGCCCCACGAACCAGGCTATAATAAACCGGGCATCTTTAATGATAGCCGGGGGCGACACCGAGATAATAATAAACGACAGTAAGCGCAACCTGTTTAATATGGTACATGTAGTAATGCTACAGCGCTACCCAAACGATACGCAAAACCTAGAGCAAATACTAAGCGCGTTAGCGTTTGATTTGAAACTGCACGGCCGGTACGGTATAGTAATTACATGGAATAAGGCCCATAACAAAGTAGTACAGCTACACGCTGTAGACGTACAGGGCGTAAGGGTAGGCTATAATAAGGATAACCAAATAGAATATAAATATTCTAGGGACTGGACGGACAGAAAAGAGCCGGTAATAACTTACGAGCCGTTCGATAGGTACCGCGCCAAAACCCGCCAGCTTTTATATGTTCAATTAATGCGATCCGGTCACGAAGTATATGGACTACCAGACTACTACGCTAGCCTTAACTGGATAAACTTAGAAAGTCAAATAGGAATTCATTATAGCACTACGGCAAGCGAAGGTTTTAGCCCAAAGCTTAGCGTAGTATTTCCAGGTAAGCCCGAAAGCGAGGACATAGAGGACGAGATTATGAATAAACTTAACGAAAAATATACCGGAAGTAGAGGAAAAAAGATTATAGGAATATTTAGCCCGCGCCCCGAATTACAGCCCGAATTTAAACCGATTCACGTAGAAAATATAGATAAACAGTACCAGGTAATAGACGATCAAACGCAAGCGAAAATTTTAACCGGGCACGGCGTAGTTAGTCCTATGTTATTCGGAATAAAAACAGCCGGACAACTGGGCGGGGCCCAGGAATTACAAACGGCTTTTAATATATACCAGGCTACCGTTGTTGGACCCTATCAAAATTTAATACAAAAATCAATAGATAAAATACTAGAGGCTAGTAATAACCCGAACCGTATAGAATTAACAACCTTCGACATAATAAGCGAGAGTAAGGCAGTAGGTAAAACAGGTAAAACTAGTAAAGCGGGTAACCTATTAGCCGACGCTTTAAATTCAATGAGCCCGCTAGTATCTAGTAAAGTACTGGATAATCTAACGGTAAACGAAATAAGGGCGCTAGGTGGACTAGGTACAATAGAGGGGGGCGACGTTCGGACAAATGCACCACCACCACCGCCTACTAACCAAAATAACGTATTTTAGTTATGGAGTTTTTAATAGACGTTACATACTTCGAAAATTTTACGGTAATAGATACCGACTTTGACGCGAATAAAAAACTAAATACTCATCTAGTAGACGCGCACAAAGTCCAGGTATACGAGCTACTAGGTAAAGACTTATATAACCGTTTACAGACCGCGCTAGATACACCAGGTAGCGACCCGGACGCCGACACGCTGGCGGATCTTAGCGACTTAAAAGACTTTACGCTAAAGGCTACAGAATTAAACCTTATACCGTTTTTAAATACGCCGGTAACCGCAAAGGGTACCCAGGAACGTACGGGCAACTTTTCACAAAGCGCAAGCGGAACGGATAGGGGGTTAAGACTGGATAAGGTCCGCGCCTTACTAGAGGTTTACGCTATGCGAGTACGCGATTATATACGGGAAAATAGCGATATATACCCGGAATATTTACGCTGTAAAAATATAGACCAAAATTTTTATTCTGGTATTCATGGAGTTTAATAACTATAAAATTTATAAATATGAGTATTAATAAAATAGTAGAAACGGCCAAAAGTTTTATAGGCCAGGGCGAAATTAAAGGAAACCAAGGCTTTGAAAGTGCCGAATTTGAGGCGTTAATGAAGCGTATAGGCTGGCGTATAGGCTGGCCCTGGTGCGCGTTATTCGGCGAGCTAGTACTAAAATTAGCCTATAAGGGTAACGCTGAAATACACGCCCAGCTAGATAAATTATGTAGCGCCAGCGCGGTAACGACTTTAAGGAATTTTAGAAATGCCGGGTATAAGGTAAGCACCAAAGCAACCCCCGGAGCCTTAGCTATTTGGCAAAGCAAACGCCGGGGCGTAAAGTCGTGGACCGGACACGTAGGCGTAGTAGTAAAAGTTAATAAAGATTATTTTGAAACCGTAGAAGGTAATACAGGTAGCGGGGGCGAGCGCGAGGGCGAGATAGTAGCACAACGTAAAAGAAAGTATAATTTTGACGTATACAACGGGTTAGAATTACAGGGTTTTATATGGCCTATAGGCGACCAGGTAGCCGACGCTGAGCCCTGGCCCTTCACTACAAAGGTAAAAGGTAATACTTTTAGAGCCTGGGTAAACGACGAACACCCGCACGTAGCCCTAGAAATTGATCTAGACCGTACAGGGTCCAAAGATAACAGCTATATACGAAAAGCCTATGAGCGACTTAAAGAATTTTATAACACGCAATAGCGCCGTTTTTTTTACGGCCTATATAGTAGTTACCCTTTTCATTATAGGGCTACTATCTCATAAGTTAATAGCTCACAAATGCGAGCCATATAAAAACGAAGTAATACTACAAAATGAATACCGCGAGAAAATTAACGAAATTAATAACGCCGAGGACCGCGATACTATTGATAGTCTTTTGTTGGAACTTTACGGTTTTAGCTCAAAATGATAGCACTTTATGTTTTACACATAGCCAGGTACAGAATTTTTTACGTACTAAGGTAGAGCTAGAAAACTGTTTAGATAGTAACCATATACTAGAAATAAGGCTAGGCGAATGTGAGGACCGCGAGCTAAAACTAAGCGCCGAGGTCGAAAAGAAACAAAAAAAATTGAAAAGGACTAGAATAATAGCGGGAAGTACTGGCGGGCTGGCTATTCTTTTCGGCCTATTCGCTTTTCTAAAATAATTTATACGTATATTGTTACGTTTTGTAACGCGGTTTATTAACGGCGTTTTGTATTTGAGGCCCCCGGTTATTATGCTACTGGGGGCTTTTCTTATTCACAAATAATAAAAATATATTGTTAATAACTTGTATAGTATACAATATTATACTATATTGTTTTTATGAAAGACATTTTAACAGACGAAACCGGGCGCACTTTTGCAAAAGAAATATTAATCATCGACCCCAGGGGTACAATAAAAATAAAATACGATTTTCAAAAGTATACTAGGGTAGTATTTCAGCACGGTAAAAGAGTAGACTTTATAAAGTACGAGGCCGGGCCATATTTAAAGCGCGACTATACTACTACTCTAAGCGATCTAAAAGAATATAACCCGAATACAATAACTACAAAAAATATATAAACCAAATACAAAAACAGAAAACATGAAAATTTACACGTTTAACCAAGTTAGAAAATCATTAGAACCAATATGTAACCAGCTACCAATAGCGAAGTATAGCGACGAGGTTATAATAAGCTGGTGGAACCGACACGGTAAAATAGACGAGGACCTACTAGAACGGATAAGAATATTAAAACACGGCACCAATGGAAAACGAACCCTATACTATAGTGGACTGGCTACGACTGACGGGGTACGATAAGACAATAGAAAACGCCCCATACGAAATAGTAGACGAGGACCTAGAAGAGATACAAAACGGCGAATATTTAATAACTAAAGACAGTATAATACGAATAGTTAAGGCCGTATCTAAAAGTAAAAGGCTGGGCGCCAGGACCCGAAAGCGTGAAATAGTAGACCAGCGTAATTATTTATACTCTATACTTCGCCTACGCGCTCAGCTCAGCCTTAGCGCTATAGGTTTATTATTTAATAAAGATCATACTACAGTATTATACGCGCTAAGAAAACTAGAATATTTAAGACTAGATAAGGATTTTAAAAAAAATACTAAATGCCTAAATGAATTTTTTAATAACCCCATATATATAAATATATGAGTACAAAAAAAATGAATACGTACGCCGTAGAAATTACCGCGTATGTGGACGCCGGCACCGAGCTAGAGGCCGTAAAAAAAGCGATACACTTAACTAATACGCTACACATACTAACGACCCACCGGGCTATTAATTCGGATATATTCGAACTACTAGACGGCACGAAATTACGGCGTATAAATATAGCGGACAATTTACACCAGCTTATAGCGAGTAACGAATTATAACTATATTAGTAACCCACCAAATACAAAACAAATGAATAAACCTTTTGAAGAGTACCACAAAGAAAACCCAGGTATATACCTGGAATTTAAAGAGCTAACCCTAAAACTAATAGGTAGAGGCCGTACATATTACGGGGCTAATGGTATTATAGAAGTAATACGATACCACCGGATAACGAAAGCGACCGGCTACGCCCAGGACCCCGAAAAGTCTACAGATTTTAAGGTAAATAATAACTACGCCCCGGACTACGCCCGTAAATTTATGAGTGAATACCCGCAATTTAATGGATTTTTTAGAACCCGCCAGCTGAAAAGGGCCGGCCGTTAATACAAAACAAATGAGCAAAACAAAAAAAGAGAGCTTTATTTTATATAAGGACTTTTACCACGCAATAAAGCACCTAGATAACGAAACCCTAGGCCAATTATTCAGACACCTACACGAATACCAAATAGACAGTATAGAGCCCGAAAAGGATAGCCCGGCGTATGTGCCGTTTATGTTTTACGCTAACCAGTTTAGAGTAGACGAAAAGAAATACCAGGCTATAGTAGAGCGCAACCGAAACAACGGACTAAAAGGGGGGCGACCACCAGGTAAAAATACCGATCCGGTAGAAACCCAAAGAACCCAAACGGATAAAAGGAAACCCAAAGTACCCGATACTGTTAATGATACTGTTAATGATACTGGTAATGATAATGATAATGATAAGACAAAAATAGTACTACCCTTTTCTAGCGAAAAGTTTAGCACGGCCTGGGGCCTATGGAAACAATATAAAAAGGAACAATTTAACTTTAATTATCGTAGCGCCGTAACCGAACAAACGGCCCTAAAAAAGCTAGTAGAGTATTCAGAAAACGACGAGGCTACGGCCCTACTAATACTAGAGCAAAGCGTAGGCAACGGCTGGGCCGGTTTATTTTCTCTAAAAGAAAAGCCGAAAGCCCAGGGGCACGGCGTAGACCAGGAATATATAAACGAATTAAACGAGCGACTAAATGGGTAATATAACAAAGGCCGGAAACAATGAAATAGTAAAAATAAGCAAGGGCGAATTTATAACCAAATACGACCCGGCGCGTATGGTTATGGAATACCGACACGTAAACAGTATAGCGAAAGCCTTAGAAGAGGACGCCGACGGCCTTAGCTTTTATATTAAACAGCTAGGCTACGATACGGTAAGCGCTGTAATTGAACTACACCTAGTAGCGCTGAATACTTCCGTAAACGTGGGCCAGCCACTTACTAAATATCAAATAAAAGAAATAGCCGTAGAGGTGTTAACAACTTTCTTCTATCTAAGCCCTGTAGAAATAGGGTATATATTTCGTAAAATTAAACGGGGCGACTACGGTAAGCTATACGGCGCGTTAAATATGCCGGACCTATTGAGTTTTTTTACAGCCTATACTAACGAACGGGCCCAGCATTATATAGATTTAAGTACTAACCACATACATACGGACCACACGCTAAGAAGTAAAGAGCGCGAGCTGTGGGCCAGGCACGAAAAAATAATAAATAAAAACCAGCCCCGCGAATAAGAAAAGGGGTATAAATGAAATAGAAAAAATTTATTTTAAATACTTGGATAGTATACAATTATATACTATATTGTTAGAAACAAATACAAAACAAAATATATGAAGTTAATAAACCACCAGCGACTAATAGAAAAGGCCGGCGAAGTATTAGAGCTACTAGAGTACGCCGACCGCCGTATAAAATTACAGCGAGAAAACGACGCGCTACCCGTAATATTTACAAACCTACATGACCGCAACCGTAGAAATATGGTAATAACTAAACAAGCTAAGGCCCGTATAGAAAAGTATTACCGTAATTTATTAGAAAAAATTATGTACTTAAACCACCAGGAGCTAGCCAAAAGAACCGATTACGATATTCAAAAGCATAATAGGATAACCGCCGAGGACTTAGAAACTACCCAGCGAGTACTACGAATAACAACGGAGAAAATACGGATCGAAGAGAGCAAAGAATACCACCTTTGTAAGCGAGAGGGTAAGGGCATACAGTTTGATAACGTACAGACGCTAAGAAAAAACGGTAGAAAAATTAGAGAGGTGGCGAAGTTAGTAAACAGCGTATACAATGAAGAGTGAGTTATTAACAAAAGACTGTTAATAAACAAGAACCCCGGAAAACCCGGAAAACCCGGAAAACCCGGAAAACCCGGAAAACTAAAATACAAAACAAATGAAAGAAGAAAACAAAACAGACCAACCGGCTAACCTGGTAGACGCTATTAATTACGTAATGAGAAAAGCGAAGAGCGTAGAAAAAAATTTAACCGTAGGTACCGGTAATAATTCGTACCAAGGCGTAAGCGATAAGGACGTAAAGGAACTACTACAGCCCCTACTAGCTGAGGCCGGACTAATAATTATACCGACTAAAATAGTGCCGACCGTAACCGTGGACCGCTGGGAAGAAACCGGCCATGCTTACGGTAAAGAGATAATACGCCGTAAAATGAGAGTACTAACCGAGGTACTAGTAACCTATAGGCTACAGCACGTAGGCGGGGAGTTTATAGATTTACAGGGCTACGGGCACGGCTTAGACAACCAGGACAAAAGCGCCGGCAAGTCTACCACCTACGCGCTCAAATATTTATTAATCTATACTTTTTTGATACCTACCGGTAAAATAGACGACGCCGACGGTAACGCCAGCGAACCGACAACCGAGATAAAAGAAAAGAAACCAATAAGCCAAGGCGATTGGGGTAAGGCTACGGGCTTAATACGTACCGGCAAATATACGGCCGAAAAGCTACAGGCTAACTACGATCTGGACGAGGACCAGCTAAAAGAATTAGATGAAATAGTAAGAGAATTAGACGAAAAAACATGGAAACTTTAAAGATACGAGCAAGCTATACGGGGTACTTAATGAGTAGCCCAAAACGTAAAAGCAATAGACAAAAATACGACGAAACTAAAAAGATCCTAGAGGCCAAAGTAGTACGCCTGGACGGTCTAAGCAATAAGGCCATAAAAACACGCGACAAATTAAGCGAGGAAATACCGGAGCTAGAAACCCAGCTAAAACTATTAGAGCCTATAAAGGACAAGGTAGAGCTTAGCGCGACGGCTAAGGAATTCCTACAGCGCTTATACTGGGAAACCGAACACGGTATAAAAGAAGAGTATACTAGTAAATACTTCGACAAAGGAAACGACGCCGAGGACCTTAGTATATCTTTAGCCCAAAAGGTAAACGGCTGGAAAACTATAGAAAAGAATATAGAGGGTTTCGAAAATGAATATATAACAGGTACCCCGGACCTTATATATAATGATCTAATAGCCGACACTAAAACAAGCTGGACCGCGTTTAGTTACCCCTTATTTGAAACTGAGCTAAAAGAAACCCGGTACTACTGGCAAATTATGAGCTACCTAGCTTTAACCGGTAGACCGCGGGGGGTGGTTTCGTACTGTTTAGTAGACACGCCCGAATTATTAGTAACGGACGAAATATATAAATACGCCAGAATAAACGGGCTAATAGATACACCGGCCCAGGCCGAGCTAGAAATAAGACACGCGCACAACTACAGCCGGCTACCCGAAAAAATGCGGGTAAAAAATTTCTATATAGAACGCGACGCCGAGGCTATAGAATTATTATATAAGCGTATAGAAGTGGCTAGAGAATACTACGCCGAACTACTAGACGTAGAAAAGTGGCTAACTATACAGCACCCTAAACAGTAACATAAACCAAAGGGGCCGAGAATAACACGGCCCCCTTACTTACCTATATTAACCTAGTTTAATAAGTCAGCATAAATATAAGTAAATTTTAACCATTGAGATATAAATATAAAAGGCTACTAGGTAAGTTACGGCGTATTAACCGGCGTATAATATGGTACGAGGCCGAAATATTAAAGGCTAAAATAGATACTAAGACAGGTAAAATATAATTTTTTAAACTATATTAGTATAGAATTTTACACATTAAAAAACGATAAACACCAGGCCAAAGTAATACGGTATAAAATGAAAGTAAAAGAAAATAGCATAAAATTTGTAACTACTGAGGACCGAGTAAAAACAAATATATACGAGTTTTGCCTAGACAACGGGCTAAACTATTCTAAACTATGCAACCAGGCCGGGCTAAATAAAAATATAATATACCCCTTTATGAAGGGCGAGCGCTCCATAACACTAAGCACCCTAGAAAAAATAGAGCGCTTTATATATGAATACCAGCCAGGAAACTAAGCGAAAAATATGTATAATTTGTGGCGACTTATTCACGCCATATAAAACTATAGACCGGATATGTAGCTATTCCTGTAGTAGAAAATACCAGGACCGCAAAGCCGAAGAGAAAAAACAGCGCGAAACGACAGGAGAAAAAAAGGCCCAGCGGTATATAGAAGAGCTTACCTACTGGTTTAATAGGTATATACGCCTACGCGACAGGGGTAAGAACTGTATAACCTGTAATAAAAACCTAGGCTTTGATATTACTAAGTATGACGCCGGCCATTGTTTCGGGTCCGGGGCTTACCCTGAGCTACGCTATAATGATCTAAACACCTGGGGCCAATGTAAAAAATGCAACCAGTACGACGGGGGCAACTTCGACGAGTACCGGGCTTTACTACCCCAGCGAATAGGACAGGATAACTACGACGAGCTAGTAAGACTAAAAAACACCCCGCGAAAATATGGTATATTTGAGTTAAAAGCCTTAATATTGAAGTATAAAAAATTATGTAAAGATATTGAGATTGTTATTTAACCGTGGATTTTAACACCTATATAAAGCTAGAGTACGACGAACTACTACAGATAGCTACCGGTATATATAGTAAGACTAAACTAGACCCCGCCGAAGTACTTAGCGAACTATATCTAGACGTAAGAAAACGAAATATACGACCGTATAGGAATGACTACAGGTATTACTGTATACGCTGGCTAAAAAATGCGACCCGCTGGCAAGGGGGCAACCCAGTAAAAAAGCTATATATATACGATAAGGTAAACGAAAAATATAAAGCCCTACAAATAGAGGCGATTAACAGCCTGGAAGTTAGGGGTAGCGAAATAGTTAAAGATTTGCAAAGAATAGGTTTTACTGAGGACCAGGCCGAGCGCCTAGAAAAATGTATAAAAGCCAGTAAAACCCTACCCCTTTATTATAGGCGCCTATTCGAATTATATTACCTAGAGAATTACAGCCTACAGGAAATAGCCGACAGTATAACGATAACAGATAACCGAAACGGACCCAGGACTATACCAAAGGTAGCGATACACCGCGACGTAAAGCGGGTAGTAGAGGAAATAGAAAAGAGAATAAATATAACAGAATGTACTATATAATATAAGCCCGCCGGGGTATTATTTTTATTTTCCTATATTTATAGCCGTTAGTACCCCGTAAAATATGGAGAATTTAATAGAGTTTATAACCTTATTAATAGGAATACCGGCCGGGGTAGTTATTATTATGCACGAATTAGAAATTTTAGGGCGCCGTATATGGCCCCTAGTCGTTAAAGTTTTAAACTTTAAGCCGTTTAATTGTGAGATTTGCCTAAGTTTTTGGGCCTACTTTATAACCGCCGGACTATTAAACGGCTTTACTCTATATAACCTACTGGCTAGTTTTATAGCCGGATTTTTGGGGTATTTGTTTAGTATAAAATTTATTAAATTCTAAAATATGAGAACCGGACTAATGAGCTTAACAGACAAAGCAAAGAGCGACGCGAAACTACAGGCTAGAGTAATAGAGGTCGTACAGGACGCAGAAGAAAACGGCCTACCCCGAACTAAAGAGGGGCTAAAAGAACTGTATGCCGTATATAACGAGGTGTACGGAAAAAATAAAAAGCCTACGAACTGTATATATTGTAGGCGTACGGTTGCCGACTATTTGACAAAGGCCATACTTTTACTAGAGATAAAGCCAAAGGCCAAAAAGAAACCGGCACCAAATAAGAGAGCTACAGAAAAGGCCCCAGCGAAACCTAAAAAGCGTACAGCTAAAAAGCCGGCGAGTAAAAAGTAGTACCCTATGGGTTTTATACTATTTATAGTATCTTTATTATTAAGCGCTATACTGTACGGCGTTAGCTTGATCTTTACGCCTATTTATTATCTAGCTACTCTAAAGTGGCGCACCGGACTAAAAAAACTCAATACGTATTTTTATCTTTGCGCGCTTGCCGTGGACCAGCTGGGTAATATATTAACCAGCGAAGTACTTAACGTAAGCCTATTAAAAAAAAGGGCCCGCGACTTTAAAGAGCTAACCGCTGAGGACGAAATAGAAAATACCCAGTTTACCGACTGGCCGGGTATGGAATTCGGCGAGGTTGACGATAGTATAAGCTACGTAATAGGCGTAAATTATTATAGTAATAACCTTACCGGCCTGGGTAAATTCCTGGCTAAGATATTAAACAAGCTAGAAAAGTACCACCTAGAGCGCGCCCTATTAAAAAAATACCTATCCGATCTAGACGGCGCCCTAAGACTACAAAAAGATTTTTATTATAAGATCATTATATTAAAAAAACACCAGGACAAAGAGCTAGTAAAATTAGTCTACGAAATGCTAGGAGAAGAGGCAGACAAATATAGCGAGGCCGAGGCTAGAACCCTTAGAAAATTAGATAACCTTATACCGAGGGGTACGCCAAAACCACCAATTAAACGAAAAGGGTAAATACGAACCCGGCCCCCCAGTACCAACTATATACCGGCGTAGCCGGTCCGCGCCGGGTTTTCAAAATAACGAAATAGGGAGTACTCCCTAAATGCCCCAACCACCAAAACCACCAAAACCACTAAACTACCACTAAAACCACTAAACTACCACTAAAACAAACTACTAAAACACTATTATAACCCCCTTGTTTTTACTTGTATACAAGTAAATACAAGTAAGGGCACCAGGCGATAAAAGGGCTTACGGTTATTTTTTGTAAATTCGGACTAAACACCGGCTAAACAATGACTAAAGGAAACCCAAAGAAACCCAAAAAAGCCAGCGGGTTAGATGAAAACCCAGGCGAAGAGATACGGCTAAGCGGTAGAGATATTAGTAACCAAAATTTGAAATCATGGCCTAAAGGTACTAGCGGTAACCCTAACGGCCGACCAAAGAAAATAACAAGCCGGCTAATAAGTCTAGGCTATAGTAAGGGCGAAATAGACGACACTATAAACAATATACTAGCCATGAATGAGCACCAGCTTAATCTATTACTAGCGGACCCGGACCTAACGACCTTAGAAACTATTATAGTAAAAGCCGTACAGCGCTCTATTAAATACGGTAGCCTATATAATTTAGACACGCTATTAAACCGGGTATACGGTCTACCGAAACAGGAGGCTACGCTAGAGGTACAAGTACAGCCCCCGCTATTTCCTGACGTACAGCCCCCAGGTACCGAGGACCACGGCGACGCTAAGACAGTATAGATATGTTTATAAGAACAACCGCTATAAATAAAATGCTACGCCTGACTAAGCGAAAAAAAATTATACAGGGGGGCACTAGCGCGGGTAAGACATTCGGAATAATACCTATACTAATAGACAGGGCTATTAAAACGCCGAGGCTAGAGATAAGTATAGTAAGCGAAAGCATACCACATTTACGCCGGGGGTGTATAAAAGACTTTATTAAAATAATGGTACTCACTTCGCGCTGGCGCCCCGAAGAGTATAACCGTAGCCTATTACGGTACGAATTCGCCAACGGATCGTATATAGAATTTTTTAGCGTTAGCGACGAGGCAAGACTAAGGGGCGCCCGGCGTAACGTATTGTACGTAAACGAAGCGAATAATATACCTTTTCAGGCGTACCATCAATTAGCTATTAGAACCGACCAGGATATATATATAGATTTTAACCCTAGTAGTCAATTCTGGGCCCACACCGAAATAGAGCCGGGCGCCGACGCCGAACTAATAATATTAACCTATAAAGATAACGAGGCGCTAAGTAGTACAATTATAGATGAAATCGAAAGCGCAAAATATAAGGCTAGTACTAGTAGTTACTGGGCGAACTGGTGGCAAGTTTACGGCCTGGGCTTAGTAGGTAGTTTAGAGGGGGTAATATTCGAAAATTGGAGAGCTATACCAGGACTACCCCGAAACGAAAACGGCGAAGTAGAGGCCGAGCTACTAGGGTATGGCTTAGACTGGGGTTATACTAACGATCCAACGGCCGTAATAGGACTATATAAATACGACGGTAAGGTAATTATAGACGAAGTACTATATAAAAAAGGGCTAACTAACCGGGCTATATATAATAACCTAAAGGACACTATTAAAAAAGGCGCCGAGATAGTGGGCGACAGCGCCGAGCCGAAGAGTATAGACGAGCTAAGAAACTACGGGCTAAATATTTACGGCGCTAAAAAGGGCCCGGATAGTATACGCCAGGGTATTAACTTATTACAGGAATACGACTTACTTATAACCGAACAAAGCACGAACGTAATAAAAGAAATACGGGGGTATGTATGGAATAAAGACCGGGCCGGTCAAAAGGAAAACAGACCGGCACCTAACCAAATGGACCACACACTAGACGCTATAAGATATATAGCGACCAGTAAGCTAAGAAATTATACTATGACGTGGAGCGTTAAATGATACAAAATTAAACTAGCGGGCTTATACTATTATAACATAGTAACCGGTTATAACTGGTTACAATTTCTAAAAAAATAATATGGTAGACGGCCTAACGGACTGGGTAAGCAAGTCGGCTTTAATAATTTGTGTATCACTAGGCACATTTTTTGCGCCTATTACTAGCGCGTTTATTACGGCTATAGTCGTGGTAATTTTAGACACACTTACAAAGGTAATAGTAGTAGGTAAGACTAAAGGAATAGGGGCTATAAGTAGTAAAAAACTATTTAAGGTGGTTCCTAAATTAATATTTTATTTTGTTTTTATCATATTAGCCGAGATACTACACGACTACGTAGACATAGACGTACCGTTTGTTAAGCTTACCTTAGTTGCTATTATAGGTATAGAGGTTTATAGTATAGATGAAAATTTTGAAGAGCTTACCGGGTTCAGCTTCGTAAAAAAAATTCTTACCTTTACTAAACAGATAACCCGGTATAAAAATGAAAAGGCAAAGAACAAAGATACCTAGAAGCTGGCAAGATTTGAGCCTAAAACAATTCATACAGCTACAGGCCGTACCCAAAACAGACAACAAAATAACCCAAGCTATACAGCGCGTAGCTATTCTAACGGGTAAGACCGAGGACGAAATACGGGAATATCACCCCCTACAAATTTCGTCTATAGTTAAGAAAATAAACTTTTTAGATACGCTACCAAAGGATAAAAAAGTAGTATATTTTTATCATAAATGGAAACTATACAAACGCGATAAACTAGACTATACTACAGCTAACCAAGTAACCGAAATACTACAGCTAAATACTAAAGAAAAAAACGTAGGTATTAAAATTCTAAACGTCCTAGCGGTAATATATTACAGGGGTAAAAACGATCAATACGACGCCGACCGGTTTATTAAAATTAAGGGCGAGCTGGAAACCTTAGATTTTATAACTGCCTGGAATTCGGCGGGTTTTTTTTTGACTGGATTGAGGACATATTTACCAAACGCTTTGAGGCGATTTTTCCGAAATCGGACGACTGGGGACCTGGAGAAATTGATAAGCGAGGCCGAGAATACAGAGAACACAAAAGGCTTGAAAGAATTAGGAATACTTATCAATGGTATAATTTTATAATGGGCGTAGCCGACTTTAACCCTTTGGAATACGAACGGGCCGGCCGGCTTTGTTTTATAGAGTGCTGTATATACTACGGCTATTTAAAACAGTATAAGAATGTTAACGACTAAGGAAATACTAGACCAGCTAGACGCTGAGATAATGGAGCTAGAAAAGGCCGTAGAGGTAACTATATGTACTTACGAGGACCTACTAATAAGGGTAAGCGAAAATAGGAATAAATATATGCACGTATTTATTGTTTACGATTTACGACAGGGTACGCTCGGCGAGTGGTCCCAGGACCTAGCGCTAAGCCTGGTAATATGCGATAAGATGAAAGCCGACAAAACTAACAAGCTAGCTATACATTCCAATTCGCAAAGCCTAGGTATTGAGATAGTAAAAAAGCTAAGGACCTGGGGGGCCCGAAACGGCTACGAAGGAATTAACGCCGTACCCGTAGACTTTTGGACCGAGGACGAAAGCGACAGCCTACTAGCTGGCATAAAATTAGAGCTAACCCTAACCGGCGAAATTGGGGGCTATTGCGATATTATAGAAACAACCTAAATATATATTATGAATAAGTTAGTAAAACTACAGGGAAACACGGTACTAATTGTAGACCAGGCCAGCGGAGATATAGACGAAACTATAAGTCTACAATTTTTTAGCTATGAGTTTGGCCTAGAAATAGTACATTTTATAGACAGTAATAAAACCCAGACCGTCTACACTATAGCGCTAGACAGTTTACTAGACGACGTAGGGGGCGCACTAGATACTTACCAGCTAGCGCTAGACTATTTAAGCACTTTCGCCATGCCTGGCGGGAGCGTTACACTAGCACCAGGTAGCGAAGTTCAAATAGTAGACGACGTTAACAACCCAATAGCAACCGGTAACGGCACGTCCGACGCGACGGCAAAAGGGCTTATAATTATGGGAGAGGACCAGGCCGGTAATTTAGTACGAATTAGAACCACTACAGACGGCCGGCTAATTTCTAGCGCGTCAGTAACTAACCCGCCATCTACGACACCAGTAAATAAAATATATCTAAGTTCATTAAGCGGGAGCCAAGACGACGACTACATAATACCGAACGGGGTAGGCTTAGTTATACAGGCCGTAAACTGTGGCGCCGAGGACGACGTAGACGGGTCCAAAGTAGAGCTATGGTACTATACAGACGCGACCAAAACGACCGGCCAACTATTAAGCGCCCTATATATAAACGGGTCAAACGGACGCGACGAGATTAACCAAATGTTTACAGGCGACGGATCCGGTATTATTACGCTAAGACGCGAACGTCTAGGCGGGGGCTCTTCTGAGATTTTCGGCAAGTGGCAGGGGTACTATTAAACTATTAGCTAGTGGCTAAAAATATAGAGGCTATAATAAAAAAGTGGGGCGACAGCGTTACGCTGGATATGGTAGCCTTTTTAGACACTATTAATAAAACTAATACCGGCAACCTGGCAAAGTCTTTACGGTTTGAAGTAAGGCGCGACGCTGAGGCTATTATAATGGAATTCAAAGGCGCCAACTATTCAGAATTCGTAAGGCTGGGGGTACAAGGTATAGGGCCAGGGCGAAACAAAGCGCCCGGTAGTCCTTTTAAATTTGGTAGCGGTAAGCATACAGGTACTAGTACGCTACGGGGGGCTATAGATAAATGGGTAATAACTAAAGGGCTAGGGGGTACTAGAGATAAAAAGGGCCGTTTTATTAAGCGCAAAAGTTTAGTATATTTAATTAGCAGAAGTATATACCGTTTTGGAATACGCCCAACAAATTTCGTGTTTCCGTTCTTTAAACGAATGGACGAGCTAACCGCTTTAATAGGTACGGGCCTAGCCGACGAGATACGCGAACAAATAATAGAACAATTTAATGCAAGTAAATAATATTATAACCGATTTATACCCAGCCTTTAACCGTTCACTAGTAGAGGTAGAAAGTTTTAATTATTTAAAAGAAAAACATAATTATATAGTAGACATTTTAACCGACGAAACCGGGCACACTTTCGCGCTAGATAGTTATTTTTGGGGTTACCCTGGACTACTGGCCCTGGCTGGTGGAATAGGTACCAGCTTTTACACGGCCGGCGATTACGTACAGGTACGAAATATTACAGGACCAACGGACTACAGCGGTATATATAAAGTAGTAGCCGTACCAAACGACACAGTAGTAATTTTAGATACGCCGTATATAAATGGGTTCGCGGGCGCTGACGTTAGGGTATATAGATTATACAGACAAAAGCTACCAGCTAACCCAGGGGGCAAAGCCGTTTTTAATGTTAACGGGTACGCTACCGGGGTAGTATACCACGACTTTAAACTAGACAATATAGGGGCCTTTAATATACCAAACAGCTACGACAGGTTACTAGTATTACCTAGCGAAGAGTACTATATAAATTTTACCTACGCGACAGTACAGAATAACGGGGGCCTAGCTGAGATAACCAGCGTAAGCGGTTCGCTATTCGTGGGCCAAAATTTAGAGCTAGTTAGCGATAATATACTATTTAATCAATATAACGGTATTTACCAGGTAGTAAGTATAAGCGGTAGCGACGTAACAATAAACCGGGCCTTTATTGGTCCGTTAATTAGTACCGGCCAGGTTATAACCTTACCAAAGGTACCAGTATGGTATAAAGATTATAACGATCTAACGGGCGAAAAGCTAATATTTAACGGGGCCCTACCGTACCCCGAAATACTTAGTTTTGACTTTACCGATTACGACGTAAGCCTACTAAGTAGCCCGGCCGAATTCCTAACCACACTACCAAACACTACGCAAAGTATAAAACTAGGCCAGCGGGCGTATACCCAGTTTTACCAGTCCGTTAATACCACCGCTACTCAATTCGCCGTAGACGTTACCGACGAGCTGGGCGTAGTACACCAGTATATAATAGATTTTAATTGTAGCCCGGATAATCTTATAGGCTTAGCTATAGGCCCGTACGATCTAGCCCAGCTAGACCCGGCCCTAGTAACCGTACCGCCTGGCCGAGATTTGCCAATAGTGGACTGTAAAGACACGGGCTATTGTGTTTACCTTTGGGGCGAAAATACTTGTAATATAATTAACGTACAAAACGTAAAATTTGTACACCCGTATATAGCCGTTACTAGCGGGGTTACCTGGGCCCAGCAACAAGCGACCAGCTACGAGATAGAAGTAACTAAGCTAGAAATAGGGGGTATACCCCAGGTTATTACCCCGACAGGTAATACTTATAACCAGGGCGCCGTACTGGGCCAAGCGCAAGAAGAAATTTATAGCAACGAAATAGCGCTACAGACTAGCCTAACTATAGACAGTACGTTAGGTAGCGGGGGCGTAGGGTTTGCCGACGGCCATAATATAGATATAGATTTTAGCCAAGACTTTGAGCTAGAGGTGGACGTAATACTAAATACGATAACCTACGGCGCGGGGTCCTTGGTAAAGGTTTCGTACGTATGGAATATAGCAAGCTGTACGGCCCAGTATAAAATATTAAACGGTAGAGTACAAACGACTAAAGGCGGGCCCCATGTCAGTCAAATATTGACCGGCTTTGTGGGGCTACAAAGTATAACGATAGCGCCGGATAGTTTGACGGAACAAATTTGTTTTAATTTAGACTATACGCCACATGCTTACAGCGGGGTACGGGTATTATTTGAGGATCGACTGGGTAGCTTTATAGGTTATAACTTTAATCTAAAACGACAGCGACGGGTAGAAACTAGTAGCGACGGCTACGAAAAGGACGTAGTAAGTATAGAAACTAGCGACAGTATACAGCGCGGGTACGAAACTATACAAAATAGTTACGGCGAAGAGTGGGACGTATTAACCGAATATATAAGCGAGGCCGACGCGAAATATTTAGAAGAGTGTTACACTAGCCCAAATATATACGTACAGTTTAAGGGCGAAGTATACCCGGCTATTATTAAACCGAAAACCCAGGTAGGACAGGAAACAGAAAACACGGCGCTACGACAGGTAGGTATAACCCTACGAGTAAACCGTACGCAATACACCCAGCGAAACTAGTAAGGTATGGAATTAATAACAGCAAGGGGCCGGGCCGACTTATACAAAAATATTAACTACTCGTTAAATTATACTACGGCCGACGTAACGAATTTAACAAAGCGGAAAACTAGCTATACGAAAACTGTAGTAGTACCGTATACCAGGAATAACGCCCAAATTTTCCAAGGCTTAGACCAAGCTAATAGCGATAACGTAGGCTACGATACGCGCCAGGCCCTTACTTGTTTTTTACAGCATAACGGCCGGGTACTTATTGAGGGTATACTAGTAGTATTAGACTGGTCCAAGTTAAAAGAAAAGCAAGAAATACAGGTACAAATAATACAGCGTACTAAGGCTATTATAAAAGACTTAAAAGGGGTAAACCTAAATACCCTAGATTTTTCTAAATTAAATCATACGTATAACATAGATAACGTGTTACAGTCTTACGACGGTATTAACGTAGTCAACGGCACACTACAGGCTTACCGGGGCTATGTGTACCCGCTTATAGATTACGGCAAAGATGATACCGTGCCTAACCGCTGGGAGCTAATAGATTTACGCCCGTCGTTATACTTACGCGAAATAATAGACGTTATTTTTTTAAACGCTGGCCGTACCTATTCTAGCGATTTTTTTAATAGTACATACTGGAATAATTTAATACTGATTAATACCCTAGACACTATAAAGTATACGGACGTCCAGCGTTTACCTTACGAAACAGACGTTGAATATAGTACTCAATGGTATACTAGGGGCGTAGACAATTTAACACCGCTAACCCCTTCTACTGTGCCGTGGTGGAATACGTTCTTTGGGTATAATAGAACCATACCGCTAGATAATATTATCACAGACGCAAACGCACAATGGAACCTTAGCAACCCCTTAGACCCGCTTTGTACTATACAGCGAACCGGACGGTATAGGTTTACCTTTAGCGCACAATTTTACATGGAAACGTATATAAATTTAGACGAATATAATTGTTGTTTTTGGTATCAATTTACGTTACCCCACACACACACACAGGGCGAAGTAACTAATAGTATAGAGATAATACGAAACGGGGCCGTATATAGTTACGAGGACGTACGGTATACCCCCGGTACTGAGGGCTGGTATACTCAGAATTCTCCGGGGTTTCAATTTTTTACCGTCTACCCCAGCGAACCCCAGTTTATAACCTGGGAAATAGAGCTTGACTTAGTAGTAGGCGATACAATACAATACCGCCAGCACATGCTACCCTATAGCGAAAGCGGGCTAATAAGGTGGCTAAATTGTAGATTCGTTACTCAATATAACCAGGTACGGAGTGAGCTAGTAGAGGCGTTCGTACTACCTGGCGACGAAATTAATTTTTTAAATTACATACCCGAAATTAAAGCCGACAAATTTCTAAATACTATATTGAACACTTTTAACCTATGGGTAATAGACGATCCAATTAACCCGGATAATTTAATAATAGAACCCCGGACAAATTTTTTCGACCTAGGCGGGTACGTGGACTGGTCCGAAAAGTACGACGCCAGCCGTAAACTTATTAACAATTTTCTAGCCGATAGCTTACCTTCACGGTTTTTATATAGGTTTAATAAAAGCGAGGACGTAGCGGTCAAAAAATACTTTGAAGTAAACCAAAAAGGCTACGCCGACTTTGATAGCGAAGTAGACACTAATATAAGTATAGAAGAGCAAACGATAAAAACGGAGCTAACACCGTTAAAAACGACCAGTCAAAACGAATTAATTTACCCACTATTATTTAAACAGGCAGACAATAGTACGGATAAAAGGAGCCTAGGCAAGACTTTGAAGATCGCCTTTATAAGTGAGCAAACAGGCGTATACCAAATAGTAGATGGAGCGGTAAATACTTATACGCGGTATATTTGCGCTAGTGAGTTCGACGATCCTATTAAACCTATTTATAGCCTTACCTTTGGGCCGGCTAATACGGACCTACTACAAGTACAGCCGGCGTATTGGAATTTATACCGGCTATTTCATCAATTAACCGAAGAGGAAAAGACAAGACGGGGGGCTAAGATAGTGGACCTATATATATATTTAAACGAAAA
>Ga0209988_10000339_pt1 | contig 28564 bp, 22 predicted proteins | sample N075metaG_FD_183115 | JGI IMG/M metagenome (GOLD analysis project Ga0209988, IMG submission 183115) | Deep subsurface microbial communities from Kermadec Trench to uncover new lineages of life (NeLLi) - N075 metaG (SPAdes) (version 2) | ecosystem: Environmental > Aquatic > Marine > Ocean trench... | reverse complement strand
CACGCGTTGGCGAAGGCCGCTCCAGCAGCACTCGCACGCTTGTCGTGTAACAGGACTGTCGCGTCGTCTCCCGGCCACGCAACCGGGGCGTAGCCAGCAGCGATGTCGCTGATGGGCGTCAAGACCCCACTCACCATCGCAGCAATGATGTCGATCAAGCACTGCTTTGAGTGGTGCTGCACGGAATCGGGCAGGTCGTTCCATTGGGAGTCCCGGATGAACTGAGCCGCCAGTTCGTTCCCATCCATAAGATCTGCATTCCTCGTTACGACAAGCGCCAAAGCGTGTTAAAAAAAACCCCGCATAAGCGGGGCTTTCTTTATTATTGACGGGAGAATACTCCCTGTCAGCCTATTCTCAGTCACCCCATCGGCTACTAAAACGAAAGCCGTATTCTCGCGGCCGGACGGTGACATAATTGTGACTGTTTTGGTACTCGCCGGTTCTCCCCCAAGCATATTCACCTGTGGAATTCGATGGGTTGATGTGTGCCCGTTCGTCGGTGACATTGTTGACGAATAAATCAATCTGCCAATTGCCATCGCCCGAGACCAGGCCAAAGCGGAGGTCGGCAAGCGTATAAGACGGATTGACGAACTGTGGATTGGCCGAGGTCAGGGGTGACGGGATCAATTTCGATAAACTGTCACCCGTGTACGAGACCTGGGCGCGGACGAACATCTCGGCACCCTGGATGAAATTCACCGGCCAGGTGTAAGTGCCCCATATCGCTCCCTGGAGGTCTGGTGAGTTCGGCAGCTGCTGGCCCGGTGAGAGGCCGGATTCCTCTTCAAATTCCGGAGATGGTAAGGAGTCAATCTCCCGCTCGAGCCACTGGGCGTTTGCACCAATTTGCCAGCCGTCTGCCGGAACCCAATCGACCTCCGCAATGAGTCCCGTAGAATGGGCGTCGCCCACATTGCCGACAATGGATATCCAGGGGAGGGAATCATCGGAATTACATGACCTGTCGTCACCAGGAATCGACGCGTCGTTGATGTCGACGCAAGTACCACCACTGGGATCGACGACTTCATGTTGAAAGTCTTCCCAGTCCATATAGAAATAGGTCAAATTGAACTGCACGGTATTGTTGGCCCAACGGGACTTGTAGCCGAGCTCGAAGTTGTTGAGTTTGTCCGGCTCCCATGTCTGGCCCCAGAGGGTTCGGGTCCAATCAGCCCTTCGATTGGCTCGGTTGATGCCTCCCACCCTGAAACCCTCGGAGTAAAGCGCATACATCATCTTTTCGCCACGGTTATCGTTACCGAAGCTATAGTCAACGCTCACCTTCGGCACGAAATCTTTTAGTGTTGTAGATTGAACGCCGGTATTGCCCGTCCAGAGTGGTTGCGGATAGCCACCTATATGCCTGTCATTGCTATCGGTGTGCCCCAACATCCACTTGGTGTAAACCTTATCGTTGGTATTTTCAAACCAGCGACCACCGACCGTCACATTCATCCGATCAGTAGCGTGCCAGGTAAACTCGCCGAACACGGCTTTGGTTGACCAGTCGGTGTCATCACGGGAGTCCCACAAATGGTCACCCTGGGCCAGCGCGGCGGCTACTAAAGCTGGATCGGCCGCATTGACCGCGTTCGCCCCTGTGTGGCAACCCCATCTGTAGCTTCTCGATCCGCCAGCCCCCGGTATGTCGTTGTCGGGATCGTGTACAGAAGCGGGCCCTTGGAAACAATCTTGAATAGCCGCATAGGCCATAGATTCCTGGAAAGGCAGGTTTCCGCTCTTCATCCAGACAGAATTCCAGGAATCGTTACTTTCCTCATAGTAGAGGCCAGCCAGCCAGCTGAACCTCTCACCCTGGTGTGACAGCCGGAATTCCTGGGTGAACCGGTCCTGCCATTCCGGTCCCTCGCCAATACCGACTATATCGGGCAGCTGCGTATCATCACCACTAGGGTTCGTAACAGGAAATAGCGCACAGTAGCGCGGGTTATAAACTACCCGGCCGCTGGCAAGATTGTTCCAGAAATAATACGTTCCGGTGGGGGCCGCTCCCTGATCCGTGCAACCACCCCGTGACATGTAGTAATGGTAGTACAGAGTATTGTCGGCCACGTAGGTCCGTTGATTTTCGTAGAAGCTCGTCGCCGACACAAACTGGGCAAAGCCGAGATCAGCATCAATCGTTAGCGACGCCATATCCCATTCGGCTTCTGATGTGTTCTTAACGAAATCTATCGTCTGAAGATCGCCAACGAACGGGTTGTAGGTGCTGTTTCCCTGCGAATTGGATCTGCCGTATTGATACGCACCCGTTAGCGCGAAACGGTCGTTGACTTCCCAACGCGCCGAAATCCTGAGGTTAGTATGTTCGGACGAATTCCAGTTCTCCTCAACAACGTTATCATTGGTAAGACCGCCCCAAGCCAGTCGGGCGGCTCCCCAGGCCCGAGGCGCTGCCGTTCCACCAGCCGCGTTCTCCGCCGCCGTTTCGCCAAACCAGCTATCCGGCGTGTGGCCCGGTACGTTGTCAACATAACCGCCGTCTTCTGCTGCCTGTGCCGCTATACGAATGGCAAATTTGTCTTCGATTAACGGCAGGTTGAAAACACCGGTAATGCTATGACTCGGGTCACTCGTCTGGCCGGTAAAAAACGAGACGTCAGCGCTTGCCTCGAACCGGCTGGTATCCGGCTTGTTGGTGATGATGCGCAGTAGGCCGGACTGTGCGGCGCCGCCGAACAGCGTGCCCTGTGGTCCCGCCAATGCTTCCACGCGTTGGACGTCCATCATGCGGACGTCCGGCGAATCGCCGGCCGTCGAAGTGATCGGTATTTCGTCGAGGTAGACCGACGAGCTCCGCGTCATAGTGAAAGCGCCAGTACTCGTATGGACACCGCGGAAGATGACCTGGTTGTTGCCAGCATTAGTAGAAATCCAGTTCACGCTCGGCATGAATCGTGTGTAGTCCTGTGTGTTCAGAGCGCCCATCTCCTTGAGCATCGCCTCGGGGAGAGCCTGAATACTGGCCGGAATTTTCTGCAGATTCGCTTCGCGTTTAGTCGCCGTAACGATGATCTCGTCAAGCGTAGCGTCAACACCGTCTTCCTGTGCTAACACGGCTGCGGGCATCGCAAGTGCGGCCGACACGGCGGCAGCAATCGGGCTGATCGAATATGGATTCGTCTGGCTCATCTTCAGTTCCCCCTCATTTGATGAGATAGGACTGCTGGTGGCCAAGGAAACGTGACCGTCAGCCAGAGTCCGACCTGATTATAAGCATGAAGCCGATCGTATTACAAACCAAGTTTGTTATATGTTGTATGATGTGGAACATGGATCACATGCTAGAATAAGTCTACTAGCTCATATTTGGAGCTAGTGGTGTACATTGTATAGTTTTCTCGAGAGCCGGATTCAGTGGGATTTTCTCCGACTTAAGCGGGGAAACCGCCCAGGCTGCTGGGCCGGTCGCTCTCTGGCAGTTTGGTCAGCAAAGGCTCGAGCGTCTCGATCAAGGGTCCCAGATGCGCCTCGTAATGTCGCCAGGCATGGACCGCACTGGTGTATATCGGCTGTCGCACCTGCTCCGAACTTGCCGATTTCACAGACCGGTTGGTTTCATGAAATTTGAGGCATGACTCTTCCCAATCGAGTTCGCAGTACTCGAGGATCCGCCTGACCTGGCCCTCGAGGTCTGCAACCACCTCCTCGTACTGGACGTCGAGCACCTTGCCGGGCATGACTTCGTGCCAGTGGTCCATCAGCCGTTGGTACTGCAGATAGTACTCGCCAAGTTCCACCAGATCATAGGTAAACGGCTGACCTTTGGCGAATAGCTGCTTGTAGCTGCCAAAGCAGCTGTCCAACGGGTGACGCCGGGCGTTGATAATTTTCGCATTAGGCAAGATCAGGTGCAATAAACCCAAGTGCGCGAAGTTGTTCGGGTTCTTGTCGGTAAAAAATGGACGGTCGCCGCGATGTCGACTGCTGCGCTCGATGTATTCACTGCCGAGAAGATTGAACTCGTCTGCGCCAATGTTCGCTACAGACGTCGGATAGCGAGCGGGCGCGGCACTCAATTTCGGGTGGGAGCGGATTGTATTTTCAAAATCAAATAACTCGTGGGTACCGTCCACCTTGGAGTGACTCGACAGGATTTGCTCCAGCAGCGTAGAGCCAGAGCGTGGCAGGCCGACTATCAGTATCGGTGCGGGGTCAGGATGGCCATGGCCTGCGTTGTCCTCAAAAAACTGCGGCGTAAAAAGCTCTATCGATAAGTCGGTCTGCTCTTCGGTCATGACGCGGTCATAGTATTCCCGCTCGCGCCTCAGCCTGTTGCCACAATCAATGAACTCGAATGCCCGGTCGTATTCCTTGCGACCATCGAACTCCAGACCAAGCGCATTGTTCAGTTGCACCTGACCCTCGGACGGGATGCGCTCATCACCGACGAGCGCCAGCATGTCATCGACTTCCGTATCCTCGAAACGAAACGTCTTCAGATTCGCCAGGCTCCAATATGCCTCTATATGCAACGGATTCGCCTTGATGCAGCTCCGGTAGGCAGCAATTGCGGCCTCCTGATCCCCAATCGTGCGACACGCGTTTCCTCTACCGCACAATGCTCCGGCATGATTCGGCGCGATTTCCAGCGCATTATCGTAATAGTCGACTGCCTCGGCATGATTCCCTGCAGCAGCAGTGGCGGCCGCCATCCAAATATGCCCATCGGCCGCGCGAGGCTTAAGCTTGATCAGTTTCTTCGCGCTGTCGATAACACCATCAAATTTCTCTTGTTCAAGCTGTACGCCGCACAGACTTTCCAGGGCCTGGGTGAAACCGGGTGCAATCTGAACCGCCTGCAGCAGCAATACTTCTGCGTCGGCGAATCGCTTTTGCCTGATGCCGAGCAGGGCCCATAAACGCATCGCCGAAACATTGTCAGGATGGCGCGTCAGAATCTGACGGTAGAGCTTCTCCGCTTCGGCAAACTTTTCTTCCTTCTCCAACTCGGCTGCTTTAGCGATATCCTGGTTGTCCTGACTGAGTTCCATGAACTCGTCCTTCAACGCCCGAGCCTCTTCCACGCGGCCCAAGATCATCAAGACCTGACCGAGTTTTATAACTGATCGTTGCAGCTTGGGGTCGAGATTCAGCGCCTTCCGAAAGGCTTCTGCCGCATCGGACAGAATACCTTTCGCGAGTAATAGCTCGCCGCGCACCTCGTGCGGACGTGCCCACTCTGGATAGATGGACATTGCCTGATCGATTCTCGCGTCTGCGTCATCGAATCGCTCGAGCTTTAGGAGCGCACGGGCCGACAGGCATAAGACGTTGGCATCCTCTGGGTGCTGGTCCAGCAGGTCGGCGCAGACGGCCTCAGCGGACTCGGCCTCGCCGGTCTGTAGAAACTTCTGTGCCTCCTCAAACTGTTGTGCTATTTCACGGGAAATGGATCTTCTCCAGATTTCGTAACGCGCGCACGTTACCGCACTACGATGGACGCACGCCAGAGGCGCTGATCGCAGCCGGTATCGTTTCAAGCTTGCCCAATGTCAATAAGTTGGCACCGGACACACCTGGAATCGTCGCCAGCTCTTGCAGCAATTCGGCACAAATCTCGATGCCCTCGGATTCCGGATCCGACGCCCGCTCCATGCGATCGATGATAGTCTCCGGAACCAGCGCACCCTTGACGTTGTCCCGCACCCAGCGCGCCACATCGGCGGACGGCAATGGTGACAACGCCATGATGAAACTGACCCTGTGAGTCAACTTCGATGCAACGATGCGGGCCATGTAATTGCGGACCACGTCCATATCGAAGCAGATCTGCAACTGCACAAAGTTAGTGCCAGCATCACATTTTCGGATGAGCGTATTAGGCATCCAGTCAGCCTCCGGATCGAATATTTCAGCGTTGGCACCAACAAGAAAGTCGGATATGAACGAATCGTCCTCGTCCTGCTTCATACTCTGAATATATGCCATGAATTCCAGCGCGGGTGTGTCGAAGACCTGTCGCACTCCGAACTTCTTGCTATTAGGAATTTTCTTGCCCCGCATCACCAACACGCTGGTGACCCCGAGCGCGGCTGCGCCAAGCAAGTCCTTCTGCATCGCGATGCGATTTCGATCGCGGCAGTTCATGTGGACGATTGGGTCTATGCCCTGCTGAATCAGCAGCGCGGCCGCAGCAATGCCCGACATATGCATTTGGGTGCTATCGGTCAGCTGCACGGCGTCGACCGCCGGGCGCAGGATTTCGCCTTGCCGGAGCAGAGAATCCGCATCTGGTGCCTCTACCATGTTGACATGGGCAGTGATCACGAAATCTTTCGTTTTCAGGGAATCTTTAAAGGTCATGCAGCGCTCAAGAATTCGAATAGTCTGCCATGGCAACCATGCGCTTTAGCCAGACGTCATGTGGCGGCAATTTATCTTGCGCAGTGTTGACGGCGTCAAGAACCTTCTTGTGAACTGCGGGACGCGGCCGGCTATCGCCAAACCACTCATTGCATTCGTCACGCAGAAAGTCCATGCCGTAGAGAATTGCCTCGTAACTGTGATGATTCCACAGGCGGCCCGTGTCGATGGGACATCTGTTATCCCCAATCGTGCCGCCTGATGTCAGCTGATTATCTGCCTGGCCCGGAAAGAATGGATCGACGAAATCGGAAACAGACGGCGGCTTGATTCGCCAGTAGTCAAGTTTGGCCTGCAGTCGGTCGTTAGTCCGCTCCGGGCGCCCGACTTCGCGCCAGAATTCCGTGTCCGTCCGCCGCGTCAGGCAGTAATGCATATTAATGAAGTCCAAAATCTCGTAGAAGCGGTTCTCCAGCATACGGTTAAATCGAAACGCAAGCGGCTCCATATCGTCACCGTAAGGGAAATGCTCAGTCAGCAGCTCCGCGGCGAGTTCGTTTAAGTAAAGACCTGTTGATTCCAATGGTTCGAGGAAACCACCGGCGAGCCCCATCGCGATGCAGTTCTTGAACCATGCCTTTTCGCGCATCCCCACTTTGAATTTGACGATGCGTGTATCGAGGTCCTTGGCATGAGCACCCTCGTACGCTCGCAATTCACGCTCCGCGTTTTCCTCGCTGATATGGCTGCTTGAATGCACGTAGCCGACCCCACGTCGATTCTGCAACGGAATGTCCCAGACCCAGCCGGCGGAGAGGGCAGTCGCCATGGTGTGGGGACGTACAAAACCGGGGTAATGGGTTTCGTAGGGCACGGGCATCACTATGGCTCGGTCACAAAGCAGCCACTGCGAGTAGTCGACCCATTTGACTCCAAGTGTTTTTTCCGTGAGCACCGCAGCGAACCCCGTGCAATCGATGAAGAGATCAGCCTCCAATCGTTTCCCGCTCTTGGTCTGCACGGCCGAGATGTTGCCGGTTTCGGCGACGTCAACATCGACAACACTATCCAGGTAGTGAGTCACGCCTCGGGCCGTCGAGAAATCTCGCAAATAGTCTGCAAACTTCAGCGCGTTTATGTGAAACGCGTAACCCACCGGTATACCGAGGTTGACTTGTTCGATCACCTTCGGCGCGAGGCCCATTTCACACAGTACAGGCTGTGCCGACATCGTATTCATAAAGGGTACCGAGCGATCGCTCATTAGCCATCTTCGGCCAGCGTCGTCATTGGGACCGGCACTAAATCTGCTGAACGGGTGATGGTAAAACTTGTTTTCGTTGTCCAGCCAATTTTTGAAGCGGATCGACGTTTTAAAAGTAGCGTCAGTTGCCTTCATGAAATCCAGTTCATCAATGCCGATGACGGCCAGAGTTCGGTTGATGTTCGGAATCGTCGCTTCACCAACACCGATGCGAGGAACATCCGGTGATTCGATCAGGCTAATCTCTGCAACTTTTTGATTGCCGGTATTAAGCGCTGCATTCAAATAAGCCGCGGCTGTCCAGCCCGCTGAACCGCCGCCAACGATTAAGACCCGCTTTCTTCGCATTTCCGAAAACTCTACTTGGCGCCAGTCGAATTTTCAGACGGAATCCTAAACGCGACGTCAGCAGGCTTGATGCTCAGGCTCTCAGGCAGATCCTTTCCGTTGCCCGAGTCATGGTCATGTGGACCTGGCGGAATGTAGTCGAATATGAACGTGATCCGAGACTCGGCACCCTTGTTCATTACGCTGTGCTGTTTCTGGTTGTTTATCTCATAAGCCTGCCCGACTTTGAACTGGTACGGTCGGCCATCGATCGTGAACCAGACTCTTGGATTCGTTGTTATCGGCACATGGATACGGTGTCCACAATGAAACGATTCGTGCACGTCACAATGCGATTTGATTTTCCCGCCGGCCAAAAGCTTGGCCGCCATTGCACGAATGACCTCGCCGCCCTTCGGATAGTGCTTTCTTATAATTTCCTCCATGATCGGAACTGCGACATGCGCTAGTCGCTCCCAGCCGGGCTCCTTGCGCACATTGGCATCGGGCCATTTCGACGCATCCGTGAAAACCAGTACGATTGACCGGGTCTGATCGTGATGATGGTATGTCTGCTGGCGATATTCGTCCTCATGCCAAGCGACGTCTTCCTGGCCGAGGATGGCCTCACGAAGAGCCGTTGTGTCGATAGCGCCAAGTTCGCGCAGTGGTACGTCGATATCCATGTTTATAGGCAATATGAGATTGTCTGGAAATTTTACCGCGCCAGCATAGGCTGCACAAAACGTGAAAGCAAATCACCGTCACGCCCTTGCCCTGTATGACCCGCGCTTCACGCCGCGCGATGGCAGGGCGCGCCCGGAATTCATGCTGATGGGCGGAATCAGGTGCGTAGAACTTCTACCTAAGATATGTGTTTCGATCGATTTATCACGACCATTGGACTTTTGAGTTCCTGGCAGCAAAACAACTGCAGCGCATCTGGGATGCCGGGGCCGGTAACGCCCTTCAACTACCGCAGAATAATTCCGAGTTGGGTGATGCTGTGTGTGGACTATTGACAAACTTTCTTAAACCCTATAATCGGCAGCTATACCGATTGATTGATGGGAGATTTGACTTGTGACAATCAAGCTACCCAAGCTCGTCGCAACATCTGTCGTGCGCGGCAGCCGGCGAGGTCGAAGTCAGGGCGGCGTGTTTTCGGTCGATTTTGAAAAACAGGAAGTCGAACAGCTCTTTGACTGGAACACGAGCGACATTGACCTCAAAAGCGGCAGCGGCGATCTAGGTCTGCGCGGCATCACATTTGGCGACGAAGATATCCTGATCGCCGCAAGCGACATGCTTTTACGTTACGACCGCAGTTTCAAAATCAAGACTTTCAGCAAGAACCACTATCTGGATGACTGCCATGAGATTTGCCGATACGAGCAGAAGATTTTTCTGACATCAGCGGGTTTCGACAGCTTGCTCGCGTTCGATCTGGATACAAAAAAGTATAATTGGGGTTTCCATCTGCTGCGGCAGTACGATCAATGGGCCGGCCACACATTCGATCCCCGCTCAGATATGGGCCCAAGACCGGTCAATGATTATCACATCAACATGGTCCACGTTGACAGCACCGGGATATACCTGAGCGGCCTGCGCACGAATGCCCTGTTACATCTAAACAGCAAAATGGAGGTGTCCGAAGTCTGCTCGCTGCCAGCCGGCGCGCACAATGCCCGGCCGTATCGTGACGGGGTCCTGTTGAACGATACAGAAAACAATTGCGTACGTTACGATGGCAGAGACGGTAAAAGTCAAGCATTCAAAATCGTTACTTATGACGAGGGAAAACTCGAACTTGCGAACAATGATGATGCGAATTTTTTGCACCAAGGTTTCGGTCGCGGCCTCTGTCTGGTGGGTGATCGATTTGTGGCCGGCGGTTCGTCGCCGTCAACAATCAGTCTGTACGATCTCGATACCAATCAGACAGTCGGATCCGTCAACCTGACTATGGACATCCGTAATGCCATTCATGGGTTGGAGCCCTGGCCTTTCGATGATTGACGTGGACTGACGATGATAGTCACCAAACATTTTGTCTATATCCATACTTCCCGTACCGCGGGTACCTTTCTAAACAAACTCATCCTGGAGCATGTGCCAGGCGCACGAATGCTTCAGTACCATGGTCATCTTAGAGACCTGCCGGGGGAATACTCGCATCTACCGGTTATTGGCTTCGTACGTAATCCCTGGGATTGGTATGTCTCCATGTTTTTTGATTACCGCCGCAAGCAACAATACGTCTATCAGATTATCTCCGAACGAGGCGCCCTTGGTTATGAGGAGACTATTTCCAGGTTTTTGAAACTTGGAGACAATAGCGTTCAGAGCAAGAGGTTGTTGGACCAATTAGTTAAAGCCGCACCAACCATTATTAATGCCCGAACTCCTGCTCGTCGTCACCTCCCGGGCCTGCGATCGGAGCACTTTGCGAACTTTCCTGAAGATCATGGCTATTACTCCTGGTTGTTCAAACTCATGTTCGAGTCAAAAAAAAAGCATCCTGTTCATATTGGTCGATTCGAGAATTTACGAGAAGAAGCACTAGACTTGTTCATGATTACGCGCACACCAATAACAGAAGCCATAACCTCCTACCTGGAAAAGACCGAACCACTGAATTCGAGTGCTCGCCCAAAAACCTTTATCGGGGGTTACCCACCGGCTTTAGAACAATTAGTTGCTGACAAAGAAAAGTATCTGATTGACAAATTTAGCTACGAATTTTCAGAAGCGCATTAAGACCCAAAAACGGATAATTTTGATCAATTGGGATCGGCAGATGTAGACGCCTTGAAAGAGCAAGTGAAAAGCCTGGGATACAAAAATTATCGTTTTCCTCGCGTTATGTTGGCGAGGCTTCCTGCGGGCGACGAGATATCCGATCATTCAAACGGAGGAGCCAATCACCATATCCACAAGATCCATGTGCCATTGATCACCAACTCAGAAACAATATTTCACGTTGGCAGACAAACAAAGCACTTGCCGGTCGGCGAAATCTTCGAAGTGAAATGTAAGCGTTTTCATACCGTCAGGAATGACGGCGAACTGGATAGGAGTCACTTTATCTTCGAGTGATACAACATGAATGATTACTGTAAGCTTAGTTGAGGACGCGTAATGAAAACTGATACGAAAATTCGATGTCTTGCCACTTGCGTGACTGCTACCGCTATATGCGCGACACCAACCGCAGTCGCAGAAGTCGCAGAAGTCGCAGCCGATGCCGGGGCCGTAATTGTTGTTGACAAATTACAGTTTCCCGAAGCGCCGCTATTCGTGAATGACCAACTTCATTGGGTCGAATACGCTTCGAACCGGCTTATGCGCCTCGATGGCGAAACCCGGACCGTGCTGCATGAGCAGGTAGGCTGTGGTCACAATGGTTTGGCTCTTAGCCCGAATAAGCTATTGGTCGTTATCTGTTATGAGTCGAACGAAATCCTTTATCTCGACCTGGATGGCAACGTCGTGGAACGAATAGATGCTGACGTGCATGGCGAGCGGTTCAACCACCCGAACGATATTGTTTTTACTGACGACGGCGGAGCTTACATCACGACCTCAGGACCGTTCGTTGCTGAAGCCAAACAGATTGTCGGAGGAGTTTATTTTCGCGCGCCCGGTGCGGCTGGTTTTGTTGAGGTTGCGGATGACGTGCACTTTGGCAACGGAATCGTCGTGATCAATGGCGGCAACACCTTGCTGGTGTCAGAACACAATGCCAACCGCATATTGAGCTTTGACATAGAAGATGACGGAACATTATCAAACAGGCAACTTTTCGTCCGCATGACCGATCTGTTGCCTGGGCCCGCCCAGCCTTCGATCTGGCTGGGACCGGATGGCATGAAGGTGGATTCCCAAGGCAATATCTTTGTGGCCTATTACATGGGCGGTCATGTGGTGAAGATGTCTTCTGAAGGTAAATTTCTGCAGAGTTTCGAGATCCCCGGGATCGCTGTGACGAACCTGACGTTCTATCCCGACGACAGTTCGATGTACGTTGCAGCGGTGGAAGATGTCACGGGCGCACCGTATCACGGGAGCATCTGGAAGATAGACCTGAACGATCAATAAGAAGGTCGGCACATGACCATAGATCTAATAAAAGTCTTTGTTGTCATAGCGATTAGCTTCGTCGTTGCGACAGGTACTGGTTGTGGACCGCGAAGTTCGTCGACTCCTGTTGACACGAAGGTCCTTAAAATGGCGACTGACTCTGGTGCCAGGGGATCGCCCGCAGGGAACGCGCTGCTCCGTTGGGCTGAGTTGATCGAAACCGGCACAAACGGCGAGCTGGATGTCAAAGTTTTCTACCAGAATGAGTTGGGCGGTCCGCAGGACGTTTTTGACCTTTTCATCGCAAACGACATCAACCTTACGCTCAACTGGCCAATGACTTCGTATGACCCACGAATAGCCGTGATCTACACGCCCTATATGTTCACTAACTGGGATGATGCACTTGATGCTTATCGGCCCGGTGGTTGGATTAACGGGATGCTGGTTACAATCTATGCTGACCTCGGGCTAAAGTTCTTCGGTGCATGGCCGGAGGGTTTCAACGGTGTTGCAACGAAAGGGAAGTACGCTACCAGCGTCGACGCAGCAGCCGAATTGAAGATGACACTTAGGGCCGCCCCGATTTTTCCGTTTCCTGAAACTGTACAGGCGATGGGCTATCAAACTGCAACGATCGACTGGGGCGAAGTGTATCCTGCGATTCAGATGGGAGTTGTCGATGGAGACGCCGCAAACGTGATTTACTGGGACTATGAATATTTCCGCGACACGATTGACTACTATACCCACACGAAACAACAATTCAATACTGGCATACTGTCGATCAATCAGGCCGCATGGGACTCGGTCTCGCCAGAGCACCAGAAGATTATTCAGGATGCTGCCATCATCGTGATGGAAGAAGGCTTCGCAAATGCCCAGGCATTCGATAAGTTTTATGTCGAGAAAGCCAAAGCGGCGGGCATTACCTATGTTGAGCTTTCCGACGAGGAATTAAAAGTGCTGGCTGAGGTTGTGCGCGACAAGGTCTGGCCAATGATGGAAGAACGCATCGGCAAGACGACAATGGATACCATTCGCGCCAATGCGCGCGAATTATGATTTTCGTACCTAAGTCGATCGAAGAGATAATTGAATCGGTACTAAGTGCCATCGCAATCATCGCCTCGGTGATGGTTGTGGGCTTGATGGTATTTCTTGTCATCGCCCGCTACCTACTTGGTCTGTCAATCGTCGGTCTCCACGAGTTGATCCTGCTATTTACGCTGCAGCTATACATGGTCGGCGCCCTGATCGCCGCTCAACGAAAGACCCAGGTCACAGTTGACTGGCTGACTCAGCGGTTTGCAGGGAGCAGGGTGGGCGAATGGCACATCGCCATTGTTGCAGCGATCACGTTGAGCGCAACTGTGTTCTTTATTGTCTGGGCCTTCTGGATGTTGTCCTGGGGTATCCAGCGGCCACAAACCACACCGGCTTTGGGTCTGCCTTTGTGGCTATCACAGGCTTCTATTGCTTTTTGTGCCGTTGGTTGTGCCGGCTTTGCATTGCGAGATCTCGTGCAAGCGATACTAAAGCTTCGAGCACACGCATGAGCGCTCTGGTTGCTGTACTGCTGTTAGCGCTTTTGATGGGCTTCGGCGTGCCTATCGCGTGGTCGTTCGCGGGCGTGCTTGCCTATCTGACCTTTTTGTTTGACGTGAACCTCAATACATTGATGCTGCAGGGTTTTCGTTCTATGAATTCGGTCGTTCTTGTTGCTCTTCCACTGTTTATTCTGGCCGGGCACTTGATGCAGACAGGCGGTCTTGCCAAACGAATTATCGAGTTTGTCGGACGGCTTGCAACCGGGCGCGGTGGCATGGGTTCCGCAATGGTCCTTGCCTCAAGTATTTTTGGCGCTATTTCGGGGACCGCGACTGCAGCGGTCGCATCAATAGGTCCGATCATGGCCGATCCGCTGGTCAAACGCGGGTATCCGCGGGGGCATGTCGCCGCGTTGCTGGGGATCTCATCTCTTCTGGGGATTCTAATTCCACCGTCAATTACCATGATCCTTTTCGCAGTCGTGACACGCCAGTCTGTAGCAGCATGTTTCGCGGCAACGATCGGGCCGGCACTACTATTGATCATTGGTCTCATTGCCTACAATCGATTTCTTGTGGGGCGATCTTTTGATGAAAAGCCGGTAGCGCGTGTAGATGAGAAGCCTCTCTCGAAAGTTTTTTTTGGCGCTCTTCCTGCGCTTAGCATACCCGTGATCATTCTGGGCGGCATTTATGGCGGGATATTTACGCCGACGGAGGCGGCCGGTGTCGCCGTGGTCGCAGCCTTGATCATCGGCGGTGTCGTCTATCGGGAGTTCACCTTCGCTTCACTTCGAAAGAGTATTGTGCATGCAGCTGAAACAACAGGTTCAATAATTCTGATCCTCCTGTTCTCGCTGATGATATCCCGGATTTTATCGGTGCAGGGAATACCGCAGGATTTGACGGTAGCGGTCCAGGCCATCGCGAGTTCACCAATCATCGCACTCTTGTTGGTGATCTCGGTACTCATCGTAGCTGGCGCTCTGATGGACGACATTTCAGTTACTGTAGTTGTGGCACCGTTGTTTCTGCCGCTGATGGTTGCAAACGATGTCCAAGCGGTGCAATTCGCCGCCATCGTGGCCACGTCTGTCGTGATCGGCGCCAACAGCCCACCCGTAGCGCCAATCCTCTTCATGTCTTGCCGGGTGTGTGCTGCGCCTGTTCACGAAACCGTTTGGCCGGCGCTGAAACTGATGATTTTTGTCGCAACGCCTGTCATGCTGTTGACCGCCTTTTGGCCGGACCTGTCACTGACGATCCCGCGCATGTTGGGGCTACTCTGAAGAAATGCGTTTCCTGACGAATGTCATAGACGTCGATTGATTGGGCGAGCAACTGTGTCGTAGGATGCCGATCCATGAAGGGTTATTCGATATTTTCACTCGTGCGCAATGCGTTGAGTGGTCATCGACTTTGGAAGCAGGTTTGGCGCACACCTGAGCTAAAGAAAAGCTATGACGTCGTAATCATCGGCGCCGGCGGGCACGGTTTGGCCACGGCCTATTATCTTGCCAGCAAACAGGGTGTCCGAAATATTGCCGTGCTGGAAAAAGGCTACATCGGCGGGGGCAACACCGGACGCAATACGCAGGTGACACGGTCGAACTACTATTGGCCACAGAGTGCCGCGTTTTTCGATCATTCCCTGAAGCTCTACGAAAATCTCAGCCACGTGCTGAATTTCAACGTCATGTTGAGCCAACGAGGCGTGCTGACGCTGGCACACAGCCATCACGAACTCGAGAGCCTGCGGCGCTGGGCCAATGCGATACGCATTAACGGCATCGATTCCGAATTGTTGACACCCGCACAGGTGAAAAAGCTAGCTCCGTTGATTAATCTGGATGCGCGCTTTCCGGTGCATGGCGGCTTCATCCAGCATCGTGGCGGAATCTCACGCCATGACGCCGTCGCATGGAGCTATGCGCGGGCGGCGAGTGCGCTGGGCGTCGACATCGTGCAGCAATGCGAAGTGACGGATTTCGATATTGCCAACGGGACCGTGACAGGCGTCAAGACAACAAAGGGAAATGTAGCGGCCGGACGCGTCAGCATTGCGGTTGCCGGACATACGAGCGTCCTGGCTGCCAAAGCTGGATTTCGCGTGCCGATCACCAGCATGGGGCTACAGGCCATGGTGAGCGAGCCGATTAAGCCCTGCCTGGATACGATGGTGCTGTCGCCCGTGATTCACATGTACGTGAGTCAGTCCGACAGAGGAGAAATCGTACTCGGCGGTGGCGTCGATATTTACACGAGTTACGCGCAACGCGGCGGCATTCCCGTGATGGAAGACAATGTTGCCGCGTTACTCGAACTTTTTCCTGCATTCAGCCGTCTGCGACTCATGCGCCAGTGGTCAGGAATCGTTGACATTACACCCGACACGACGCCGATCATGGGCAAGACACCTGTGCAGAATCTGTACATCAGTGGGGGGTGGGGCACAGGTGGTTACAAAGCGATCCCGGCGGGCGGCGACACGATGGCCCACACTATCGCTACTGGCGAAGTTCATCCGCTGATTGCCGAATTCGGGCTTGAGCGGTTCGAATCCGGCGCGCTGATAGACGAGGGCGCGGCCTCTGGGGTTTCGCACTGATGCTTCAAATACCCTGTCCCTGGTGCGGCACGCGTGACGAAACCGAGTTTCACTTTGGCGGTGAATCTCACGTCGAACGCCCTGGCATTGACGTGAGTGATGCCGAATGGGCGGATTACCTGTTCAATCGGGAGAACCCGAAGGGATTGCACTACGAGCGCTGGTGCCACATTTACGGTTGCAGTCAGTGGTTTAACGTCGTGCGCGATACGGTTACACACGAAATTCACGCCGTGTACAAAATGGGTGTAGCGAAACCCGATATAACAATAACGGATCGCGACTAGTGGCTCATCCGCAAAAAAACCGCATGGCATCGGGTGGCCGGATTGATCGCAGTAAGCCACTGTCGTTCAAATTCAACGGTAAGAAGCTTCATGGTTACGACGGCGACAGCATTGCATCGGCATTGCTCGCCAACGGCATCAGCACAGTTAATCGGAGTTTCAAATTTCATCGGCCACGCGGCATCATGTCCGCGGGCGTGGAAGAAACGAATGCACTGCTGACGGCATTCGATGGCAGTGGTGATGTACCCGTCGTGCGTACAACCGTGCGCGCATTAATCGATGGCCAGCGGATCAAATCTCCGAACGGCTTCCCGAGCGTCAACTTTGATCTGGGCCGTTTGCTGGATTTCACGCACCGGCTCTGGCCGGCAGGTTTCTACAACAAGATATTCAAATGGCCAAACTGGCACTGGTATGAAGATGCTGTTCGCCGCATGGCCGGGCTTGGTCATTTGCCGGATGGCGAGGATGGGAACAAGTACTTTCACCACAACCTGCATTGCGATCTTCTGGTCGTCGGCGCAGGACCCGCTGGTCTTGCGGCAGCATTGACTGCTGCCAATAGTGGCGCGCGAGTGCTACTGGTTGAACAGGATCATGAACTGGGAGGCAGCCTTCTCGCCAACGGCGCAGTGATTGACGATGTCGACTCTGACGCATGGATCAATCGAACGAGATCGGCACTTGAAGAAGCAGTGAACGTCACGGTCATGACGTCGTCGACGGTTTCGGGTTACTACGATCACAATGTTCTTACGATCGCCGATCGGTCAACGGCCGGTGTCAAACGTTTCTGGAAAGTCAGGGCAAAAGAAGTCGTACTGGCCACGGGTGCCATCGAGCAACCGCTGGTTTTTGAAAATAACGATCGACCGGGCATCATGCTGGCCAATGCGGCGATGGAGTATGTGAATCGCTATGCCGTAAAGCCCGCCGATGTGATGGTGGTCGCGACGAATAATGATTCTGCCTATCAAGTGGCATTTACCCTGCACGACAGCGGTGTTCGTGTTCCGGTTATCGTCGACGCAAGAAAAAATATTTCGAACGAAATTTCGACGCAAGCCAGTCAGCGAGGCATACCGATCATGTCAGGATCCGTTGTTGTGGATACCGTTGGCACAATGGCTCTTGTCCGGGTCTCTGTCGGTCGTCTGCCCGACCATGGGCAGTCCACGATCAGCACAAGCGGCATAATCGATTGTCACGGACTCGCGATGTCGGGTGGCTTCAACCCGAACTGTCAGCTTTATTCTCAGGCTGGCGGGAAGCTGCGCTATGACGCCGAGTTGGCGTGTTTTTTACCGCAGGCGTGTCGACAGAATGTGACGGTCGCCGGCGCTGCGCATGGCAAGTTCTCGTTATCTGATGCGCTGACGGACGGCGCGTACGCGGGTTCTGAAGCCGCGAGCAAAGCGGGCTTTACGTGTTCGCCGACCGAGATTGCGACGACAGCAAACAATCAATACAACCTGAAGGCCATCAGAATTACGCCGGCAGGAGACACGAGTCGCCAGTGGGTAGACTTCATGCATGACGTCACCGTAGCCGACATCGAATTGGCGGTGCGCGAAAATTATGTGTCTGTCGAGCATCTGAAGCGTTACACGACTGTGGGAATGGCTGTCGACCAGGGCAAAACCAGCAATCTCAACGCACTGACGCTGCTCGCCGAGTTGACCAATAGACCGATTGAAGAAGTCGGTACGACGACATTCAGACCGCAGTTCATGCCGGTGCCGATGGGCGCGATCGCCGGGCAGCGGCATGGAGAGTTTTATAGCCCGGCGCAGCTTTTGCCGGCGCACGATTGGCATGTCAGCCAGGGGGCTGTGTTTGAAAACTACGGCGCCTGGAAGCGACCGGAGTATTACGCGATTAATGGTCGAGATCGCGAAACCGCCATTCGGGAAGAGGTGCTTGCGCTGCGTCGAAGCGCCGGACTTATTGATGGCTCACCACTCGGAAAGATCGAAATAACAGGGCCGGATGCGGGCGAATTTCTCAATCGAATTTACGTTAACAATGTCCTGACATTGAAGCCCGGTCGAATTCGCTACGGGCTCATGCTCAGCGAAAACGGTATCGTGATTGATGACGGCGTATTCGCAAGACTGGCTGACGATCGCTACCTGGTCAGCACGACCACGGCACATGCAGATCGAATCACCCACTGGCTCGAAGAATGGCACCAGTGCGAATGGCCGGATCTTGACTTGATCATCTCGCCGGTCACCAGCCAATGGGCCGTTGCAACGCTTGCAGGTCCGAACGCCCGAATCTTGTTGCAAGGGATACATTCCGATATCGACTTTTCGGCGGAGGCAATGCCGCATATGTCAGTCGCGATCGGCACATTTCTCGGCGTAGCAGCGCGAGTTCAACGGGTTAGCTATACGGGAGAGATGAGTTTCGAGATCAGTGTGCCGGCATTACAAAGCCGGAATGTCATGGAGACATTGATGCAGGCCGGCGGTAGTCGTATCGCAGCGGTTGGCATTGAAGCGTTGCTCGTACTGCGAACCGAGAAAGGCTATCTACACGTAGGCGCAGATACCGATGGTATGACCAATGCGCTGGACGTCGGTTTCGCTGGCATTGTGGCCAAAAAGCAAACCGACTTCATTGGAAAAAGATCTCTCCTGCGTGCTGAGGACCAGCGCAAGGATCGGCGGCAATTCGTAGGCATCGAACCACTGAACGACGATGAGATTCTGCAGTCAGGTGCACATTTTGTTACGCCGCAAGATGAAGGTCGTCGCAGTCAGGGCATAGTGACATCGGCTTGTTTGAGCCCGACATTGAATCGGGTCATCGGTCTCGGTTTGCTGGAAAGTGGTTTTGAACGAAAAGGCGAAACCGTGACGGTTTTCGATGGCGGCCGCACATTCGATGTCCGTATCACGGATCCGGTCTTCTATGATCCGAGCGGGCAGCATATGAAAGCCTGAATAGAAGACCCCGCTATTGCGGCGTTTTTCATCGGCGATATTGCATGAAGTTCTATAATATGGAACAGGTTTACTCGCTTGGAAAAGCGGCATGATGGTTGACAAGCTACCAATTGATGGGTCAGGCTCTGGCCTCTGTGTAAATCTGCAGTACGCTCGTCCGCTCTCTTGCAATAGAAACCGAGGTAGCGGTGTATATTGTATAGCAGCGGAGAAATGACCGTAACGGACCTACATTCGATGTCCGTATTGCGGACTCTGTTTTTCTTGACCCCGCCGGGGAGAACCTGAATGCCTGAACATCCTGGTTTCGATCTCGATCAGATTAACGGTCGGTCAATGGCCCGGCTACGTGTTCGCCCGAGCGGCGCGGACGCGGCCGGCGAGGCATTACAACTTCCACAACAGGCGCTGCAATGGCGGGGCAAAGATCCGATGGCCTACTGGCTTGGTCCCGATCAATGGCTGCTCACCAGTGACACTAAATCGGTCGAAGACATATTACGTCACATCGACGCCACGCTATCGGGTCAGCTATATGCTGCGACAGATGTGTCATCGAGCAAAGTGTGCTTTGCATTACGGGGTCCGGCGGCCCGAACGCTGCTGGCGATGGGCTGCGGAATTGATATGCACAGTAGCGCATTCACCCCGGGTCAGTGTGTTCACACTCGATTCGCAAATGTGCTGCTTTTCATCGTTGCTGTCGAAGACAATAGCTTCGATCTTTACGTTGACCGGAGCCATGCTCGTTACCTGAGCCGCTGGATTCATGCTGCCGGCGAAGACCCCATGATGAGCGATTCGAATCACCACAAAATTTCCGTGAGCTGATATGAAAGAACATGCCCGAGTAGTTGTCATTGGCGGCGGTATTGTCGGTGCAGCAATGCTTTACCATCTGACGAAACTGGGTTGGTCCGATGTCGTCCTGGTTGAAAGAAAACAGCTGACGGCCGGATCTACATGGCATGCTGCCGGCGGATTTCATTCGATGAACAGCGACCCCAATGTCGCAAGACTACAAGCCTATGCGATTTCCGTTTATAAGGAAGTGGAGGAGATTAGCGGCCAGGATGTTGGGATGCACCTGACAGGTGGTATCAGTATCGCGGCGACGACCGAGCGGTGGGAAGTACTGCGTTACGAGAAGGAACGTCACAAGGTTCTCGGGATTGACAGTCACCTGATCGGCCCCGAGGAAATCAAAAAACTGTGTCCGATCATCGACACCAAGGATGTGATCGGCGGGCTATACGATGCTAATGAGGGCCATTTGGATCCCTATGGCTCAACGCATGCTCTGGCCAAATCAGCTCGCAAGGCCGGCGCAGAAGTATATCTGAATACCATGGTAGAGGACCTTGTACACAAGGCCGACGGCACCTGGACTGTGGTAACGGATAAGGGAAATATTCAATGTGAACATGTCGTCAATGCTGCCGGGTTGTGGGCGCGCGAGGTCGGGCAAATGGCCGGCGTTCATGTGCCCATCGTCCCAATGGAACATCATTACCTTCTCACCGGAGACATCGATGAAATAGCGGAATTGGACAGTGAGTTGCCCCTGATTCTTGATCTCGATGGCGAGATGTATTTGCGTCAGGAGCAAAACGGAGTCCTCCTCGGTGTGTATGAGAGGCACTCAACTCCCTGGTCGGTGGACGGTACGTCATGGGATTACGGCGAAAGCGATCTGCTGGAACCGCGACTGGACAGAATTGAAAGTGAGTTGTTGAGGGGCTTCGAGAGGTATCCGTTGTTGGCCGACGCGGGAATTCGCCGCATCATCAACGGTCCTTTTACTTTCGCGCCTGACGGCAATCCATTGATTGGCCCGGTACGAGGTGTGCAAAACTATTGGTCCTGTTGCGGAGTCATGGCGGGGTTCAGTCAGGGCAGCGGGGTTGCGCTGGCATTAGCACAGTGGATGATAGACGGTGAACCGGAAGGTGACGTTTTCGCAATGGATGTTAATCGCTTCGGAGCGTATGCGACGAAAAAATACGCGATTGAGAAGGGCAAGGAATTTTATCAGAACCGATTTCTTCTCTTGTGTCCGAATGATGAGTGGCCCGCAGCACGCCCAAATAAGGTATCTGCCTTGCACGATCGCCTGCAACAGGCGAACGCAGTGTTTGGCGCCTCTTTTGGCCTTGAAATACCACTTTGGTTTGCACCACAGGGTAGTGAGCCAACAGAGGTTCCCAGTTTTCGACGCTCAAATTCGCATGATCCTGTCGGCGAGGAATGTCGCGCGGTCAGAGACAGCGTAGGCATATTGGATTCCTCGTCGATTGCCAAATACGAAATTTCCGGTCCTGATGCCGTAAGTTACATGGACTACCTGTTCGCGAGCCGATTGCCGGACGTAGGGCGAATACGCATGGGCCCGTTACTACTCCCGTCGGGGCAGCTAAAAGGTGACTTGACTGTCATGCGGCTCGCGGACGACAGATTCATGATCACTGGCTCCGGTTACCTGCAAGATTTTCATATGTTGTGGTTTGAACAAAATTCGGCCGGTAAAAACGTCCGTATCGTCAATCGCACGGACGAGTTGAGCGCCATCGCCATTGCCGGTCCCGAATCCCGTGCACTTCTGAGCCTGGTCGCGTCGGTAGATGTGGACAATGATTCAATGCCATTCATGTCTGCACAGTCTGTGAATGTCGGTATTGCACCGTGCCTGATAGCGCGGCTTTCCTTTACGGGTGAGCTGGGCTACGAAATCTATGTACCAACTGTATACGCGCGCTCGCTTTACGATCGTTTACTCGAAGTCGGGGATAAATTCGGGATACGCGCTTTCGGCATTCGTGCCCTGGTATCACTTGGAAAAGAAAAGAGTTTCGGGATATGGTCGCGGGAGTTCACACCTGACTATACCCCCGCCATGTGTGGCCTTGATCGGTTCATCGACTATGGCAAAGCAGATTTTATAGGACGCGACGCAGCATTGGCGGATCGCGATGCAGACCATGATCATAAGCTGGTAACGCTCGAAATTGATTCGAGCGATGCGGACGCCTGGGGATATGAACCGATCTGGTTCAAAGACGAGTATGCAGGATTTGTGACTTCAGGTGCTTATGGCCATACAGTAAATAAAAGTCTGGCGTTGGGCTACGTGAAAACACAATTTCTGGATTCATCGAACGATGAATTTTCCGTACATGTTGTGGATGAACGGAGACCGGCCGTAATCATTCCAGAGGCATCCTATGACCCAAGTGGATCACGAATGCGAAGTTAGCAAAACCAATTCTGTGTAAATCATGACTAACTTAATTGAAAAATTTTCGGACGTGGGAAGTCTTCTTCGAAAAGAGTGTCCGAAGCATCCGGTCTACTGCATTTACCCGCAGGTATATCAAGATATCGCGAAGGAATTTCTCAGCGGATTTCCGGGTCGCGTGCTATACGCAGTCAAGGCCAATGCCGACCCGACAATCCTTGGATTGTTAATCGATGCGGGTGTTCGTCATTTCGATTGCGCATCGTTGCCGGAAATTGAATTGCTTGATTCAATCAATCCCGATGCGAAGAAGTACTTCATGACTCCTGTTCGCATTCGGGGAGCAGCCGCAACGGCGCAAGAAAAACACGGTGTACGGCATTTTGTCGTTGATCATTTGAGCGGCCTCTCACAGCTATTGCAAGAGATCGAGCCGGCCCATTCCGTCATATTCGCTCGCATGGCAGTGCATCACGAATCGGCGATGGAGGATTTGTCGCTAAGATTCGGAGCCCAACCGGAAGAAACGCCATTGCTGTTGCAATCGATTCGCGACAGCGGGGCTGAGCCGGCGTTGGCCTTCAACGTTGGATCATCGGTTACCGATCCCGACGCGTATCGGCATTCCATGTCCGTTACCAAGTCGGTTCTCGAACAACTGCCGTTCCGGCTTCGATTGATCGACGTAGGTGGCGGCTACCCGAAATCCTATCCCGGCTTCATAGTGCCGGGGCTCGATGAATACTTTGAGGCGATCTCAGAGTCTGTTGCTACACTGCCACTTGCAGAGAACGCTGAAGTGCTCGGTGAACCGGGGCGGGCGCTTGCGGCGCCTGGTATGTCAGCAGTCGTTGAGGTTTTGCTACGCAAGGACAATCGTTTATACCTCAACGACGGGATGTTCGGAATATTCTGGGTACTGCGCATTGATGGCCCTGACAGATTCCCTGTGCGGACATACCGCAACGGCAAGCCGCTCATTGGTGAGACCATGGAGTTTCAAATAAACGGCCCAACATGTGACTCGACAGACACACTGCCGGGGTCCGTACAATTACCAATTGATATTCGGCCTGGCGATCATCTCGAATTTGGCAATATTGGAGCCTATAGCCTGAGCGGTCGGACCGACTACAATGGTTTTTACAGCAATCGAATCGTAACGATCACGTCGCCAACCGAACGGCCGCCTGCAGTATAGAAAGGCAACGCAAACAGAGACAGGTAAGTTACGCCTTGGACGAAAGCATCGGCCGCTCCACTGCGAAGCGCTGAACGGTGTCGCCGGCATCGATATTTCGGGCATACTCGTGTCCGGAGTACACGGCGTGTGCAATAGTGCCGGGCGCGCGGCAATCACCGATGTTCCGCAAAGAGCTTATGCCGGCATCGGCAATTCGACCCTCGTCTGAATTCAGTTCCTGAAACAGTCGATCGTTTCCGCTTCTGATTCCGACAACAAGTAGCGATTCGCAGTCGATAGACATGACATCGCTGCCACGATAGATGCTGGACAATTGCACTGTTCCGTCGCTGAAGCCTGTCAGGTTTTGCTCGAATACAGTGCCAATACCGAGTTCGATCATTCGCACGCGGATATTGGCCAGCTCGTTGTTCATAAATGTCCAGGCGGATACTGCGTTCGCCGGCGTTACTATCGTGACTTCGTTGCCGCGCTGTCGCAAGAGTTCGGCCAGGCAACTCCCCATGTAATAGTGATCGAAATCGTAGATGACGATCGGGCCTTCGGGTTCGGCACCGGCAAGGATGTCGTCCGGTGTAAAGACTGTGTCCCCTTCGATTGCATCGGCCGGATACCCGTTCGGACTCAGGATTTCGCGTGTCCATTGCGCGCCCGTCGCAATGACGGCGTGATCACATCCGAAATCGAGCACATCTTGTGCCGACAGTGGGCTGCCACGATAGATGTCGACGTTTCCCATCGTTAGAATCAAGTTGGTCCGGTAATCACGCACCCGAGCCCAGGTTGCCAGTCCGGGTAGCTTCGATTCTATGGTGACGCGACCGCCGAGTTCCTCTCTTGCCTCGGCCACGGTGACGGCGAAGCCACGTTGTCCGAGGGCCCGGGCGCATTCGAGTCCGGCCGGCCCGGCACCGACTATCAAGACGCTCGTTTTCGGGTCACCGGGCGGGATGTACTCCGGATGCCAATTACGTCGCCACTCTTCACCCATGGTCGGGTTTTGAGTACAACGAATCGGCACACAGTCGTGATAACTGGACACGCAGATATTGCAGCCAATGCATTCCCGAATCTCGTCTTCGCGCCCTTCGTCAATTTTTCTTGGCAAAAACGGGTCCGCGATTGATGGTCGAGCCGCGCCGATGAAATCCAATATGCCGCGCTTGATCTGACTGACCATTTCGTCCGGCGACGTAAAGCGGCCAACACCAACAACGGGTTTGGAGGTCAACGGCTTCACGAAACTGTTCCAGGCTTCCTGCGCTCCCTGCTCGCTAAAACGTGCCGATGCAGTTTCCAGGACCCAGCTCGACGATTTCACATCCCATAGGTCCGGCACGTCCGACAACATGGAGATGATCTCGTGCGCTTCAGACTCAAGCGTGTCTCCAGGTATCTTGAGCAGTTCGTCGGTGCTGAACCTCAAGGCCACTGCGCAGGTCTGGCCAATCGCTTCCTTCATATCCTCGACAATTTCGCGCATGAGTCTTACGCGATTCTGCAGGCTGCCGCCGTATTCGTCGGTGCGCTTGTTCATCCACGGCAGCAGAAATTGGTACGGGCCAAAATTCATGCCGGCGTAGATGTAGACAATGTCAAAACCCGCGGACCTTGCGCGCTTCGCTGCATCGACATGCCAGCGGCGAAACTCGCGAATGTCCTTCCGGTCCATCGGTCGGGAGCGTGCCAGGTTCATCCAGCCTGGGTATGTCGAATCACTGGAAATACCGGAAGCGGACATCAGTGTCATGCGCGTCAGGCGATTACCCGTGCCGCTGCCCCCATGCCATAACTCAACGCCGGCCAGAGCACCGTGGCGATGTACCGCGTCGACCATCATCGCGTGTACCTTAATGTCCTCATCATCCCACAAACGGCAATAGGGCAACGGCGCGTCATCCGAGCTTGGGTGAATTGAGCAATAGCCGGTATTGACGACGCCCCAGCCACCTTCGGCACGTACTTCGCGCATGGCTGCGCGCGTGTGCGGCATCTGCTGGCCGGTCCCGAGTGCGTGAGGCACCTGGTAGAAGCGGTTCGGCGCCGTAACCGGACCGATCCTGACCGGTTCAAAAAGAATATCGTAGCGGGGATTTCTACTCATCCAGTCGATATCTCGAATGTTGTTGGGTGGTCGCACATATGGCAGCAAATGTACCATCTCATTTCGCTGCAGACAGAGAAGTTTTTAGATCGAGGTGACGATTGTTATACACCGTATAACGGACGAGCATTCAAGCGGCGACCTAAGCGTTGCAGGATGTCTTTGCTGCTAGACTCCCGATGGCTATGCTTGTTTAGGACATGTGCCATATGAAGGAAAAGAATTTTGCACCAGAGACATTGAACGCTCAGGCTCTGCATTACATCGATCCGATGACAGGAGGAGTCAGTCCCGCCATTCATCCGTCGTCGACCTTCGTTCGTGACGAGAACTATCAACTGATCAACGCCCGACACAGCTACGGTCGCGCGGAGAATCCGGGTTATGCCGTCGTCGAAAACGTTCTGGCTGAACTCGAAGGGGGGCCGGCGGCATTGTTGTTCAGCTCCGGAACCGCCGCAGCAATGGCCGTCGTGCAGTCATTGAAGCCAGGCGATCAAATCGTAGCGCCGAGGATAATGTACTGGGGACTGCGAAACTGGCTGGTCAAGTTTTGCGACATCTGGGGCCTCAGCCTGGATCTCTTCGATGCTGCTGATCCGGACGCGCTCGCAATCATGGTCAAGAACGGCAAGACGAAGCTTGTCTGGATTGAAACGCCCTGCAATCCGTCCTGGGACGTCATTGACATTGCAGCAGCCGCCGATATTGCGCACCGGGCCGGTGCGCGGCTCGCGGTGGATTCCACCGTAGCGACACCGGTACTGACGCAGCCGATAAAATACGGCGCCGATCTCGTAGTCCACTCGGCGACCAAGTACCTAAACGGTCATTGCGACATTGTCGCCGGTGCGGTCGTAACGGCCAAAGAAGATGAATTCTGGGAAAGTATCTGTGACCTTCGCACTGACAATGGAGCGATTCTGGGTTCTTTCGAGACTTTTCTTTTACAACGCGGCATGCGCACCCTGTTCCTGCGTATTCGGAAAGCATGCGAGTCCGCGCTGGCAATTGCAGAATATTTCGAGGGACATGCAGGTGTCGAAGCTGTCATCTATCCAGGCTTGCCAAATCATCCGGGCCACGAGCTCGCCAAGCGGCAAATGGATGGCGGATTCGGCGGCATGCTGTGTATCCAGGTTAAAGGTGGCGCAGAAGATGCGTTGAATGTCGTCAAACGATGCAAAGTGTTTACTCGTGCGACATCGTTTGGCGGTGTTGAGAGTCTAATCGAACATCGTTATTCGATCGAGGGCAAGAACAGTCCGGTTCCCAAGGATTGGCTGCGCTTGTCTATCGGCATCGAGTTAGTTGACGACCTGATTGCGGATCTGGAGCAGGCGATAGGACCGGCGGGCGCTGTCGACGTGCAGACAAAGCGGGTCTGAATTCTTGCTAACATTTGCTCATGGTTGATAAGACAACGATAAGCGTATTATCTGTCTGCATGGGCAACACTCGTAAACCGTTTTAAGAACAATGGGTTATGTCAGAAGTGACACGTTCGGTGGCACCTTCCATCGGCCAAGGCGAAATTCATAACAATTTTGGAATGTTGCGAAGAGCTCATGCAGATTTTTGCGTGGGCGACTTCGAGCCCCGGGAGATGCGGCTACAACCCAGGGGCTCTAACTCTAGGGCGACAAATGAAGTGCTGAAGCGGCTGTCAATATGCTGTCAGATCCGCGGCGTTGCCGGCTCTGAAGCGACAGGAGAGACGCAATGTTAAAATTCAACCCACAGTCGTGCGGGCTGTGCATCACGCGCCAGCGGTGCCACTGGGGCTTCGCGGTCGACGCCGATGAGACTGACGTTAGGGCGTAGATGGAATCTTTTCGCGCGTCGGGACGGGACAGATGACAACGCCAGCTTCTGAAACAGGCTAGCGCCGCTGGATCAAAATTGGTCAACGGCAGAAGCAGCCCTCTCACGGCGGTAACAGGGGTTCGAATCCCCTAGGGAGTACCATATTTATCAATGAGTTATGAGGTCTTTGACCGCTCTCTCATTAGAGTTAGGTAATATTTAGGTAAAACACCGTGCAGAAATGCGCTCAATTCGAGCGACTCTAAAGACCATCGAATGACGACCATTTGTTACTTGAAACGCCCTAACCACTCACTGACAAAACTGACAGAAGCCCCTGCCAAGGCCCTCGCCTTAAGCATCGATGCTGACGACATTGACGGCCTGGAGTCTTTTATTGAGAATGTTGTTGAGGACTGTTCCGTTCAGGGTGAGGCCTACATTTACTCGCGAGAGTATGCCGAACTGGAAGGCGTCTCGATCAGCTGTTAGCAAGGAGTATAAACATGACTACGTGGCGTGATGAATTTTCAAGGCTCTCCGATATTGAGCGCGATGAAATAGAGAAATGGAAAGCCGGTGAAAACAACTCGAATATTTTAATCAATGCTTCTGACGCGACTAAAGCCTTCCTGATTCAGTACCAGGCCGCGGGCGAACCCTCGCGAGATCAGGAAATGCCGGTTTGGTAGCGAAGTGCTGTAATTAGCCAACAAAAGTATGCGGTCAGATCGTCAATCTCTCTCCTGTCCCAAGCATCCCACACCATATCCGCTAGTTCCTCATCAACCAGCAGGGCC
>Ga0209988_10000338_pt1 | contig 28596 bp, 28 predicted proteins | sample N075metaG_FD_183115 | JGI IMG/M metagenome (GOLD analysis project Ga0209988, IMG submission 183115) | Deep subsurface microbial communities from Kermadec Trench to uncover new lineages of life (NeLLi) - N075 metaG (SPAdes) (version 2) | ecosystem: Environmental > Aquatic > Marine > Ocean trench... | reverse complement strand
CCCGTCCGGCCATCTCGCGTGAGCAACCAACAAGTCGGCTTAGCTCCTGTCGGCTGACCTTGATCTGCATGCCATCAGGATGTGTCATCGCGTCGGGTTCGTTACAGAGATCCATGATCGCGTGCGCGACACGGCCTGTAACGTCGACGAAGGCGAGGTCGCCCAGCTTGCGGTTGGTTTTATCCAGTCGCGTCGCGAGCTGCGTTGCAAGCTCAAAAACCAGTCCCGGGCTCTCGCTCGCTATCTGCCGGAATCGAGGATAGGTCATTTCGGCAATTTCGCATTCCGTACGCGTTCGCACCCATGCGCTGCGCGTCGGTTGTTCGTAAAACAGCCCCATCTCGCCGAAGAACTGACCTTTGTTCAGATAGGCCAGCACCATCTCGTTGCCGTCTTCGTCCTCAATCATGACCTCCACGGATCCGTCAACAATGTAATACAGCACATCGGGCAGATCGCCGGCGTGAATCATCACGGTTTTGGAAGGGACGGTGCGTACGCGGCAATAGCTCAGGAAGCGGTTTATCGCCGGTACATCGCTCATGGTCTTAGCATTGGATTGCATGGATCTGTCTCTCATCGCTCAAGCGCCTCTCTTGTAATACAGTTCGCGTAGAAGGGCAAGCTAAGTCCGTGTTTTTTCTATCAAAGACGATAAGCGGTGCTGGTCATGAGCTTGGCAGTTGCCCGCATGAGTAATTTAATGGCCGGCGGTAGTTCGGCAGCGCCGGCGGCGACGGCGTTCTCGCCGTGTTCGGCCTCCTCATCGCGCATGGTTGTGACAATGGCGCGGCTGCGGGCGTCAGCGGCCGGTAACTTGTGCAGATGGCTGTCGAGGTGATCGCAGACCTGGCGTTCTGTTTCTGCGATGAAGCCGAGACTCCACTTGTCACCGATGACACCACTGAGCGCACCCATAGCGAGCGCGCCGGCGTACCAGAGCGGGCTTAGCTTGCTGGGCTTCTCACCCAGTTCATCCAGGCGTTGCTCGCACCAGGCAAGGTGGTCGAACTCTTCATCGGCGGCCTGTTGCATCTTTGCCCCGATTTCGCGGCTGCGCGCGACGATCGCGTGGCCCTGGTAGAGCCCCTGCGCGGCAACCTCACCTGCGTGGTTGACGCGCATCAGTCCCGCGGCGTGCGCAGTTTGCGCGGGGCTGAGGCTGCCTTCGTCAATATCAGCCGCCGGACTCGCACGCGGCGACAAACCAGCCGGAGCCGCGACAGTCCTGAGCGCGTTGCCTATACCGGCAAGTATTCTATCCAGGGGTGTTAGTTCTCGCGGTTGCATCGTTGGGATTATAGCAACGATAATGCGCGCCGATAATCTTAAACCGAACCCGGAGAACACCAATGTACAAGCACAGCCTTTGGGCCCTCATGATGGTGGCGATTGCATTTCCCGCCATGGCGGACGAAGCAGAGGGTCCCTGGTCGGGAAAAGCGACTTTGGGCTACCTGGCCACATCCGGCAACACTGAAAACTCCAACCTGAACGCGGCTTTCGAGGTCGCGTACGCGGCCAACAAGTGGCTCCATGAATTCAGGGCAGCGGCCATTAGCGCCAGCGACAGCGACTCGACGACGGCCGAGGCCTACAACCTGGGCTGGAGAAGTGAGCGTAATTTCACCGAGACTAACTTCCTGTTTGGTCGCCTGGACTGGCGCAGTGACCGTTTCTCGACCTATGAGAAGCAATTCTCGCAGACCGTGGGCTATGGTCGCAGAGTGATCAGTGGGGACACCCACAATCTGAGTATCGAGGTTGGTGCCGGTGCACGGCAATCCGATCTGGCGGATGGCAGTTCTGAGAGCGAATTTATCTTCCGCGCTGGCGCTAATTATGTCTGGACGCTAAGCGACACATCGAAATTCAAGCAGGATTTGAACATCGAAGCCGGTGAGGTGAACACGTTTCTGGAGTCGGTCACGGCCATATCAGCCAGCCTCGTCGGCAACCTGTCACTGGTCGCGTCCTACACGGTCAGACACAATACGGACGTCCTGCCGGCCACGGAGAAAACCGATACGTTCTCGGCTTTGTCGCTTGAGTACCTGTTCTAGTGGTGCATCAATACAACCTTGTTGGACCACTAGTCGCCAGTAAAATGACCGGAAAATTGTAACGCATTGAATTAAAAAAAGAAAAAAGTGGACGATCCGGCAACCTTTTTCCGTAAAAAAAGCCCTGATTTCGTTGCAATAAGCGAGCTCGTACAGTAAAATTTCGCGCCTTTCGGCCACCCGGCAGGTTGAGCGCTGTGTGGCCGGTAAACATAAAAGAAATTTGAAATCCTGCGGAATAAGAGATAATGAAGACGTTTTCAGCGAAGCCAGCCGAAGTACGCCGCGACTGGTTCATAGTGGACGCTACAGGCAAGACCCTGGGTCGCCTGTCGACCGAGATTGCGCGCCGCCTGCGCGGCAAGCATAAACCCGAGTACACGCCTCATGTTGATACCGGTGACTACATCGTCGTCGTCAATGCTGAGAAAGTACGCGTGACGGGCAATAAGCTCAAAGACAAGATGTATCACCACCACACGGGCTACATCGGCAATCTGAAGTCTGTTCCGCTTGAGAAAGTGCTGGCGGAAACGCCGGAACGCGTCATTCAGCGTGCTGTTAAAGGCATGTTGCCGCGCGGACCGCTGGGACGTCAGATGTACTCCAAGCTGAAGGTTTTTGCAGGGCCTGAACACCCCCATACGGCACAACAGCCGATCCCTCTTGAAGTGAACGCCTGAGCAATAGCTGAGCAATATCACAGAGCACTGAGATAAAATAATGAGTGAATTCTTTTACGGTACCGGCCGTCGCAAGACATCAACAGCCCGCGTTTTCATGCGGCCTGGCGGCGGCGAGATCAAGGTTAACAATCGCCCTCTGGATATATTCTTCGCGCGCAAGACGGCACGCATGATTGTGCGCCAGCCGCTCGAGCTGACCAGCCTCGTGGACAAGTTCGATATCAATGTTACGGTTAAAGGTGGAGGCACGACGGGGCAGGCTGGCGCGATTCGCCACGGATTGACACGGGCATTGATGCAGTACGACGAGTCGCTGCGGCCGTCGCTGCGCAAAGCCGGTTTTGTTACACGTGATGCGCGGAAAGTTGAACGCAAGAAGGTTGGACTCCACAAGGCACGTCGCGCGACGCAATACTCGAAGCGCTAAGTCAAAACCGGATTTGGAGTCACTCTGTTTGGGGGATCGTCTAGTGGTAGGACTACGGACTCTGACTCCGTCAACGGGGGTTCGAGTCCCTCTCCCCCAGCCAAAAAAAACCGGGGTCGAACCGAGGTTCTTCAAAACCTCGGTTCGACCCCGGTTTTTTTATGTCCGCATTTCCCGGACGCCCGTATCGCTCGCAATTAGCAGGATATCGGCTGGTCGGTTCGCGAAGAGCCCGACACAGACAATGCCCGGGATCTGATTCAGGCGACTCTCGAATTCAATCGGATTGGTGATCTGCAGATCGTGTACATCCAATATGTGATTGCCGTTGTCTGTGACGAAGCCTTCTCGCCACACAGGTTGGCCACGAAGTTTGACGAGGCGTTGCGAAATAAATTCCTGCGCCATGGGCAGTACTTCAATCGGTAGCGGAAACGTACCCAACATGCCGACAAGTTTGCTGTCATCAACGATGCAGATGAAGCGCCTCGCAGCGCCTGCGAGTATTTTTTCCCGCGTCAACGCGCCGCCACCACCCTTGATCAGGTGTAAACGCTTTGTTGATTCGTCGGCGCCGTCAATATAGAGGTCGATGGCCCCTGCTTCATTGAGGGTAATGACTTCGAATCCCTGCGCCTCGAGTAGCTCGCTTGATGCTTTGGAACTGGACACAACTTTTTCGATGCGGCCCCGAATCGTGGGGAGTAATTCGATCAGACAATTGACGGTGGAACCGGTGCCCACACCGAGCAACGTGCCCGGCTCAATAAATTCAAGTGAGGCTTGCGCCACCTGACGTTTCTTTTCGCTTGCGTCCATATGAAAAGATTCTATGAATTTCAACGAACCCGAGACTACCCGATCGGTGGTCGGACTGCCACGCCCTGCGTCCGGTTTTACATCGCGAACAAAAAAGGGTCCGCCATGGCGGACCCTTTGTTTGCTTTAGAAGAAGGCTGAGGTGTTGGTGAAGCTGAACCCACCTCTCTTCAAAGCGGTCGAAAGTTAGCGTTTCTTGCGGCGTGTCGTCTTCCTCTTCTTGGAGGCTTTCCGACGCGTTGCTTTACGCTTCGCTTTCTTCTTCGTTTTGCGCTTGGCTACTTTCTTTTTAGCCTTCTTCTTGGCTTTCTTCTTCGTTTTGCGCTTGGCTACTTTCTTTTTAGCCTTCTTCTTGGCTTTCTTTTTAGTCTTGCGCTTGGCTACTTTTTTCTTCGCAGCTTTCTTTTTGGTTCTCTTCTTAGCCTTTTTCTTTACTGTCCGCTTTTTCTTCTTGGCCGTAGTTTTTCTTTTCGCTACGCGCCGTTTCGCGGTTTTCTTACGTGATACTTTCCGCTTCTTAGCGACTTTGCGCTTCGAAGCTTTTTTACGTGACTTCTTTTTGGTAGCCATCATTTTCTCCGTGTCGGATACCCGGCGTTGAGTATATACAACAAAAGCAAAAAATCCAGCAAGTTAGGTGACGTGGTTCGCGTTTTAACACATATGAAAAAAAGCGTTTCTTCAAGTCAAATAAATAGCTGTTGCTCAGGCTGCGCTTTTATTCTTCCTGCTTGCTAATTTTATTGTTTCGACAGCTGTGAATTTTCTATTCACATTCAATGTCAGCGTACGCAGGATGTTTAATTTTTCACAGGCTTATAAAGGCTAACTTGTTTCTGTAAAAATGCGATAAAGCCGTATATCCCAAGGATTTGGGCTTATTTTCTCGACTTCCTGACAATCGAAGGCGACGCCGGCAAGTTTCGGACGTTGCCATTTTTTGTTCTGTTTCAGGAAGGAAAAACAACGATCGTAATAACCGCCCCCTGCGCCTATTCGATTTCGTGATTGATCGAATACGACCAGCGGTGTAACGACGACATCGAGTTTTTCGGGCGAAATTTCCTTACCTGAAGGTGGTTCCCAAATGCCAAATTGATTTCGTTCGAGCCGCGTATTGCGCGTAATTTCCAGGAAACGCATGTGAATGCGATTTTCGATCAGGGGAACGAAAACACGTTTTTTCGCACTCCACGCACGTTCAATGATCATGCTTGTGTCAACTTCATCCGACGTAGCGAGGTAACAGGCAATGGACTTGCTGCGAAAAAAAAGTGCGGTGTTGAGAAAGTGTCGGCAAATGCGAGAGGAAAATTTCGCGCGATCGCTGTCGCCAATGTCATGGCGTGCTTGCCTGCCGCTATCGCGCATTTGTTTGAGCGTTTGACTCATGATGAAAGATGACGCCTCCCGCCTGTGCCGTTAACGAACCGTCGCTCTCGAACCGGAGCAACAGGTGGGGTCAGCCGTGGCAGCAACAGGCTTTCCGATAAATCGGTCCTGCACAAATGCTGCCGACAGTGCACGACCCCGAGGTAAATAGTTAGGGTCGAAAGGTATCCAGGTCGATATCGAACACTGCAGGAGGCGCCAATTAGTTTGCCGTGCGTCAGAAGTCCAGCTGTTGGGTGTTGCCCAACACGCTTTCGACACGGTCTGAAATGAGTTTAAGCCGAGTACTTATATCGTCATCGAGCGTCTTGTCACGCTCCTGGGCATGGAGCAAATCGTTAGCCATGTTGAGCGCGGCCATAACGGCGATACGGTCAAGGCCGATGATCCGGCCGCTGTCGCGAATCTCGCGCATCTTACTATTCAGTACTTCGGCAGAATCGAGAAGGTCGGTGCGTTCGCTTGCGGGGCATGCGACCTGATATTCCTTATCGAGAATCCTGACGCTGACCTGGGCATTTGTATCGTTCATTTAAGATCCCTGTTCCATCGCTTTAAGTCTGCCTATCATCGCTTCAACTCTGGCGCGGACCTGTTCATTCTTTTGCAGCAGGTTGGCGCGTTCGGCCGTGAGTACATCCTGGCGTTGTTTAAGAGACTTGTTTTCGTCCTGTAGCTGGTCGCAAACGCGAACCAGTGCGTCGACTCTCTTCTCGAGTCGCTTGAGTTCGTGTTCAAACACGGAGTTGATATTGTCTGCCATGAAACCAATATAGTCAGGCAACCGGGCAGAATCAATCGCCAATGTAACGTATTCGCCGCGGACATGGCCTGATTCCGGATTACATGGGATCATTGGCGACCTCTGACCACGGATAGATGCCACAAAGTGAATTTTCAGGTTGACCATGATGTGTTGAACGATGCACTGCAGCGCTGCGGCGCGAGCTGGACGGCGGCGCAGGCGCATGGCCTGTTTTCGAGTCGGTTGGCCGTGTCAGGGTCAAATGGCCATACGCAGTCTTTGAGCCAGGTGCTGGAGGGCAGCGATGAGTCGGATGCGCTTCAAAAAGAGTGTGAAGACATGTTGGCTGCGCTGTGGCTGGCTACGCACAGCGCGTTCTCAGAGCGACAATCGGCGTTCGAGCCGCTGCTGGCCGATGATGGCGACAGTGCCGCCATTCGTACGGAGGCAGTTGCCCATTGGTGTGAGGGTTATTTGCACGGGCTCGTGTCGGGCGACCACGAGGCGGCGCTAAGAGAACGTCTTGCGGCTGAACCGTTGGCTGACATCATCAAAGACATCTTGCAGATCACGCGTGCAGCTGTTGACGAAAACGATGATGATGAAAGCAACGAAGAATCTTATGTCGAAATAATTGAGTATTTGCGGGTCGCAGCGCAGCTTGTCTATGAAGAACTCGCAGAATATCGACCGAGGCCGCCGCAATGAAACAAAGTGAATTCGCCAGGCGTCGCGAGCAACTCATGCAGATGGTGGGTGAAGACGGTGTCGTAATTTTGCCCGCTGCACCCGTTCGTATGCGCAGTCGTGATGTCGAATACCGCTATCGACAAGACAGTGATTTCTACTACCTGACTGGCTTCGCAGAGCCCGATGCCGTGGCCGTGCTGGTACCGGGGCGCAGCAATGGCGAGTTCCTGCTGTTCTGTCGGGAACGCGATCCCGAGAGAGAATTATGGGATGGATATCGCGCAGGTCAGGACGGCGCTATTGAGGACTTTGCTGCGGATGACGCGTTTCCGATTGACGATATCGACGATATTCTGCCGGGCGTCATTGAATCCTGCAGGCGCGTCTACTACACGATGGGCATGTACAAGGATTTTGATTCGCGAATAGGGGAGTGGATCAACTCCTTGCGCGCACGTGAGTCGCGCGGTGTTCACACACCGCATGAATTCGTGGCGCTGGATCATTTGTTGCACGACATGCGCCTGTTCAAGAGTCGCGCCGAGATCGCCGCGATGAGAAAGTCAGCCAAGGTTGCGGTTGCTGCGCACGAACGCGCGATGCAACAGGTTCGTCCGGGCTTGATGGAATATGAAGTTGCCGCGGAATTTCATTACGAATTCAAGCGCCACAATGCGTGCGTTTCCTACAATCCCATTGTTGGCTCGGGTGCTAATTCCTGCACCTTGCACTATGTCGATAACAACAAGCAGCTTGAGGATCATGATCTGTTGCTGATCGATGCGGGTTGTGAGCTCGATTATTACGCATCGGATATTACTCGTACATTGCCGGTTAACGGTAAGTTCAGCCCGGAGCAACGCGCCGTTTACGAGATCGTTCTCGAAGCACAACTCGTGGCGATCGAGAAGACACGCAAGGGCAACCATTGGAATGAGCCGCACGATGCCGCGGTTGAAATCATCACGCGTGGGCTCAAAAAACTGGGCCTGCTGGAAGGCTCCGTGTCCCGATTGATAAAGGATGGCGCCTACAAGGAATTTTTCATGCATCGCACTGGCCATTGGATTGGCATGGATGTTCACGATGTCGGTGATTACAAGGTAGGAGATCAATGGCGCCTGCTTGAGCCCGGCATGGTGACAACTGTAGAGCCCGGTATTTATATCCCGGCCAGCTGCAGCATTCCGGCGCGCTTTGGAAACATCGGCGTGCGCATTGAAGATGATGTTCTGGTGACGGCCAACGGAGCTGACGTATTGAGCAAAGGCCTGGTGAAAGAGCCTGCTGACATTGAGGCCTTGATGGGGCGCTGATGACCGGTTCCAGGAAATCATTGGACTACGACGTCGTCATAGCCGGTGGCGGCATGATCGGTACCAGCCTGGCGCTCGCGCTGTCACCGCTGGGACTGCGTGTTGCGGTCGTTGAGGCGGTCGCACGCAGTGCTGCAACACAACCGAGTTTCGATGATCGTTCCACAGCATTGTCGCGCAGCACACAGCACATGTTCGAGGCAATGGGCCTGTGGGACAGCATCGAGTCTGCGTCGACGCCGATCCGGAAAATCCACGTATCTGAAAAGGGCCGCTTTGGGTTCTCACACATCGACGCCGACGAGCAAAAACTGGCCGCGTTGGGTTACGTCGTTATCAACCGTGTGCTCGGCGAGGTGCTGCAGGAGGCACTTGTCGGTGATGCGTCGATTGACTGGGTGTGTCCGGCGAAAATTACCGCGATTGACGCGAGTGCCGAAAAGATGACTGCAACGATCGAACACGAGGGCGGCAAGGCCCGGGAAGTCAGTTGTCAATTGATCGTCGCGGCGGATGGTTCCAATTCCTCGGTGCGCGACATGATGGGAATATCGGCATCTCAGACGCCCTATGGGCAGCGCGCGATCATTGGCAATCTGTTGCCCGGGAAGCCGCATGAGAACGTTGCGTATGAGCGATTTACGGATCGTGGGCCGCTCGCCTTGCTGCCCATTGCTGATGAACGTGCGGCGTTCGTCTGGAACGTGGATGAAAAAGATGCGGCTGACATCCTGGCACTCGACGATGATGCGTTTCTCGGTGCGTTGCAGGACGCGTTCGGATATCGGCTGGGCCGCTTCTCGCGCGTTGGCCAACGTGCCGCGTACCCGCTCGTACTGAGCAAGGCGCTGAGGCTCACAGCGACGCGCAGCGTCCTCGTTGGCAACGCAGCACATGGACTGCACCCCGTGGCGGCACAAGGTTTTAATCTCGGCATGAGAGATGTTGCGGCCCTGTGTGATTGCATTGCTGACCTTTGTGAAGAGTCGGCTGCGGACATCGGAAGTGCAGAGCTGCTTGCGCGCTTCGCAAGCTGGCGCAAGGCTGACCAGTCTAAACTCGTTCAATTCACGGACGGCCTCGTGCAATTATTTGCGTCGCGGAAACTGCCTGTTCGCGTGTTGCGCAATGCGGGCATGCTTGCTTTTGATTTTGTCCCGGGCGTGCGCTCGGAATTTGCGCGACATACGATGGGACTGGCTGGCCGACTGCCGCGACTGTCGCGCGGCGTACCGTTGCGATGAGTAAGCGATTCGATATTGCGGTTGTCGGTGCTGGCGTGACCGGGCTGAGCATTGCCGCATTGCTGGCGCAAAGCGAACACGCAGATGCATTGCGTATTCGCGTTATCGACGCCGCCGAACGACCGCGGTGGCAAGCAGGCGATGATGTCACGTTGCGTGTTTCTGCAATTTCCTGTGGTTCAGCAGAGCTGTTGGCAGAGATTGGAGCGTGGTCCGAAATCGAATCCTCACGGTACTGCCCCTACGATCACATGTGCGTGTGGGACGAGTCTGATGCTCCTGAAAGTGCGTCATCGTTGCGATTTGATGCCGATGAATTTGCCGTAAAACATCTCGGCTACATTGTTGAAAACGTCCTCCTGCAAAATGCATTGCTCAATGTGCTTGACGCAATGGATGTGGACGTTTGTTTCGAGACGCCTTTCGCGGGTCTGCAAGACAGCGGCGCTGACTTGCTAATCGGGGCCGACGGCGCACGCTCTGTTGTGCGTGAAGCAGCGGGCATTGAAGTGCATCGCCATTCTTACGATCAGACAGCCTTCGTGACACATCTGACACCCGAGCACAGTCACCGGCAAACAGCCTGGCAACGATTTCTTCGTAATGGGCCCCTGGGCATGTTGCCGCTCGCCGACGGACGGATTTCGGTGGTTTGGTCAACCAGCCCGGAGTCGGCGGATGCCGCAATGCAATGTTCTGACGATGAGTTAGGGCACCTGCTGAGCGCGGCATCCGGTTACGTCCTGGGCGCGCTAGCCGTGAGCGGCGGGCGTGCGACATTTCCGCTTGCTGCGCAACATGCGCAGGAATATGTAATGCGCGGCATCGCCCTGATCGGCGATGCGGCGCACACCGTGCATCCGTTGGCGGGTCAGGGCGCGAATCTCGGCCTGCAGGATGCCAGAGAGCTTGCGAGCGTTATCGCAGCGGCACTGGACGCGGGCGAGCACCCTGCTGACCGGCCAGTCTTGCGTCGTTACGAGCGCGCACGCAAGGGCGCGAACGCGACGATGATGCATTTTATGACTGGTCTCAATCGACTGTTTGCTGCAGACTCCCCAGTCCTCAGCGAGCTCAGGCGGACCGGCATGCAGTTGTTCAATCGCAGCGGGCCGGTAAGAAAACACGTCGTCGGCGTTGCGCTGGGTGCCGGCAGGCCGTAGAGAGCTTGCGCGGCGGTATGGGGGGATACCATGAAGCAGAGATACGTCTTCGTACTTGCCTTATTGCTGACGGCCGTCGGCATGTCCGTGTTCGTTTACAAATGGCAAGTGCTGGGTTTTCCGTTGACCGAAGATCGGGAAACTCCGGTATGGACCATCGAGTCGGCAATCAGCTTCGACAGTGGGCCCGGTTCCATCAAGGTCAACCTGCTCATACCGACACTGACCCCCGGCTTTCGCAAGCTAAACGAAAATCCGATTTCGCGCGGTTATGGCTTTAGTCTGAATTACGGCAGCGGTGGTCGTGAGGCGCAGTGGGCCGTGCGGCGGGCAGACGGACCGCAGACGATTTATTATCGAATATCGGTGTACGAGGACGCGCAAGCTGATCAGTTGGACACGACGCCACCGTTCCCGCCACCACCCGTTATCAATGAACCGTTCAAAACGGCTGTCGATGTGCTGGTCAACGACGTTCGCGATCAGTCGGCCGATGCGGAGTCTTTCACGTCGGAGCTCCTGCGCCGCATGAACGACCCGTCGCTAGGCCCAAATCTTGAGTTGTTGTTATCCAATGTATCGAGTAATTCGGAGTTCGTCGAAGTCGCAACGATGATGTTGGCGGCTGCACGAATTCCCGCCCGCAAGGTTCATGGTTTTTCGCTGTCAGGTCGACAACGACATGCACAACTCATCACCTGGCTGGAGATACACGACGGCGATCGTTGGCGATATTTTGACCCGGCGACGGGTGAGGAAAGCATGCCGGAACGATTCCTGGTCTGGTGGCGGGGCAACGAATCACTCGTGAGGGTTGAGGGCGGCAGCAATGTCGAGGTCGATTTTGCAGTGCAGAGAAATCACGTGGATGCGATCGCGATCGCAAGATTGCACGCCGGGCAGGACAGTACGCCGTTGATCGACTTTTCCTTGTACAGCCTGCCGATTCGAACGCAGGCGGTTTACGGCGTGTTGCTAATGATACCGATAGGCGCATTGATCATGGTGTTCATGCGTAACTTTATAGGCATCGATGCATTTGGCACGTTCATGCCGGTTCTAATCGCCCTCGCATTTCGCGAAACGAAGCTATTTTGGGGCGTCGTTTTATTTACTTTGCTCGTCGCGCTCGGCTTGAGTATTCGATTCCTGTTGGAGCGATTGCGACTGCTGCTTGTGCCAAGACTGAGCGCAGTCCTGATCGTCGTTGTGTTGTTAATGCTGGTCATCAGTTTGATGTCGCACAAGCTCGGCATGGAAACCGGCCTGTCGGTCGCACTATTCCCGATGGTCATTATCGCCATGACGATTGAGCGCATGTCTGTTGTCTGGGAAGAGCGCGGTCCTGCGGATGCCCTGCGAGGCGCATTCGGTAGCTTGTTGATTGCGATCGCTGCCTATATCGCCATGGGCGTGACGTCGCTTGAGTATTTGATATTTACGTTCCCGGAGCTGTTGCTCGTCATTCTGGCCATCGTTGTGATGGCGGGCCGCTATACGGGTTATCGTTTGCTTGAGCTCAGGCGATTCAAAGCCCTGACAGGCGACTGATGTTCGGCGTCGCAAAAAAACTGCGTGCCGCAGGTGTGCTCGGACTTAACGAGCGCAATGCCGACTTTATAATGCGGCTGAATCCGCGACGCCTGTATCCGCGCGTCGATGACAAGATCATCACAAAAGAGCTCGCGCTACAGGCCGGCATGGCGGTGCCGGAGATGTACGGCGTGATCCGCAATCAGGGTGAGGTACGGCGGTTTGGCGAGATTGTTGCGAATCGCGAGAGTTTCGTGGTCAAGCCGGCACAGGGCAGCGGGGGTGATGGCATCCTCGTGGTGACGGGTCGCAGTCAACGCAAGCGCGACAGTTTTCGCTTGTCCAGCGGCGTGCGTATTTCCGAGGCAGAGATTAAACACCACCTGTCGAACATCGTGGGTGGTCAATACAGCCTGAGCGGCAATCCGGATAAAGCGCTGATTGAATACTGCGTACATTTTGACCCGACGTTCGCTGAAGTAAGCTATCAGGGCGTGCCGGATATTCGAATAATCGTTTACCTTGGTTACCCGGTGATGGCGATGGTTCGCCTGCCGACCCGCGCATCGGATGGCAAAGCGAATTTGCACCAGGGCGCCGTCGGTGCCGGTGTTTGCCTTGCCACAGGCGAAACGCTGACGGGCGTTCTCGACAACGACGTGGTTGACGAGCATCCTGACACGGGCGCGTTGATTTCGGGTTTGTGCATTCCGCATTGGGATTTCATCATGGAGTCGGCGGCGCGGGGCTACGAAGTGACGGGTCTTGGTTACCTCGGAGTCGATACGGTCATCGACCGCGAAAAAGGACCGCTCATTCTCGAAATGAATGCGCGGCCAGGGCTCAATATCCAGATCGCGAATTGCACGGGCCTTGCCTGTCGTATAAAGCGCATCGACAAAATTTTTAACGCCGGCGCAACGCCCGACGAACGGGCGCAAATTTGCCGGCAAGAGTTTCCCGCTACTCGCTAAGTTGCGCGGCTATCCAGGTGTCCATGCGTTGCTGTAGTAAGTCGAGCGGCAACGCGCCTGCCCCGAGCAAATGATCGTGGAACGCGCGAATATCGAAATCGTCTCCCAGCTGCGCTTCTGCCGACGCGCGAATCGCCAGGATTTTGAGTTGCCCGATCTTGTACGCGAGCGCCTGACCCGGGTTACCGATATATCGATCAATTTCGTTGACGATGTCGTGCTCTGTCTTCGCGGCGTTGTCCTTGAAGAAATCGATCGCCTGCTGCCGCGTCCAGCCCTTGTAGTGCAAGCCGGTATCGACAACGAGTCTTACAGCGCGCCACATCTCATAGGTGAGTGCACCGAAGTGCGAATAGGGGTCTTTGTACAGTCCCAGATCGTGGCCGAGACTCTCGCTGTAGAGCCCCCAGCCTTCGACGAATGCTGTGAAGCCCAGGAAGCGCCGAAACTCCGGCATGTCGCCAAGTTCTTGTTGCAGTGCGAGTTGCAAATGGTGTCCCGGCATTGCTTCGTGCACCGAGAGCACTTCAATTTCGTATTTCGGTCGCACTTCGGGCATGTACAGGTTTACCCAGTAAGTGCCCGCACGACTGCCGTCAGCAGCAGGCCGCGAGTAGTACGCAGTGGTCGTGTCGGGGGCCGTTGCTGCCGGAATGGGTTTTACGCCGTAAGGCATGCGCGGCAAGTGGCCAAACAATTTTACCAGCTCGGGGTCGATACGCTTGGAGGTCGCAAGATAGGCGTTGTATAGATCGTCCGCATTGTCGTAGTAAAACTGCGGGTCGGTACGCAGGAAGTTGAGAAACGCCTGAAAGTCGCCGTCAAATTCGACCTCATCAATGATCAACTGCATTTCGTCCCGAATACGCCTGACCTCGTCCAGTCCGAGTCGATGAATATCATCGGGTGTCATTTGTGTCGTGGTGTAGTTGCGCGTGAGCAGCTCGTACCAGCGATCGCCGTGTGGCAAATTCGACAGGCCAACGCTGTCGCGGCTGGCCGGCAAGTAGGTCTGCTCGAAATACCGCGACAAGCTGCGGTAGGCCGGCACGACAACTTTTTCGATGGTAGCGATGGCGCTTGCACGCAGTCGTTCCTGGTCGGCGGCACTAATCGTGTCAGGCATCTCCTCGAACTCTTCATAAAACGGGCTTTCGATACCCGCTTCGACGAGTTGCGTCGCAATCTGTGCCGGGATGCGCTGCATCAGGATGGCCGGGGCAATCAATCCTTCTTTTCGGCCACGCTCCGCCCTTGCGATTGTCTGTTCAACGACCGCATCGACCTTGCTCATACGAAGCAGCCAGTCCTCGTAATCCTGGACCGTCGTAAAGCGCAGTCGTAACGCGGTCTGGTTGAGTGTCTGCACGCCGCCACGATGGCTGAACGGGATCAGGTAGCCTTTGAATTGATGAGAGTCGACATCACTTTGCAGGTTGCGGCGGAACAGCTCGTAATTCAGCTGGTTGTCCTCGGAAAGCGCCTTGCTATCGATGGCGTACAGGCGTCGCAGGAATTCACGACGCTCTGCCTGGCGATCATCGATCGCATTAATGCTCTGGTCGGTCCATTGGTCATTGAATCGACGGTCGCCGAGTGACGACGCAAAGGTCGGGAAGTTCACCATCCGACTTTCCCAGAAGTCGGCCAGCAATGTGTCGAAATCGGATGTGGCGTCAGCCTTGGCAGGGCCGGCGAAGCCCGTCAGCAGCATAGCGGCAAGCATGGCCGAAAATACGTGGGCAACTGGGTGCTTCATCGATGGTTCCTCTTTTAGTCAGGCCGCATTGTGTCGTTCTAATGCATGGCTGGCAACCCGGTTTTGTTGGCACGAGCGCGACGCATTGGCTATGATGCGCTCACTAATCGACAGCGTGCATAGAAGAGACCCCGCAATAATGGGGCGCCGAAGGCGCAACACGCCCGGAAACGCTCAGGCAGAAGGACTGTGTACGCTGATTAGCTCTGGAGAGCGGTCGAAAACGGCCCACCGAAGGGGAATGTGGTCTGGCAAGGCGCGTGGCCTCCGACCATTGATCTCTCAGGTTAAAGTGGACAGAGGGGTGGCAGACCAGGTGGTCTGCCACCCCGTTTTTTTTACTCCGGAGTAAACATGGGATCCAGAACAGCTCTTTACGACAAGCACATCGCAGCTGGCGCACGCATCGTTGACTTCGGCGGCTGGGACATGCCCGTCAACTACGGCTCACAAAAAGAAGAACATCACGCGGTGCGGCAAAACGCAGGTATTTTCGATGTCTCGCACATGACCATCGTCGATCTTCAAGGCGAACGCACGCAGGAATTTTTGCGTTTCCTGCTGGCAAACGATGTCGCGAAAGTCAGCGATCCCGGCAAGGCGCTATACACTTGCATGCTGAATGAGAGCGGCGGTGTCATAGACGACCTGATCGTCTATTACTTCAGCCCGTCGGATTACCGCCTGGTCGTGAACGCATCCACGCGCGAAAAGGACCTCGCCTGGATTCGCAAACATGCTGCGGATTTCTGCGTTGCTGTAAATGAGCGCGGCGAGCTCGCGATGGTTGCTGTTCAGGGTCCCAAGGCCCGCGAGTTGGCGGCTGTTGTTATTGACGCAGAGTGGCGGCAGCAGGCGCTGGCGATGCAGCCTTTCTACGGCCTGCATGCAGGCGACCTGTTCGTCGCACGCACCGGCTACACGGGCGAAGACGGTTGGGAAATCCTGATGCCCGCTGCCCGCGCCGGACAGATCTGGGATGCCTTGCTCGAGGCTGGCGTTGTGCCTTGCGGTCTTGGCGCAAGAGACACGTTGCGACTGGAGGCAGCGATGAATCTCTACGGCAATGACATGGATGAAGACGTGTCGCCACTGGAAGCCGGCCTTGGCTGGACGATTGCCTGGGAACCTGCCGATCGGGCGTTTATCGGTCGTGGTCCGTTGGCAGAGAAAAAGGCGGACACAAACAAACAGCGTTTCGTCGGGCTCCTGCTCGAAGGCAAGGGCGTTCTTCGCGGCCATCAGAAGATTGTCGTGGAGGGTGTTGGCGAAGGCGAGATTACATCGGGCGGTTATTCACCGACGATCGAGCGCTCCATCGCACTTGCACGCGTCCCGGCGGGTGATTATGAGAACGCGAAAGTGGACATCCGCGGCAAGCTACTGGATGTACGACTCGTCAAAACACCTTTTGTAAGAAACGGACAAATTCGTATCGACGTTTAGGCGCGATACCCAATCTGGTCAATACGGGGAGAACCATCATGAGTGAAATGCCGGGAGACCTGCAATACACGAAGGAACACGAATGGCTGCGTCGCGAAGAGGACGGCAGCGTCACGATTGGTATTACCGATCACGCGCAGTCGGCGCTGGGCGATCTGGTCTATGTCGAATTGCCTGAAGTGGGACAAGATCTGGATGTTGACGGCGAGATGGCCGTTGTCGAGTCCGTGAAGGCAGCTTCGGATGTTTATGCACCGATTTCGGGCAACGTGCTGGCCGTCAACGAAGCCCTGGCGGACGTACCGGAAACGATTAACACAGATCCTTATGGCGAAGGCTGGATCGTAAGACTGCAACCCGCCGGCGAGATCGACGAGTCGAGCATGATGTCGCCGGATGACTATCAGACACTACTGGACGAACTGGACGAAGTGGACGACTAAGATGCCATTCATTCCGCACACCAGGAAAGACACTGAAGAAATGCTGGCCGTGATCGGTGTGCCCGATCTGGATACCTTGTTCGACGAAATTCCTCCCGAGCTCATTATCGATTCGATGGAGGGTGTCCCCGAGGCCCTGTCGGAAATGCAGATCACGCGGCTCATGCACAAACGCGCAGCCATTGATGGCACGCCGTCGTGCTTTATTGGCGCCGGTGCGTATGAGCATCACATCCCGACCGTGGTGTGGGATATCGCGACGCGCGGCGAGTTCTACAGCGCCTACACGCCGTACCAGGCGGAGGCGAGCCAGGGCACGCTGCAAACGATCTACGAATACCAGTCGATGATCACCGAGTTGACGGGTCTCGATGTCAGCAACGCCTCTCTGTATGACGGTGCATCGGGGCTCGCCGAGGCATCGCTCATGGCTGTGCGAACGAATCGTGCAGTGAAATCGCGGCGCGTCATGCTTGCACCGGGCGTCAACCCGATTTACGCGCAGGTTGCAGAAGCGATCGCCGGGAGTCAGGCCATCACGTTCGAATCGATTGCGATGGATGCAAAGACGGGCAACGTCGACTTCGACAGCCTTGACGACAACGCAGACCCGGTTGCCGTCGTCATTCAGCAGCCCTCGTTTCTTGGCACACTGGAAGATGTTGATCGACTCACAAACTGGGCAGTAGAACGCGGAGCCATCGTTATCGCGATCGTAAACCCGATGTCTCTGGCCTTGCTCAAAGCGCCGGCGCAATGGGGCGATAGCGGTGCCGACATCGCCTGTGGGGAAGGGCAGCCGCTGGGTGTGCCACTGTCCTCCGGCGGGCCGTACTTCGGCTTCATGACCTGCAAGCAAAAGCATGTACGTCAGATGCCGGGCCGCATTGTGGGCCGTACTACCGACCTCGACGACAAGCCCGGTTATGCGTTAACGCTGCAGGCACGCGAGCAACACATTCGACGTTCGAAGGCGACGTCCAATATCTGTACGAATCAGGGCCTCATGGTGACGGCTGCGACGATCTACATGTCCTTGCTCGGTTTTGATGGCCTCGTAAAGGTGGCGTCGCAGTCGCAACGTAATACGAAGCGTCTCGTCGATGGTCTGTGTAGCCTCGACGGCGTGCAGCGAGTGTTTGAGGGACCGTATTTCCACGAAGTCGCATTGCGACTGGATCGACCCGTGGCGCCGGTGCTTGCGGCACTGGCCGCGAACGATATCCTGGGTGGGCTGGACCTGTCGGCGTACACACCAGAGCTTGAAAATGCCTTGCTGGTTTGCGTAACTGAAACCAAGACCGACGAAGACATCGACGAGTACATCGATGCAATGCGCAAAGTACTGGCCACAGAATCTGCGAGCGACTCATGAGCGGCACAATCATTGCAAAAATATCCTTCGAGAGCGGCGACTATCGAACCTACGGGGAACTTCCGAGTGTTGGTAGTCGTGCGCCGGACATCATGCTCGTGAACACCAAGTTGCAAAACGTGTCACTCGCGAACTGGATGGGCATGCGCAAGATCATGAACATTTTCGTCAGCATCGACACGTCGATCTGTGCCAGGTCGGTCATCGAATTTGATCGCATGGGCACGGGTTTTGATGATGTTGCGATGCTGATGGTGTCCTATGACTTGCCGTTCGCTCACAAGCGTTTTCAGGAGCAGCATGACCTGAAAAACGCAATCGGCTTGTCTGCCATTCGACATGCGGGTTTCGGCGAAAACTACGGCGTGCAGATCATCGAAGGACCGCTGGCCGGCATGTTTTCGAGAGCCGTTGTCGTGCTCGATGAGAACAATACGGTCGTGCATTGCGAACACATTGAAGATATTTCCACTGAACCCGATTACACACAAGCGTTTCGCGCGCTGGGCATCGAGATCGAATAATGGAATACAGGATGGAAAAACTGATATTTGAGAAATCCCGTTCGGGCCGACGCGCGTTTGCCCAGGCGCCGCGCGAGACAGCGGCGACAGACATTCCGGACGCCCTGCGCCGTACGGACAAGCCTGGATTGCCGGAGGCATCCGAGTTACAGGTCGTGCGCCATTTCACGCGCTTGTCGCAGCTGAATTTCTCGATCGACACGCAGTTCTATCCGCTGGGTTCCTGCACGATGAAATACAATCCGCGTGCGTGCAATGCGCTGGCGTTGTTACCGCCGTTCGCGGGTCGACATCCGCTGGGACCCGTGAGTCACGGCCAGGGATTCATGAGTTGCATGTACGAATTACAGGAAATGCTCATCGGCGTAACGGGCATGACGGCCGTCTCGTTAACGCCGATGGCCGGCGCGCAAGGCGAGTTCGCCGGCGTTGCAATGATCAAGGCCTACCATGTCGCGCGTGGCGACCTGGAACGTAATGAAATTCTGGTGCCCGACGCAGCACACGGCACGAACCCGGCAACGGCGACGATGTGTGGATGCGCTGTAAAGGAAATCCCGACCGGGCCGGACGGCGATATCAATTTTGAGGCCTTGCAGGCAGCGTTGGGTCCGAAGACCGCAGGCATCATGTTGACGAATCCATCGACACTTGGCGTCTTCGAGCGGCGCATCGTGGACGTTGCAAAACTTGTTCACGAAGCGGGTGGCTTGCTTTATTACGACGGTGCGAATCTCAATGCGATCCTCGGCAAGGTTCGGCCGGGCGATATGGGCTTCGACGTGATCCACATGAACCTGCACAAAACTTTCTCGACGCCGCACGGTGGCGGTGGTCCGGGTTCGGGGGCCGTTGGTGTGAACGACAGGCTCAAAGCCTTCATGCCGATTCCGGTTGTGGGTGCTGAGGAGCGCGACGGAGAGACCGTATACCGCTGGCTGGCGGAAGAGGATCTACCCCAAAGCATCGGACGTTTGTCAGGATTCATGGGCAACTCGGGCGTGCTGCTGCGCGCTTATGTGTATATGCGCATGATTGGTCGCGACGGCATGCGGCGAATTGCCGAGTACGCGACACTGAACGCCAACTACCTGCAAACGAAACTGGCTGCCGCGGGTTTCGAGCTGGCGTTCCCGGGGCGGCGTGCGAGCCATGAATTCATTATTTCACTGCGGAAAGAAGCCAAGACCGTGAATATGACGGCGATGGACGTCGCCAAGGCTCTACTCGATTGCAACTACCATGCACCAACGACCTACTTCCCGTTGCTGGTGCCGGAATGCCTGCTTATCGAGCCCACCGAGACCGAAAGCAAGGAAACGCTGGATGGCTTCATCGATGCGATGATCAAGATCGCCAACGACGCACGAGACAAGGGTGTCAGCTACAAAGAAGCGCCGTACAAGATGCCGGTTCGCCGCCTCGATGACGTAAAAGCCGCGCGGCAGCTCGACATCCGGTTTCAGCGACCGGACTAGCGTTGGCACCGAATATGGGAACCGTGACGTCCTGCCATAGTCTGAAATAGTCTAGTATTCACAAGCTCCCTTCCGCAGAGTCCACAGGATGCATATGGCAATCGGCAGACCACTCATAGCACTAATCTCACTCGGCTTTGTGTCAGCGCTCAATGCGGCAGAGGATACGGACTGGACCGCTACGCTGGACCGCATTTCGTCCGGCGTCGTTTCGATCAGAGTCGACAGCACGCGGGCGTTCGATACCGAGTGGAATTCGTCCTCGCAGGCGACCGGCTTTGTCGTCGACGCCGAACGTGGCCTGATTTTGACCAACCGGCATGTAGTGACTCCCGGACCCGTAGTGGCCGAAGCCGTGTTTCGCAACAATGAAGAAGTACGTCTTACGCCCGTGTACCGGGATCCCGTGCACGACTTCGGGTTTTTTCGTTACGACCCGGCAGATCTCCAATACATTGAGCCGATAGCGCTGCCCCTGACACCGGGCGCGGCTGGTATCGGCCGGGAAATCAGGGTAATTGGCAATGATGCCGGCGAACAACTATCGATTCTGGCAGGGACCATTGCACGCCTCGATCGCAAGGCGCCGGACTATGGCCGAGGTAAATACAACGACTTCAACACCTTTTATTTGCAGGCCGCATCGGGCACATCCGGTGGCTCCTCCGGGTCTCCTGTGGTGAACATAGAGGGCGAAGTGGTCGCACTGAATGCGGGTGCAAATGGCTCAGCAGCAAGCAGTTTTTTCCTGCCGCTTGATCGGATCGAGCGCGCGCTCAAATTGTTGCAGGCTGACGAATTCATTACTCGTGGCAGCTTGCAGACGATTTTCGAGAGCAAGCCCTTCGACGAGCTGCGGCGGCTTGGGCTGACTGAAGAATCAGAACGTGCTGTGCGGTCACGGTTTCCAGAGCAAACGGGCATGTTGACGGTTGAACAGGTCATTCCGGGTTCGCCCGCGGCAGGCAAGTTGCAGCCCGGCGACATATTAATTCGCATGAATGGTGAGCTGGTAACGGAATTCATCCCGCTGGCGGCATTGCTTGATGACACGGTGGGCGGTGAGGTCGAGATTGAGCTTGAGCGTGGCGGTCGGTCGATCACGGAGACCGTGGTCGTTAGTGACCTGCACTCAATTACACCGTCGGAGTTCATTGAAGTTGGTGACGCGATCGTAAACAACCTTTCTTACCAGCAAGCGCGGCACTACAACCTGGCCATCGAAGGCGTTTACGTCGCGAGTCCGGGTTATTTGTTGTCCAAATCAGCCGTGCCGCGCGGTGCGGTTATAACCAAATTTGGCAAAGACGAGATTCGGAATATTGATGACTTTGAAGCGGCGCTCGACAAACTGGCGGACGGCTCAAGATCGGTCTTGCGCTACGTAACGCTCGATAACCCAAGCAACTCGGTCGTTCGTCCTTTCGAAATGGATCGTGTCTGGTTTCCGGTGCGGCGTTGCACGCGTGATGACAAATCCGGTGTCTGGCCATGCAGGGACCTGGGTGCCGGACCTGCGCCGCAGCCCGAGGTCCCGGGCAGTACGGATTTCGCGAAGCAATCAGACAGGCGCGTAAGAGCCGTTGCACCGTCACTCGTGGTAGTAACATTTGATCTTCCGTACACGGTGTCTGGCGTAGCCGATCGTCATTACTATGGCACCGGCGTCATTGTCGACACGGAGCGTGGTTATGTTGTGGTTGATCGAAATACCGTGCCGGTCAGCATGGGCGATGTGACCGTTACGTTTGCCGGCTCACTGGAGGTCAAAGCGAAAATCGTGCAGCTGCATCCGCTGCATAACCTCGCGATCGTGTCCTATGACCCGGCAGCAATCGGCGACACGCCGGTCAGGCAGGCGGTCTTCAATACGGAAGCCGTGAAATCGGGTGATGACGTACTCGTTGTCGGCATCAAGTCTGATCATCGACTGGTGTACCAGGAAAGCACGGTCGCTTCCGTCGATCCACTCACGTTGCCCTTGTCACGGACACTGCGATTTCGCGATACCAATATTGACGGAATTTCACTCGTCAACGGTCCGTCGGGTTTTGACGGTGTACTCGTCGACGATCGTGGGCGAATTCTTGCAACCTGGTCGAGTTTTGTCGTTCAGACGGGCGGTGAATCCGCGCAGTTTAACCGCGGTATCAGCAGCGAACTCGTGCGTGAATTTGTGCGAACGGTGCAATCCGGGAAACCGTTTTACTCGCTCGAGGCTGAGTTTGTTTACGCACCGTTGTTTGCTGCCAGAAACATGGGTGTTAGTGAAGACTGGTTGAATCGTCTGGAGAAAAACAATCCCGTGCGTCGACGCGCACTCAGCGTAACCCGATTGGTAGCCGGAACGAACGCGGCAGAGCTTCTTCGCAACGGCGATATTGTCATGGCTGTGGATGGCCAGGTCGTCACGTCATTTCGCGCGCTTGAACATGCGGTGCAGAAACCTGTAGTGGATCTTACGATCTGGCGCAATGGTGAAGAACTTCAATTGACGTTGCAAACCGCATCCCTGAGCGGACTTGGTATTGATCGGGCCGTGTCATGGGCTGGCGCCTTGTTGCAGGACCCGCATCGACAGATGGCGGCACAGCGCGGCATCGAACCCTATGGTGTTTACGTGGCGTTCTTCAGTTACGGCTCGCCGGCAACACGTTACGGGCTGTGGGCAGGGCGGCGCGTGATCGAAGTTGATGAGACGCCAACCCCCAATCTGCAAGCGTTCATCGACGCGGTGAAAGGCAAGCAAGATCAGGAGTCTGTGCGTATCAAGACCGTTACCTGGACCGGTGCGATCGAGGTCATAACGCTTAAGCTCGACAACCAATACTGGCCTGCGTACGAGATTCATCGCACCGCTGACGGCTGGGTTCGTTCTTCGATCGGTTCCTGAACGAATGACGCCACGACGCACAGGTTTGTTGCTGGGTCTGATCGCGCTGGCGTTCGCGTTAAATACGTTCGCACAGACGCTTTACAAGTATCGCGGCGAAAATGGCGAGTGGATCTACTCGGATCGCCCACCCGACAACGGCGAGGTGCGCGAAACTCGCGATCTTCATACGGGGGCTGTCAGAGGCAGGCTGAGCGTTTCGCACAGCTTTGTTGATCGCAGTATTAGGCTTGTGGCGAACAACGAATTTTACGCACCCGTCGAAATGACGCTGGATTTCGACCGCCTAAAGGGCATGAGTTACCCCCATCCGGATCAGGAACTGCGTTGGGTGCTGCCGCCGCGAAGTGAAACTGTCTTGTTGGACCTGCACGTCATTGACAGCGTTGCGGCACCCGACACGCAGTATACAACCCGGTACACACTGGGCAGCCCGGCGGCATCTCATCAGCCGACGTCCTTATACCGCGTACCCTTCGCCATCGCGAATGAGTACGCGGTGACCCAGGCGTATCCGAATGTGAGCACGCACGACACACCGGACGCTTACCATGCGGTCGATATTGCGATGCCCGTCGGGACCAATATTTTTGCGGCGCGTGGCGGCATTGTCTTCGATGTAGCTGACGCCAATTTTCGTAGCGGGCTTGATCGGGAACGCGACGGACCCGGGGCGAACATCATCCGTGTACTGCATGACGATGGCACCTACGCAATCTATGCGCACCTGAACTGGAATACGATTCGTGTGCGTCCCGGTGACCGCGTGCAACGAGGTGAATACATCGCGGATTCCGGCAATACGGGGTTTTCCAGCGGCCCACACCTGCATTTCGTTGTGATTCGGAATTCGGGCATGAAACCTGAGTCGGTTCCGCTGCGCTTCGAGGGCGCGAATTCAAGTGCCGTGGTGCCCGCAACAGGCAGTGAGCTAACGGCGTACTGATTATCTGACAAGACAAACGAGCAGACGCACAGGAGAGAGGAATAATGAAAATACTGGCTTTGATTCCGTTATGGTTTTTTCTGGCTGCGTGCGCCTCGAGCCCGGATTCGGATTCCGGCGAGCGCAGCAAGGGCGTGGAAGTCTCGGCAAGCGCCGGCGGCAATACTTTCGAGTGTCCGAGTCGCAACTCCACATGTTATGCCGACGTTCGGCGCATGTGCGGGGAACGCGGTGTGGAGGAAGTCCGCGGACCTGGTCAGGGTCAGGTTTACACGGCGGGTCGTAGTGGCAGTGGTGACGATCCGTTCGCCAGGGCGGACCGTCAGCGGACCTATAATCAACCCGTCAAATTGCGCTGCAAGACAGGCTTATCGACATCTAATTAAGGCTAACGCAGGGCTTCCCAGCTGGTCACGGGTAGTTCGCAATGAGTTCCGATGCAGCGATAGGCCACGGTTTTTCCGGCCACCGGCTCGCGGTCAGCGAGCGCGCCGGGCAGGTTCCCGGTGTCGTTGCCAATCGCGAATATCAGCTGTGAGTGTCGACAGGATTTCGCGAGTGACGTTCGCCACTGACTGATCTCTGCATCCTCGCCGCGAATTACGATTATCTCGGGATGGGAGTTGTACTCTTGCAGGGCGTTGAGCAATGACATATGCGCCAGCGGATGTTCGGTCATTGCCTGCCACGCGGCCCGCAGGACGCGTTCCGCTGCATCGAGATAGCGTGTTTCTCCAAGCAGGAAGCCCAGCCGCTGCAACGCCAGTGCCGCGATGCCGTTTCCGGACGGGACCGCGTCGTCAGCCAGGGGCTTCGGTCGATGCATCAGACTTTCATGATCATCTGCTGTGAACCAGAAACCACCGTCCTCCTTGTCCTCGAAAAATTCCAGCAAAGTGTCTGCAAGCCTGGTTGCGAACTCGAGGTGCTGGTTGTTCCAGCGTGCCTGCAATAATTCCAGTATCGCATCCAGAAGAAACGCGTAGTCGTCGAGATACGCCGGAAAGCGGGCTTGCCCGTCTTTGTATACGGCCAAAAGCCGTGCATCGAGGAACAGATTTTCGTGAATGAAATCCACGGCGCCGGCTGCTGCGTCGATCAGGTCATCACGATCCAGAGCGCGTCCGGCGATTGCAAAGCCGCGGATCGCGAGCGCGTTCCAGGATGTTAGTTGTTTTTCGTCACGCGCAGGTGGCACGCGTTGCGAACGCTCGGCCAACAGTATTTTGCGACCGGCGTCAACGCGCTCGACGAGCTCATTTACCGGGACGTTCGTAGCCGCGGCGATCTCATCGATGGTCTGCCGCACCGTCAGATGCCATTTGCCCTCGAAATTCGCGTCCTTATCAAGTCCGAATCGCCGACTCAATGCCGCGAACGTGTCCTGGTCGAGCAAATCCGACACCTGCTCCGGCGTCCATGCGTAGAAGCGGCCTTCCTCGCCTTCGGAATCTGCATCGCGTGTTGAGTAAAGCCCGCCATTGGGCGCGACCATGTCCGCCAGCATCCAGTCCGCCGTCGCATTGGCGACGTCGGCGAAGAGTTGCTCGCCCGTCGCCAGGTACGCCTGTGTATACACGGCCAACAAGGCTCCGTTGTCGTACAGCATTTTCTCAAAATGCGGTATTTGCCAGAATTGATCGACCGAATAACGGAAGAAACCGCCGCCAAGATGATCGAACAGGCCACCTTCCGCCATGCGTCTGAGTGTCAGGCTCGCCATCGACAACGCTTCATCGTCTTGTGGGTAGCGCATCAGGCGTTCGATCGTTGTCGGATGCGGAAACTTCGGCGCGCCGCTGAAACCGCCATATTCGGCATCGAAATTTCGCGCAATCTGCGTCCTGACATCGGCCAGCGGTCCGCTGTCCAGTTTCTCGTGGGCAGCAGCCGGCTCCGGGAGGAGGCGGCCGAACACTTCCATAAGTTGCTCGCCCTGACTGCGGACATCGTCAGATTTGTCGACGTAATAGGTCGCGACGTGCTGCAACAGATCCTTGAACGCGGGCATGCCGTGGCTGGGCGTCGGCGGAAAGTAAGTGCCGCCAAAGAACGGGCGCTGCGTGTCAGGGCTCAGGAACATCGTCAGTGGCCAACCACCCGAGCGCTGCGTTAGTAATTGATAGGCGCGCTGGTAAATCTTGTCGACGTCCGGTCGTTCCTCCCGATCGACCTTAATATTCACGAACAACTTGTTCATTATCCCGGCGGCCACGGGATCTTCAAAGGACTCGTGCGCCATGACGTGGCACCAGTGACAGGCCGAATAGCCCACGGACAACAACACGGGTTTGCCCGTCTCGCGCGCCAGTGCAAATGCCTCATCAGACCACGGATACCAGTCCACGGGGTTATCGGCATGTTGCAGCAAATAGGGGCTGGTCTCGGTGGCGAGGCGATTGGGCATTTCGGCTGGTGTCCTGCTGGCACGAAAATCGGGCGGCCACTATAACGCATCTATAGTTGGCGAAAAGGCGGTGTTAGAATTAGCCGAAATTCGCTACCGGGCACCTGTTTATGCTGACATACCCAGAGATCGACGAGGTCATATTCTCGATCGGTTTTCTCAAGATTCGCTGGTACGGGCTGATGTATGTCATCGGTTTTGTGCTCGCATGGTGGCTGGCCAAGCGTCGTTGCACGCGGTCCGATTCACCGGTTACGGGTGAGCAGGTCGATGACCTCGTGTTCTACGCCATGCTCGGCGTGATCGCGGGCGGGCGTGTTGGCTATTGCCTGGTGTACGGCTGGGACGAGCTGATATCCGACCCGTTGTATTTGTTCAAGATCACCGAAGGCGGCATGTCATTCCACGGCGGGCTGGCCGGCGTGTTGATCGCGATGTGGCTTTATGGCCGAAAACTTGGCAAGACGATGTGGCAAATCACCGATTTTGTCGCGCCAGTGGTGCCGCTCGGGCTCGGCTTCGGTCGCATCGGCAACTTCATCAATGGCGAACTCTGGGGCAAGCCGACTGATGTTCCCTGGGCGTTCAATATTAACGGCGTCGGACTGCACCCGTCGCAGTTGTATGAAGCCATACTCGAGGGCTTCATGCTGTTCGCGATCCTGTGGATCTACTCGCGCAAACCGCGACCCTACATGGCCGTGTCGGGCTTGTTCCTGCTCTTATACGGTGTGTTCCGATTTTTCGTCGAGTTCTATCGCGTACCCGACGCGCATCTCAACTACCTCGCGCTGGGCTGGGTGACAATGGGACAGGTACTCAGCATGCCGATGATCATAGTCGGCGCGCTGGTCCTGTTTCTTGCCTACCGAAAAAAGCAGGAGGCGCAGGCCTGACATGCATCAATATTTGTCGCTGATGAGGCACATCAAGGAGTCCGGCCAACGCAAGGAAGACCGCACGGGCACGGGCACATTGAGCGTGTTCGGTTACCAGCTGCGTTTCGATCTGAGCGCAGGATTTCCGCTCGTCACGACCAAGAAATTGCATTTGCGTTCGATTATCCATGAGTTGCTGTGGTTCTTGTCGGGCGACAGCAACGTCCGCTACCTCAGGGAGAATGGCGTCAGGATCTGGGACGAGTGGGCGGACGCGGACGGCGAGCTGGGTCCTGTTTATGGTGTGCAATGGCGCAGTTGGGGTACGCCCGATGGCGCGGCAATCGACCAGATCAGTACGGTGATGCAGCAGCTCAAAGAGTCGCCAGACTCCCGGCGGATTATCGTCTCTGCCTGGAATGTCGCTGACCTGGACAACATGGCGCTGCCCCCGTGCCACGCCTTTTTTCAGTTTTACGTCGCGGACGGCAAGCTGTCGTGCCAGTTATACCAGCGCAGCTGCGACGTCTTTCTGGGCGTGCCGTTCAACATAGCGTCCTATGCCTTGCTAACGCATATGATAGCGCAGCAAGCGGATCTTGCCGTCGGTGATTTCATCTGGACCGGGGGCGATTGCCACTTGTATTTGAATCACCTTGAACAGGTGGACGAGCAGCTTGCACGTGAGCCGCTGCAGTTACCTCGTCTGGCGATCAAACGGCGGCCGAAGAGCATTTTCGACTACCAATACGAGGATTTCGAGATTCTCAACTACGAGTCGCACCCGCACATTGCGGCGAAAGTTGCAGTCTAGTTCAAGCCGTCATTAGTGATTTCTTCAGGTAGGAGCGGCTTTGCCCCGTCTCGGTCGTAGGAGCGGTCGTAGGAGCGGTCGTAGGAGCGGCTTTAGCCGCGACCTCTCGCGAAGAGTCGACGATTTCCCCGTCCTGATCGACAGCACGCCATAAATAATACTGCTTGCCATCAATCCTCACGAACACCTCATCAATGAAAAATGTATCTCCGTAGCCCTGGTGCTTCGCCTTCAAACGACGAACATACTTCAACCCGAATTTAATGCACCATAGACGAATCGCCTCGTAGCTAACGGTGATTCCACGCTCGGCCAGCAAATCTTCGATATCTCGATGACTCAGGCTAAAGCGATGATAGAGCCATACAGCATATTGAATGACTTCCGGTGGAAATCGGTGGCCCTTGTACATCGTGGTTGATCTTTTCATCCGACAATTGCGCTTTATCGCCACTTAACTTGTAAATACCTTGATAACTGGTATCGAATGGTGGATCGAGCTATTCGAGATCCAATTCGCAATAACTTGTCCAAACCCGATCAAAATCAAAATTGAACGACGGGCTGTTGATTTGCACTGA
>Ga0209988_10000337_pt1 | contig 28633 bp, 23 predicted proteins | sample N075metaG_FD_183115 | JGI IMG/M metagenome (GOLD analysis project Ga0209988, IMG submission 183115) | Deep subsurface microbial communities from Kermadec Trench to uncover new lineages of life (NeLLi) - N075 metaG (SPAdes) (version 2) | ecosystem: Environmental > Aquatic > Marine > Ocean trench... | reverse complement strand
CGCCTCCCGCGCCTTCGCGCTGGGCACGCCGCCCGAACTTCACGACGACCGGACCGTCGTGGTGCTCAAGGTGCGTTAGCCGCGGGTCTCGCCGCATGGAAGAATCACGACTGCCAAGACCGTGGTTACTCGCGCTGACGCTGACGCTGTTGTGCGCCTGCGCTTCCCGCGAACCGCTGCTCCTGGATCCGCTGGTTCGCCTCGAACCCAAGACCCCGGTGGTCATCGTGCCCGGCATGACGGGTTCGAAACTGCGCGATCCCGTCACCGAAAAGCTGGTCTGGGGCAACGCCGGTCGGCTGTTCTTCCCGCGCGACGGTGGGTACTCGCTCGCTCTCCCGCTGGATCCGGTCAACCGCGAACGTCAGGGGTTCGAGGCGTCTGATGTCGTGCGTCGCCTGCGCATCGGTTTCGTCAACGTCGACATCTACGGCGGGCTGATCGACCTGCTGGAAAACAATGGATACCGACTCGGTGATCTCGAGGATCCACGTGCGGAAGACACGCTGTTCATTTTTCCGTACGACTGGCGCTACAACAACGTTTCCATCGCGGCCGAACTGGTCAAAAAACTGGAACGGTTGCGAGGCGTCCGCGGCGAGCCGGTGCTGCGTTTGAACATGATCGTGCACAGCAACGCCGCGCGCATCGCGCGTTACATGCTGAAGTACGGCGGTGCTTCGTTGGACGACGCCGAGGCCGGCCGCGCCGGGCCGCCCGCGGGGATCCGCGTCGAGAAACTGCTGCTGATCGGGACGGCCAACGGCGGTTCGACCAACGGTTTCCGCAACATGCTCCAGGGACGCAGTTACGTTCCGGTGGTGGGTCGCAAGTTCACGCCGGAGGTCGCCTTCAGTTTCGAGGCGGCTTTCGAGACCTTGCCCGCCTACCGCGACGATCTGTTCTTCGACGAGGACGGCCAAGCACTGGATGTCGACCTGTTCGACGCGGCCAACTGGGAGCGCTACGGCTGGTCGATCTATGCGCGGCGCACCGCAAAACGACTCCACAAGCGCGGTCGCGTCGACCTTTTCGGGACGCCCGAACAGCGACGGGACCATCTGGAGCGAAGCCTGCAGCGCTCGCGCAGGCTGCACGCGTTGCTCGTCCGCGACGTGCCCGGCTTCCCCGAAACCCGTTACTACATGGTGCAGAACGCCTATCGCGAGACGCCCGATCGGGTGATGTTGGTGCAGGACGAAGCGGGGGAGTGGAGCACCCTGTTCTTCCCGCATCGCCGGGTCCGCCGGCCGCCGTTGTTTTCGCTCGCCAGTTCCCCGGGAGACGGGCATGCGACGGTGCTCAGCCAGCAGTGGTTTTCGCCGCAGGAGCGAGAGGCGTTGGCCGCCGAGCCGCTCTACGTGCCTGTCTATCACCGCACGATGATCCACCACAAGACGACCCACCGGGCGATCTTGCGCTACCTGTTGGAATGATCGGGCTCAGCGATCGACGAGCGAGTTGCCCTCGCCCGTCACGACCTTCCCGGCTTTGCGGTCGTAGGGCACGATGTTTTCCCACTCGCTGGCGTCGGATCGCGCGACCACCGCAAGGACCGGTTCGGTGTCGCTCATGTTGAACACTTCGTGGGGCACCCCGGGTTCGATATAGATGAAGTCGCCGGCGGTGTTCTCGAGCACCGTTTTGCACTTGTCGCCGTACTCGTGCCGCACGTTGCCCTCGAGGATGTAGAGCATCAAATCGAACCCGACGTGAACGTGCGCGTAGGCCACCCCGCCGGGCGGGATCTGCGCGACGTTCATCGAGAGTTTCGTGCTGCCGACGTTCTTCGCCGACAGACCGGTCTTGTAGCGGATGCCGTTCCACCCGCGGTGGGTGCCGCTGCCGCGGATCGTCAGGATCCCGTCTCCGCCTTCCACCCCCGACTTCAGATCATCGTCCCGCTCGCTCATCGTCCACCTCGCTCCCCTCTAGCTATCAGGGCTTTCCGGTTTGCCACTCGCCGTGGCGCATCCTTTATACTCCGGCGCCATGTCGCTTGCCTGGTTCAACGGTCTGTTGATCGTGTGGTCCGCGATTGCCTTGATCTCGTTCGGCAGTCTGTGGTGGAAGCCGGCGCCGTACGGACGCTACTTCGAGCCCGGCTGGGGCCGCGCACTCGACGCGCGATGGGGCTGGATCCTGATGGAATCCCCGGCCGTGCTGGTGCTGCCGTTCTGGTTCGTGATCAGCGAGCGCACCGCGAATCCGATCGCCCAGGTGTTCGTCCTGCTGTGGCTGGTCCACTATATCCACCGCGCCTGGATCTACCCGTTTCGCAAGCAGGCCGGACGCCCGATGCCGTTGGGGCTGGCGCTCTGTGCAGTCGCGTTCAACTTGGTCAACGGCGGCTTCAACGGTGGTTGGCTGTTCCACCTCTCGCCCGCGCATCCGCCGGACTGGTTGAGCCGGCCGCAGTTCCTGATCGGGGTAGCGGTGTTCGCCGGCGGGTTCGCGATCAACGTGCAGGCCGATACGGTGCTGATCCGCCTGCGTCGGAAGAGTCCGCACTATCGCACCCCCGAGGGTGGGTTGTTCCGCTGGATCAGTTGCCCCAACTATCTCGGTGAGATCGTCGAGTGGTGTGGCTGGGCGATCCTGACCTGGTCGTGGGCCGGTCTGTCGTTTGCGGTCTGGACCGCGGCCAACCTGGTGCCGCGTGCCGTCGCGCACCATCGTTTCTACGGCACGCACATCGAGGGCTACCCGGCCTCTCGCAAAGCGATCCTACCGTTCGTTTTCTAGGGCGAAAGTCATGTGATAATCGGGGTCTCGATGCCCGATACCTCCTCACCCACCTCCGCCGCGGTCGACCGCTTGCTCGAACACCCGACGCTGGGGCCCATGGTCGCGCATCACCGCCGGCTGAAGGGGGTCGAGGGCGTCTATGCCGAGCCCCGCGAGCCGCTCCCGAGGCGGTTGGCCGAGGGGTTGGCGCTGCGCGGCGTACCGCGCCTGTACGCGCACCAGGCCCAGGGGATCGACCTGCTGCGTGCCGGGCGCAACCTGCTGATCGTCACCCCGACGGCCTCGGGTAAGACGTTGCTCTTTTCGGTCGCGATACTCGAATCGGTCCTCGCCGACGACGCCGCGCGTGCGTTGATCCTGTACCCGACCAAGGCGCTGGCGCGGGACCAACTCGCCGGCTTCCGCTCGCTTTCCGGTTCGCTCGGCGCGCTGCGTCCGCCGACCTTCGAGATCTACGACGGCGACACACCGGCCGGCCAACGCAAGAAGATCCGCGCCGATCCGCCGCACGCGTTGATCACCAACCCGGACATGCTGCATGCCGGCATCCTCGCCAACCATCAAGATTGGGAGCCGCTGCTGCGCAACCTGAAGTGGATCGTGATCGACGAACTGCATGTGTACCGCGGGATCTTCGGCGCGCACGTGCACCACATCCTCAAACGGCTCCGTCGGCTGTGCGCGAAGTACGGCGCCAGCCCGCGCTTCGTCGCGGCCTCGGCCACGATCGGCAATCCGGCCGCCTTCGCGCGGACGCTGACGGGGGTCGACTTTGCCGTGGTCGACCGCTCCGGGGCCCCGCAGGCGCCGCGAGACGTCGTGTTCCTCAACCCCACCGGCGTATCGCCTTACACGACCGCGGTTCGGGTGATCGCCGAGACCGTGCGCGCCGGGATGCGGACGATCGCGTTTACCAAGGCGCGCCGCGTGACCGAGTTGCTCTACACGTGGTTGGTCCGGCAGGATCCGGAGTTGCGCGACCGCATCGCTCCCTATCGTGCGGGCTACCTGCCCGCGGAACGACGGCGCCTGGAGCGGCGGCTCGCGACGGGCGACCTGTCCGCGGTGCTCTCGACCAGCGCCCTGGAACTGGGCATCGACATCGGCGGACTCGACGCCTGCGTCCTGGTCGGTTATCCGGGGTCGATGATCTCGACCTGGCAACGCATCGGCCGCGTCGGGCGGCAGCGTCGCGATGGTCTGGTCGTGATGATCGCGCTGCCCGACGCGCTGGATCAGTACATCATCCGTCACCCCGAACTGTTCTTCGGCGGGCACTTCGAAGACGCCGTGCTCGATCCGTCGAACCCGTTGATCGCCGGGCGCCACATGGTCTGTGCGGCCAGCGAGGAACCACTCGAACGCGCGGAATTGATCGCCGAGGGTGCCGTGGCGGTCAACCTTGCCGACGATCTGGCGCTGCAGGGAAAACTCTCGCAGGACGTGTCCGGCGAGCGGTTCTACTCCTTCCGGCGACGCCCGCAACGGGACGTCCATCCGCGTTCCGCCGGCGAGCCGTTCACGATCGTCGATCGGCGTAGCAACACGCAGATCGGGAGTATCGACGGCCAGCGTGTGTACCACGAATGTCATCCCGGGGCGGTCTACCTGCACGGCGGGCAGTCGTTCCTGATCTCCGAACTGGATCCGGAGAAGCGCCGCGTGGTGGCCGCGTCCGCGCGCGTCGACTACTACACCGTGGTCCAAGGGGACAAGGAAACCGCGATCCTCGAACGGACCGACCAGCGCCGTGTCGCGTCGTTTTCCGTCGGTCTGGGGCGGCTCAAGGTTACGGTCCGCATCCGTGGGTACCAGAAGAAACGCCTTTTCGACGGCGAGACCCTCTCGACCCATCCGCTCGAGATCCCGCCGCTGACCTTCGAGACCGTCGGTTTCTGGATCGAACTGCCGCCCGCGCTGCCCGCCGCCTACACCGAACGAGGACTGCACTTCATGGGCGGGATCCATGCCACCGAACACGCCACGATCGGGTTGTTCCCGCTGTCCGCGATCGCCGATCGCGGGGACATCGGAGGGATCTCGTACACGGGCCATCCGCAACTGGGTTGCCCTGCGATCTTCGTCTACGACGGCGTTCCCGGCGGCGCCGGCCTCGCCGATCGCGGCTTCGCCGATCTGGAGTCGCTGCTCGAACGCACGCGCCGGCTCGTCGATGGTTGCGATTGCCAGGACGGTTGCCCGGCTTGCATCCACTCGCCCAAGTGCGGCAATGGCAACAAACCGCTGGACAAGGCAGCCGCGTCGCTGACCCTCGCGCTGCTCACCGGCAAGCGGAGTCTCGAAGAGTTCGGGGTCGGCGTTCCCGAGCCCCGCGAGCCGCTCCCGATCGCCAGCTTGCCCGACGACGATCCCGACCCCGCGGAACCGCGCCGCCACGGGATTGCGCGCGCAGGTAACCTCGAACCGGAGGTGGCGCGGTTGGCGTACGAGCGGGCGCTGCAACGACCGTCGCCGCCCGCAGTGCCCGTGGAAACCGGCCGGCGGGTGGCCCGTGCATCGGCGGGGCGGCTGCTGATCTTCGATCTCGAAACGCAACGCAGCGCGGCGGAGGTCGGCGGATGGGACCACGCCGACCGTATGGGCCTGGCGCTGGGGGTGATCTACGACGTCCAGCGCCGCAGCTACCGCACGTATTTCGAAGCCGATGTCGACAAGCTGCTGGTCGACCTGCTCACCGCCGACTGCGTGGTCGGGTTCAACATCGACCGGTTCGATTTGCCGGTGCTCTCCGGGTACACCGAAGCCGACTTGACGCGTATCTCCACGTTGGACATGCTGAGTGAGGTCAACCGCGTACTGGGTTACCGGCTTTCCCTGGCGCACCTCAGCGAGGCAAATCTGGGAGAATCGAAGTCCGGCGAGGGACTGCAGAGTCTGGTCTGGTGGAAACAGGGTCGGATCGATTTGATCGAGCAATACTGCCGCAAGGACGTCGAACTGACCTGGCGGTTGTTCGAGCGCGGGTCGGCGCAGGGACACCTGCTCTACCGCGACAAGGAAGAACGCATGTTGCGCGTGCCGGTGTCGTGGTGACGGGGACCGGCATGAGAGCCGTGCTCACCGCCGCGCTGCTCCTATTCGCCGGTTCCTGTGCCGAGAAAACATTCACCGAGATGGTGCACGTGCCGCCCCGCGAGGGCTACGAGGCGCGGCTCGTCGAGTTTCGCGCGATCAGGGACGATTACTTTGCCGCCGACCCGGAGTCGCCCCTGCTTCCCGAGGAGCGCGAGAGCTTCGCGGGTCTGGAGTACTTCGAATCGGATTCGTCGCTCTATTTCGTCGGTGACCTGCAACTCTATATCGAGCCGGAGAAGCTGCAGCTTGCCACGACGTCGGGTCGGATTCGTGACGCGGAGCGAATCGGCTTCGTGGCGTTTCGCATCGACGGCCAACCGCATCGTCTGCAGGTGTACCGTCTGGCCGACGGCAGCGGCGAGTTGTTCCTGCCGTTCCAAGACCTGACGACCGGCCGGGACACCTATCCGGCGGGGCGCTACCTGAACCTGATCTCGAGTTCTCCGGCCGGCCCGTACGTGCTGGATTTCAACCTGGCGTACAACCCGTCCTGCGCGTACGGCGGCGCGGAACGCTTCGCCTGCCCCGTCACGCCGCCGGAGAATCGACTCGACGTGCGCGTGGCGGCAGGGGAACGCGGCCGTCACGATGTCGAACTCCAAGAAGGCTGACCGATGGAAGGATCGAGCCAGGCGGACCGCGACATGATGCGAACCGCCTTGACGCGGGGTCGCCTCCTGGTGACGGGCCTGGCCGCCGGAGTGTTGTTCCTGACTGCGGTGAGTGGGTTCGTTGATTTCGGCTCGGTTGGCTTTGCCGACCGACTCGCGTTGCCGGTGGCCCTGGCGGGATTGGTCATGCTGCCGGCGTCGTGGCATGTCTACGGCGCGATGCGTGAGCGCGCCGCCGACGTCACGGACCGCACCACCGGCTATACGCGTTACGGCACGGCCTTGTTGACCGCCCTGGGGCTCACCGCGGCGGGTGCATTCCTCGGCATCGTGGTCTACATGATGGGTGCGGGGATCCTCGCGCTCACCGGTGTCTTCACCCACGTGTTGTTGACCGGTGTGTTGTGGCCCGCCGAAGAAAAGATTCAACCGTTCCTCGGTCGCACCGGACGCAGTTTCGTCGAGTGAGGTGTCGTTGACCCGAACGAAAGACGGTCATCTGTTTCTGGTCGGTTTCATGGGCAGCGGCAAGTCGACCGTCGCGGCGCTGCTCGCCGCTCGAACCGGACGGCCATGCGTCGAGCTCGACGAGGAGATCGAGAAGCGGACAGGGCGCTCGATCGCCGATTTGTTTTCGAGGGATGGCGAAGAGAAGTTTCGGCAAATCGAAGCACGGGCGCTGGCCGGCCTCGAGCAAGCGCCGCCGTCAATCGTCGCGACCGGCGGCGGGGCGTTTCTCGAGGTCGCGAACCGGCAACGTATGCGCGCGCTGGGTCGGACCGTTTGGCTCGACGTGCCGCTGGAGGACGCCCGTTGCCGGGTCGGCGGCGGGAGCGGCCGCCCGATGTGGCGGGACGGCGACCCGGTCGCTTTCCGGGCATTTTTCGAACGACGGCGAGCCACGTATGCGCTGGCGGACCGCAGGGTCCCGACCCGAAAAACCCCGGAAACGGTGGCCGACGAGATTTTTGATTGTTTTGAAAGGTTTTTTGATTGATTCAAGCATTGAAATAGGGATACTAGGCCGAGTTCGGGCCGAAAACCGGGGAAAAACTGCCCGGTCGGCATGTAGAGACCTTGGGAGGCACACAGATGACGAGAACCGAAGTGATCGATTCCATGTCCACCCGGTCAGGGCTGGAGAAGAAAGAGGTCAAGGCTTTCCTCGACCATCTCACGGCCTTGGTGGATGCGGAGATGAGGGCCGGCGGCGAGGTGCCGCTGAAGGGTCTGGGGAAGTTCAAAGTCCAGCACCGCAAGGCGCGGGTAGGCCGCAACCCGCTCACCGGCGCAGAACTTCAAATTCCGGCCAAGACCGTGGCGAAATTCACCATGGCCAAGGCCCTCAAGGATCTGGTCAAGTAAAGATGTCGGGACGAGGGCCGGGGCATCCCGGCCCTTCCTGCGTTCCTCCGTTTTCCATCCCGAAGAGTCAAGCCCAGGACGGAGATCCCTCCGCGAGGGCCAGCGTGCGCTCGGCGGTAGAAACGCCGATCCGCACGTTGACCGGTTGCCCCGGTTCCACGGAGTCGAGCGGCAAATCAACATCGATGAAGTTTCCCGTCAGCGCGCGCTGGTACGGGGCGTTGCGGCGGTTCCCCAGCGCCACCGCATCCAGCCTTTTGCCCTCGAACCGCTCGCGGAAGCGCAACGACAAGTCGGCGCCCAGTTGCCGCAGGCGACGCGACCGCTCGCGTTGCACGCGTGAGTCGACACGGTCGGGGTAGTCCGCCGCCGGCGTCCCCGGGCGCGGGGACCACGGAAACACGTGCAGGTAGTTCAGCGGCGAGCCTTCGATCAGGTCGTACGTCTCGTCGAACAGCACGTCGGTTTCTCCGGGGAACCCGACGATCACGTCGGCGCCTAGCCCGATGTCCGGGACAGCGTGCCGCAGCCGCTGCAGCACGTCGAGGTACCGCTCCCGGCGATAGTTGCGCCGCATCCGTCGCAACACCTCCGCGGAGCCCGATTGCAACGGCACCTGCAGGTGAGCCGCGAGCCGCGGTTCGGTCGCCAACAGTTCGACGATCTCGTCGGTGATGGTGAGTGGCTCGAGCGAGTTCAGGCGCAGCCGCGTCGGGCCACAGCGATCGAACAGGCGGCGCAGCAGCGTCGCCAGGTCGAGTTTGGGGTCGAGGTCGCGTCCGTAGTCGCCGGTGTTCACGCCGGTCAGCACGACCTCCCGATAACCGGCCTCGATCAAACGCGCGAGGGCCTGTTCGATCAGCCGTGGCGGCACCGACCGGCTCGGCCCGCGAACCTCGGGGATGATGCAGTACGAACACGCCAGGCGGCAGCCTTCCTGGATCTTCAAGAACGCGCGGGACCGCTCGCCGAAGTGCAGCGCGCGCGGCAGTTCCGTCACGTTGTCGCAACCGCGATCGATCGGGGCCGGCGTCTCGCGCAGATCGATCCCGAGTTCGTCGAGGATCGCCCCGAGGCGCGCCTTCTCGCGATTGCCGAAAACACGCGTGACCTCCGCCATCGCCCCCAGCGCATCGCCTTCACGCTCGGCATAGCAGCCCGTGACGAGCAGCGTGCAATCGGGGCTGGCCCGGCGCATCGCGCGGATCAGTTTGCGGGCACCCGCGTCGGCCTTGTGCGTCACGGTGCAGGTGTTGATCACGATCACTTGCGCGTCGGCGGGTCCGAGGGCTTCCCGGTAGCCGCGGCGCAGCAGTTCGCCCTCGATGGCGGCGCCATCGAACTGGTTCAGTTTGCAGCCGAGGGTGATCGTGTGGAACCCCGGCCGCGTGGGGCTAGGAGGAGAGGAGTTCATCGAGTCTCGTCTGTGCGGCTGCGCTCTTGGCGACGACCTTTTCGGCCATCATCCGGCGTTCGCCGGTAAGCCGTTCCGCGAGTCGTTGATCCGAGACCGACAGGATCGACGCCGCGAGCCAGGCGGCGTTCGCGGCCCCGGCCTTGCCGATCGCCATACACCCGACGGCGATCCCCGCGGGCATTTGCACGGTGGCCAACAACGCGTCGAGTCCGTTGAGGTCGGACGATGCCAGCGGAACGCCCAGCACGGGCAACGTGGTGTGCGCGGCGACGACCCCGGCGAGGTGCGCGGCCGCGCCGGCGCCGACGATGAACACTCGGACGCCCCGTCCGGGGGCTTGCTTGACGATTTCCGTCGTGCGTGCGGGCGAACGATGGGCCGAGGTGACCACGGCCTCGTGGCCGATTTCCAACTTCGTCAACACCCTGGCGGCTTCGGCCATGACCGTAAGATCGGAGTCGCTGCCCATCATCACCAGGACCCGCAGGTCGCTCATGGATCTCTCCTTTGGACGGCATCCAGTGCGATGTCGTTTCGGTGGTGCTCGTCGCACCAGTGGATCTTGCCGACTGCGGTGTAAGCGTTTCGGCGCGCGGCGTCGAGATCGTGGCCCAACGCGGTGACGCTCAATACGCGGCCGCCCGACGTGACGTAACCCCCGTCTTCCCGCCGCGTGCCGGCGTGAAACACGACGGCCCCCGACGCTTCCGCCTGCTCCAATCCCTCGATCCGGTGGCCCTTGGCGTATCCGCCGGGATAGCCGCCCGAGGCCAGCACCACGCAGACCGCGGCATCGTCCTTCCACGCGGGCTCGGTGTCGCCCAGCGTTCCGCGCGCGACCCGGTCGAGCAGATCGAGCCAGTCCCCGTCGAGACGCGGCATCAGCACCTGCGTTTCCGGGTCTCCGAAACGGGCGTTGAATTCGAGCACCTTGGGGCCGTCTTCGGTCAACATGACCCCCGTGTACAGGACGCCACGGTAGGGCATCCCCTCGGCGGCCATGCCCTCGATGGTCGGGCGCACGACTTTCTCGATCAGCGTCTTGCGCGTGGCGTCGTCGAGCCACGCGGAGGGGGAGTAAGTTCCCATCCCGCCGGTGTTGAGTCCGCCGTTGCCGTCGCGCACGCGCTTGTAGTCCTGGCACGTGGCCAATTCGACGAAACGTTTGCCGTCCGACAGAACGAAGAACGACGCTTCGCGTCCCTCGAGCCTTTCCTCGACCAGGATCCTGCGCCCGGCGTCGCCGAAGTCACGGCCGCTGAGCATGCCCTCGGCGGCGACCAGAGCAGTCTCACGGTCGTCGGCGAGGATGACCCCCTTGCCGGCGGCCAGCCCGTCCGCCTTGACGACCAGCGGGTAGCGTGTATCGGGCGATTCCAGGTAAGTTCGCGCCTCGCCGGGGTCCGAGAAAACCTGAAATCCCGCCGTGGGGATCCCGTGCCGTTGCATGAACAACTTGGCGAAGATCTTGCTGCCCTCGAGTTGCGCGGCGTCCGCGGACGGTCCGAACACCGCGATGCCTTCACGCTCCAGGCGGTCGGTCAGACCGTGCACGAGAGGAACCTCGGGTCCGACGACGACCAGGTCGTAGCGCTGCCCGACCGCGTGATCGACAAGCGCGTCGACATCCTCCGCGGCGATCGCGACATTTTCCGCGTACCGTGCCGTCCCACCGTTCCCGGGGGCGCAGCGGAGCCGGGCGAGTTTCCGGCTTCGAGAAAGCGCCCAGGCCAGAGCGTCTTCCCGCCCTCCACTACCGACGAGTAGGACTTTCAAGGGGCGACCTCAAGCCGAGGCGGCTTTCTTGGACTTTGCGGACTTGTCGTCCTTTTTCTTTTTCTCGGGCTTTGACGAACTCTCGGAATCGGATGCTTTGCCGGTGTCGTTGCTGTAACCATCGGAATACCAACCGCCGCCCTTGAGCTGGAACGATACGCGAGAGATTTTTTTCTTGAGTTTCCCGGAGCACTTCTCGCAGCGTCCGGGCGCGCGGGCGTTGACCCTCTGGATGACCTCGATCACGTTCCCGCAGTCGGTGCACTCGTACTCGTAAATCGGCATCCCTAAGACCTCATCGACTAACCTTGTAAGGGCGGAAAGCCTGTGTCAAGGCATCAGAAATAGCAGGCCCCGCCGAAACACGCTATTTCGCCGGGGTTTCGCCAAAATGTAGGAACAACGAGTGAAACACGGCGCGGGCAAGGCGTTGGCGGTCCTTGGCCGCCGCCAGGAGTTCCGCATCCTTCGGGTTGGACAGGTTGACCAGTTCGATCAGCACCTTGGTCGGGATCGCGTTGCCCCGCAACACGGCGGGGACGAACTTCGACCTCCCGCGGATGATCCTGTTCCGCACCGGCTGGTACGGATGGACCGGGAGTTTCTCCTGCACAAACGCCTTGATCACGGCGTTGGCCAAGCGGTTCGAAACCGCCTCCGAACGAACCCGGCTCTGTTTCGAGAAACTCACGTGCCTTTTTTCGCGGACTTCCTTGAACTTGTCGTATTTCGACGAACTGAATCCGTAAGTTCGCGAGCGATACGCCGCACCCGGAATGTAAGCCATGACTCCGCGGAGCGAGCGGTGGCGCGCATCGGCGTGGAGCGACAGGTAGATCACGCGGTCTTTGCGGAAGTTCTGCTTCAGCGCCCGGCGGTAGATCGAGTTGGCCAGGTACCATCGTAGGTTGACGCCCATGTCGGTCTGACTGTGGTGTTCGACCAGGTACGGCGGTGACGTCAGGATCGTGCCCTGGAAGTTCTTCTTCAGCGCATTCGTCTTGGACGGTTTGCAGCCGGTCTGTTGGTCCTCCAGGGTCAATTTGACGACTGCCCTCGTGCGGGTCTCGAGCATCTGCTTGAGCCGGCAGGCGACGTCGTACACGTAGTCGTGCTCCCAGATGCCGTTGTGGTTCGTCCCCAGGTCGCGTCCGCCGTGCCCGGGATCGAGGATGATCAGCACGCCTTCCAACCCGCCGCGCGTTCCGCGCACCGGCTCCCGCACCAATTCGGCTTCCAATTCGCGCCGGGATTCCTCGGCCGCCAGTCGGCGCGGGTGCTTGGCAGGAAGGAATTGCGGTTCGAGCAACTCGAGCGGGATCTTGATGCGAAAACCCACCGGGATGTCCGAAATGTCTCGAATCCCGTTACGCCGACGGAGTCGTTCGGCGGTTGCCTGGACGTCTTCCGCCTTCGTCTGTCCGGTAAAGCGCAACACGACCGATGAGTACAGCGCTTCGCCGGCCTTGAGGTCGTAACCTGCGAAGGGGGCCTGCGCATCGAAGTCGTAGACGAGTGCGCCGTCGTCGGAGCGTTCCAATCGGGCGAATGCGGGGTGCAGGAATCGCGCGGGAATGCGCACGGTCTGGCCGGAGACCAGGTCCGGGCCGTCCATGTCGTTGGCCGCCATCAACTCCGCGAACAGGTCGCCGCGCCCGGTGAACCAGAGTGCCACTTCCCACATCCCCTGGTCGTAGAACCTGCCGCGGCCGCTCTTGGCGTGGTGGACCCAGTCTCCGTCGTCGAGCCGGTCGTCCGGGAACAGGTCGGTCAGCACCAGACGTCGCATTTCCTTGGACAGCAGCGTCAGCGGCACCCGGGTCCAGCCGTCCACGGCAGGGCGGTCGTCGTTGTTCCAGGCCGCGAGCGCGGGCGCCACCTCCCGCCCGCCGCAAACCCGCGCGGCCAGAGTCTCGTAGCTGTCACGCTCCGAGGTGCGGACCTCCAGTTCGACATCGCGGCCCGCCGCGATCCGTACACGCAACTCGGAACTCAACCGGACGGTGCCGTCGGCCTCGTCTTGAGCGAGAACGATCGGAACACCCGCCAGTAGCAGGAGGGCCAGTCCGCCGGCCCCGAGCATGCGGTGCGGCGGTCGCTTGGAGCCGATGCGCACTAGAAGATCGCCGTCACCTGGAAACAATAGCCCACCGGCGGATCGCCGATCGTTACGTTGACGGGCAACATCGCACCGCGGCTGATGACGAGGTTCTCGTCGCGCGCGATCACCGTCATCCCGTCGTTTCCGGCCAACCGGCCCTCGACGTACATGTTGATCTCGACCAGGTCCCCGAGCAGGCGCACGGGCGTGAGGCTCAGCGTCAGGCCCTCGTCGGCCGCGCCCTGACCCAGCTTGAACTCGTAGCGCACGGTTTCGTTCTTGAATGTGTGGAGCGTGTTTCGTTCCAGGCTCGTTCGTGCGCTCCCCTCCACACGTATGATCTCGACCTCGAAACGAACCGGCAAGCCGAACGACGGTGTTTGAATGACCTCCCAGGTCTGTGAGATCTCGGCGGTGATCGCGAGCGTGAACGAACGGCGGTCCCGGCGAAACAACTCGAAGAGGAACGTCGAGCGTTCCTTGATCACGGCTTCCCGCGAGGCCTGGATCCGGCGTCCGTCGGGAAGCGTGAGGATCGCCTGGAGCCGCACCCTCCGAGTGCCCGCGTCTCCCACCGCTTCGGCCCGGCCGGTCAGTTCGACGCGCACGTCACCGATCTCGTCCCAGCTGGCTTCGAACTGCAGCCGCGCCGGCCGATCCGCCTTCAGCAAGAAGGAGTGCAGCCGTGGCGCGGACTCGGACAGGGCCCGGACCTCGATTTCAACCAACGGGATCTTCCTCACCCGGTCCATGGCGGCGCTGCCGGGGCTTCCGAGGAGCACGATCGAAAGCACCGCAACGACGGCCCAAAAGGCTGTGACCCGACAGGGCATTCAGTGCTAACCTCAGGTGAATATGAGAGTTGTAATTGACACCTCTCAACGGACATTCTAGACTTTTCCTGCGGTCGCGGAGGGGAAACGGGACCAAATAATGATTAGAACCTTGCTCATGGCGTTGCTCGCCGCCCTGTCGGTCGGTCCATCCGTCAGCGCCGGCGGGCCGGGGTTTTCCGGCGCGGTGAAGGATGCCGCCGGCAACTTGCTTGTGGGCGTCGAGATCCTGCTCCTCGCCCCGGCGATCTCGTCGAACCCGGTGCGTCCCGTGGCGACGGTCCGAAGCGACGCGGAAGGGCGCTTCCTGGTCGAACGTCTGGAGGCCGGCGCCTACCAGATTGTCGCCGTGAAACGCGGTTATCGGACCTACATCGGCCGGGTCAACACGCGTGTCGACCAATGGATCCAGCTCGTGCTTTATCCCCAGGCACGACTGGATGCGGCCCGCCTGTCCGTTCCCGATGACGATGCGTGGGCTCTGCGATTGCCCCGCAGGAACATCCTGCGCGAAACCGCTGCGGTCTTGCCGGAATTCGAACTGGCCGCCGCCCCGCGCCCCGCTTTGCTGGACCTTCCGGTCAACCTGAAGGTCGACCAACTGTTCAAGGTCGCGACGGATCTGCAGCGGGCGCCGCAGGACGACTCGGTGGTCCAGGGGTTCGAGACGAGACTCAACGTCACCGTGCCGCTGGGAGTCCGCGGAAGGGTGTCCGCCGACGGCAGTCGCGAGCGATTGACGGACTCCCGGTTCGCCGACGACTCCGCGCCGACCCGTCTGGAGAGCGATCGCCTTAGCGCGCAGTTCTCCTACGACACCTCGATCAGCACACGGATCGGTGTCGAGGCCGCCTACGCCGGCCGCAGCGCCCGTTGGTCGCCGCGCGAAGGTGTGGCGCCGGCGCTGGATCACGATCAGGCAAGCTGGCGCGGCGCGGTCGGTTTTGAGAAACAATTCGGCGCCGCGACGCATCTCCTGGTGGCGCTCGATTACGCGTCCAGTACCCTGTCGCTCCCCGTCGATCTCGCGAATCAAGTCGAAGCGTTGGACCCATTGTCGAGCAACCGCGCATTCACGGGTTCGGGTACTTTGACCCGGACCGGAGAACGTGGCCGCCGCTTCGAACTCGACTTCAACCTGCGCCACCTCGATCTGTCGTCGCCGAACCTCTACGCAACGAGCAACCAGGCGCTGCTGAACTTCAGCGGGTTGCCGGGTTGGACGGGGGGCATCCGGGCGCGCGAGACCCGGGACCTGGCGCAGAGATTTTCGCTGATCTACGGGATCGGCTACCGCCACGTCGTGCGCGATACCGACAGCTCGCTGTGGACTCCCCATCTCGGCGGGTGGCTGAAACTCGAACCGCTCCAGGTGCGATGGATCGCGACGTACTACGGTGTTGACGGCCGTAGCGCGAACCGTTCGCCGACAGGCGGTTGGAGCCCGCGCCGCCATGTCGGCTACGAGGCTGCGATCGAATGGCCGCTGGCCAAGAACACGACCCTGCGCGGGAGCCTCGAATCCCGCCCACTGATGACCCATCGTCTGGACAACGGCATCGGCGATCCGGTCCCCGTGGCCGGTCCGGTCTACGTTACCGACGGCAACGCAACGCTCGCGCGCAACCGCGTTGCGCTGACGCGCCGGACGCCGACGCTGCTGCTGTTCGCCGAGGTGTCCCGGGGCGTGATCGACGGCTCCGTCGCCGCGGTCCTGGCCTACGACCTTCCGTTCCAGGAGATCGCCGACCGCAACCTCAGCTACCTCAACGGGCGGCTCGGCCTGCGTTTCATCCCGCAGGGAACGCTCGTGACCCTCGAGTTGCGCGGGGTTCAGGAATCGCGCAAGGCGATGCCCGCGTCGGACTCGGCGCAACGCCATGTCGAACTCACGCTGGTTCAGGATGTGCTGCAGCGCGACGATCTGGGCCGCTGGCGTTTCCTCGTGAGTCTGAGCGTGGCCGAATGGACCGCCGGCGATCCCGACGACCTGCGCCAGATCGCCTCTGCCGATCGCCTCGACGCGACCGACAGTCGGCTTTCCGCCGGGCTGTCGCTCGAGTTCTAGGACCGTTATGGCGCGCACTCGTTTCGGTATCCGCGAAACCCTGATCGTCCTTGCCGCGCTGGCGCTGCTCGGGTTCGGCTTTGTTTCGTTCCTCTACCGGGTCGAAGCCACCGTGCCGATGCTCGGTGTGCAGTGGGTTCAAACTGGGGCCGGGCCGCTTGCGCTCCACGTCGACCCCGAGGCCGCGGCCTGGCACGCCGGGCTTCGCGAGGGCGATCTGTTGCTACGGGTCGACGGCGCCTCGATCGACTCGGCGCTCGACGCCGGCCAGTTGGGCTGGGCCGCGCCCATGCACGAGCGGCTCGAATTTTCGGTGCTGCGCGGCGCCGAAGAGAAAACGTTCACGGTGAAGGTCGCGGCCCGCGCCCGTAGCGAGCCGTACACCTACCTGTCGATCGTCGGACTGGCGTTCTGGATTTCGGGACTCCTGATCTCGCTGCGCTGGCCCAATATTCGCGGTGGCACCACGTTCTCGTTGTTCGCCTTCGCCACGTTCGCGCAACTCACGTTGAGCCATACCGGACGCGGGGACCTGCTGGACCGGACGATCTACTGGGCCGACGTCGTCGTCGGGGCACTGATCCCACCGTTGCTGTTGCACCTCGGGATCGCCGTCGCCCGCCTCACGGCGATTGTTCGCCGCTGGTGGATCGGCGCGGCCTACCTGGCGTCCGGCGTCATCCTTGCTGTCGCCTGGTGGATCGCACCCGACGGTTTCGGAGGCGCCTACGCGTTCGAGGATCCTGTGGCGGCGCTGGAGTTGAGCCACCGTCTCGAGCCGCTCTTGCTGACGCTGTGCTTCGGCGGGACGATTTTCGTGCTGGTGCGCGCCTACCGGAACGCTTCCGGGACGCTGCTCACGCAGGTGCGCTGGCTGCTCCGCGGGGTGCTCCTCGGCCTGGCGCCGTTCATCCTGCTCTACCATTTGCCGTGGGCGCTCGGCGCGACGGAGCTGCCTCGCTGGGCGCAGTTCGTCTCCGTGGTGCCGTTGCTGTTCACCCCGGCCGCGTTTACCGCTGCGCTGGCGCGCTACCGGCTCAATGATCTCGATCTGTTGTTGATGCGCGGGTTCAAGGAGGCGACCTCGGTTTTTTGCGCGTTCGGCGTCTACTCCGTGACTGCGTTCATCCTTCGAGAGGCGTTTGGCGACGTGTTCGATCTTTCCCGAAGCGGTGCGCGCTACACGGGCCTGTTCGTCGTGGCGCTCAGCTACCCGTCGTTGAGACGTTGGGTTCGGATCGGCGTGGAGAAAGCTTTTTACCGTAAACGTTACAGTTACCGTTCGACGCTGCTCGATTGGGCCCGCGAGTTGTCCGCCGAGACGGATCTGCAATCGCTCCTGAAGCGACTCCGCCGTCGCGTTTGCGAAACGCTCGACGTCGACGAGGCCGATGTGCTCGTGCGCACCGGGCCGTCGCGTTTCTCCGCGCCGGCGGACCACGCCGGTGCGATCGAACTGGATGAGCAGGAGTTGGATCGCCTCCGCACCACGGCGGTGCTGGCCATCGAGGCCGGCAGCCTCCCCGCGGTGCCCTGGGCGCGCCATCTGTTCGCGATGAAGGTCAAGGGCCGGATCCGGGCATTGCTCGCCGTGGGGGAGCGCAAGAACCCCGACCAGCCGCTGACCAGCGAGGATCGTGCCCTGCTCGGGACGCTGGCCGCGCATGCGGCAACCGCGATCGAGGCGGCACGGCTGGTTCAGGAAGTCCGTCATCGCGCGGAAGAGATCGAACGCCTGCACGCTCGCCAGGCGAAGATCCTCGAATCGAGCGCCGTCGGGTTGTTGTTGCTCGACGCCGACGACACGATTCAGGCCTGGAACCGCGCGCTCGAAGCGATCTACGGACTCTCGCGCGCGGAAACGATCGGCCGCAATATCGTCGACGTGTTCCCGCTTCACGTGGTGCGTCGGCTGCAGCAGGAAAGCCGCTCCGAGGCCGCGCCCGGAGAAGGCCGGAGCTTCAGGCTCAGCCTGGTCGACAAGCGCGGCCGCAGAATCATCGCCAACCTCTCGGTGTCCGCGGTCGATGGCGATCCCGGCGCGGATCGGTCGCGCGTCGTGACCTTCGACGACGTTTCCGAACGTGTGAAGCTGGAAGAGCAGGTTCTGCGTCAGGAACGTCTGGCCTCGCTCGGCATGCTGGCCGCGGGCGTCGCGCACGAGATCAATACTCCGTTGACCGGCATTTCGAGCTACACGCAGATGCTGCTCGAAGAGTGCGCCGCCGACGATCCACGCCGCGAGGCGTTGGAAAAGATCGAGCTGCAGACCAACCGGGCGGCGGAGATCACCAGTTCGCTGCTCAACCTCGCGCGGCCGGAAGAGACCAGTGTCGAGCGCGTCGAGTGCGGGTCCGCCATCCGCGAGGTGGTGCAACTGTTCGAACCGCAGATTCGTGGTCGCGGGATCGAGTTGGAACTCGATATCGAGGACGGGCTTCCCGTGATCTCCGGCAACAAGGGCAAACTGCAGCAAGTGCTGCTAAACCTACTGATGAACGCGCGCGACGCGGTCGCTTCGGGTGGAACGATCAAGCTCGTGGGCCGGGCGCGCAACGGAAAAATCGAAGTGCTGGTGGAAGACAACGGGATCGGGATCGCCGCGGAAGACCTGGGAAGAATTTTCGACCCGTTCTTCACGACCAAGGGACGCGGCCGGGGAACCGGTCTCGGCCTGTCGATCACCTACGGCATCGTGCAGGAGCACGGCGGGGAGATTCACGTGGAGAGCCAACCGGGTGAGTTCACGCGTTTTCGCGTCGAGCTTCCGATCTCGCCCGACGCGCAGGCAACTGCGTGAACGAGGTTCGCGAGGCGTTGACCCAACCGGCCCCGTTGCAGGCGAACCCCGCCGGAGACGGCCGCGTGCTGGTCATCGACGACGAACCCGTCGTCGTTGATGTCTTGCGTCAGCTCCTCGTCAAGCGTGGCTACGAAGTTCATGTCGCCGGGGATGCCGCCTCGGGCCGGCAATTGCTCGAGGAGCAGACGTGGGACGCGGTGCTGCTCGACGTCATGTTGCCCGACGCCGACGGGATGGAATTGTTGCGCTGGATCCGCGACCGGAACCCCAACCTCGCGGTCGTGATGATCACCGCGTTCGGGACGGTCGAATCGGCGGTTCGCGCCATGAAATCGGGAGCCTTCCACTACGTTACCAAGCCGTTCAAAAATGACGAAGTGCGTCATCTCGTCGCGCGAGCCGTGCAGACGTCGCGGCTGCGAAGGGAAAACAAGAACCTGCGCCGCGCACTGGAGCAGCGCTTCCGGTTCGAGAAGATCATCGGCAAGTCGCGTCCGATGCAGGAAGTGTATCGCTTCATCGAACAGGTTGCGCCGAGCCGGTCGACCGTGTTCATCCAGGGCGAATCGGGGACCGGCAAGGAACTCGTGGCGCAGGCGATCCACCGCCGCAGTCCGCGCAGGGACAAGCCATTCATCGTCGTGAACAGCTCGAGTATCCCCAGCGAGTTGTTGGAGGACAATCTGTTCGGCCACGTCAAGGGTGCCTTCACCGGAGCGACCAGCAACCGGCAGGGTCTGTTCCAAGCGTTCGACGGCGGCACGATCATGTTCGACGAGATCACCACCGTCGGCACCGATGTGCAGGCCAAACTGCTGCGCGTCTTGCAAAACAAGGAGTTTATTCCGCTGGGCTCGGTCGAGCCGCGCACCGTCGACGTGCGCATCCTCGCGGCGTCGAATGAGGACGTCAAGGAGCAGATCAGGGCCGGTAACTTCCGCGAGGACCTGTACTATCGCCTCAACGTGCTCGCCATCACGGTGCCGCCGCTACGCCACCGTCTCGAAGACCTGCCGCAGCTGGTCACGCATTTCCTCCAGAAGTACAACGAGGAGAACGACAAGCAGGTGGAATCCATCGAGTCGGAGGCGCTCGAGAGGCTGCTGACCTACCACTGGCCGGGCAACGTGCGGGAGTTGGAAAACGTGATCGAACGCGGCGTCGTGCTCGCGAACGGCTCGCAGATCGAATTGTCCTCGCTGCCCAAGGACCTCGAAGAGCGTGCGGTCGTTCCGGCGGCGGCGGCGCCTCTTCCGGAAGGGGTCGGTCTGTACGACGCCGTGGGTCGCTACGAGCGCCAGTTGATCGAATCGGCGCTCAGACGGGCGGGTGGCGTGCAGAAGCAGGCGGCCAAGATCCTCGGGTTGAAGGCCACTACCCTCAACGAGAAGATCAAAAGGCTTGGGATTCGGATCTAATTCGAGGAGAACTCGTCCCGCCACCGTCCCTCGAAAAATCGTCCCTTTCGGGCCTTGCTGCACGTACTCCGCAGCCGATCAGCGTCCGACTCCCGTCCGGAATGTTTTCCAACTATAAAGACGTTGAGATCTGGGGACGGTTCAGTTGACGGTCGGGGGAGCGAGTGGTACATAAACCGCTCGAACTCTCGGGGGAAACTCACCGGTCCATAATAGGAGTAGACGCTGGCGCCGATTGTGGGGGCTAGACAACGGTGTTGAGTAGGTCGGTCGGCAGGAGGACGTCATGAAGTGGATCCGTTTCGCACTAGCGATAGGGGTGGTGGGGCTCGCTTTCACCGCAGCCTCGGCTCAATCAGGTGGGTTGACCGTTATTGTTACCGACGAAGTGGGGCCGTTGCCCGGCGCCATCGTGACGATCAGTCACCGGACGAACTTCGTCAAAACCACGTCCGTGCAGACCAACGTGCGCGGAGAGGCCATGTTTCCCGTGTTGCGTCCCGGCAGGGGCTACCTCATCGAAGTCTCGATGCAGAACTTCGGCAAACAACGGATCACCGATATTCATGTGAAGATCAGCGATAACCTCTTGATCCCCGTCGTGCTCGCCCAGGAAATGGTCGAGACCGTCAAGGTCGTGGCGGAGGGTCGGGTGGTCAAACTCGAGGACACGCAGAAGACGACCAAGTTCTCCGCGGAGTTCGTCCAGGACCTGCCGGTCCCCGGACGCTTCTACCAGAACGTGCTCACGCTCGCTCCGGGAGTGCAGGATGCCGATGGCGACGGTAACCCGAACGTCCACGGCTCCCGCGACCGCGACTTCAAGGCGACCGTCAGCGGCGTTTCGAACGTCGACCCGCTGACCGGCCAGCAGATGAGCCAGGTCAACCCGAACTCGATCGAAGAGATGGAAGTCATCACCGCGGGCGCCGGCGCTGAGTTCAGCCGTGCTCAGGGCGGGTTCGCGGTCATCATTCAAAAGCAAGGCAGCAACGATTTCGAAGGTGTGTTCGAGTTCTACTTCCGCTCGTACCTGCTCGACGGCACCGGTGCCGCCGATAACGCCCCCAACCTGCCCAAGGTCGAGTTTCATGACTTGCAGCCTTCGTTTCAAGTATCGGGTCCGCTTCTCAAGGACAAGCTGTGGTATCGCCTGTCCCATGAGATCATCGACAGCGAGCGACCGATCACGACCTCCAGTGGCCTCATCGTCCAGACCATCAAACAGGGGATCCACTCCGACCAGTTGACCTGGCAGGTTTCTCCGCGGAACAAACTTGCGCTCCAACTGCAATCGGATCCGCGGGAGATCGTCGGGTTCGGTGTCAGCTCGGCGACCCCGTTCGAGTCCTCCCAAATCCGCGACCGCACCAGCAGCGTCACCACGCTCAGTTGGACCACGCCGCTGTCGCCGAAGATCCTGGTCGAGAACCTGGTTTCGTGGCAGGACTTGAATACGACCATCCGTCCGACGACCGAGGGCATCCCGAACGGTTGTGCGATCGGCGAGCCGTTCCTCGAGAATGCCCAGTGCTTCGACGCGGAGAACGCACAAACGAGCGGGTCCTACTTCCAGACCTTTGATGACAACCGCCAGCGGTTGACCGTCTCGAGTAAGGCGACGCTCTACGGCGGCAGCTTTTGGGGTATGAGCCACCAGTTCAAGATGGGCCTGACCATCGAGAACGAGCGTTATTTCCGTCACCTGGATCGCCGGCCGAACCTCACCCGGATCATCGTGACCCCCTTCGACGACGACGCTGGTGAGCAAACCCCGCAAAGACAAGCCATCATCTTCGCCAACGTGTCGGTTCCGCGCACGGCGGATGTCCGCGCCACGGGAACCAACTGGGGCCTGTTCGTGGAGGACCAGCTGCGCATCCGGCAGAATCTGTCGATGACGCTGGGTCTGCGCTTCGACCGCGAGGAAATCAACTCGAACGGCAACACGCCGCTCGACCCCGAAACGGAACTCGCCGGTTTCCTCCAGCGGCTCGAGACCTGTGGCATAGCGTGCGATGCAGGAACTACGCTCACGCAGTTCTTTACCCGCTATGAGAACGTGGACGATTTTATCAACCAGTTGGCGCAGGACCTGGGGGTGCCAGAGGCTGACGTCCCGCTGTCCCAGGCTGCGCGGCAAAGCAAGTTCTGGCCCAAAACGCGCCATAGTGAAAACATCGCGCTCGTCAACAACAATTTCGCCCCGCGTTTCTCGATGTCGTGGGACCCGTGGAGCAACAACAAGACGAAATTCGCCGTCACCGCCGGGCGCTACTACGACAAGCTGTTCCTGAACATCCCGCTGATCGAGCTCGAGCCGGCCACCGCGAACCTCGTGTTCAACTCGGAACCGAGTGGAGACGGCGCGTTCGTGGTGACGGGACTGCGCGCGAGCGTGAACCCGACAGTGAACATCTCCATCGTCGATCGTGATCTGCGTACGCCCTACCAGGACGAGTGGACGCTCGGGTATGAGCGCGAGATCTTCGCCGAGACGTCGATCAGCATCGACTACATCAATCGCCGCTTCCGCGACCAACTGCAGGACATCGACCTGAACCACGCACCGGGTGACTATGGCCGTTGCGTCGCGGCGACCGCCGACATGCCCGGGACGGTCGAACAGGTCCTGCCCGGCGATCCCGATTACAACCCGGAATACGGGTTTGGCGACGGGATCCTCGACGACTGTGGTGGCGAGATCATTCCAACTCCCCCGGAGTTCGAAGGCGATCCGGTCGGGGCCGTGCTTGATCGCGGTGTTCGCCTCGAGCGACCGGACGGGATCCCGGATCTGTACCTCCAGAACCCGGGTTGGGGCGACATCTACCTCGTCGGTAACTTCAACATTATCGACTATGACGGCGTGGTCCTGGCCCTGACCCGGCGGCAGTACCGCAGTTGGGAAATGCAGGCCTCCTACACCTGGTCCAAGGCCACGGGTGACGGCGAGGACTTCCAGCAGTTGCTCGGCGACGACCGCAGTTTGCTGCAAGACGAGGCAGGCTACCAATCCTACGACCAGCGCCACGTGGTGAAGATCAACGCGACGACGATCACGCCGTGGGGCTTCCGCCTGGGTACTGCGATCAGTTGGGAATCGGGGCTGCCGTACTCGCTGCTCGCGCAGGAACTCTCGTTCGACCAGATCCTGCCCCAACTCGCGAACGCGGGCGGCAACATTGGCCGCGTGCGCCGCACCTACCTGACGGGGCAGCGCAACGACCAGCGCAATCAGTCCTACTACAACGTCGACGTGAAATTCACCAAGGAAATGAACCTCGGTCGTGGACTCAACGTGCAGGTTTCCGCCGAGGTGTTCAACCTGCTCAACGACGGCACGTTGTTGATCTACAACCCGCTGAACAAGACGGGCCAGCAGATCAACGGCAACAATATCGACGTCCGCCGCTTCGGCCGTAGCTGGCAGCTGGGCTTCAAATTGGCCTTCTAAGCCACAAGCCCGGATCGAATCTCGGCGTGATGCAGATCTATAACACGCTCAGCCGCCGTATCGAGGAACTGGAGCCACGGGAGCCCGGCCACATCCGTCTCTACACGTGTGGCCCGACGGTGTATGACTACGCCCACATCGGGAATTTCCGGGCCTACGTGTGGGAAGACCTGTTGCGCCGCGCGCTCAAGCTGGCGGGGTTTCGCGTGACGCAGGTGATGAACATCACCGACATCGAAGACAAGATCATCAAGAAGATGAGGGCTGAGGATCTCACGCTCGAGCAGGCGACCCGACCCTACATCGACGCGTTCTTCGAGGACATCGATACGCTGAGGATCGAACGCGCCGAGCACTACCCCTTGGCGACCGAACACATCGCAGAGATGCTCCACCTCGCCGTGGCGCTGAAAGAACGCGGCCTGACCTATGAGAGCCAGGGATCGCTCTACTTCAAGATCGACAACTTCGAGGGCTACGGGAGGTTGTCCAACCTCGAGAACCGGGAATTGATGACCGGCGCCCGCGTCGATAGCGACGAATACGGCAAGGACGACGCTCGCGACTTCGTGCTGTGGAAAGGGCATCGCCCCGGGGAGGTCTCGTGGCCCAGCCCGTTCGGCGAGGGCCGTCCGGGCTGGCACCTCGAATGCTCGGCGATGGCGATGAAATACCTGGGCGAGTCGTTCGACCTGCACACCGGCGGTGTGGACAACATCTTCCCGCACCACGACAACGAGATCGCCCAGAGCGAGGGGGCGACCGGCCAGCCGTTCGTGCGTTACTGGATGCACGTCGCCCACCTGATGGTTGACGGCGAGAAGATGGCCAAGTCGAAGGGCAACTTCTACACGTTGCGCGACCTGCTCGATCAGGGCCACGCGCCCCGTGCGATTCGTTTGTTGCTGCTGGGCACGTACTACCGCGGCCCGCTCAACTTTACCTTCGAAGCCTTGGCCAAGGCGACCTCCGAGGTCCAACGCCTCGACGACATGGCGGCTCGTGTCGAGCGCGAACCCGCCGCCGGTGCCGGGCACAACGATGCGTTCGACACGCGCATCGGGGAACAGGTCGCCGAGTTCAAACGCGCGCTGGCCGCCGATCTCAACGTCTCGAGCGCCCTGGGGGCCGTCTTCGGGACCGTGCGCGAGGTGCACCAGGCGATGGACAAGGGCGAGTTGCCCGCGGGCAGCCGCCGCAAGCTTGCCGCGGCGATGGCCGTATTCCACTCCGTGCTCGATCTGCGGTCGGAGACCGACGCTGGCCTAGACGAAGGTGTCGAAGCGCTGATCGAACAGCGCAACGAGGCCCGAAAAGCAAAGAATTTTGTTGAATCCGACCGCATCCGCGACGAGCTGGTGGCTCAGGGTATCCTGCTCGAGGACACGCCCCGGGGTACCGTGTGGAAGCGAAAGCTCTAGGGGCGGTCTGGTTCCCGCTAAACCTTTGACGTCTCCTCGGGGTCCAACAGGGCTGATGGAGGCACTGCTGCAAGAACGGGCGCAACCGCCGGACGAAACGGGCCTGGCCACGCGGTTCCGCGCGGGCGATCGGGCCGCGTTCGACGAGATCGTGACGCTGCACCGACGCACGGTCTACAGCGTGGCTCGCCGGCTGTTGCGGGAACACGAGGATGCCGACGAGGCCGCGCAGGTCGCGTTCGTGAAGGCCTGGAGCGCTCGTGCCCGGTTCCGCGGTGATGCGCAGTTGAGAACCTGGTTGACGCGCATCGTGTTGAACGTGTCGAAGTCGATGCTGTCGGCGCGCGGCGCCGAGCACGCCCTGCCCGATGAATCGGATCGGGCCGATCCCGCGTGCACCGACCCGGGAGTCCGGATCGACCGGGTCCGTTTGCGACACGAGTTGCGCCGCGCGATCGGCGGGCTGCCGACCCGTCAGCAGGAGGTCGTGATGCTCAAGGTCTACCAGGACTTGACCTATCTCGAGGTCGCCGAGATCCTCGAACTGTCCGCGGGCGCCGTAAAAGCCCACCTGCACCAGGCGGTCTCCAACCTGAAACGTGACCTTACCGAGGGCAGGCGGATGGAGAAGGCATGATGGACTGTGCTTCGTTTGAAAACCGGCTGACCGAAGTGCTCGCCGGCCGGACCGGTGACGCACCGAGACAGGCGACACTCGCCGACTTGGAACGGCACGCGAAGGGATGCCCCGAGTGCAACGGTGCGGGCGCGTTGGTCGAGTTGGCCGCGCTGCCGCCCGAGGAGCGGGATCCGATGGAGGTTCCACCGGAGAGCTACTGGGAAGGATTCAACGCGTCGGTCGCACGACGCCTGGAGCGAGCGCCGGCGGAGCGACCCGCAGGGCGTTGGCGTGGCGCCGCCGCCGCGGCCGCGGTCGTAATGGCGCTGTTCTCCGGCTGGTTCCTTCGCGGGTGGTTCGATCCGGGCATGACGCCCGAACCGCCGGTCGCCGCGGTAGGGGAGGATCCCGGCGCTCCGGACTGGAGCCGGTTGGACGAGGTGATCCGCCAGGCAACCCCCGATGAACTGGCCGAGGCGCTGCGCGGCTTGCCCGGCGGGTGGACCGGCATCGAGGCCTCGTCCTGGACGTTGGACGAAACCGGTCTTGGCGGCGAATGGTTGCCCGACACCGATGAACTGGGCGAAATCGATCGATCAGAATTGATGGAGTGGCTGGATCAAATGGATCAGTCCGAAAGGAGACCGACCTCATGACCCGAACACGCTGGATCTTGACACTCGTTTGCGGCGCATGCCTGCTGGGGTGGGTGCCGAGTGCTCCGGTCGCAGCCCAGGAGCGCCGCCAGGAACTCGAGGAACGCATCCGTGAACATTTCACCAGCATGTTGCGCGCCGAACTCGCGCTGTCGGATGACCAGGCGGAAACCGTGTTGCCCGCGATGGCCGAACTGGAGCAGTTCAAGCGCGAGAACGGCCGCGAACGGCGCGAGACCGTGCGCGCGTTGCGAACCGGGATTCACGACGGCGCATCGGATGCGGAGCTGCAAGACTTGCTCGACCGTCTGGTTCGAATCGAGGACGACCAGCGTTCCGCCGAGCGCGGCGCGATGGCCAAGATCGATGCCGAACTGAACACGCGCCAGCGCGTCAAGTTGCGTTTCTTCGTGCAGCGATTCCGCCGCCAGATCGAAGACCGCCTGTCCAACCGGGCCGACCGGATGGGCGGCCGCCGCATGAGACAGGAAGGTTCCCGCCGCCCCAACCGTCGTTGAGCGGCGCCGGCCCCGGCGATCCGCGGCAGACCCTCGGGCGCCGCGGTGAGCGACTCGCCGCACGGTTCCTCGAGCGCGCCGGTTTGCGCGTCATCGAGCGCCGTTTTCGGCTGCGTTGCGGCGAGATCGACCTGATTGCCCTGGACCGGGAGTTGGTCGTCTTCATCGAAGTGAAGACGCGCCGTGGTAGCGGCTTCGGCACCCCGGCCGAGTCGGTCACGCCGCTCAAGCAACGGAAGATGGCGCGCACCGCACTGGCCTTCCTGGCCGGGCGAGGATGGCACGAGCGTCCCTGCCGGTTCGACGTCGTCGAGGTCGTCGAACGCGGGAAAACCCCCGAGATTCGGCACATCCAAGACGCCTTCCGACTCGGCCTCGGGGCCTGACGGGCAAGTTGACGGGATTCCCGGCATCCTGTATTTTTCTTCGCGTGGGCCATCCTGGGCCCGAAAAACGCGGGAATAGCTCAGTTGGTAGAGCACGACCTTGCCAAGGTCGGGGTCGCGAGTTCGAGTCTCGTTTCCCGCTCCAGTTAACCAGTTCGATGACAACGACTTAGATGGGCCGCCGCCGGGCGGCCTTTTCTTTGTCTCAAACGCGGTTGTCGGTCTGGTTGTCGGTTGGTGTGAGTACCGCCCCCGAAGCTGCCACGCGACGGCCATCCTGGACCACCCCCGCCCGTTGGTTGTGTCGGGTGTCGGCTCGGCATCTCCACTCAGGAGCTTCACTCTGCTTGTCGTTGCTCCGGCCGGCGCTGGTGCCACCCGGACCATGCGACTCGAGGGCCGGATCGCTCTATCCCGCGATGCGTCGAGCCACGTATGGGGAAGGAGGGGTACGACCTATCCTGAAGCACCCGGAGGGACTCCGAGCTGGATCGTTCCACCGCGGTTTTGAGAGGTCCCTGTCCGCACACACTCTTTGGGACTCCAACAACCACAAAAGGGACTCCTAAGAAACAGCAAATGGGACTCCCGATATAGAACGAGCACCTCGTTCCCGAGTTCGATTCCATCTCAACCGGAATAACGGTATATAAGAACTGAGACTTTCTTTGTCTGGAGGGGGGAACCATGAAACATTCGAAGTGGTTCCGGATGGCCTGGGTGCTGCTGGCTGCGGCCGGCGCGCTCGTGATGCCGCAGCCCGCGCTGGCCAATCCGATTGTTCCGTTCACGCTGGCCTTCGAGCGCGAGGGACTCGATCTCGACACCGGTACGATCGTGCCGATCGAGCCTTGGACGCTCGCGGTGGAATCTGCGGACCCACAACCGGACTTTGTGCTGGCCTACAACTCCGAGCGTGCGGTTTGCGCCGTGGTGTTCCACAACCGGATGAACGGCGTGGAGATCGCGTTCCTGGACGGCGTTGCGTTCAACCTGGTGGACTCGGCCGACCTGGCTGGGCTGAGCTTCACGGCGGCAGTGATCGATGAGCCGTTCGAGACTGGCGATTCGGTCGTGGTGCGGACGGACACCGGCGCGCACTACCTGCTGGGCAACCCGATCGAGGATGCCGCCGGGGTGACCTTCGACACGCAGTTGCTGGACGAGACGACGGCGGGCCTGCTGCGCCCGGCGGTGGAAGGTACGACATTGGCGCGAGCGAGCGTTTCGCAGAACGAGGCACCGCTGTCTACCTCCGCCTCACTTCCATCGGAACTGTCGGCCGGGGACTGGCGGCAGATTCGTGCGTTGATCAAAGAGGATGGCTACCGCTTCCAGCC
>Ga0209988_10000333_pt1 | contig 28767 bp, 24 predicted proteins | sample N075metaG_FD_183115 | JGI IMG/M metagenome (GOLD analysis project Ga0209988, IMG submission 183115) | Deep subsurface microbial communities from Kermadec Trench to uncover new lineages of life (NeLLi) - N075 metaG (SPAdes) (version 2) | ecosystem: Environmental > Aquatic > Marine > Ocean trench... | reverse complement strand
GTGGATGGGAGGCCGGTCGCGATCCATGGTCAGGACATGGCCGTTGTACAAAACCGTATCGGCGTAATTCACCACTTCCGGAGGCAGGTCCTGAGCTTGGGAAACCCCCAAAAAGGGCCCCCAAAAGAGCAGAACACTCATCAAGGTGAAGTTTGAGATCCCTACGATAAGACGTCTTTCGTTACTCATGGGGTAATGCTCCTTCCTTTACCTGCTGCTGGTGACCGTCGGAGTCACAGCAAAGCTTCCTCCTCCCCTATCGTCCCAGAAGGGTAAGGTAATAACCCCGTCCCTGGCGCGGTCGTACACAACTTTTCCGTCCACCACCGTCAGGTCAATGGAGAGTTCCGAGATCTGGTCCTCGGGCACCGTCATGTAATCGCCTCCCAGCACCACCAGATCAGCCAGCTTCCCCACCTCGATGGTTCCCAGAATCTCCTCATCCTCCGAATAGTAGGCGGCCCAGTTGGTCTTCATCCACAGGGCCTCCTGACGAGTGATCTTCTGATCCTCACCCCAGGTTCGTCCCCCTTCGCCATTGTTGCGGGTAATCAGCATTTCCATATTCCACAACGGCCTGGACCAGGGGCCTCGGATATCCGCCTCCATCACAGGCTTCATGCCTGCGTCAATCATGCTTCTCACCCGTGTGAGCCGATTGACCTGGTCGGCGCCGTACTGATAAACGAGACCATCGGGATTCTGTTGGAAGAGGTACTTGGGTCCCACGCTGAAGATGACACCCAACGCTTTGGCCCGACGGATGTTCTCGTCGGTGCGAAACAAACTGTGATCGAAGGCCCATCGACCCTGTAGGGGCTTTTCTTGATTGGCCTTTTCGAAAACATCCAGGACGATGCTGGCCGCCTGGTCTCCCTGGGTGTGCATGCTGGTGATATTCCAGCCATAGCGGTTGGCGAGAATAATGTTTTGCCACTCGCTGTTTTCCAGATCGTTGCCGAAGCTGGCCCAGTAGTTCTTACCGTAGGGGCCATAGGGGGAAGTATCCAACTCTCGGATCTTGCCGCTCCAGGTCAATGCCGCTCCACCATTGTTATTGCAATCCACGGGTTGGACGGTGGTGCCATGAATCTTCATCATGTCGTCGCCAAAGCCGCTCAGGTTCCCCATCCGCTTCAAATAGGCCTCTGCATTAGGATTTTGGCGTATCATTTCATGGGCTACCCGAATACGCGTCGTCAACTCCCCTCGGGCCCAGACTTCCTTTAGAATCGAAAAGGTCAGCCCCTGTGACCTCCCGATAACGGTTGTTAAGCCTTGATAGTTGAGTTTCCTCAGGATCTGCCGCTGTTGCTGGATGTTTTCTTCGGTGATCTGGGGCTGAGGACGGACGTCATAGGCCAGTACCCCCAGAGCAAATCCTGAGATCAATCCGGTCGGTTCCCCGGTCTCCGGGTCTTTGACAATTCCACCTGTTTCCGGCGGGACGGCTTCGAGCGCCAGGCCGTTGGCAACAGCGATGTTGCAACCCGTCACGATCACCAACGGATTGTGGGGTGAAATCGGGTCCAGAAGCTGGCGATTCAACTCATTGATCAACACTTTGTTGTAGGGACCGCTGAGAAACAGCCACTCGCCGTCAGGGGCCTCTTCCACGATTTTCTTAATTTCCTCAAGACCACTATCGAGATGAGTCAATCTCAGCCTCCAGGAACCTGTCTTGAGCACCTGACCGATCCAGGCTTGATGCAGGTGCGGGTCCCACAGACCGGGAACGACGCTCCTCCCGTTGAGATCGACCTGTCGAGTCTGGGGTCCTGCCATGCGCCGAATTCGATCGCTCTCACCGACGGCCAGGAACTTTCCGTCTCGAACAGCGACGGCTTCCCAAATCGTAAAGTCGTCATCGGCTGTCAAGATCTTGCCGTTGTACAGGACCAGATCGGCATAAGCCACTACCTCGGGCGGCAAGTCTTGCTGGGCTTTCAATAAACCCGACTGCCCCCAATAGAAAAGGCCCAGCGCGATCAAGGATGCAAATTTTCCTAATCTAGGAATCATTTTTTTCTCCTTAGAAAGAACAGTGTCTCGTCTCTAATGAAGCTTATCTGCCAACGGTCGTCCCGCCCATGAAGTCCCCCCCTCAGGGAGATGTTCCCTGAATCTTACGACCGTAGGACGTCGAAGGCAATGGAAAATGAGCGAGTTGAGGAATCTCCTACCGATGATCCACAACCACCCGTCCACCCTGGATAACGACCTCAATGTTGTTCATCACCGTAATATCGGCCAAGGGATCTCCGTTGACGATGACGAGATCCGCCAGCTTACCCGCCTCCAGAGTACCCAGGTCATCCAGCTTTCCCAGGTGCTCGGCCGCATTGCGCGTTGCCGCCTCGATCACCTGCTCAGGGCTCATCCCTGCTTCAACCATCAGTTCGAGTTCCTTCAGGGTGGCGGCACCAGAACCAATGGAGGCGGGGTTTCCATCGGTTCCAAGAGCAATGCGGGCTCCTTGATCGACCAGCTGTTTCAGATTAGCGGTGGTCGCCTCCCACCGCTCGGAAGTCCACCGACCCCTGGCTCCTCCCAAGGAGAGGGTGGGTACATAGAAGGCCCCACTCTCTCGCAAAAGGACCCCCAATTGCTGGTCCGGAAGTCGCGTTCGCGAAACCCCGTGCTCTATACCATCGCACCCCGCTTCCAGAACGGCTATGGCATCCTCCACTTCATTCGTGTGAGCGGTGACACGAAGCTGCAGCCGGTGACTTTCATCAATAATCGCTCGCATTATTTCGGGAGACATTTTGCGGATGGGAAGACCGGGAGAAAAGAAATAGGGTTTATTCTCATCGGTACTGCCATGGTAGACAAATTTAATGGCGTCTACGCCTTAGTGTCTCGTTCCATAAATAAGGTAACGTTTGTGGCGAGCGCGACAGCGTCGAGTTCGCGAAGCGACGACGACGCGATGTCAGTGACATCGTGGAGAAGGAGCGACAAAGAAATCGATGCCGTCCCGCCGCCACCCTTCGGGCTGATGGGGGTTGCGGGCGACCTCTGTGTCGCTCGTCGTCGCCGATGTCCCTGCATCACCTCCTCCTCGCTCCTTGATCTCCCCTCGCAAGCCCCATCAGCAAACATCAGCGTATTTATGGAAGGAGACACTCAGTCTCGCGAATTAGATTTTCATCCGACCCAATGCTGCCGGCCTTGAGAGTAATGATCCGCTGGGTCCGCTGAGCCAATTCCAGGTTGTGGGTCACCAGAACCAAAGTGGTTCCCGCGGCTTCGTTGAGCTCAAAGAGAAGATCAGAGACCTTCTCGGCGGTCTCTCCGTCAAGATTGCCGGTCGGTTCATCGGCAAAAAGAATCTTCGGCTGGTTGATAAAGGCTCGGGCCAGGGAAACGCGCTGCTGTTCCCCACCCGAGAGCTGGGCTGGATAGTGATCCAGCCGATCTCCCAAACCCACCTGGTTTAAAAGTTCAGTCGCCTGTCTCTTGACCCCCGACTCACCCCGCAACTCAAGGGGGACCATCACATTCTCCAGCGCCGTGAGGGTAGGAATGAGCTGGAAGGTCTGGAAAACAAAACCCACATGTTGATTGCGGATCTGAGCGAGCTCGTCCTCGTTCAGATCGTTTAGGGCAACCCCGTTCAAGGCCACCGAACCGGAGGTAGGACGATCCAATCCTGCACACAGACCCAGAAGAGTCGTCTTACCGCTGCCGGACGGCCCCACAATGGCACAGCGAGAGCCTTCCGGCACGGTAAAAGAGACATCTCGAAGAACGGTCAGCGTCCGTTCTCCGCTGCGGTAGGTCTTGGTTAAATGTTCCGCTCGTAAAACCGAGGTCTCAATCATCTTGGCAACAACATTCGTCTATTCAGAACAACCAGCATTTCGTATATCATATTAACGTTTATGAGTGTCTATCGTCTGGTTTTTCTCTGGATCACGGTTGGACTTCAGACCGCGGCAGGGTCTGCCTGGGTGTCTCCTCTCATGGGGAGCCAAGGGGCCGGCCCCTCTGCTCGGGAAGAAACATCGGGTGTGATTCTTTTCTTCGGAAACAGCCTGACGGCGGGATATCGATTGGAGCCCTCCCAGGCTTTTCCCGCTCTGATTCAAAAGAAAATCGACGCTTTGGCGTGGAACTTCAGGGTGGTGAATGCCGGCCTGAGTGGAGACACGACCTCAGACGGTCTGCGACGGATTGACTGGGTCCTGAGAAACAAGGTCGATGTCCTATTTCTGGAGTTAGGCGCCAATGACGCTTTGCGAGGGATTCCCCTGGATCTCACCGCACGCAATCTTCAAGCCATCATCGACAAAGTGCAAAAGAAGTATCCTGGGGTTCGGATCGCCATTGCAGGCATGCAGGTTCCCCCCAATTTAGGAAAGGAATACACTGAGCACTTCCGATCCATCTTTCCCGAGTTGGCCAAGAACAACGAGGCTGAGCTGATTCCGTTCCTGTTGGAAGGGGTGGCGGGGGAGATGGACTTGAACCTGGCAGACGGGATTCATCCCACCCCCGAAGGGCATCAGATCCTGGCTGACAATGTGTGGAAGGTGCTGAAACCAGTGTTGGAGGAAGCTAACCGCTGACGACTGACAGTTGACAGCTGACAACAGCCGGCAGACCGGCTGAACTTCAAAATTCAAAATTTCGAGATTCAAACCTGGAACTTGGAAGCTGGAACGCGCGCGGAGCGCGCTCAGTTCGCTCTTCGGAGTTCGATCAGCTTGGCCTTGGCCAGATCTTGAACAAAGCGATGAACGGCGGTTACAGAGACGGGGTGTGTCGCTCCCACCAGAGCATTGCGGATTTCCAGAATCGTGCGTCTCCCATCGATGAAGTTGACTAAGAGATAGGTATCCAGGAACTGAGCCTCGGCACTTTCATACCAACTCCGCTCTGTTTCGGAGAGGCGGGCCTGGGGAAGGTCGTACCCCAGCGGTCCGCGGGTCAGTCGCGAGGGGATCCAGGCGGCCGCCTCACGTTCCTCAAAGGTGCGCACCTGGGAGAAGGATAGGTTTCCTCCCCTTTGCCGAACCAGCGCCTGAAGGGTCCGGATAATGACCTGCGATTGATTGTCCAGAGCCTGATTCCAGGTCTGGACAAACCGCCGAGAGGGACCGAGGGGAGAGAAATAGAGAATGCTATTGAGCGCTTGTTGTTCTCTTTCCAAGGCGAAAGTAACGACCCGCCTCCCTTCATTGTACATCTCTTCCAGACGATCAACTGGAGCCTCGAGCAACCAGCTGGAAGCTCGTTGACTATCTTGAGCCAGTCGCTCCTGGGCTTTCGCAGCTACCAGATTGGCCAATCTCAAACTCTGCTCTTCGGAAAGGTTGGCCAGATACCAGAAGGCGGCGGCCGCGATCAGTTCGACCCGCTCCAGTTCAACAGGATCGACCTTTTCGGCTGTGTCCTCACTGGTAAGATGGGTGTAATCCGGCCAATGCCCCAACATGACGGAGGGAATCCGAATCATTCCATCGTTAAAGATCAGATGGTCACTACCTCCATGGAAGGGGATGATCCGGTAATTGAAGTTACTGTGCCCCGTTGGAGGCGTCTTTTCAATGCTGTCCACGTATCGAGCCATATGAGCCACTACATCGGTTAGGGCGCTGGAGATCGACTGCGGGGTCCAGGTAATAGTCATACGGCTGTGCAGCAATTCAAGATCCGTTCCCACCACGTCCAGATTGAGGTTGGCTAGAAGGTTGCCTCCCAACTCAGGACCTTGAATTTCCGGATGGGCGTCGATGTAGGCCATGGTGCCGAATAACCCGGGAACCCATAAGAAGCGCAGGGTGCGCTTGGGAGGCTGCAGCTTTCCTTCATTGATCAAGGTCTGGAAGGTGCGGGCAATGTCAAGGATAGCCGCACTACCGCTGGCGTTGTCATTGGCTGATTCCTTGGGATGGTCCAGGTGAGCTGTGTAAACCAGTTCCTGTTCGGGTGTTTCCGTGCCGGTAATGACGGCCACCACAACATCCAGGCTCCCAAATTCGATCCCGCGTCCCTCTATGGTGGCATCCAAGACCACCCGGCGCCCACCCACCAGTAGATCTTTGAGCCGATTCCCCTGCCGCCCAGTCAGATTGAAGCCAGGAGTAAAGCGGTCCAGTTCGTCAGAGCCCAGTTCCCACGCTGCATACCAAAGCATGTCGGGCCGCTCCGCCGCAAGTTCGTCGTCCCGATAACGCAGCACGGCTGCAGCCCCATATTTGAGAACGGCCAAACGATGCACGGTACGATTGTCTCCGGTGGCCAATACCAGCTTACCCCGGACCGTTACCCCCTGATAATCCTCATCAGAGGTTCCCTCTCCCACAGACACCAATTCGCCTCGCACATGACCCGGACTCGAGTAGGTCATGATGCTCATGGCGGTCTCGGGATAACTCACAATCAACTCATTTTCAGGTTGGATCATCCGCAGTTCAGCCGATTCAATCCGATAACCGGGAGGCGACTGCCAGGTTTGATAGCTGATTCTGCCTTCGGCTGGGAAGCTTTCGATCCACGCCCTGAAGCCGAAGCTGTGAAGCTGTTGGAGAATATAGCGTGCAGCATCCGCGTAGCCGGGGGAACCCTGAATTCGGTGATAACCGGAAAGGGCAACCACATGCTCCTTGGCCTGCTGGCCCGAGAGTTCTTCCTGAAGAAGGGTCAAGGTGGGTTGATCCAGGAGGAGATTTTCGACTGATTGAGCAGCTATAACGCTATGGGAAATCAGTCCGGTTAGGCATAGCCGAACAATGATTCGAAAAGTGGCGGCCATTTCTATCTCCCGTCAAGCATAGCATGAAATCTGGAGGATGTGGATAACCCTAACCTACGATTTCAAAATCCAGCACGATGGGATCATGGTCGGAAAGGACGGCCTCTTCTCCGTGGACGTCTCCCACAACTCGAGGTGGTGAGTTCGGAGACGGAGAAACGCCCTTACCGGCAAACCAGTCGAGCTTAATGGAACAGCAGCCCTCATGGCGCTGGAGCGCCCAGTTAATGAACCAGAAGCACCAATTGGGTATCCAATCACCCATTCTCTTGTTGGCCGCCAGGTCCTGAACGTCGTAATGAAGGGTACAAACTCCAAGCTCATTAAAGTCCTGGTACCGGTAACCTTGACGTTCCAGTTCACGGAAGAGATGTCGCTCGAACCAACGATCCGGATAGGGATTATGGTTTTCTACCACATGACGTACACCCATCAACACGCGCCTGCAATAACCCAGGATCGAATAGAGGGCCCGACTGGAATTGTAAGTCGAGGTGTTCCAGTCTCCACCAATCAGAACGGGAAGCGAAGGATCCAGGGTCGCCAGATGATCCAGAACGACCTTCATTTGACGACAGCGGTGCTTCTGAGTGGAATGGGCATCCAGATGCAGGCTGACCACTCTCACGGCTCCACTCGGATGATCGATCGTGGCAACCACCGCTTGCTGGTATCCCAGACGCTTCTCCTTACCCCACATCAGATCCTTCCCATTGGGCATCGCAATCGAGTGGGCTTCACGAAGGGGATATCGGGAAAAAAGAGCATTGCCGTGAATAGCCTGAGTATTCTCTCCCGGGACCTCGCTTTCCAATCCACTCCCTTTATTGAGAGCAATATAACAGGGTGCGAAAGCGTAGTTGAGTTTCAGTGCCTGAGCAATTTCCTGGGCAACTAAACGGTTGTGGCTTCGCGCCATCCCCAAGTCCAGTTCGGTGAGAAGCAGGATATCGCTGTCTTGAAGAAGGGGATGTTCTTTGAGCACCCGGATCACACCCTCCAGGTGAGTTCCCCGCTCGATGTTCCAGGCAGCAGCCCGAATCGAGGTCCTGGAGGTTGAAAGGTCTGGAGCAAAATCCTCCTGGACTACGGTTTTAAGTACTCTTGTGATTTCGGGTTCCAGCCTGGCATACAGGTCGGAGGCTTGCAAAGCGGCGGTGGAGTTAAAGCGACTCAGCTCGGAAAAGAAGGGCCCCAGCTGATGATCGAGCCTTCCCGAGGAGTTGGACTGTTCCTTCATTTTTGCCAACACGAGCGCGTATTGTAGCAGGTTCCGGTGCCCAAGGGCGCTCCAGGTTTTGAATTTGTGATTTGAAATTTGAAATTTGTTTGTGATTTGGATTTTGGGATTTAGAATTTCCGCTGACCTCGGTCAGCGGTCCAACAGTCCCATCACCAGGAGGATGAAAATCACCAGGTTGATGGCGTGAGAGGTAAAGCAGAGCTTGCAGGGAACACGGGTCAGAAACAGCAGCGAGTAACTGAGATAAACTCCCAACAAAACGGTGACCAGACTGACCAGTAGATAAAAATAAATGAAGGGTTCCGCAAACAGAAAATCTCCCACCACCGCCGCAAACAAGGCAACGTAAAAGACCTGACCCAGGAGCGAGTTGGGGAGCCCAAAAACCCTAGCACGCGGCGTAAACACGATACTGGCACAGGTCTGTTCACCCATTCGGCAAAAAGATGGGATCCAGTTCGCATCCGGCTTAATCCAACGATAGGCAACGGCTGTGAAGTAACTTGAGATCAAAAAACTCAAAGCCGCCAATATACTGATCCACATGATTCAAAGCCTGACTGAGAGCTGCTCCTATCTTCTGTCTCCTACCTCCTGTCTCCTGTCTTCCTTCTTGGAAGCGCGCTGCAGCACCCAAGCCGCCACATGGTTCACCAAAAAAGGGGAGATTCGGTTCAACCCACAGAGCATCCTCCCGGGGAGAGTGAGATGGACCTCGCGCTTTTTGTGGCGCACCGCACTCACAATGGCCCGGGCCACGGCTGCAGAGTCTTGACCACTTCCCGGGCGGTTCCAGGATCCTTGACTAGCGGTATTTTGAGCGGATTGCTGAAACTCGGTCGCCGTGTAGCCTGGACAAATCACGCTCACTCCCACACCGGTCCCCCTCAGTTCTCCCCAAAGCGCTTCTCCGATCGCCACCTGCGCGAACTTGGTGGCGCAATAGCTGGCTGCATAGGGGAAAGCCTTCTTCCCGATCACGCTGCTCACCAGAACCATATGTCCCTCTTTTTGTTTCACGAGATGAGGTAGGGCGGCATAAATCGATTCGTAACCGGACTGAAAGTTGACTTGCCAGATGCGAGCCATGTCCTGTGGAGACACCTCCTGAAGGGGACCGTAGATTCCGTAACCTGCGTTACAAATCAGCAGGTTCAGACCCCCCAATTCCTCTAAGCACTCGTGGACAATGCTCGTTCCCTGGCCCGGGACACTGAGATCTCGGGCTTTAAAGACCACCCTGGAAACACCTTTCCTGAGGCAGGCTTCAGCCACCTCGGCCAACCGTTGTTCCCGGCGGGCCACTAAAAACAGTTCACATTCGGGGTTGGAATAAGCGTATGCCGTTGCCTCTCCGATACCTGAAGAGGCTCCCGTGATCAAAATCTTAGGCATAACACTCGATGACGCCTGCAGCGCCCATACCTCCTCCGACACACATGGTGACCAGTCCATAGCGCACTTCACGGCGTTTCATCTCGGAAAGGAGGGTTGCTGTCAGCTTGGCCCCGGTGCACCCCAGGGGATGACCCAGCGCAATAGCGCCCCCGTTGACATTGACAATGTCCGGGTCAAGCCCGACCTCCTGAATCACACACAAGGCCTGAACCGCAAAGGCTTCGTTGAGTTCGATCAGACCCATGTCTTTCAGCTCGAGTTCAGCCAGCTCGAGAGCTTTGGGAATGGCATGCACCGGACCGATGCCCATGAGTTCCGGGGCTACCCCCACCATGGCATAAGACAACAGCATCCCTAAAGGTTCCAGGGCGAGCTCCTTCGCCTTTTGCCGCGACATCACCACCACTCCGGCAGCTCCGTCGCTCCGCTGACTGCTGTTTCCCGCGGTGACGGTCCCTCCCACTTTGAAAGCAGGCTTGAGTTGAGCCAGGGCCTCCATCGAAGTATCCGCCCGTGGTCCCTCATCCGCTCCAAACTCCACCACCTGCGACTTCTTGCGTCCCTGGTCCAGTTCTTCCTCAGTCACCTGGAGGGAAATCAATTCCTCCTCGAAGCGTCCAGAGGCTTGAGCGTCCAGGGCTTTTTGATGGCTCCTGAGTGAGAAATCGTCTTGCTTTTCACGAGAAACTTCGTATCGATCCACCAAATTCTCGGCGGTGAGACCCATGGAGAGATAAACGTCGGGGTCTTCCTCCACCAGGGTAGGATTGGGAGAGAACTTGTTCCCCTCCATGGGAATCAAACTCATGCTTTCCGTCCCCCCGGCGATCACCACCTGGTTCATCCCGCTATTGATGCTATGGGTGGCCAGGGCAATCGCTTGCAGACCGGAGGCACAGAAGCGATTAATGGTCATGGCGCTGACAGAATCAGGAAGTCCAGCTCGCAGCGAAGCGATCCGAGCGACGTTCATCCCCTGTTCCGCTTCCGGCATGGCGCACCCCAGAATCACGTCCTCGACATCATCCGGGGCCAGCGGCTTGGCTCTTTCCAGCAGGCCTAGAATCACCTGTGCAGCCACATCGTCAGGGCGAGTATTCCGGAGTACCCCCTTGGAAGCCTTGCCGACGGGACTTCGACCCGCTGCCACGATCACCGCTTCTCGCATGTTCATACAAAGGAAGTCTGACCTTGAAAAGGTAGGATTACAGTGTCAGGGTCAGACCCCGATCCCTTCTCTTCCTTTACCTCACTGTCGAGGCCCGGCAGTGAGAATCTCTTGGGCAACATCTGAGAAACTTTCAGAGTTCTCCGCAAAGCGCTTGGCTAATTCGTTGGCGCTTCTATCGTAAGCGTCCTTGTCTTTCCAGGTGTTTTTGGGATCCAGAATTTCTGAAGGTACCTCGGGGCAGCTCTTGGGAACCTCGACCTGAAAAACAGGATGGGGTTGAAAATCGGCCTTTTCCAGTTCACCATTCAGGGCCGCAGTAATCATGGCACGGGTGTAGGGGAGCTCCATGCGGTGGCCTTCTCCGTAGGGTCCGGCCGTCCAGCCGGTGTTCACCAGATAAACGTTTACCCCATGCTTGTCAATCCGTTCGCCCAGCATGTCGGCATAGCGGCTCGGATGCAAGGGAAGAAAAGGCGCTCCAAAACAAGGTGAAAACGTGGTCTGAGGCTCCGTGATTCCCTTTTCTGTACCCGCCACTTTAGACGTGTATCCGGAAATAAAGTGGTACATTGCCTGGGTTCGGTTCAGCCGGGAAATCGGAGGCAGGACACCAAAGGCATCGGCGGTGAGAAAAATAACCGTCTCGGGATGCCCCCCCACTCCAGGAATGACCGCACCCGGAATAAACTCAACCGGGTAGGCGACCCGCGTATTCTCTGTGATTTCAGAGCTATCGTAATCCACCTTTCGGGTTTGGCCGTAGAAAGTGACATTTTCAATCACCGAACCAAAACGAATGGCCTCCCAGATCTGGGGTTCCTTCTCGGGAGAAAGCTTGATGCACTTGGCGTAGCAGCCACCTTCAAAATTAAAGATTCCAGAATCTGACCAACCGTGCTCATCATCTCCAATCAGGTCACGCTTGGGATCAGCCGAAAGGGTGGTCTTGCCGGTACCCGATAGACCGAAGAACAACGCAACATCTCCCTGCTCCCCAATATTGGCTGAGCAGTGCATGGGAAGCACGCCCCGTTGCGGCATCAGGTAATTCATCACCGTAAAGATCGACTTCTTAATTTCCCCCGCGTAGTGGCTCCCCCCGATCAGGATCAGCTTGCGGGCCAGGCTCAGGAGGATAAAGACATCGGAGTGGGTCCCATCCTGTTCCGGGTCAGCTTTCACATTGGGGGCGGAAAGAACCGTGAACTCGGGGTGATGATTTGCCAGTTCCTCCTCACTGGGGCGAACAAACAGCTGGTGTGCGAAGTGATTATGCCAGGCTATCTCGTTCACCACCCGAATGGGAAGCCGGTATTCGGGGTCTGCTCCAGCAAACCCGTCAAAAACATAGAGGGGCCGATCTTGAAGGTGGGCTATCACCTTTTGATACAGGCGTTCGAAAGCTTCCGGTTGGATGGGGCGATTCACGTCTCCCCACCAGATCTGATCGGAAACTTCAGGATCGTCCACCACAAACTTGTCGTTAGGTGACCTTCCCGTGTTCTTGCCCGTGGTCACACGCAAAGCGCCGGACTCGGCTAAAACGCCCTCACCGCTTTTCAAGGCGTGTTCGATCAAACGGACAGGAGAAAGATTGCGATGCACTTCGGCCACACTTTCAAGACCAATCGCTGATAAACTTAGATTCGCCGCCATTTGCTCAAATCCTCACTTTAGGCCCCTTATGTAACAACAAAAGGGTCTTAAGGGGCAAACGAAATTTCGGGGGGATCGGGTCTCTCGGTGCTGATCTGGGTTCGATCCGCGTCATCGGCGGAAGCAAGGGTTTAATTCAAGCTGCGCAGAAATTCGATCACCGCGTTCAATTCCCGTTCCGAGGTCCGGTTGAATCTGGGCATAAGCTTCTGCTTGCCCTCAAATCCGGGGACAACCTCATGATCGGGAATGGAAACCGGGTTGGTGAGTTGCCCTTGAAGCCACTGAGGGGAGCGATCTCTGTGGGCCTGCTGAGTAAGATCGGGGCCGATTTTCCCCGTCAGGTTCAGACCCCGCGCCTGCAGGGTATGGCACAAACCACATTCGTTCTTGCGAATCACGCGCTTGGCCATTTCTTCATCGGACTTCGAGAGCCTGACGTCCGCATGCGATTCCAGACAAGCACTTGAAAAAAGCGCTAACATAGAAACGCTGATAAGAAGGGCCCAGAAGCCTTTGGAGTTGGGTAACATGGTTTCACTCTATTATCGCATATTATTTAGTGTAATCAAGTTTCATATTTAGGCATGGCTAAAAAACCTAGGATCCTCTTTGTCTGCACAGGAAATTCAGCCCGCAGCCAGATGGCCGAAGGACTTGCTCGCTTTTACGGGGGAAACTCCATTGAGCTGGAGAGCGCTGGAATCGCTCCCGCCGGATTAAACCCCAACGCGGTTTGGGCAATGCACGAGGTAGGTATGGACATCTCCCATCAGACCTCCGATTCTCTGGACAGTAAAAACCTGGAGGAATTCGACTACGTGGTGACCCTGTGTGGAGATGCCAGGGAGTCTTGCCCGGTTTTACCTGCCCACATCAAGACCGAACACTGGCCGCTTCCCGATCCCGCCGAAATTCCTGGAAGTCTGGATGACGTGATCAAGGGCTTTCGGGTGATCCGCTATCAGATCGAGCACCGGGTCAGGAACCTCCTGGACAAAATCGAAAAGTCACATCCCTAGCCGGGATTATGCATAAATTGTCTACTGCGGCGCCGGATACGGTTCCGTCTCCGGCGTTTCACGACCCGCTACAATGAGTTGTGAGAAATACGGGTTTAGAAATTCGACCCCTTTTCCAGTACAATCTCTTCCCATGTTACGGTCATTGCACCTCTCGTGCCTGCTGCTGGTGGTTTTGCAGTGGGGTTGTTTCTGGAAAAACGACACGCCGATTGAGGAAAAGATCTTCGACGTCTACGGCACGGTTCAATCCAGTTCCCTGAGCGAACTGGTCATCCAGGGCAAGAAGGAGGAAATCACCTTCCGAATCCTCCCCAGTTCCATCAAGGGAAGCGCTTTTGAGACGGGGGCCTATGTTCACGTCTACTACAGATTGAAAGGCGACGTGAAAGAGGTGACCATGGTGGTTGAGAAAATCAGCTGACCCTGGCTGGAAGTCTGTGTATCCATGATCTTGGGATTGAAAACTTTGAGCCGATGAAACGATACTTTGTCTGCTACTATCACGAAATCATTCTCAAGGGGAAAAACCGACCTTTTTTTGAAAAGCGCCTCAGTCAAAACGTGCAGAAGGCCTTACAAGGTCTACCCTATGGTTCCATCCGTCGCATCTCGGGACGAATCCTGGTTAAACTCACTGCGGACTCACCCGTAGAGCAAATCGGTGCCCGTTTACAAAAGGTCTTTGGACTGGTCTATTGTTGTCCCGCCTGGCGGTCGGTTCAAGACCTGGAAGTACTGCAGGAAGACTTGTGGAAGCTGGTCTCCCCAAGGAAGTTTAAGACCTTTAAAATTGACTCTCGCCGAGCCAACAAGAAGTATCCTCTTTCCTCCCAGAAGATGAACGAACTTTTGGGAGACGTCATTCGCACCCGGTCCGGACAGACAGTCCGTCTCGAGGGTCCCGAGCTCACCTGTTATGTGGACATTGTCGAAGAGTATGCTTTTTTGTACTTTCGCAAGTTGAAAGGCGTCAACGGTCTGCCTGTTTCCTGCTCTGGCAAGGTCGTGGTCTTGATGTCGGGGGGAATCGACTCACCGGTTGCCGCTTTCAAGGTGCTGAAGAGGGGTTGTCGTGCCATCTTCGTTCATTTTCACAGCCTCCCTCACACTACCCCTGAGTCCCTGGATAAGGTGCGCCAGTTGGTTTCTATTCTGACTGAATATCAATATCGTTCCAAGATCTATATGATCCCTTTTGCCGAGTTGCAAAGACAGGTTGTGGCTTTCACCCCGGCTAAGACCCGGGTGATCCTTTATCGTCGCCTCATGATGCGATTGGCCGAAGAAATTGCTCATCGGGAAGGCGCTCATGCCCTGGTCACGGGAGACAGCATCGGGCAGGTTGCTTCCCAAACTTTGGAAAACCTGCGTGTGATTTCCGACGCCACCCAACTACCCATCTTGCAACCCTTGATTGGAGAGGACAAGGAAGAGATTGTCGCCGTGGCCCGGCGCATCGGAACCTTTCCCATCTCCATCTTGCCTCACGAAGACTGTTGCTCCCTGTTCGTTCCCCGGCATCCTGAAACGCGAGCCAAGCTGGATGGGATTCAGCGAATCGAAAGTCGATTGGAGATCAACCCCATGGTCCAGGAAGCCCTCAAGCAGATGCAGACGGAAACAATCGAGTTTCAGGGCCACATGGAACAAGAAGCGATAAGCAGGTAACCCGGATGGATCATCTACCTCAAATTCTACTCCTTATAGGAGGGATCGTCGTGGTCGCCAAACTCGCCGGTGCCCTCAGCGTGCGCTATGGTCAGCCGGCGGTTTTAGGAGAAATCGCGGTAGGTCTGATACTGGGTCCAACCGTCTTGGATGTGCTGAATCTGGGTGTATTTTCACAGGCCAGCCCCCATGCTACGGGGGCCGTTGACGCTTTGATCGATGCCGCCCAGGAATCCAGCTCACTGGTGGCACTGGGGGAAACAGCCAACTCGCTTTATCTCGAAGCTCTGGTCAAGGACCTGGCAGAAATCGGGGTGATCCTGCTCATGTTTGTAGCGGGTATGGAGACCGATCTGGAGGAACTGAAAAAGGTGGGGAAGACTGCCTTTTGGGCCGCCATGGGAGGGATCCTCCTGCCTTTGCTGGGGGGAACCCTTCTCAGCTATTACTTCGGATATCCTCTTTACTGGGAAGCCATCTTTGTGGGAACGATTCTCACCGCAACTTCTGTTTCCATTTCCGCCCAGACTCTCATCGAACTGAAAGTCTTACGTTCTCGAGAAGGGACCACCATACTCGGGGCAGCGGTGATCGACGATGTCCTGGGAATCATTATTCTCGGTGTGGTGACGGCTTTGTCCGCCGTTGGAGCCGCTGGGGCAGCCGAGTCGACTGGAATCGGAGTTGTACTGGGCATTGTGTTTTGGATGGCCCTCTACTTTGCGGTTTTCTGGTTCGTCGGAAGCAGATACCTGGAAAAATGGTGTGAGCGGGTCAAGAAGATTCCGGCCAGCCAGGTTCTGCTGGCTTTTGTGCTGGTGTTTGCTTTCTTCTATGCATGGGCAGCCGAAACTATAGCCTCTCTGGCGGCCATCACCGGCTCTTACATGGCGGGAGTCCTGTTTGCCCAAACCCGCTTCAAAGAGGAAATCGACGAAAAAATGCAGCCGCTGACCTACTCGCTTTTTGTTCCCATTTTCTTCGTGAGTATCGGACTCCAAGCCAATGCCCGGGAGTTGGGCAGCGCAATCAGCTTCCTCGTGGCCATCGTTTCACTGGCCATCCTGACCAAGGTTGTGGGTTGTTTCCTGGGTGCACGAGTGACCGGTTTTGACAATATCGAGTCGTTGCGAGTGGGGGTTGGAATGATCAGTCGTGGAGAGGTGGGACTGATCATCGCAGGTGTCGGTCTGAGTCGCGGCATCCTTAGTCCGAATATGTTTTCCGTCATGGTGATTATGGTTCTGGTGACCACCATGATCACCCCGATCCTGCTGCGCTACGTTTTCCCCCGTGTGGATGAGGTTCCCGGTGAAGTTTTCGAATCCATTGGCAGCCAAAGCATGAGAAAGAAAGATTAAAACAAACGTCCCGGTTGGGCATCTAGGGATATATGAAAATCAATTTTCACCGGGCAGCCATCCTGGGCCTCTTGTTGATCGTCGGCTGGCTGTCCTTAACCGCTGAATCCAAGCCGCAAGCAGGACAGGCCCGTGATCCTGGGGTCGCCAAAGTCACCCGAATACTGGAGGAACTGAGAGAAAATGATGAGCAGGGCACGGTTCCCAACAAGACTTATCAAGTCACTGAAGAGGAGTTAAACGCCTACCTGTCCGCCAAGCTGCACCAACAGCACCAAAAGGCAGTGGAAAGTATTGTCCTGCTTCTCAAGGAGGGAACTTTTCTGACACGGGTTGAGGTCAATGTGGATGAGCTTCAATTTCCAGTAGATGACGTGATGACCGGTTATCTAAGGCTTCTACTCAAGGGAATACAGACCCTGGAGATTGAGGGAACACTGGAGGCTGAAAAGGGCCTGGCGACCTATCGGGTCCAGGAGGCTCGACTCAGCGGCATTCCGATTCCCGCCCGATTGGTCAATAACCTCTTGAGCTCACTGGGCAAAAAGAACAATCCTCCCTTTGATCCGACCCAGCCCTTCGAGATGCCCTACGGCATTCAGTCGTTCACCTTCCAACCCGGCAATGTGATCATAGAGACAGGAGAGGGGAGATAAGACCACAGACCACAGACCGCAGACAAACAGACAGGAGAAAGTGGACAGAGGACAGCAGTCCGTCTTTTATCTTATCTCGTAATAATCCTCAGAGATCTCTTCCTGGTTCCATCGGATGAGGTAGCCAAACTCCGGAAACAAGGGAAAGATCCGGTTGGCCTTGAAATAGAGGAACAGGCCCTCCTCCATTCTAAGGTGAGCTTGGACTCTCCTGAAGGAGGTCATTTCGGCCAAACTTGCCTCTTCTCCAGCAATGGTACGCATCGTCTTTTGCCAGCCTTCCTCACTGTTGGAAACGAGGAGAAAATCAGGCATTTGCACTTGGTAAATAACCTGACCGGGTTTTCTTCCCCTGTAGATTCGGACATTCTGATGTTCTGAGGTCTGAACAGCTCCGAAAACGTCCTTGACCACCTGCTCGATGCGAAGTTCAAGTGCCCGCCTCTGCAGGGGTCGAGGCTTGAGCAGGCCGGTAAAATGAATTCGCCAGGAACCCTCGGGCCGGCCTTCAAGATGGTGGATCAAGAGCCACACATTTTCAAGCTCATCCCTGAACAGGGAGACCACCTGTTCTCTCACTTCATCGGGGATTCTTTCTTCAAGATCTTGTGCGACCAGGTCAAACCAGCGCCCCACACTCGAATGCTCCAGAAAATCAAGACGGGTGGGAGGGTGGGTCAGGACCATCAAACCGAGAACATCCTGGGGAACAAATTGCTCATATGCGCTTCTCTGTTCCGGCTGGAGAAGCCAGATCAGACTCAGGCTCAGCTGGCACAGCAACAGTACGAAAACCATGCTCAAGCGCATTAGACCATCCAATTTGAAGATGCTACTCTAGCCCTTCAGGATGGATGTTAAACAACTCAAAGAAAAATTGATAGCCGCCCAGGGAGCCCAGGAAAAATTGGAGGTTCTGGACGAGATTGCGGCCTGCTATTACGACCAGGACGAATACCAGGAAGCCGTCGCCTACTACGGGGAAGCTGAAAAACTGGCTCCTGAGGGCAATCCTCGAGCCTACTTTCAAGGCATGGAAGGCATTTGTTATTTTTTCTTGAAAAAAGATCAGGAGGCCCACAAGGCGCTTCTGGGCGCAAAAAATATGCTTCGCTCCGATGAGGAAGACTTCGACCCGGAAATCAGCGGACTGATCCATTACTTTTTAGGTTCTCTCTATGAGTACAATGATGAAAACGATCGCTCCTTGGAATGCCGCCTTGAGGCCTTCAAGCATCTGAGCCACCTTCATCGAGAACCTCAATGGATGCTGCTGGCTGGGATGAGCCGGAATTACGAACAGAAGGGCGATTTGCGCAACTCCGTGAAATACAACACCCAAGCGATCTCCCTCATCAGCAACAATGATCCTGAAATCGCCTACATCTTTGACAAGCTTGGTTCCAACCTTTACGAGCTGGGTGAGTACAAGGAGGCCCAGGAATACTTTGGCCGGGTTTTAGAGGTGGATCCCGGTTTCGAACGGAAAGACGACGTCTACTTCAGTATTGGACTGTGTCACCAGCGGCTACTCGATTACCGAATGGCCCTGGATTCCTATCTCAAGTTGCTGGAACTCAAGGAGCTGGAACCCGACCAAGAACCTCTGTCTTGGCTTTATATCGAAACGGCTTATTGCTATTACCATCTAAAAGAACACGAAAAATCGATTGAATTTGTTGAAAAGGCTCTACAGGAAACCATCGAAGACAAAGAAGAGCAAGCTGAAATTCAAAGCTATCTGACCAATAATTATCAGGCCTTGGGTCGGCATCAAGAAGCTGTTGAAGCGGGTGAAACGACACTCAAGCTTTCCCATCAATTTCATAACATTGAAATCATGCTCCCCAATTTGACGCTGAGTTACTATCACCTGGGACAGGAAGACAAGTTCAAATTCTATCGTGATTGGTGCAATCGCGACTTCCCCGACCTGAGTTGGACCCAACAACTGAACAAGTTGGAATTATAGAAAGCTCTGCGGTCACCGGATGTCCCTGCAAGAACGGGTTGATCCCCATCTGTTAAAGGGCGCTCTAGCCATCCTCAAGACCCTTCACGATCAGGGGCATGATGCCTATTTTGCCGGAGGTGCCGTTCGGGACCTGCTCCTTGAGAAGAGCATCTCTGAGATTGATATTGCCACCTCAGCTTCCCCACAGGAAATTGAGCAATTGTTCCCCAAGACGATCCCCGTGGGCAAACAATTCGGGGTGATCGTGGTGGTGCAGGACACCAATCATTACGAGGTGACGACTTTCCGGAAAGAAGCGGACTATGTGGATGGTCGTCATCCCACCCGGGTGAGTTTCACCGATGCCCGGCACGATGTCGAGCGTCGCGACTTCACGGTTAACGCACTTTTCTACAATCCCTTCACTGAAGAAGTCATCGACTACCTCAAGGGGAGAGAGGATCTCGAGCGCAAGTTGATTCGCACTGTAGGTCCTCCCCAATCTCGATTCCAGGAGGATAAACTGCGCCTACTGCGGGCCCTGCGCTTCGCCTGCCAGCTTGATTTTGAGATCGAACAGCAGACCTACCAACAAGTGAAAGAACATGCCTCCCAACTCACCCAGGTGAGTTGGGAGCGAATCCGGGACGAGGTGTTGAAGATTCTCACCGGACCCGATCCCTCTCGCGGACTGAAGTTGATGTCTGATTCGGGAATTCTGGAAGTCATCCTACCTGAAATTGCGGCCATGCAAGGCGTCCAGCAACCCCCACAGTTCCATCCGGAAGGCGATGTCTTCGTGCACACCTGTCTGATGTTCGAGCTCTCCCAGGAACGCAGTGAGACCCTCGCTCTGGAGATTTTGCTTCACGACGTGGGCAAGCCTCCCACCTTCATTATCAAGGAACGAATTCGCTTTGATGGTCATGCCGATCTCGGAGCCAAGATGGCCGAAGAGATCTGTCAAAGACTGCGGATATCCAACCAGCAGATCGAAGAGGTGGTTGATGTGGTCAAGGATCATCTGCGCTTCATCCACGTTCAGGAAATGCGGGAAAGTACCCTGAAGCGTTTCCTCCGCAAACCCAATTTCAGTGACCACCTCGAACTTCACCGCCTGGACTCACTGGCCAGTCATGGGAATCTCTCCAGCTACCACTTTTGCCAGGAGAAACTGGAGGAGCTGAGCCAGGAGGCGATGCGGCCCAAGCCCCTCATTAATGGCCATGATCTGATCCGCCTGGGCCTGGAACCTGGACCCCTCTTTTCCGAGATCTTGAGTGCTATCGAGGACTTCCAATTGGAGGGTAAGCTGTCCTCCAAAGAGGAAACCCTGGATTGGGTAAAAAAACATTATCTGTAGGCAATTTCGGAATCCCCTGTTTCGTGTCGATTTTGCTGGTGCCTGGGATCACGGAGTGCTATAAAAAAAGCCATGACAAATAAAACATTCTTCCTCGCATCTGTGGTCCTGCTCAGCTATGGTACGTGGCTAGGCTGTGGTGAAGCGGAGGCCCCCGCCGATGAGGCGATCGCTGTCGAGCCGGAGATCGTCAGGCCCAAGCCGGGTGAAAGCGTGCTCATTCCAGCGGGTGAGTTCACCATGGGGACGGACCAACAGGCTCCCCCTGAAGTGGCGGTGCCTGCACATACCGTTGACCTGCCGGCCTACTCTATCGATGTCTATGAAGTGACACACGGCGAGTGGATCAAGTTCATCACCGAGGTGGACTTTCGACCGGAAGGCAATTGGCGCCAGTTCTACAGTATTGGTAAAGAAGACCATCCCGTGAGCAATGTGACCTGGGAAGACGCCAAGGCCTATTGTGAGTGGGCTGGCAAGCGATTACCGACGGAAGCCGAGTGGGAAAAGGCTGCCCGTGGTCCGGATGCCTACAGGTATTCCTGGGGTGACAACTGGGATGCCAGAAAATCTAATTCCTCGGAGATGGGCATGCGCAATACGATGGAGGTGGGAGAAATGGAGACGGATAAGAGCCCCTATGGTGTTTACGACATGGTGGGCAACGCCCAGGAGTGGACGAGCGAGGAACTGGCCCCCTATCCGGATAGCCCAGCTCGCCGGGACGATTCCTTTCGAAGTGATTACATCGCGGTCCGTGGCGGTTCCTATAACGTGAAGGGGAGAACCATGGGCCTCTACAGTCGCAGCGGCTATGCAGCCGACTCCCAGTATGGTATTAGCTTCCGCTGTGTTCAGGATGTGGAGCAGGAAGGTCCTTAGCCGAGATTATGCATAAGCCAGGTGGAACACCTGGGAGCGCCAAGCCTTAACGACCCCAACTTGACAGGTTCGCAGTATCCTCTTAGCATAACTTCGCGGGGTGGAGGCAGTCTGGTAGCTCGTTGGGCTCATAACCCAAAGGTCGAGGGTTCAAATCCCTCCCCCGCAACCAATAAGGTTTCTCATTGGCCGCTGAAAAGCGGCTTTTTTAATGTAGTTTGAGCGACTTTCACAACCCATCATGTTAAGATTTGAGAAAGATGTCGGCTTGATGTCCAATATTGCCAGTATATTGAGTTAACCATGGTCCTTTGCGTCAGCTTTCACCATCAGTCACCTGAAAGTTGAAAATCCCGAGGTTGACTGCCATGCTAAGAACCCTCTTGGGCTGGACTGGAATCGCCTTGGTCGGGGTGGGCTCACTGCAGATAGTCAAGTCGCAGTCTTTGAGTCCGGTTCCAGCACATGCCTCCGCCCAACGGGCGGTCCTGGATCGCTACTGCGTCGTCTGCCACAACGAACAAGCCCTTACGGCCGGACTGGCGCTCGACAAGATGGACATCGAGCAGGTCAGCGAAGGAGCGCCCGTGTGGGAGAAGGTGCTGCGCAAACTTCGAGGCCGGGCCATGCCTCCTGCCGGCATGCCTCGGCCGGATGAGGCCACCTACGACTCCTTGGCCAACTACCTGGAAGCGGAACTGGATGGCGCCACCCCCAACCCCGGCAGGCCCGTCCTCCATCGCCTCAACCGTGCCGAATACACCAACGCTATTCGCGATTTGCTGGCATTGGAGATCGACGGAACGTCGCTTCTTCCCGCCGACGATTCGGGCTATGGCTTCGACAATATTGGGGACGTCCTCTCGGTATCGCCCATGCTGCTGGAAAGATACATGTCAGCGGCACGGAAGATCAGTCGTCTCGCCATCGGCGATCACACAGGACGCCCCGACTCGCAGACCTATGATGTTCCCAGGTTTCTGGGTCAGGAGGACCGCACCAGCGAGGATCTGCCGTTTGGTTCGCGGGGTGGAATCGCTATTCGCCATTTTTTCCCTCTCGATGGGGACTATCTCATCAAGGTCCACCTGAAAACCAGCTATGACGGCTCTACTGTTCTCGGAATGGCCGAGCAGCACCAGCTCGACATTCACCTGGACCGCCAAAAGGTGGGACAATTCACGGTGGGTGGCATCGGCCTAAACGGGCCACGAGTCTCTCCGGTGGGGGAGGAGGCACCGGATGCCCACCTGGAAGTCCGCATACCGGTAACCGCCGGTCCCCACCTGGTCGGGGTCTCGTTACTGAAGGAAACCTGGGCACGCGAACAGATGATTCAACCGACATTCGCGAGCCTGGAGCGTGAGGAACCTGGCGTGGGCCGTGTAACCATCCGTGGGCCCTACGATCCACAAGGGCCGGGGGAGACGCCCAGCCGGAATCAAATCTTTGTTTGCCATCCGACCAACAGTCAGGATGAGGAGCCCTGCGCCAGGAAGATCATCTCCACCCTGGCACGCCGGGCCTATCGTCGACCGATTGCGGATGATGAAGTACCGAACCTGCTCATTCCCTACCATACCGGCCGGAGCGATGAGGGGTTCGAGGCAGGAATTGAATGGGCGCTGCAAAGAATCCTGGTTTCCCCGGAGTTTCTCTTTCGCATCGAACAGGACCCGGAGAATGTAGAGCCGGGTACTGCCTATCCCATCAGCGATCTGGAGTTGGCCTCCCGGTTGTCCTTTTTTCTCTGGAGCAGCATACCTGACGACCCGCTTCTGGATGTGGCCGCCAACGGGCAACTCAAAGATTCAGGGGTGCTGGAAAAACAGGTGCGGCGCATGCTTGCCGATTCCCGCTCCCGAGCTCTGGTCAGCAATTTCGCCGGACAGTGGCTGTATCTACGCAATATGGCGACGGTTGCGCCCGATTTGGGAGAGTTTCCCGAGTTCGACGAGAATCTGCGGGAGGCACTCCAGCGGGAAACCGAGCTTTTCTTTGAAAGTATGTTGCGTGAGGACCACAGTGTGGTGGATTTACTGGATGCCGACTACACCTTCCTGAACGAACGTCTGGCCCGGCACTACGGTATTCCCAACGTTTACGGCAACCACCTTCGGCGGGTGACGCTGGACAATGAGCAACGCAGAGGATTGTTGGGCAAAGGGAGTATTCTGACGGCCACCTCGTATGCCAACCGGACCTCCCCGGTTTTGCGCGGCAAGTGGATATTGGAAAACATCCTGGGCACACCACCCCCACCGCCCCCAGCCGACGTTCCAGAGTTGAAGGAAGCAACCCGGGATGGCAAGCCTATCACCATGCGCCAGCGCATGGAGGAACACCGTGTGAATCCTGCCTGCGCCAGTTGCCATGCCCGCATGGACCCGTTGGGCTTCGCCCTGGAGAACTTCGATGCGATCGGTAGGTGGCGGGCCACTGAGGCGGGCCTTCCAATCGATGCGTCGGGGGTTCTCCCTGACGGGACCCAGTTTGAGGGCGCCTCCGGACTCCGCGAGGTGTTGCTGAGCCGCCGCCAGGACTTCGTTAGAACCGTCACCGAAAAACTCCTGACCTACGCCCTGGGTCGAGGAACTGAGTATTACGATGCTCCGGCCATTCGCTCGATCATGCGGGAGGCTGCTCCCAGTGATTACCGCTGGTCGTCGCTGATTATGGGCATCGTCAAGAGCACACCCTTTCAGATGAGGAGGTCAGAAGAGCCATGATCATCACCAAGAAAGCCCTGCCTCGCCGCACCTTTTTACGCGGTATCGGTGCCTCCATGGCTTTGCCGTTCCTGAACTCAATGGTTCCGGCATTGGCGGCCGCCTCCACAACAGCGGCCCAATCGCCAACCCGCCTGTCCTTTGTCTATGTTCCCAACGGGATGATCATGAACCAGTGGACTCCCAAGGTGCTGGGCTCCCAGTACGAGTTGACCAAAATTATGGAGCCCCTGGCTCCATTTCGGGATGACATGCTGGTGCTGAGCGGACTGGCTCACAATACGGGTTGGGCGCTGGAAGGCGAAGGCCCGGGAGAACATGCCCGCGCCAGCGCCACCTTCCTGACGGCCGTTCACCCCAAGAAAACGGAAGGCGCCGACCTTCGCGCGGGTACCTCGATCGACCAGATCGTGGCCAGGGAATTCGGCAAACACACTCAACTGGCCTCACTCGAGCTAGCCCTGGACTCCACCGAGGTGGTGGGAACCTGCGACACCGGCTATAGCTGCGCCTACAGCAATACGCTCTGTTGGAGCAACCCCACCACCCCGGTACCCATGGAGAACAAACCGCGCGCGGTATTCGAACGGTTGTTCGGCGACAGTGACACGACCGACCCAGCCCAGCTGCGTGCCCGAATGAGGAAGGACCGTAGCATTCTCGACCTGGTGACCCAGGATGTCTCTCGTCTTGTGAAACGGCTCGGCTCCAAGGACCGCGCCAAACTCACCCAGTATCTCGATTCTATCCGTGATATCGAACGCCGCATCCAGATCGCCGAGCAACAGCCTGACCGTGAGCTGCCCTCCGTGGAACGACCGGTGGGTATCCCCTCTACCTTTACAGCACACTGCAAACTCATGATGGATCTGCAGGTACTGGCCTACCAGACCGACATGACCCGCGTCATTACCTTCATGATGGGTCGCGAGCAGAACACCCGGGTTTACAACGAACTCGGTATTCAGGACTCCTACCACCCGTTGTCGCACCATCAGAACAATCCCGTGAAAGTCGCACAGGTGCTCCAGATCGACATCCTTCACAGTCAGATGTTCGCCTATTTTCTGGAGAAAATGCGATCAACTCCTGATGGGGATGGCTCCCTGCTGGACCATTCCATTATTGTCTACGGCAGTTCCTTGAGTGACGGCAACCTCCATGTTCACAACGATCTGCCCATTCTGCTGGTGGGCGGGGGAGCTGGCCAGATCAAAGGGGGTCATCACCTCCGCTATCCGGACGATACGCCGACCGCCAACCTGTTCCTGACCCTGCTGGACAAGTTGGAGATTCCCCTGGAGAACTTCGGTGATAGTACCGGAAGGCTCGAACTCCTGCCCCTTTAGCCCGGACCATGCATCATCCGGGCGAGTAGAAAGTGAGACGAAGATGAGTCAGAGAGTCAAAGATCCCAAAGCCTGGTGGATGATCTTCCTCCTGTTTCTCTCCCTCGCCAGTCTGGCCGCAACCAGCAGCGATCTTCACCTGGTGGAGGCGGTTGAGAGGGGAGACAGGGAGGGAGTGCGTTCGCTGCTGGAGCAAAATGCCGATGTCCATACAGCTCAGGCCGACGGCACCACGGCACTGCACTGGGCGGCCCACCGGGATGATCTGGAAACCGCGGAACTTCTAATGGGTGCCGGCGCAGACTTGAACGCTGCCAATCACTATGGCATTACCCCGCTCTCCCTGGCCTGTACCAACGGCAGCGCGGCTATGGTCGAGAAACTGTTGAAAGCGGGGGCAAACGCAAAGGCTGTCCAACAGACCGGAGAGACCGCTATCATGACGGCCGCCCGTACCGGCAATGTTGAGGTGGTGAAATTGCTGCTGGCCTACGGAGCGGAGGTGAACGGGCGGGAAACCCGGCGGGAACAGACGGCTCTAATGTGGGCGGTGGAGCAAAAGCACCTGCAAGTCGCGCGGGCCTTGATCGAGCATGGAGCGAATGTCCATGCCCGTTCCAGGAGTGGATTCACGCCCTTGCTCTTTGCCGCCCAGCAGGGCGATCTGGATTCCGTTCGGGCGTTGCTGGAAGCGGGTGTGGACGTGAATGAGACCTCGCCACAATGGGGCAGTGCCTTGGTGGCAGCGACCGCCCGCGGCCACCAGCAGCTCTCATTATTTCTGCTGGAGGAGGGCGCGGATCCCAACGCGGCCGACGGCAGTGGGATTACCGCCTTGCACTACCTGGTGCTGAAAGGATTTGCTGTCCTGGCTGCCGCCCCCGCCCACTTAGGCGTCAACTCCCACCTATACCGGCCCAGCATGATGAATTTGGCGAAGGCGCTCCTGGCCCATGGGGCCAATCCGAACGCTCGAACCCTAGGAGGCCGTTTAAGGGGTGTCGGAGGTGGCTCCATGGTGGGTACGGCCGGCTCCACTCCGCTTGTGCTGGCCAGCGCAGCAGCCGATCTTGGCCTCGTCCGTCTCCTGATCGAAGGGGGAGCCGATGTGCGGCTGGGGACCGTGAAGAGTGTGACGCCGCTGATGTTGGCGGCGGGCCTGGCCAACAAGATGGACCGCCCCACGAAAAAGGAGTACGGCGACGCTCTGGAAATCGCCAAGCTGTTGGTAGAAAAGGGTGCCGACGTCAATGCCGTCGGCGAGAACGGTTGGACCCCACTGCACGGAGCTGCCTACGTTGGAGCCGACGAATTTGTGCAGTTCCTGGTGGACAGGGGTGCCACACTGGATGTGATTGACGTGTTCCTGCAGACGCCGTGGAGTATCGCGGAAGGTATTATCGGGGCGGGCATCGTGAACTTTAACAAGAAGCCCTCCGGTCCCCACCCCAGCACGGCGAAACTGCTTCTTGAACTGGGCTCCGATCCCATGGTCGTTCCCGAATTGCCGGCAAAGTACAGACGCTTGAGTCAGTAACGGCTAAAAGAACCGGGGCAGCCAACGCTTCCAATCCTTCTCCAGGCGCTGGGCGGGGGACTTAAATTCCTGCTCGAGGGCCTCTTCGAAGGAAACTCCTTGCGATACCTGCTTGAGCAATCGAGGCATATGCCGGAAACCATAGCGCTGGGCCAGATAGGCCACCACCGAGAGGGACTGATCGTAGCCCAACCTCACCTGGTTAATGGAGCTACCCCTGAAGAGACTCTCGATCTGGCTCCAGGGCACAAGCTCATCGGCGCTCAAAGCCTGCTTCAGTGAACTTGCAGGCTTGCTGGTTTTGGCGTATTTGGCCGCTTGGTACTCAGCCAGTCCTTCGTTGAACCAGTGGGGAATTCGGCCTCCAGAGAGTTCGTGGACCACCGCATGGGTGTATTCGTGAACAACGGTCTTCTTCACGGAGCCCAGGTCTCGCTCGCTTTCCGGCATGGGAATACGGATCTTCCCGTCGTAGATCCCCGAGGCCCACTCTGGCGCACGTTCCCGAACTTTTCGAAAGGCCTCCTTGCTGTAGAGCAGCACCACGATCTTATGTTTGGGGCGATGCTGAAAATCACGCCCCACATCCACCCGGGCCTGCCGCAGAACTTTCCGGATATCAAATCCCGTCGATCGTTTGACGGAATCGTCGTAGCGCAGTGTAAAGTAGAGGTCGGCCACACTCTTCATGTCCGATTCCACCTTGGACTCCCGGCCCAATCGGTCCAGGCGACTGGCCAGACCGTTGATGGCGGGATCCAGCCTTTGGGCTCTTTGCCAGGCAAGTTTAGCCCTGGGGAGCTGTTGGTTGTCGTATTCGATGTCTCCCAGCAAGACATAGGCTGAAGCCAGCTTGGAGTTCAAACCCAAGGCCTTCCCCACCAGCTTTTTGGCTTCCTGATGGCGGTAACTTTGGTAATAACGTTCACGGGTGGGTTCCTGGTACAGTTGATAAGCATGGTTGAGATGGACCAGGCTGAGGTTCTCTTTGAAACGGGCATTCTGGCGGTCCAAGCGAAGCGCTTCCTCCATCTGGCGGGTGGCTTCTTCCCATTTCTTCTCATGGCCCAGGACCATGGCATAATTATTGTGGGCAATCGCCAGCTGATTGCGTGCGTTCTCATCTCCCCGGTTGGAACGGACCTGCTCCTTCAGCGCTTGGATGGCGGCGGGCCAGTTTTCCTGGGCCGAAAGGGGGGGAATGACCAGCACCAGGACTCCAAAAAAATTAAAAATTAGGGGATAAAATCGTGTAAGTGGTCTATACATAGGCCTTTCTTCAGTATCACCAATCCACGAGGAGGGCGTCAATTCAGGGAGTCAAGGGAAGGGTATCTGGCACGAAATGACTTCTGTCCCCTGCTCCTGAACTCTCCACAGGGGAAGGTGAGCGAAGTGGGTTCCTCTCACCGACGCTTTCGGAGTTCCTCCAAGGTCGAGATGAGTGTGCCCTCGGGTCTTAGGTTGTGCTCCCTGGAAAAGTCGGAGTGCAGAAAAATGATTTCCCCACCGAGCAGGGTCATGAGAGATTGGGTCTCAGAGATATCCTCTTCGGGAATGGTCATATAGTCCCGATCAAGTACCACCAGGTCGGCCAGCTTGCCCGGCTCGATGGAGCCCAGCTTGTCTCCTTTCAGGACATAGTTGGCCCCGTTTTGGGTGGCCACCCTGAGAGCGGTCTCCCGGTCCAGCCTCTGGTCTGGTCCCCACACCTTGCCCTCCTCGTCCTTACGGGTGATCAGGGTTTCCACCCCGTCCCACAACCCCTCCAGGGACACGTTGATGCCCGCCTCCAGCATGCTCTTGATGGGAGAGACATAAGTGTGGGCCACGGAATCGCCGAAGGCCTCCGCAACCATGGGGGCACGGTTCCCTTCGCCCAGCGGCTGGCAGCTCCACATCATTCCCAGCTTGGCAGCCCGCGGAATATCCAGAGGATTGACCATCGTGCAATGGTCCATGGCCCAACCTTTGACCGCTCCGGGATTGGCCCGGTCGATTCGCTCCAGCTC
>Ga0209988_10000332_pt1 | contig 28825 bp, 27 predicted proteins | sample N075metaG_FD_183115 | JGI IMG/M metagenome (GOLD analysis project Ga0209988, IMG submission 183115) | Deep subsurface microbial communities from Kermadec Trench to uncover new lineages of life (NeLLi) - N075 metaG (SPAdes) (version 2) | ecosystem: Environmental > Aquatic > Marine > Ocean trench... | reverse complement strand
AGGCGTTCCGCTGAGCCGTGGCCCGAGCGGCCCGCCGCCGCAGGCGGTGTGAGCGGGAAACACAGAGGCTCAGCGGGCAGGAGTAGCAGCCCGACTCTCACACGCGCACCGCTGAGCCGTGGCCCGAACGGCCCCTGGCCGTGAGCGGGAGATGCGAACATCGCGTTGTGGGCGAATGCCGACCCATGGCGAGGTCCTTAAGGAAACGATGAGGACAGGTCGATACATATTGACAGACCCGCAACCAATCGGCATACTGCCGCGACCCACATGAACGACAACAACTCGACCACCGTACTGCTTATCAGCTAGCGCACGCGTTTCGACGCGTGCGCCTTGACCCTCCGTCCAGCCGGAGGGTTTTTTGTATCTCGACCAAGGCCCGACATGGCGAACGACAACCAGATCACGGGAGCCCAAGCGCTGATCGCCGCGCTGGAACGCGAAGGCGTTGATGTGCTGTTCGGCATACCGGGCGGCGCCATCCTCCCCGCCTACGACCCGCTGCTCGACGGGACGATGCGCCATGTCCTGGCCAGGCACGAGCAGGGCGCCGGCCACATGGCGGAGGGCTACGCGCAGGCGAGCGGCCGAGTCGGGGTTGTGATGGTCACCTCGGGCCCTGGGGCCACCAACCTGATCACGCCCCTCCAGAACGCCCTGATGGATTCGACGCCGATCGTGGCCATCACCGGGCAGGTGTCGTCGGCGGCGATCGGGACCGACGCCTTCCAGGAGGCCTACACCACCGGCCTGGCGATGCATTGCACCAAGCACTCTTACCTGGTCACCGACCCGGACGACATCGTCCGGGTCATCCACGAGGCGTTCCATGTAGCAGGGACCGGCCGTCCCGGCCCGGTCCTGGTCGACCTACCAAAGGACGTCCTCAACGGGCTGACCGAGCTCGGCGATCCGCAGCCGGTAGTGATGGAAGGGTACAACCCCACCACGGAGGGCAACGGGCGACAGGTTCGCGCCGCCATCGAGCTTCTGGAACAGGCCGATCGGCCGGTACTGTTCGTCGGCGGAGGGGTGATCAAGGCCGGCGGCAGCCGCGAGCTGCTCGCCTTCGCCGAGGCCGCCAACGCCCCGGTGGTCACCACGCTGATGGCGAGGGGCGCCTTCCCCGACCAACACCACCTTGCCCTCGGCATGTCCGGCATGCACGGCAGCTACACCGCTACGACTGCGATACAGCGCTCCGACCTGCTCTTCAACATCGGTGCCCGCTTCGACGACCGAGTAACCGGCGACCCAGCCACCTTCGCCCCTGAGGCCAAGGTCGTTCACATCGACATCGACCCCGCCGAGATCAGCAAGGTTCGCCACGCCGACGTCCCCATCGTCGGCGACGCCAGAGTGGTGCTCGGACAGCTGCTTGCGACTCTCGACAAGCAGCGTGGGGAGGCGGCGCCTCCCGCCCGCATCGACTGGTTCGAGACCATCCAAGACTGGCAGCAGCGGTACCCGCTGGCCTACGACCAGGACCCGCAAGGGCCGATCAAGGTGCAGTACTTCATCGACCAGCTCTACGACGCCACCGGGGGAGACGCGGTCGTGGTGGCAGGGGTGGGCCAGCACCAGATGTGGGTGTCGCAGTTCTGGCAGTTCACCGAGCCGCGCTCGTGGATCAACTCCGGCGGCCTGGGGACGATGGGGTTTGCGGTCCCGGCGGCGATCGGAGCCAAGATGGCGCGCCCCGACGATCTGGTCTTTGCTCTGGACGGGGACGGCTGCTTCCAGATGACCTGCCAGGAGCTGATCACCGCCGCCACCGAGCATATCCCGATCAAGATCGCCGTGTTCAACAACCACGGCCACGGGATGGTCCGTCAGTGGCAGCGGCTCTTCTATGGAGGGCGCTTCTCGGCGACCGACCTCGGCAACGTCGCCCCCGACTATCCGGCGCTGGCCGAAGCGATGGGTTGTGTGGGCTTGCGCGCTGAGAAGCCCTCCGAGGTGGGCCCGGTGATCGACAAGGCGCTGGCCATCGACGACCGACCGGTAGTCATCGAGGTCGTGGTCGACCCCGACGAGATGTGCTTCCCCATGGTCAAGGCGGGCGGATCCTGCGACAACGTCGCCATGGGCCCGGAGGATCTGTGGTGAGGCACACGTTGTCCGTCGTGGTCGAGGACCAAGCCGGCGTCCTGGCGCGGGTGGCGTCGATGTTCGCCCAGCGTGCCTTCAACATCCACTCGCTGGCGGTTGGCCCAACCCATGAGGAGGGCCGGTCGCGGATCACCCTGGTGGTGGACGCCCCCGACGTCGAGCAGTTGTCCAAGCAGCTGTACAAGTTGGTCAACGTCCTCAAGGTAACCGAGCTGGCCCCTGACGAGGCCCTGGAGAGCGAGATCATGCTGGTGCGCATTGCCGCCGGCCCTGACGCCAGGGGGACGGTTGTGGAGACGGCATCGATGCTCGAAGCCACCCTTCTCGACCTGGGACCCACGTCGGTCACGTTCCAGGTGGCGGGCGACCCCGTGAAGCTCGCCCGGTTCCTGGAAGTGATGGAGCCGTTTGGCGTCGTGGAGCTGGTGAAATCCGGCCGTGTCGCCATTGCCAGGGAAAGAACACGCGCCTCGGCCCGCGCCGCTGGATGAGAGGAGACCCCATGACCGCCAAAATCTTCTACGACGCAGACACCGATCCCGGCCTGATCACAGCCAGGCGGGTGGCCGTGATCGGATACGGGAGCCAGGGCCACGCCCACGCCAGGAACCTGGCCGACTCCGGAGTCGACGTGGTGGTCGGGCTCCGCGAGGGATCGGGCTCGTGGGCGGCAGCAACGGAAGCCGGGCTGTCGGTTGCCGTGCCTGTCGACGCAGCCGAGTCGGCAGATCTGGTCATGATGCTGGTCCCGGATCAGCATCAGCCGGCAGTGTACGCCGAGCTGCAGGGGCACCTGCATCCAGGCGACGCCCTGTTCTTCGCCCATGGCTTCAACATCCACTTCGGGTACATCACACCCCCGGACGGCGTCGATGTCGCCATGGTCGCTCCCAAGGGCCCCGGACACCTGGTCCGTCGCACCTTCGAGCAGGGAAGCGGCGTTCCCGCCCTCGTCGCCGTCGCCCAGGACGCCACCGGGAAGGCGCTGCCTCTCGCCCTTTCCTATGCCCACGGCATCGGCGCCACCCGCGCCGGCGTCCTGGAGACCACCTTCCGTGAGGAGACCGAGACCGACCTGTTCGGCGAGCAGGTCATCCTTTGCGGCGGGGTATCCGAACTGATCAAGGCCTCCTTCGAGACCCTGGTCGACGCCGGATACGCCCCAGAGTCCGCCTACTTCGAAGTGCTCCACGAGCTAAAGCTGATCGTCGACCTCATCTTCGAGGGCGGCCTGAGCTGGATGCGGTACTCGATCTCCGACACCGCCGAATACGGCGACTACACGCGGGGGAAGCGGATCATCACCAAAGACACTCGCCAGGCGATGCGGGAGATCCTTGCCGAGATCCAGTCCGGCGAATTCGCTGCGGAGTGGGTGGCAGAGAACGCACAGGGTGCCCCCAATATGCTGCAGCAGCGTGACCGGGAGCGGGCCCACCCCATCGAGCAGGTAGGAGCCCAGTTGCGCCAGATGATGCCGTTCCTCGACGAGCAGCAGACCCCGTCATGAGGTGGCTCACTTCCACCCCGGGGTTGTTGGCGCTTACGCGGCCGGGCAGCCAGCGCAGCTGACCCGGCCTCTCGCACCAAGCCAACTACGAACGAGGAAGTGAGCCATGACAGAACGAGTAACCATCTTCGACACCACCCTGCGCGACGGGGAACAGTCGCCGGGTATCGCCCTCAACACCGAAGAGAAGCTGGAGATCGCCGGCCAGCTCACCCGACTGGGAGTGGACGTCATCGAGGCCGGTTTTCCCGCGGCTTCGGACGGCGACTTCGCCGCCGTCCAGGCCATCGCCCGTCAGATCGAGGGACCGGTGATCGCAGCCCTGGCGAGGGCGACCGCCACCGACGTCGACGCCGCGTGGAAAGCGATCGAGGACGCCGCCCGCCCGCGGATCCACGTGTTCATCGCCACCTCTCCGATCCACATGTACCACAAGCTGCAGATGGAGCCCGCCGAGGTGAAGGAAGCGGTGATCGAGGCGGTGACTAGGGCGCGCAGCCTGTGCGACGACGTCGAGTTCTCCCCTGAGGACGGCACCAGATCGGACGCCGACTTCTTGGTCGAGGTGTGTCGCGCCGCCGTTGCCGCCGGGGCAACGACGATCAACATCCCCGACACCGTCGGCTATGCCACTCCCGGCGATTTCGGACGGCTCATCGCCAAGGTGGTGGCCGAGGTGAAGGGCGGCCGCGACGACATCGTGATCTCGGCGCACTGTCACAACGACCTGGGCCTCGCCGTCGCCAACGCCCTGGCCGCAGTCGACAACGGCGCCAGGCAGGTGGAAGGCGCCATCAACGGGATCGGCGAACGGGCGGGTAACACGTCGATCGAGGAGATCGTCATGGCACTGCAAGTCCGATCGGACGTCTATGACGTTGAGACCGGTGTCACTACCACCGAGCTGTACCCGACGTCGCAGTTGGTATCCGAGCTCACCGGCTACCCGGTCCAGTTCAACAAGGCGGTGGTCGGCCGCAACGCCTTCGCCCACGAGTCCGGAATCCACCAGCATGGCATCCTGCGGGAGCGCAGCACCTACGAGATCATGGATCCCGAGGCCGTCGGTCAGGCCGGCACGGTGCTCGCCCTCGGCAAGCACTCGGGACGGGCCGCCTTCCGCGACGCACTCGAGAAGATCGGCGTCGAGGTCGAGGGCGAGGCCCTGGAGGATGCCTTTGCCCGCTTCAAGCAGCTTGCCGACCTCAAGGTGCAGTTCACCGACCGTGACCTGGTGGCCATCGTCGATGAGCAATCATCCGCCGAGGATCTGATCGAGCTGCTCGCCGTCCACGTGTCCGGCGGCACGACGGTGACGCCGCGGGCGAAGGTCCGGGTCCAGACCCGAGGCATGGAGTTCGAATACGACACCGAGGGTGACGGCATGGTCGACGCCATATTCGAAGCGGCCATTGCTGCGTTCGGCGTCGACGCGACCCTGCTCGGCTACAACGTGCGCCCGTTGACCCCGGGCTCGGATGCGATTGCCGAGATCGAGGTGACGATGCGGATCAACGGCGGCGTCTACAGCGGCATCGGTGTGTCGACCGACGTCGTTGAGGGGTCGGCGCGGGCGTTCATGGCAGCGCTCAACCGGGCCGCTGCGGCAAACGTCGCCAAGGAAGTAGCGGCAGCGGCTAACGAATGAGGATCGCCGTGGTCGGCGGAGACGGGACCGGCCCCGAAGTCGTGGCCGAGGCCCAGAAGGTGCTCGAGGCGGCGGCCCACCGGTTCGGTCTCGACCTCGGATACGTCCCCATGGACCTTGGCGGATCCCGGTACCTACGCACCGGCGAGGTCCTGACCGACGCCGATCTGGAGCAGCTGCGATCGGTCGACGCCATCCTATTCGGCGCCATCGGACACCCTGAGGTGGCTCCCGGCGTGCTGGAGCGGGGTCTTCTGCTCCGGATCCGGGGCGAGCTCGATCAGTACATCAACCTGCGGCCCATCAGGTTGTATCCGGGAGTGGCCAGCCCGGTGGCAGCATTGGGTCCCGAGGACGTCGACATGGTGGTGGTGCGGGAGAACTCGGAGGGCCTCTACGCCGGATCGGGTCGCACCGAAGCAAGAGGCACTCCGAACGAGGTGGCGATCCAGGAGTCGGTCAACACCCGCTCCGCCATCGAACGCTGCGTCCGCTATGCCTTCGAGCTGGCCAAGGGACGCCCGCGGCACCTGGTCACGCTGGTTGGCAAGACCAATGTGCTCACCTACGCCTGGGGCCTGTGGGAACGGGTCACCGATGACGTCGCCGCCAAGTACCCGGAGGTCAGCCTCGACTATGCCCACATCGATGCCGCCTGCCTGTGGCTGGTCGAGGATCCCGGTCGGTTCGATGTCATCGTCACCGACAACATGTTCGGCGACATCATCACCGACCTCGGCGCCGCCATCCAGGGCGGCCTTGGCATTGCCTCGGGCGGCAACATCAACCCGCACGGGGTCTCTATGTTCGAGCCGATCGGGGGCACGGCACCCGGTTTCGAGGGGACAGGAAAGATCAACCCACTGGCCGCCATCGGTGCCGCCGCCATGTTGCTTGCCGAACTCGGCGAGACCGAGGCCGCAGACGCTGTCGAGCGGGCCGTCGCCGAAGTTGCCGGCTCGCTTCCTTCGCTGCGGGCGGGCGAGATGGGGCTGACCACCTCGGCGGTCGGTGACCGCGTCGCCTCCCTGGTCGGCGGCTGACCCTCGGACGAATCTAGCCGGGCGACTCACATGTATATCCGCCACGAAGTTGAGGACTACGCGAGATGGAGGAATGCTGCGAGCTGCAAGTGCTCCCTGCCGGCCCGGATGGGTACGGGCCACCGGCCGCCACCGCTCGAGCGCAACCTGGCTATGGCTCAGGAAGGTGTTTGAGGGCGTGCTCGTCGAGGCGACCCCCCACCTGGCTGATGACGGCGGTGGCGCAGCGCGAGGCGAACACGGCGCACTCCTTCAAGGATCCGCCAGCCGCCCTTTGGTAGAGGAACGCCGCGGTGTGGGCGTCGCCGGCCCCGGTGGCGTCGGTCACCACGTCGACCGGATATGCCTCCTGAACGATGATGTCGCTGCCGTCGACGACGACACAGCCCTTCTCCGTGCGCGTCAGCACGAAGAGAGCGTCAAAGTCGGAGGCTCTATCCACCGCCTCGTCGAAGCTCTTTGTGTCGAAGAGGCTGATTATCTCGGTCTCGTTGGCGAACACCATCCCGGCGTGCCGAGCCGTGGCATCGAGGAACGCGTCTCGGTGTCGTTCAACGCACCGCGCGTCCGACAGCGAGATCGCCACGACCGATCCCGTATGCTCTGCGACCTTCATCGCTTCTCGGGCAAGCTCGGGGCCCTGGTCGATGTCCCAGGCATAGCCTTCGAGGAGAACCACCTCGGGGTCGCCGATGGTGCGCTCGTTCACCTCGTCCACCCCCAACTCGGCGCAAGCCCCGAGATAGGTCTGCATGGTCCGCTGTCCGTCTGGCGTGATCAGGATGTGGCTGCGCGCCGTCGAAGCCAATCCGTCCAACGGCGGCAATCGGACATCGACCCCGAGCGACTGCAGATCGTGGGTGAAGATTCGACCCAACTGATCGTTGGCGACACGGCCGATGAATGCCGCCCTCGCCCCGAGACTCGCCAGGCCCGCGATCGTGTTGGCGACCGAACCGCCGGACATCTCGACAGCGGGGCCCATCTTCTGGTAGACCTCAATGGCTCGCTGCTCGTCGATGAGCGTCATCGACCGCTTCTCGGCACCGATATCTGCGAGGAGCTGGTCGTCGACGCGGGCAAGCACGTCCACGATCGCATTCCCGATTCCCAGGACGCTGACCCGCGATGTCATCGTCTGCCCTGCCGTCTGCTTGGTTCAGTCCGCTGTGGCCCCGGTCACCCTATCAGCGGGACCGGCGCCTTGCGATCGGCTCGAGGCGCGTATTCGATTCGACCTCGAGGCCATCGAGCATCTCCCCGGCTCAGCCGTCGAGGGTAGCCAGCCAGTCCTTCCGCCACGCCTCGGAACTCTCGACCTGGTTGAACGTGTAGAAGTGCAACGCCTCGATCTTCGCCTCCGGGTCGGCGATCACCTCGGCGAGGCCCATGATGAGCTTGTCCGGCGAGTAGGTGCTCCGGCGCAACAGTCCCTTGTGCTTGGCCAGGAATCGTACCGAATCCCCGACGCCGATCCGCGCCGAAATGCTGATCAGCTTGTGCAATGGGGCAACCCCCGGCATCCCGAGGTGGATCGGGAGCGTGATGCCGTCTGCCCGCACGTCGGAAATCCAGTTGGAGATGATCGCCGGGTCGAAGCACATCTGGGTGGTCATGTATGAGGCGTAGGGTTGCTTGTCCTTGAGTGCCTGACGCAGCACATCATCGGGGATGAACGGATGACCGCCCGGATATGCCGCCAGGCCGATCTCGGGAAGCGGATAGCCGAGCGCTTCGATCGCTTGGATCAGCGAAAGCGCGTCGGAAAACTCCCCGGACTCCTTGTTGTCCCCGCCGATGACAAAGATGCGCCGGATGTGGGCCTCCGTAAGGGTGTCGAGAACGTCGGCCAGGTGTGCCTCGTCTGCGACGGATCGCGCCGCGATGTGCGGAACGACCTCAAAGCCCCGCCGTGCTAGCTCGGTGGCGTACCCGAGAGCCGCCTCGATCCCTCTGGCAGGGGACGCGGTGATGGTGACGGTGGCGGCTTCAGGCAGAAAGTCGATCTGATCGATCGCGCTGCGCAGAGGAAGCAATTCGAACTCCGGTCTTTGGAGCAGCCTCCGCACCGCCTCCATGTCCCCGGTCTTTTCCTGCATCAGCCCTCCTCGGCACCGGTCCGGGCAATGACATAGGCTTCATCGTTGAACCAGACCCCGCCGTAGCGGTGGAGCACGCTTTGGGTCGCCTCGACGTAGGCGCCGGAGGAAAGGGCCGCAGACAGCCGGTTCTCGTCGATCTGCGCGACGTACGCCGCCGCGTTCCATGCCGCCAGCGTCAAGCCCGTTCCGATGTGCTCGGTGACCTCGGAGGGCATGGCATGCAGGTCGTAGCGGAAGATCGCCTCCTGATCACTCTGCTGCGGATACGCCAGGTCTCCATCCGATGCCGCATCGAGCTGCCGCCGCGCCTCGGCAACCAGCTCTGCTCGTCCCACCTGAAACGGGTCCTCATCCGGCCAGAGGCCGCGGATGATCTCCAGCCCGGGGTCGTTCCCGTGCGAGTGCACGACGACCATCCTTCCGCCTGGAGCCAGCGCTCTGGCCAGGGGAACCAGCGCGATTCTGACCTTGCGCTCCACGGTCGTTCTGGCTCGATACGGCTGTGAGGCAACGATGAGGTCGTATGTGCCTTCCACGTCGCCGCGTTTGGGGATCACCGAATTCAGCAAGAATTGGCGATCCCTCCGGTACAGCACCAGCACCGAGGGACGGACATAGAGGGGATTCCCGGTCTTCGGGCTCGCCACCACCTCCCAGTCGTGGACCAGATCGGAGAAGAGGCCATGGATCTGGCGCCCAAAGTCGTCGGTCGTCGAGCCCTCGAGCGCAGCTTCCCGCCAGATGAGCTCCGATTTGTTCTGGCCTGCCGGGGAGAGGGACGGTGCCTCCGGGTAGTACATGTTGGTGACGACGAACACCATCTCGGGGTGCTCGGCGAACCGGTCCGGCAGCCGGTCCAGGGCGAGCCGCACATCCTCGATGCTGATCTCCTTGCCCACCACCAGCCACGGGATGTGCGGGAAGAGCCGATGCATCTGACGCATCAGCCGGGTCAGCACCGAGGTGTCGCCCATTCCCGCGTCGAAGATCCGCAGCGCATGCTTGCCCGGTGCCACGTGCACCAGCTCCTCGCCGATACGGGCCGCCACCACTGGCTTCTCGGTCGTCGCGATGGTGAACAACAAGTAGGAGGCGCGATTGTCGAAGAACCGGGTTCGTGTCGTCCCAGAGTGTGCTTCCGCCGTCGCGTTTTTGGTCATCAATCAGCCCCATCGACAAGATCATCGATCAGGCGTTGGCACCTTCCCCATTTGGGTGGTTGCCGCGGCGTCGGCGGGCCTGTCCCTCGACCGCTCTGGATGACGGGGACCGAACCTAGCTCGGGCTGTTGCGAACCACAAGGTTCCCGGCTGGTAGAACAGTCGATCAGGGGCTCGGTCGCTGGCGGAGGCGCCGTCGACCCTACCGCACCAGCATGTCGGAGTGCTTCTCCAGGCCGGCGACCACGCTCTCGATGTCCTCTTCCGAGTTGTAGCAATGGAACGAAAGGCGGATGTTGCCGTCGCGAGCGGACGTCAGGATTCCGTCCTCCTTGAGGGCCGCCACCATCGCCTGCTCGTCGGTCGTTGCCACGGCGACCATCGGTCCACGTTTCGTTGGATCTCTCGGCGTGACCATCTTGGCCCCGATCCGGTCGAGGCCGTCGATGAGTTGGGCGGTGAGCCGACCAACGTGCCGTTCGGTCGCCGCGATCCCGATCTCGTGCATCAGGTCCATGCCGGCGTTGCCGGCGTAGATGTTTGGGATCGGAGGGGTCCCGCTCTCGAACTTGCGGGCCGTCGCCGAAGGCGAGTAGTCGTAGATGTCCATCTTGAAGATGTCCTCGTCGGCGAACCAACCCGTAACGGTTGGGGTGATCTGGGGTAGCAGGTCGGCCCGGCAGTACAGGAATGCCAAACCGGACGAGCCGAGCAGGTACTTGAGGACTCCACCCGTGACGAAGTCTGCGTTGAGATCTTGGACATCGATCGGTATCGCTCCAACTCCCTGGAAGGAGTCGACGAGCACCAATGCCCCAACCTCGTGGGCGAGGCGAATCACTTCCTTCACGTCTGTTTTGCTGCCGTTACGGAACGAGACGAGCGTGATCGCAACCAAACCAGTCTCATCGTCGATGGCTTCGGCCAAGCGCTCCAGGGGGATCGTGGCATCGGGCGCGGCGGCCACGTGGTCCACCTTGCTCCCGAGCAGCTCTTGAGCGTGGGTGATTTGACCGATCGTCGGGAACTCGAAGTCGCTTATGACGATCTTGTTGCGACCCTCCGCATGGCGCAGACCGCTGAGGAGGCTGCTGACGCCCGCCGACACCGATGTCGTCACCGCTATCTCGTCCGGTGTTGCATTGAGGAGACGAGCGAAGCGGGCCCGAGCACCCTCGGCCTGCTCGACCCACAGCTCCCATGGCGCACCCCTGTCATCCCAATCTGTCATGTACTGCTCGTAGGCAGCGCGGACATCGTTCGATAGCGCGCCCTGGGAGCAACTGTTGGTATAGACGGCGCGTTCGAGGATCGGAAAGCGGTCTCTGATCGAGCCGGGGAGTTCTGTGGCCATGAAGGCTCCTTCTGCTAATGGCGCGGTCAGCGCCCAAGGTAGGCTTTCTTGAGTTCCTCGTGTTCGGCCAGGGCGGCGGCATCGTCCGACAGCACGATCCGTCCCGTGGCCAACACGTACCCATAGTCGGCGATCGACAGCGCCATGTTGGCGTTCTGCTCGACGACCAGAATGGAAACCCCAGCCTGGTGGACGCGCTGGATGATCTCGAAGCTCTGCTCGACCAGGATCGGCGCCAGCCCCATCGATGGCTCGTCCATCAGGAGCAGCTTCGGTTTGGCCATGAGCGCCCTCCCCATCGCCACCATCTGCTGCTCTCCACCCGACAACGTCCCGGCAAGCTGGCTCTTGCGATCGGCGAGGAGCGGGAACAGCTCATAGACGCTCTCGAGGTCTTCGGAATAGTCGTCTTGACGAAGGTAGGCCCCCATCTGGAGGTTCTCGAGCACGGTCATTGGGGCGAACAGGCGGCGATTCTCGGGGACGATTGCCATGCCGCGAGCGATCCGGTAGCTGGTGGTCTGCCCCGTTACGTCCTCACCGTCGAATTCCACCGTCCCGCTACGCGGGCTCACGATGCCGAGCGCCGTCTTCAGCATCGTCGACTTGCCGGACGCGTTGCCGCCGAGCAGGCACACGAGCTCCCCGGCCCGAACCTCGAGAGCGACATCCCTCAGAATGTGGATTTGGCCGTAGTACGTGTTGACGCCGCGAAAGGCGAGGAGCGGGGGCTGGTCGCTCATGTCTTGGCTGCCCCGTAGCCGAGGTAGGCCTCGATCACCTGCGGTGAGGTCGCCACGTCGTCAAACGTCCCTTCGGCGATCCTCACGCCGTGATCCAGGGCGATCACACGGTCGGAGATCCCTTCAACGACATGCATGTCGTGCTCGATCACCAGGATCGAGTACCCGGCCTCCACCCGCAGCCGACCGATGAGCTCGGTCATCTCGTGCGTCTCGACGGGGTTCATGCCGGCGGCCGGCTCGTCGAGAAGCAGGAGCGTCGGATTGGTGGCAGTGGCTCTGGCGATCTCGAGGCGACGCCGATTGGCGTACGACAAGCTGTACGCCGGCTGATCCCACCGATACCCCACCAGCCGGTCACCGAAGAAGGCCAGCTTCTCCTCTGCGAGCTCTGCGATGCGTTGCTCCTCGCGCCGCGCCTTGGGCGTGCGCAGTGCCGACTGCCAAGAGCGCGCTTTGGTGGCTCCGTATTCGGCGGCCATCACGTTTTCCTTCACCGTCATGTTGAGGAAGACGCGCAGGGTTTGGAAGGTGCGGCCGATGCCGCGGTCGGCGATCTTGTGCGGCACGAGGCCGACGATGCTGTCGCCCTCCATGATGATGTCGCCGGAGTCCGGGACGTATACGCCTGTGATCAGGTTGAACAGCGTCGTCTTGCCGGCGCCGTTCGGTCCGATGATGCTGACGATCTCTCCCGAGCCGACGACCAGGTCGAGGTCTTCGATCACCTGGAGGCCGCCAAATGTCTTGTTGAGATTGCGGATCTCGAGAACCGGTGTCATGTGATCTCCACCCGCCTCTTGCCGAGCAGACCCTGTGGCCGTACCGCCATCATGATGACGAGCAGCGCTCCGAAGACGAGCTGGCGCGTCAGGCTCGGCTGGAACACGAGCCGATTCTCCCAGACAAGGACTCCGAGGTAGATCGTCGGTATCAGGACTGCGACCTGCCACCATCCCTTGACCACCGTCACCGCCAGCGCACCGGCGATAGCGGCAACAAAGGCGATGTTGGTGATGATCTGGGCGTTCTCGCCGAGGATGAGGACCCAGCCGTCGAGGAGCTCTGAGATGAACCCTTCGGCGGCGGTTCCCGTTGTGGCGTCGGACCAGACGGCAGCGGCAACGATCCGCACGGCGTAGCCGAACGCGACCACGCCTCCGATGACGGCGACCAGGCGCTGCCACGGCCTGATGAGGAGGGCGAGGGCGACGAGGAGGCCGAAGTAGAACAGCCACCCCGCCAGGCGGGGGCTTCGCAGCAACTCTGGCAGGTAGCCGATCACCAATGCGCCGAGCAACACCCCGGGTATGGACCCGGCGCCACCGAGGATCACCGCTGAATACACCGTGATCAGGAATGCCAGCGTGAAGCTGGTAGGGAACACCCCGACCGTGACGGCAGCGAAGACGGTTCCGGTGAAGCCGGCGATTGCCGCCCCGGTGGCGAACGCCAGAAGCATCATGTTGTTGACGGGAATCGTCATGTGCTCGGCGGCGAGCACATCGTCACGTATGGCCCGCCAGGCACGGCCGGTGCGCGAGCTGCTGAGGTTGTGGAGCACGATGATGAGCAGCACGATGAGGACCAGGAGCACGTAGTAGTGACGGTTGAAGGTGTTGATCTTGAATCCAAAGAAGTCCCACGGGTCGACACCCGGTATCCCGTTCGGTCCTCCCGTGAGGTTGAGGTCTTCGCTGACAAAGGGCAGCCGCTGGAAGTTGCGCACGAGCTCGACGAAGATGAGTGAGAAGAACAGGGTGAGGATGGCCAGGTAGTCCCCAGCCACGCGACGCGAGGCCAAGCTCACCAGCACACCGAGCGCTCCCGAGAAGAACACGATGATCGGCAGGGCAATCCACGTCGGCCAGTGGGCGGGGAGCTGCTCCGAGGCGACAATGGCATAGAAATAGGCCCCGAAGCCGAAGAACGCCACGAAGCCGAGGTCGAGGAGCCCGGCCCAGCCGACAACGACGTTGAGGCCAAGAGCCAGCATGGCCAGGATCAAGATGCCGATGGCGATGCGTACGCCCCCGGGCTTCACCAGATACGGCACCGTCGCAGCCGCCACCGCGACAATCGCCAGCCGCCACCCCGGCCTCAGACTGTCGAATGCTCGTCTGGCCGGAGCGGTGAGCCCTCGATGGCCTTCGCGAAGCTCGCCGGCCTGGGCGACCCACTCGTCTACCCCGATTCCGGTCGGGGCCTCTTCTACCGTTGGACGAGATTCCGGCGTGTCAGAGGAGTCGGGCACGCTACACCTTCACCAATTGGGGCTTGCCGAGGAGCCCGGTCGGCTTGATCAGCAGTACCAGGATCAGCAGGCCGAACACGATGAGGTTCTGGAAAGTAGATGAGATGTAGCCGGTCGTGTACGACTCGGCCATGCCGATCAACAAACCCCCCAGCATGGCACCGGGGATGCTCCCGATGCCTCCAACCACGGCTGCGGTGAACGCCTTCAGGCCGGCGATGAAGCCCATGAAGTGAAAGATCCGGCCGAACACCAGCGCGGTCATCACCCCGCTGATACCGGCGAGCGCCGAGCCGATGAGGAAGGTGACGACGATGACGTGGTTGACGTTGACCCCCATCATCTCCGCAGCCTCACGATCGAATGAGACGGCGCGCACCGCCTTTCCCGTGCGGGATCGACTGACCCAGAGGGTGAGCACGACCATCACGACCGCGGTCCCGACGATCACCAACACCCGCACCAGCCATACGCGGATCGGCCCGACCGTGATGCCGGTGGAGATGTCGATGAGCTTCGGAGTGTCATAGGTCCGGAAACCGGCCGTGAACAGGAAAAGCGCAGAGGCCTGGAGAAAAAACGAAACGCCGATGGCGCTGATGAGCGGCGCGATGCGGGATGACTGCCGCAGCGGCCGGTACGCAAAGCGCTCCATGGCCACGCCGATCGCGGATGACACGACGACCGCTCCGGCGAACATGAGGATGAGCAGGAGCCACACCGGCACGACGGGCGACGCTGGCCCACCAAGCAGCGTCAGCACGCCGTAGCCGGCGAAGGCTCCGAACATATACACCTCGCCATGGGCGAAGTTGAGCAGTTTGAGGATGCCGTACACCATCGAATACCCGATGGCGAGTAGCGCATACACGCTCCCCAGCGTTAGACCGTTCAGGGTCTGCTGGAGGAAAAACTCCATACGCGCGGTTGGCCTCCTTGCTCAGCCGCCGATTGCTGTTTTGGTCCCATCCTCCTGGATCTCGAAGAAGAAGAACCTGCCACCGATCAGGTCTCCGCTCGGCGCGAAGCTGATGGCCTGGCCCAGGATCGACGTCGGACGGTTGATCGCCTGGATCGCGCCGAGGACGTTCTCCCTCGTCAGGTCATTGCCGGACTGGCACAAGACGTCGATCGCTACGAGCTCGGTCGTCACCGCGGCGAACACCGGAGGCCCGAACGTGTTGGTCTCCGGGTACTGCTCGAGGAAGCCCTCGAGCAGCGGAACCGAATCCGGGATCCCTGCGATGTCACCAGCGAAGGCGGCGATGATCGAGCCGGCGATAGTGAAGTCCTCGGACTCCATGCCGTCGGAGCCGAAGATCGGGATGTCCTTGCCCTGCTCGGCCATCTGGTTGCCGAAGATCTGGCCGTTGGCAGCCACCTGCCACGGTAGGTACACCCAGCTCGTGTCGTCGGGGATCGTGGCAACGAGAGCCGAGAAGTCGGTGACGTCCTGGCTGACCGACTCGCGAACCACCTCGACACCTGCCGCCTCTAGCGAATCCGCGGTCACATCGGCAAGGCCGGTCGAGTACGAGGACTGATCATCGACCATGAAGACCTTGCTGGCGCCCGCGTCGACCATGAAGGCGGACGTCGACGGTCCCTGATCGGCGTCGGTGGGCACGGTGCGGAACATGCCGGCGTACTTCTCGGCGATTCCGATTCGCGTCGAAGACGGCGAGATGAACGTCAGGTTCGCGTCGCCGGCCTCGAACACCGCACCGGCGGCGTCCACCTGGTCGCTTCCGGCCGGGCCGACTATGGCGAGGATGTCCGTGTTGTCGATGAACTGAGCCGCCAGCGTCGCCGACTGGGCAACGTCGAACATGGTGTCGCCCTCGATGAGCTTGACGTCCCATCCCATGCCTTCGTTCCACACGTCGACCGCGTACTTGGCCCAGTTGAGCTGCACCTCACCGATGAACGCCACCGGTCCGGTGATCGGAGCCATCAGCCCGATCGTCGCTTCGCACACCACAGGCACCATTTCGGTCGTGGTCGTCTCGGCAGCCGCCGTGGTGGTCGCCGCCGCCGCCGCCGCCGTGGTCGTGGGGGCGACGGTGGTTGTCGTGGTGTCGTCGCTGGTCCCGCATGCCGCGGCAACGAGGCCGAGGACCATGATCAACATCACGGCATTCGACTGGAGCTTTCTCTTTCCTTTTTTCATCGATTGGATCCTTTCTGGTTCCTTCAGTCGGTGTCTTCGTATGCTTCGGAGGCGCTCCCTGCAGGGTGAAAAGCCCCGAGGACGCGCAGTGGTCTGGTTCCTGTGTTCTCCAGGCAGTGCTGGATCGGCGGCGGGAGGTAGATGCAGGTGCCTCTCCGGATTGGCGTGTCCTCGCGTCCGTCGATGTGAAGCACCCCCTCTCCGTCTAACACATAGATGACTTCGTCGTAGAGGTGATAGTGGGTTGGAGCACGCCCCGGCGGGATGATGCCGACGAATTGGGTGACGTCCTTGCACCCTGCGTCCGGGTTGATCACAAACCGGAACTCGCGGTCCTTTCCCGCCGGCAGAATCGGCTGGTCCGCCACCCGGACGGTGACCTTTCGTGTCTCGGGCACATCGCCGGTTGGCTCGGGTGCGGTCACCGATACCACGACGAGGTCGGCATCGCCTTCGTTCTCGATCTCGTAGCGCTCCCCGGCCCTGACGTAGAACCCCATGTCGGCTTCGAGAGGATGCGGCTCCTCATCGAGATACAACGTGCCGCTGCCCGAAACGACGTAGCCGATCTCGTCGCGTTGCTCCGCTGTCCTTGGGCGTGATCGACCGTGCCCGAAGCGCATCACTCGCTGGAGAAGCTGCTCGGCACCGGCGGAGTCGTCGATGGTGACCGACACCGAGACCGTGTCGTCGGGATCGCGCGCGACGGCAACGTCTCGCTCCTGAACACTGTATCCCGTCATCGCTGCCTTCCTCCGCCGTCACGCGACCCGTCGTCGAACGAACGGCGGGTCATACTGCCACAATCGCGCCCCGCTTGGCGATCTCACCCCCCACCGGACTCAGAAAGAATCGCTACGAGCTTTGTGACATCGATGTTGCCTCCCGAGACGATGCATACCACCTTGCCGCCCCCGGCGGCGCCTCCGAGTGTCACTGCCACCGCCGTCGCCCCCGCTCCCTCGGCGACGATCCGGTTCCGATCGACGAGGAGACGGACCGATGCAGCCACCTCGTCGAGCTCGGCCACGAGTGATCCCGCAAGTAGGCCATTCACCAGCGGCCACATCTCCTCGAGGACCGTTGTGGAGCCGATCCCGTCCACGAAACTGGCGGTGTACGTGACTTCGACGGGTCGGCCGGCGGCGAGCGCAGCAGCCAGCGGTGCCGCGGTGGCGACCTCGGCGGCGAAGACCGGGATCTCGGGTCGAAGCGCTCGCAGGGCCGACGCGATACCGCTGCTGAGCCCGCCGCCTCCGTATGGCACCACTACCGCGTCCAGATCCGGGAGATCTTCCAGAAGCTCGAGGCCGATGGTGGCGTTGCCCGCGATCACCGCTGGATCGCTCACCGGGTGCACGAAGAAGCCCCTCTGCCCTTCGAACTCGTGGGTGGTGATGACGTGCCACCAGTCGTCGAATGGGACCTTCACGATCGAGCCGCCGAGTCGCTCGATCGCCGCCAGCTTGGTGGCAGGGGCATGGTCGGGAACGACGACGGAGAACGGAACACCGAGTCGGCGAGCCATCCAGCCCACGCCTTGCGCCATGTTCCCCGCGCTGGCGGTGTAGACGCCTTCTTGGAGGGCTTCGGGGCCGGCGAGGGCGAGCACGTTGGCGGCTCCGCGTATCTTGAAAGATCCGATGGGCTGCAGGTTCTCGAGCTTGAGATAGATCTCGGCCGGCGCATCCTTCACGTTCAGGCGCACCAACGGGGTACGAATCGCCGCGCCGGCGATGCGGGTCCTGGCTGCTTCGATGTCTACGAGCTCGGTGGGCTCAAGCATGGCGGAGCCCTCCAAGCGCGATCGGCGTGCCGGCACCGGACTCGAGCGCGTTGCGGTAGACGACGTAACCTGCGGCGACGTCCTCCACGGCCAGACCCATCGATTCGAATAGCGTGATCTCGTCGGCAGCTTGCCGGCCGGGATGGGTGCCGATGAGCACTTCTCCCACCTCGGCGACGATGTGGTCTTCGGCGACGAGGCCTTCTTCCTTCGCCAGCAGGAAGTCTCCCGATTCGTTCAGTGTCGATTCTCTGCGATCGACGAACAGCGTCGAACGGGCCATCGCGGGTCCGTCGAGCTCACGGGTGAAGGGCACGCTCGAACCGACGGCGTTGATGTGCATCCCGGGGTCGAGAAGATCGCCGGACAGCACCGGCTCCTGGGACGCCGTCGTCGTACAGACGAGATCTGCTGCGGCGACGGTATCGGCGACAGCATCGAGGGCGCGGATGTCGAGCCCCGGGTAGTTGGCAGCAGCTGTACGGACTAGGGCATCGGCGTGGGAGCCGTTGCGGCTCCACACCCGCACCTCCGTCAGAGGTCGCACCTGGGCCATGGCAGCGATGTGAGACCCGGCTTGCACGCCGGATCCGAGCACGGCGAGCACCGACGCGTCGGGTCGAGCCAGCAGGTCGGTGGCCACCGCCGAGGTGGCTGCAGTGCGCACCGCAGTGATCTCCGTTGCATCGATGATGGCGAGGAGGGTTCCGTGCTGGTCGTCGAAGAGCATGACGGTGCCCTGGTGTGCGTCGTGTTCTGTGCCCGCGTTTCCCGGGAACACGCTCACCGTCTTGATCCCCATCACGCCGATCGACGGCAGGTACCCTGGCATCACCCCCAGTGCTCCGATGCGTTCGGGCAACCACATCACGGGCCGTAGCGGCTGGATACCTCTTCCGCCGGCCAGGTCGATCAGGGCGCTGCGAACCGCATCGATGCATTCCGCCATCGACAGCAGGCCGCGCACCTCGTCCTGGGTGATGATCAGTGTGTCGACGGCTGGTCCTCCTCGCGAAAGATCGAACCGATGGTCGACCAGTCGGTATCACCCAGTCGCAGGCTCAACGCCTCCTCGACGGCCTGGAAGTGATCGAGACGTCGAGGACCGACGATCGTCGCCGAGATGTCCGGATGGTGGCGAAGCCAGGCGAGGGCGAGGCCCCCGGTGCTCACCCCGGCGTCAGAGGCGAGCGCGGAGAGGCGCTCGATGCGATCGAAGGTGGCCCTGTTCCAGAAACGCAGGTAGGGCTCCGGGCGCAACGTCATGCGCGAACCGGACGGGTAGTCGGTTTCGAATTCGTATTTGCCGGTCAGCAGCCCGCCGCACAGCGGGCTGAAAGGCGTGAACCCGAGTCCCTGGTCCCGGCATATCGCAAGCATCTCATCCTGGTCGGCCTGGTCGATGAGGTTGAGCGAGTTCTGCACCCAGGCAAAACGATGGAGGCCCTGCTGGGTGCTGATCCCCAGCGACTTCATCACCTGCCAGCCGGGCAGGTTGGAAACCCCGATATAGCGGACCTTTCCGGCGCGCACCACCTCATCTAACACGTCCATGGTCTCTTCGAGCGGGGTCGTCGGGTCGGCTTCGTGGATGAGATACATGTCGAGGTGGTCGACGCCGAGTCGGGTCAGGCTGGCGTCGACCTGATGCAGAATGTGTCTTCTGGAGAGGCCGCGCTGGTTCGGTCCCTCCCCTACCGGATTGCCGACCTTGGAGCTGATGAGCAGCCGGTCACGGACCGTCCCGTCCTTGGTGGCCAGCCACTTGCCCAGAGTCGACTCGCTCCGGCCTCCGCCGTACGCATCCGCCGTGTCCAGGAAGTTGATACCGAGATCGACGGCTCGGTCCAGCAACGCGAAGGCTTCATCTTCGGACTCGCCCATGCCGAAGAACTCCGGGGCGCTGCCGATGCCGCCGAAGTTCCCGCAACCCATGCCGAACGCCGAGACGCGCAGTCCCGTGTGTCCCAGTTGTCGCAATTCCATATGGCGAATGACGATACCTGTTCTGCCTTGACTGCACCGACCTCGGGGCGGGGGCGGCAGGGAACGAAGGATCGGGGCTTTAGCGCGCACCGATAGGTGACCGGTCGTGTCGACGGAAGTAGAACCTCTGTTTTTCCCGCTCTTGCCACTGCGTGGCAGGCCGCTCGGGCCCCGGCTCAGCGGACTTCTCCGGTCGTTGAGGCCCGGCGCTCGCATCCGCTTCGCCTTCGTTTCCCGCTCTTGCCACTGCGTGGCAGGCCGCATCGGGCCACGGCTCAGCGGACTTCTCCGGTCGTTGAGGCCCGGTGCTCGCATCCGCTTCGCCTTCGTTTCCCGCTCTTGCCGCATCGGGCCACGGTTCCGCAGATGGCCGTGCCGACAGAGACCGGATTGCGCCCTATTTGCGGAGCCTCTTCAGGCCGGGGCCGGAGTCGGGAAAGGCCCCGGCTAGGGTGACGAACGATGAGCGACGAGACCGCTGACGAGTACGCTCCGGTGCTCTCCGGCGACGCACCGAGTGACTATGAGCGCTACCTGCGCACCGACGAGCTCCTGTCGCTCCAGAAGACCGGTTCGGAGCGGGTGCACCACGACGAGTTGTTGTTCCAAGTCGTGCACCAGTCGTCCGAACTCTGGCTGAAGCACGCTGGTTTCGAGGTTGCGACCGCCACCGACGAGATACGCGAGGACGACCTCTCCGGGGCCATCCGGCTGTTGCGGAGGGCGACGCTCGGCCTGCGTCTGGTCACCGCACAGCTCGAGATGCTCGAACACATGTCTCCGTGGGAGTACCAGACCGTCCGTCGCGTTCTCGGTCACGGCAGCGGGTTCGATTCGCCGGGCTTCCGGACCATCGCCGAGGTGTCGCCGCGGCTCGGGGATGCCTTTTCCTCTGTGCTCGACGGCGCTGGCCTCGACGCCGTTGAGCTGTACAAGCGGGGGAGGGAGTTCGAGGATCTCTACCAACTCGCCGAGCTGCTCGTCGACTGGGACGCTCGGGTCAGTCTGTGGCGCAGCCATCACTACAAGGTGGTGCAGCGCATCATCGGAGCCAACGTCGTCGGAACCCAGGGCACACCCGTCGAGCTCCTCCAGCGTCTCCCCAACAATCAGTTCTACCCGTGGCTGTGGGAGGCCAGAACGGCGCTCACCGAGGCGGCCAAGCTCGAGGATTGAGGCATGGGTGCCGAACACGATCGCTGGATGACCGAAGCCATCCGTCTCGCCGGAGAAGCCGTCGATCGAGGTGACGAGCCGTTCGGTGCGCTGCTCGTCGTCGACGCGGCATCGGTTGTCGAGGCCCGCAACGCGATCAACACCTCCGGAGATGTCACCCAGCACGCCGAGCTCCGCCTGGTGAGCCGCGCCAGCCGCAACCTGCCGGTCGACGTGATATCGGCGGCGACGCTGTACACGAGCACCGAGCCGTGCGCGATGTGCAGCGGGGCGATCTACTGGGCGGGAATACGGCATGTGGTGTACGGCTTTCCTGCGGATCGCCTCGAGGAGATGGTTGGCGGAAGCGGCCTCCATCGCTCGTCGCGCGACGTGCTCGGAGATGCCACCGGCAACGTGCTCATCGAAGGACCCATCCTCGAGGATGCGGCACGGCGCGTTCACGAGCGCTATTGGTAGGCGGGCGACCGGACATGCTCGAGATCGGTTCGGCTAGATTGACTTGATCCGCACCGGGGAGGAGAAATGCCGGCAACAAGCCCTGAACAGCTCCACAGGCTCTTCGAAGAGGCGTTCAACGCCGGCGACCTCGATGCGCTGCTCGCCCTCTACGAGCCAGACGCGGCGCTTATTCCCGAACCCGGCGTCGTGGTCTACGGCGTCGACCAGATCGGCCCCGCATTGAAGGGATTCCTCGACGTCGGGGGCAAGATGAAGCTCGACACGAAGAAGGTCGTCATCGTCGGGGACCTGGCCTATTTGATGAACCGCTGGTCACTCACCGCCACCAACGATGATGGCAGCCCGCTCGAGATGGGGGCGGTGACCGCTGAGGTGGCACGACGCCAGGCAGACGGCAGCTGGCTCTACGTGATCGACAACGCGGTAGGCGACCTGGCCGCCGGGGACTAGAGACGCACCCTACGCGCCCGCAGTCAACAAGACATCCAGCGAGCCGGCGACCAATGAGCCGACAACCAGTGAGGAGGCCGTGGTGAGTGTCCCGTTTCGCGTCGGAGTGATGCAGCTGACGATGGAGCCACTCGCCGACATCGTCCATCACGCCGGGGTGATGGACCGAGCCGGGTTCGACACCATCTGGCTCGCTGAGGCGTACCCCTGGTGGCGCAAACATGAGTACGAGGCCCGGTCGGCGACTGCGATCTCCGCCGTGCTCGGCAGGGAAACCGAACGAATCTCAATCGGTTGGGGAATCATCTCGCCGTACACGCGTCACCCGATCCAGGTGGCCATGGAGGCCAGGGTCACGCAGGAGGCGGCGGGCGAAGGCCGTCTCTACCTCGGCTTCGGGGCGTCCAAGATTCTCATGCACGAGGTGGGCGATCCGGCCCTTCCCCTGACCGCGGTACGCGAGAGCATCGAGATCGTGCGACCGATCCTCGCCGGCGAAGGCCTCGACTACGAGGGCAAGGTGTTCACGGCCCGGGTTCCTCCGATGTCACCGAACGCCGAGGCTCCTCGATCCCGGGTGCCGATCTACATCGCAGGCACCGGCCCCAAGATGCAGCAACTCGCCGGCGAGATCGCCGACGGCCTGCTCACGGCGTCGATCACCACGCCTGGCTTCGTCCGGTACGCGAGGCGAAACGTGGCCGCGGGTGCGGATCGGGTGGGTCGCAGCGGCGAAGACGTCGACGTGGGTTGCACGATCGTTGCGTCGATCGACAACGACCGGGACCGGGGCCGCGACGGCGCACGAGAGATCGCCGGGATGTATCTGGCGAACAAGGTGCAGAACATCCGTGGCTCGGCCGACGTGCTGCTGGACGAGGCAGGTCTCACCTTCGACGAGATCGCGCCGATCGCCGAGGCGATGGAGCGTGGCGGGCGCCTTGCCGCCAAGGAAAAGGTGACCGACTCCATCCTCGACAAATGCCGGCCGATCGCAGGGACGCCTGCCGACTGCATCGCCGCAATCAACGAGTATCGCGAGGCGGGGTGCACCCACATCATGCTCGAGCTGTGGGGCGCCGATCGGGCGAGCCAACTCGAGCTGTTCGGACGAGAGGTTTTGCCCCATGTCCGTGACTGAGGCCATCGTCGCCGCAGTCGACCAGGACCGACTGGTCACAACCGCCACCGAGCTCGTAGCGATCCCCAGCCCCACGGGAAACGAGCTGGAGGCAGCGGAGTATTTGCACAACGAACTCGCCGGACTCGGTCTAGAGACGCGGCTACAGCACATCGAGGAAGGGCGAGCCAACGCCGTTGCCAGGCTGCCGGGCACGGGCGGCGGCCACAGCCTGATGTTCAACGGCCACCTCGACACGTCGTACTCCGGAGACGAGCCATGGCTGAGCGGTCCCGGTTACAAGCCCGATCCCATCATTCGCGACGGCGTCATCCTTGGACTCGGCATCATGAACATGAAGGGCGCCATCGCCTGCTACGTGGAGGCGGTTCGAGCGATTCTCGACGCCGGTGTGACGCTGGCCGGCGACCTCGTCGTTGCCGGAGTGGCCGGGGAGATCGAGAAGGCGCAGTGGGGCGAGTTCCAGGGGGCCGAGTTTCGTGGTTACGGGGTCGGCACCCGCCATCTGGTCACGCACGGGGTCCTGACCGAGGCCTGCATCCTCGGCGAGCCGACTGAGGAGAAACTCGTTCTCGGCCATTGGGGAACGATGTGGGCCAGGATTTCGACGAGCGGTCCCTTCTTCCACACCGCATTCAGCCTGGGACGTCTGGACGAGAACGCAATCCTGCGGATGCCATCTGTGCTCGAAAAGGTGCGCCCCTGGATCGCCGAATGGGAGAAACGTGGCGCCTACCGTGGCGAGCCCGGAGTGGTCAACGTCGGCGCCATTGGCGGCGGCTTCCCGTGGCGGGTGAGTAGAACTCCGGCCTCCGCCGACCTGTTTCTCGACGTGCGAGTGCCGCCGACGATGCCGATGCTCGAAGCAATCGAGGCGTTCAACGACCTCGTGCGCGGCCTGGACTCGGACCATCCCGAGTTCGGGATCACGTCCGAGGTGTACGTCACCGCGAGTGGGGCCGAGATCGATGAGCACCACGAGCTGGTCTCGGCTGCGGACGAATCTCACACCGAGGTGTTCGGGTCGCCACCGGAGCGCAGCTACGTTCGCTGGGCATCGGACGCGTCGACGCTGTCACGCTACGGCGTCGCTTGCCTCAACTACGGCCCGATATCCAGCGCCCTGCCCGGTCCTGACGGTGAGAGCGTCCCAATCGGCTCCCTGGTGAACATCGCAAGGTCGTATGCTCTGACGGCTGCCCGATTCTGTGGGGTGAAACCATGAAGCTGGCAACGTTCGAAGACTCGTCCGGAACAACACGTCCCGGTGTCGTCGACGGAGATGTCATTCTCCCCCTCGACGTGCCCGACATGCGGTCGCTCTTCGAGATGGGTGACGCCGGCCTTGCTCTCGCCGCCGCCGCCGAGGGTCAGGGGATTCCGCTGGCCGAGGTGCGGATCCGCGCTCCGATCATCCCCAAGAAGTTCTTCCATACCGCAGGAAACTACAAGGAGCACGAGGAGGAGTCGAAGCGGGTCGACTGGTCCCACGAAATCGCCCCGTGGATCGTGTTCTTCCAGAACGTCGACGCCATCATCGGCACCGACGACCCGATCGTATACCCAGACCACCTCACCAAAGAGCTCGACTACGAGCTGGAGCTGGCCGTCGTCATAAAGAAATCGGGGAAGCACTTCACCTCAGAGGAAGCCAAGGACTTCATCGGTGGCTATGTGATCTTCAACGACGTCACCGCGCGAGATATCCAGCGAGAGGAGATGCGGTCAGGGGTGTTCAGCTTCTGCAAGGCGATCGACACGTTCTGTCCTCTGGGCCCGTGGATCGTCACCCCGGACGAGATCGGCGATCCGCAGAACCTCCGGGTCGAGCTGAGGGTGAACGGCGAGCTGCGTCAGGAGTCGAACACCAAGCGGATGTGGTTGACGATTCCCGAGATCATTGCCCACTACTCGCCGTTGGGTTACAGCGCAGGCGATGTCGTGTCCACGGGCACAGTCGCCGGTGTCGCCGCGTTCCGCCCCGATGCGCAGGACTACTACCTCAGGGCCGGCGATTTGATCGAATGCGAGATCGAGAACATCGGGGTGCTGCGGAACCCGGTCATCTCGTGGGAAGAGGCATACGGAGAACCTGCACCTCGCGTCGCGTCATGAGCGGTGCCCGGACGTATCCGGTCGACGACGTCAAGCTGGAGCGGGTGCACTCGCTGATGGCCGCCGAGGATCTCGATGTTCTTGTGGTCAGGGCTCCCGACAACGTCGTATACCTCACCAATTACTGGCCCATGAAGGGTTACGCCATGGCGGTCTTTCCCAGACGCGGCGAGGCCACCCTGGTGGTTCTCGAGCCCCAGGAAGGCGAAGCTCTCGACCAGGCATGGACGCAAGACGTCAGACCGTTCCTGTTCTACGACCCTTCCGATCCGCGACCACCGGCGGCACGAGCCATGGACAAGACGATCGAGGTGCTGCGGGAACGGGGCCTGACGGGCCGCATCGGCATCGAGCTCAGCCAGGGGAGCCAGAGCACCGACCGCATGCTCGGCGAGCCGACCGTCTTCACCATGGACTATTTCACCAGCCTCATGGATGTTGCCGACGAGACCGTCGACGCCGTTCCGTTGCTGTCGCTGGCCCGCATCATCAAGACGGCTCAGGAGATCGAACGGATGCGGATCGCCAACGAGGTGGCCGCCCTCGCTCTCGAGGCGACCCGGAAGGACATCCACCCCGGGATGTCGACGTCCCAGGTCGGTGGCATCTGGGAAGGCTACGTCCACTCCATCGGCATCGGATACGAGAACAAGGTGAAGATGGCGAGAGGTGTCTCGCTCATCTGGTCCGGCGACGGCATCCAGACCTTCACACCCACCAAGGGCGAGCCCGTGGCCGAAAACGAGCCGACGCTATTCGAAATCTGGGTGTGCGTGGACGGTTACTGGAACGACCTGACGAAGAACATGGTCTTCGGAGAGCTCGAGCCGCGGTACGACCGGCTCCTGGAGACCCTGCTTGCGATCTTTGCCGAGGCTATCGACTACGCCAGGCCGGGAGCGACCTTCGGGGGCCTCGACGAGCTGATCAGGGCCAGAATCGAGGAAGCCGGTTACCTCGACCCATCCCATCCCGTGTCCCACGGCGTTGGGGCGAGGGCACACGAGCCGCCCTGGCCGCACCGGGCAGCAGCCGGCCGGCTGGAGGAAGGCATGGTGATCGCCATCGAACCCGGCACGTATTTCCCTGGAGGCGGAGGGCTTCGCCTCGAGGACAACTTCCTCATCACCAGCGACGGTGCCGAGCAGTTGTGCCGCTACCCGGACGACTTCCGCTCATGATCGATCGCTCCCTCATCTGGACCAGCGACATCAACGAGCGCACCATCGATACCAGCCCGTTCGAGGGCCGCAGGATCGGGATCTACGACACGACGCTACGAGACGGAGAGCAGACCGTTGGCGTGGTGTTGAGCCCGGACGACAAGCTGGCCATCGCCATCGCCCTCGACGGCCTGGGCGTCGACCGCATCGAGGCCGGATTCCCCCGGGTGTCTGACGATGATGTGAAGGCATTTGAGTTGATCATGGCTGCGCAATTGAAAGCCGAGATCTGGGGCTTCTCGCGGGCGGTGCCCGCCGATGTCGAGCAGTTGCTCGAACTGGGCGTGACGTCCGCGGTCATCGAGGCGCCGCTGAGCGACGGCAAGCTGGCGGCCTACGGCATGGATCGGGACACCGTGATGGGGCGAGTGGTGACCGCAGTCGAACATGCCGCCGCCAACGACGTCACCGTGTGCTTCTTTGGCGTCGACGGTACGCGGGCGGATCCGCTTTTTCTTGCCGATGTCTACCAGGCAGCAGTCGAGGCAGGTGCACAGGAGCTTGCGGTCGTCGACACACTTGGGATCGCCGCTCCCGAGGCCGCTGCCTCGATGATCGAGGCTGTTCGAGAGTGGGTCGGACCGGACATCCCCCTTCACTGGCACGGGCACAACGACTTCGGCCTGGCGACTGCCTGTGCCATCGCTGCGGTGCGTGCCGGCGCCGACTGGATCCAGGGAGCGATCAACGGCATGGGAGAGCGGGCGGGCAACGCCAACTTGGCCGAGTTCGCTCTCGCTCTCGATGCGCTCTATCACGGGTCGACAGGATTGCGTTTCGAACGGATCGCCGAGGTGTCGGAGCTGGTGCGAGATCGCTCCGGCTATGTGCTCGAGCCCTACAAACCGGTCACAGGAGAGAACCTCTTCGTGAGGGAGAGTGGTGCGGTCGCCGCCCAATTCCACGACCCGTCGGCCATTGAGCCGTACTCGTCAGAAATCACAGGAGCCCGCCGCGGCATCGTGCTCGGCAAGAAGAGCGGCATCGCCAGCATCGAGATCAAGCTGGACGAACTCGGCATCGAGGTCCCAGAGGAACGGCGTGCAGAGCTGCTCGCTGCGGTGAAGGTCCGCGGCGCCACCAAACGGGGCATCGTCACCGATGATGAGTTTCGTCAGCTGGTAGCCGGAGTCGGTGAAGGAACCTGAGGTGGCGCTCGACCAGGTCTGCATCATCGGCGCCGGAACCATCGGCAGCTTGTGCGCAGTGCACCTGGCCCGCGAAGCGCAGGTGTCGATTCTGGTCCGGCGGGAGGAGCACGCTCGTGCCCTCAACGACCACGGGCTGAAGGTCTCCGGCAAGTCGAACTTCACGTCCCCGGTATACGCCGTGACCGACCCAGCCGCCCTACCCGATTTCTCCCTCGGCATTGTGGCGACCAAGGCAACCCAGCTGGAAGAAGCGGTGGCACCGCTGAAGGGACGGTTTGGGGAGGCCGTTTTCATGACGATCCAAAACGGCATCGGCGCCGAGGAGCTGGTGGCCCGGTTCGGCGACTGGCCGCTCATCTCGTCGGTCACGTTCATGAGCGGGATCCGACACGGCGATCACCACATCGAATACGAGCTCGACACGGCCACCTGGCTTGGGCCCTACCAAGGGACGTCGATCGAGACGGTCAAGAGTGTCGGTGACCTCTTTGTCGCTTCCGGGCTCAAGGCGGAGGTACTTCCCGATGTGCGGCCGGCCCAGTGGTCCAAGCTGATCTTCAACCACGCGGTGAACAGCGTGGCGGCGGTCACCGACCTGCCCCACGTCGCCCTCTACGCTCGCAAGGAGCGACCCTCGGATCTGGGATGGCTCGTTGCGGGGCTGATCGACGAGGGCAAGGCAACCGCCGCCGCCGCCGGGGTGGAGTTGTTCGAGGACCCGTGGGAGATGAACGTCAAGGCGGTCACGACGGGTGAAACCGATTCCGATGAGTACGCGCACGTTCCATCGATGCTGGGTGACATCAGGGCAGGTCGGCAGACCGAGGTCGAATTCATCACCGGCGCACTGGTTCGCGAGGCCGATCGCCGCCGGGTGGACGTGCCGCTGAGCCGGGCCATGTACCAGCTGGTGCGGGCCAGGGATCGCTCGCACGACGATTGAGGGAGAGCACACGGTGAGAATCGGGATTATCGGTTGCGGTGCCGTTGGCAGTCTGTTCGCCGCCCATACTGCCCAGCTCGACGACGTCGAGGTCTGGGCCTACGACGTTTGGGAAGAACACGTCGCCGCCATCAACGAGAACGGTCTGCGACTCACCGGGGTCGAAGAGGTCCACAGTCGACCTACCGCCACCACCGACCCGGCTGCCCTGCCACCGCTCGACTTCGGGATCGTGGCTACCAAGGGCATATACACCCGATCCGCCATCGAGGCCACGGCTCATGCATTCGCCG
>Ga0209988_10000331_pt1 | contig 28837 bp, 31 predicted proteins | sample N075metaG_FD_183115 | JGI IMG/M metagenome (GOLD analysis project Ga0209988, IMG submission 183115) | Deep subsurface microbial communities from Kermadec Trench to uncover new lineages of life (NeLLi) - N075 metaG (SPAdes) (version 2) | ecosystem: Environmental > Aquatic > Marine > Ocean trench... | reverse complement strand
ATGCACTTCGGGAAGGATCACTTCGAAGATGCCGTGCTCGAAAAGCAGTTCAAACGTCCGTCGTGCGCGCGCGCCCTGGCAGAAGCGGTTGATCTCCTCGAGGATCCTCGCCGCCGCCGCTTTGGGGATGTCGCTGCGTGTCTTTTGAAGGGCGCAAAGAGTCGAAGCCTCGATGTCGAGGTCGAGTCGCGCGGCGAACTTGATCGCGCGCAGGATGCGGATGGGGTCCTCGCGAAAACGTAACTCCGGGTCGCCGATCGTCCGGATCAGGCGTTGCTCGAGATCGGCGAGACCTCCGGCATGGTCGATGACCTTCGAGCCGCCGATGTCGTAGAAAAGCTGGTTGATGGTGAAATCACGTCGCAACGCATCTTCGGTAGGTGTGCCGAACCGGTTGTCCTCGCGGATCATCACGTCGCCGTCTTCCGGTTCCGGCGTGTCTTCGTCGCGCGAACGGAACGTGGCGACTTCGATGATCTTTCCGTCGCGAAAATACACGTGAGCCAAACGGAACCGGCGGCCGATCACGCGGCTGTTTCGGAACAGTCGCTTAACTTGACGCGGCGTCGCAGACGTGGCGATGTCGAAATCCTTGGGCTTGAGCCCCAGGAGCAAGTCGCGCACGCACCCACCGACCAGGAAGGCGGTGTGCCGGTAACGCGTCAGCCGTTGAACGATCTTGACCGCGTCGGGGTCGAGGTCCGACCGCGGGATCCGGCGTTCGACGATTTCGGGGCCGGAACCGGTTCGGACACGAGTGCGGCCCTGCGGGCCTACGGATGCGGAAGTCGTTGGGCGGCGGCGAAAGAAATTCCGGATTCGCTCAAGCATACTCAGGTTGTTCTGCCAGCCACCGACTCAATATACCAACAGTTCCGGGTGCGCTCCAGCGGGAAATGCGGACTCCATGAGAGAATGCACAGGATTTCGACTGTTTCGGGGCCGGAGGAACCGATTTTTCGCTGGCGCCGTAACACATGGGACCGAAAAACATGCCCATGAGAAGGCCGATCATGGATTCGAGTCAACTCATTGCGAATCTCAACGCGATCAACGTCGGTGATCTCGAGGTCATCCGCGGCAAGTTGGAACAGGCGCGTGAGGCTTGCCGGGCGATCGATCAGCCCGAGCTTGCCGATAAACTGCAGGAGGCCGTCGACGCGCTGGACCAGGCGGACATGAAAACCTATCGGCGGCGCGTCGAAACCGTGGTCTCGAAACTCGGCCACATCCGCTAGGTCGATGGAGACCGCCTCCCAGATCCTGGTCGTGCTTCCTCAGTTGGCCATGGGATTGTCCCTGGCCGCATGCGCCGGGCTGCGTGCGTTCTTGCCGCTGCTCGCAGTCGGTCTCGCGGCGCGGCTGGACTGGATCCCGCTGACCTCTCACTTCGAATGGCTCGAGTCCGTCCCGTCGCTGATCGTGTTCGGCGTCGCGGTCGTGGCCGAGCTTCTCGCCGACAAGGTGCCGTGGTTCGATCACGTGCTCGATCTCGTGCAGTCCTTCGTGAAACCCATCGCCGGCGTGGTCGCCGCTGCCGCCGTGCTTCACGAGCTCACCCCGCTGCAGGGTGCGGTGCTGGCGCTCGTGCTTGGAGGTGGTGTCGCGGGCGCGGTTCATTTCGGCAAGGCCAACCTGCGGTTGCTCTCGACGGTGTCGACGGGCGGCCTGGCCAACCCGGTGGTTTCGGTGGTCGAAGAGTGTGGAGCGTGGAGTCTGGCGCTGGCGGCGATCGTGGCTCCGTTGGTCACCGCCGCGGTCCTGCTCATGCTGTTGACGGCCGTGGTCTGGTTCGTACACCGACGGCGTGTCCGGTCGCGGAGATTTCGACCGGCTTGAGTCGAGGGAGTCCCGATGAGTGACAAGAAGCGATCCGGGTGGTTCTATGTTTTCGTCAGTTGCGGGGTGTTGCTTCTGGTCGGCGTGATCGTCGTCGGTGCGATCACCTTCATGGCAGTGCGCTGGGCCAAGGACCTCAAGGACCCCGAGCGGCGCACAGCCAAGGCCTACGAGGTCGCGCGCGAGGTCATGGGGGCCGAGGAGCTTCCCGAGGGCTACCACGCGGAGATCGCATTGCGAGCGCCCCTTGGCATCTTCACCGTGGTGGTCCTGACGGATGGCGAACCGATGGATGGCCCCAATCAGATGCCGGATGGGGATCACATGTTGCTCTACTTCGAAGGCCCGGGCAGGAACAGCGCCTGGAAGAAGTTCGCGAACGGTGGTGATCCCCCATTCGACAACCTGGACGATCTGAACATCAACGTCCGTCGATCCGACGTCATCGGACGAGGCGAACTGACCGTAGGGAAGATGGAATTGGCCTACTTGGTCAACCGCGGTGAATTCTCCGCCGAGAGCTTCTCTTCGGACGGTGTTTTCACCGTGATCCTGGTGCGCTGTCCGGAAGGGGACAAACGCAGTCGGACGATCATCTGGGCCGGGCCCGAAGGTAAGGCTGAGAGTGTGGACGAGGCTGACGGTGAGCAAGTCGCAGGGACGACGGGTGACCCCGATCGCATCGCGGAAATGATGGGTTACTTCCCGCTCTGCGGAGCCTAGCACGCCGCACCCATATCAGGAGGGCTACGGATAACTAATCGTCGGTGTAATGGATTTCCATGCGCCGGATCTGGAACCCGGCGAGCAGCAAGGTGAGTCCGGAGAACACGATGAACCCCGGAATCCCGATCCACAACGGCACCGGCTCGGCGATGATCTCGATCGGGCCTTTCGAGATATCGATCGGGAACAGCGACTGCAGGTAGAAGATCACGCTGAATTTCTTGAGCAAGCCGGGCAGGAACGCGTTCCCGCCTTCCCAAAAAAAAATGAGGACGGCGGGGATGACCGGGTTGCGCATGAACAGACCGGCGACCATGAAGATCGCGCCGTAACCCAGGCAAGCCATCCAAACGATTGCGAGGTAGGCGAACAGTTGCCCGGTGAGGTTCGTCAAGGCAGCGCTGCCGAAGTAGACGTGCAGCGCGCCGAAACACACGATCGTGACGACACTGAATACGACCGAAACGCTGACCCACGCGGAGGCAAATTTCCCAGCCACAAGGACGTCGCGCCGGATCGGCGACAGGAAGTAGTAGTGCAAGCTCCGATCGAGGACCTCTCCGCGAAACAGGTTCATGAAAATCCAGACGACCGCGAAGTACAGCGTTGACCGCAGGATGCCGAGTTGGAACAGGATTGCGAACAGTGACGTGGCGCCGGAGGGGCCGGAGAACTCCGGCGGAGGTTCGCCGACGATCGTCGATACCGCGACCACGATGAACGTGACCGTCACCGGGATCGCCGCCAATAGGTACAACGGAAGCGCCCGCATGCTCAAGACGCTCTTCCGAACCTCGAGTCGGAGGATCCCCTGGATCTGGCGCCACCACAAGGACTTCACGCTTCGCCCTCCTGGGTGATCAGGTACTGGTAGACCGCATGGACGTCGGCATCGGCCGGGGTGACCGACGCGACACGAATCTCGTTGTCCAGCACCATGCGATTGAACGCGATCAGGAAAGAATCGGCGTCCTTCGTGCTGATCAGGATTCCGCCACCGTCCTCGTGGATACGGACCTCCACCGTGCTTTCATGCTCGAAGACCCTAGAGGCTAGCAGCCTCGGCTTGTCGCAGCGAACGAGGATCTGGAGCGGCCGTCCCGACATCTCGGTGCGCACACTCTGGATATCGCCCTCGGCGACCACGTACCCTTCGTTCAGCAGGATCACTTGGTCGGAGATCAGGTCAACTTCATGGAGAATGTGGCTGGAGATGACGATGTGCTGCCCCGCAGCCGAAAGTTCGCGGAACAGGTCGATCATCTCGGCACGGGCCATCGGGTCCAGGCCGTTGAGCGGTTCGTCGAGGATCAGCACGGCAGGCTCATGGCAGATCGCCTGCGCCAGCTTGATTCGTTGCCGCATGCCCTTGGAGTAACCGGCGACGCGACGCGTCGATGCGTGTGTCAGACCCACGCGTTCTATCGCGCGCTCCGTCATCTCGGTTGCATCCGCATGGGTGTGTCCATGGACGCGGAGATAGTTGTAGAGGAATTGTTGGCCGCTCGCCCCTCTGGGAAACGAGTCGAACTGCGTGCAGTACCCGACATTCCGAAACAGTTCTTCCGGGTTGTCGGGGCGGATCCCGAGCATCCGGATCTCACCTTGGCTCGGCCGCAGCAAGCCGGTCATGAGGTTCATGATCGTCGTCTTGCCCGATCCGTTGGGACCGACCAGGCTGGTGATTCCGGGAGGAATCGACAGATCGACGCGGTTGATTCCCAGCACCTCGCCGTAGAACTTCGACACGTTGTCGAAGACGAGGCGATCACTCGCAGGGGTCACGACTTCTCCACCTCGTAAGCGCGAACTTTCTTGGCCATGAGGCCGACGCAGGCGGCACAGAACACGATCAACGAAAGCCACGCGACGGGAGTCGGGACGGTCGAGGGGCTGCCGACCCCGAACAAACCGCGCCCGATGATCAGGGTCATCTCCCGCTGATCGATCACGCTTCCCCAGGAAGTGCTCAGCAATAGGTTGAGCACATCGCCGATCCGCGGCAGCACGATAAAGATCAGGACCAATGCGAGTCGGGCCACCGGCTTCCACTTGAGGTAGGCGGACAGCGCGAGGCTGATCACGCATAGTTGGACAATCCAGATCCACGAGGTGAAAGAGATCCCGACCGCGATGCGGAGGTGACTGCTGAACCAGTCCCAGCCTTCCATGTAGGACTGGAAGGCGAACAGGAACAACCCCGGGATCCAGGTGATCGCCGAGAGCAGGATCAGCATGACCGCAGACTTGCCGAGCATGTACTCCCAGCGGCCGAAGGGGCGCGCGAGGTACAGCGGGAGTCCGTTGTTTCGGAGATCGGCGGAGACCAGCGCCGGCCCGACGATAAGCGCGGAGAGGAACGCGACCCACATCGAGGGGTACATGAACCACCAGAAAAAAAACTTTGCGTCGTATTTGAAGATGTTCTTTACTGCCTCGGGAGCGACGCCGAAGTTGTCCAGAAATCCCAGGTTGTGCGGCAGGTAAATGAGGATCGGCAGGATGAGAAGCGTCCACAAGCCCCATGCTGCGAGAAACACGATGAACAACTTTGATGAGAGAATCTCCCGGTAGCTGTATGCCGACAAGATCAGGAAACGCGTCTTTCGCGGTGTCAGCGTGCCCTCGTACGGGGTGTAATGCCGCTCAAAGACCGCCATGGCTGACCCCCATCGCTTTCAGGAAGATGTCTTGCAGCGAGTCTCGTTTGTAGTCCAGGCGCCGGATCTGCATGTTCTGCTCGACGGCGACCTGGAACAGGTCCCGGACGCGGACGTTTTCCGGCAGAACCATCTTGATCTTGCGATCGCTGAGCACCGCGACCTCGCATCCGAGGTTGCCCACCGCCTCCGCAAACGTCGCGTTCCCGCGTTGGGTTTCAATCTCGATGAACCGGAGGTTCGCCCTGCGTTCTTCTTCGAGATTGCAGTAGGTCGCGATTTCGCCGTCCTTCAGGATCAAGACCTCGTCGCAACATTCTTCCACGTCCCGCAACAAGTGTGACGAAATGATTAGGTTGGCCTTGCCGCTGTCACGGATCTCCTGGATCAGCTTGATCATGCGATTTCGATGCGGCGGATCGAGGCCGTTGGTCGGCTCGTCGAGGAGCAGCAGGCGCGGGCCGTGAACGATCGCCTGGGCCAGCTTGGCCATCTGCTTCATGCCCAGGGAGTAGGTTTCCAGCTTGCGGTAGCGCGCTTCGTTGAGGCCGACATAGAACAGTGCCTCGTGCGCGCGTTCGAGCGCCTCCCGCGGCGGAAGCCCCGACAGCTCGGCCATCAACCGCGTCAGCCGCACGGCCGACATCCCGGCGACGAAGGAATCGCGTTCGGGCATGTACCCGATCAACCCGCGGATCTCGCTGCCGTCGGTGAGGATGTCCCGGCCAAAGATGCGCGCGGTGCCCTCGGACGGCGGATGGAATCCCAGCAGGCAGTGCAGGAGCGTCGTCTTGCCGGCCCCGTTGGGTCCCAGGAGTCCGATCGATCGACCGGAGAAAGATCCGGTTAAACCCTTGAGAACCTGGAGGCTGCCGAAGCGAACCCCCAGGTTCTCAAGTTCGATGACTGAATTCATCCCTCAGCAGTATTCCGATCCACCCGGATCTCTAGTTCGGCCCGGCCCGCCTGGCCCGGGCGCTACTGCCCGTCCAGGTTGCCGGCCGCTTGGGACAGCAATTCTTGCATATCCATCAACGAATTGAACCGGAGAAAGGCTCCAAGGGTCGACGAAAGAAGGCCGCCCTGCTGAGTGTTGACGAAAACGATGCGGTCCAGTTCGCCGTAGGCCAGCGTGACCGAGGGTTCGACGTCGACCGCGAACTGGCTTAGGACCGACTGCTGATCCTGCGAGAAGTTCTGCGTCATCGCGCCCAGCGTGCGAGCCAACGGGCCGAGCACCGAACCCAGATCCTGGTAGACGACGGCCGAGAAGTGGACCTCGGCGTCGGCCGGAAGTGCGGCCTGGAAGCGGCCCGAGTTGACCAGCGTGATGCCGGCGCGCCGGTTGGACAGCGCCCGGTTGATCAGGCCCCTCGAGGACCCGGCCACCATGTAGCCGTCGACGAAGGTGTAGTGCACCGACAGACCGACATCGAGGGAGGCAATCTCGTAGAACGTAGTGCGGCCGCCCTCGTGCTCACGCATCTCGAGGCCCTTGATGCCGGCCTCACTGGCATGATCGTTGATCAAGTCGACCATTTGCCCGAGCGTCTTTTGCAGGCGTGCGGAATCGTAGACCTCGAGGATCAACTTCCAGGAGGGGATGGGGACGATCGGACCGTCGAAGGCGATGGCGAACTCACCACCCAGCGCGGCGAGGAAGTCGTCCTGCAGGTTGATCCCGGTCTCGGCCTCGAATTCCGCCAGGCCGCTGTCGAAGGACCCCGACGTCGAGCCGGCCATCGCGAATAGTTCCGCAACGACCAGGGCCGGTTCGCGCATCACGAACGCGGCCGCGAACGACGCGTCGCCACTGACGAAGTCCAGCGAGCCCATCGGCGCCGGTTCGGCCAGCCAAGAGGCGAGACCCTTGCGCGGTGAATCGAAGGTTACGACCAGCCGGTTCTCGGTCTGGTCACCCTTCACCTTGCGTTCGCCGATGATGTGCTGCAGGTCGGCAAGCCCGAGCATTTCGAGTTCTTGCTCGTCGTCCGGAATCAGCGTCGACAGATCGGCCGCGATGATCCACTCGGCGCCGTCGCGGTAGAGCTGGTCCAACGTGGTGTGGAAGTCCGAGCCGTGGAACGCGCTCCGGCCGGCGTCCAGCCCGGCAGCGAATGCGGCCAGGCGTTCCATGCCGTTGGCCGCCACGAGGATGTCGCCGCGGTTCCAGAGAATCATGTGCGTGCCGTCGGTGACGGGCAGCACCGCGGGAAGGTCTCCCTCGATGAGCATGATGTCGGTGCCGTGTTCTTCGAAATCGGCCTGGACCATGGCGCTGAACGCCGCGGCGTCGCGCAACTCGGCCATGATGATCGGATCGGAAACCTCGCCGTTGCGCTGCGGCACGGCGAGCACGATTTCATCACCGAGCGAGGCACCGTATGCGCGAATATCTTCGATGAGTGATGCGATCGTCGTTTCGGCTTCGGTGCCGGCCATCTCGTCGTTCCACCAGTTCGAGAGCAACTCGTTTTCCGAGATCTTGGTCTGGAGCATTTCGTAGCCTTGGCCGATCTGTTCGGAGATGTTGGGAATCGCGATGTAGACGACCGTGTCGGCGGGCGCCAGATCGAGCAGGTTCGTGTCGTAACGTAGACTCGGCCAATCGAGGGCCAGCTCGATTTCACTGGCGGCGCTCGTCAGCTCGGCAAGCAGTGCGAGGTGGCGCAGTTTGTTCTGACTCCATGCGATCTCGTCGGCGATCGGCGTGTGCCCGAGCAGCCTTGTGGTCGTGACCTGCTGGCCGGGAGTCAGCGTGTCGTGGCTTCTCCCGTAGTCGACCTCGACCGAGCCCTCGATGACCGACACCCGTGAGCCCTTGATGCCCGAGTTGACGGCGAAGACCGTTCCGGTGACGGCGATCTCGGCGTCGCCGGTTTTGACGAATAGGTGGCCAGAGCCCTGCGGGGAGGCCTCGACGATGATGCTGCCCCGGCCGAGATCGATCAGGCCGTCGCCGTGTCCGCGTTGCCAGAACTTCTTCTTGTTGTAGATGGTCAGTTCGGTGCGCTCGTCGACTTCGACGACTGAATCGTCCGACATGCGGAACATGACGTTGGAATCCTTGCCGGTGCGAAGCGCGTTGACCTCATCGAAGGACAGTTGGTCACCCTCACGAATCGGTTGGGTGCCCTGATCGGTGACCTGGAACACCTGGCCCTGGACGCGTTCGATCTGGATCAACCCTTCGGCCTGGATCGTGAACAGGTCGGTCTTGATGTCGAGACCGATCAGCGCGACGATCACGATCGCGGCCGCCGCCGCGCGCCAGCCCCACACTGCCGCCGCGCCGCGCGGTCGACGCGTCGCTTTGGCCGTTTTGTGGACGTCGCCGAGTCGCACGTTCTTGAGCGCGCGGCGGCAAGGGAGGCACTCACCGACGTGGTCCTGGAGCAGCATGGCTTTGGCGCTGGACAGTTCGCCCTTGACGAACGCCGGGATCAGCGTTTCGAAGTCCTCGTGGCTGAGTATCTTCTGGTCCCCCGGCTCGTTGTTCACCAGTTCCCGCGAGAGTCGGGCCCAGACCTGATCCGCAGCGATCTTCCCGGCGGCAGGGTCCATCCGAGCCTGCGCGATCTCGTCGATTGCCTGGTCAAGGATGCGGTCTAGGTTTTTTTCGCTCATGATTCGTCTCCAAAACGGGTCGGGTTTGAGGCGGTGGGTGCGTAAGAAGCAATTTCGTCACGCAACCTGTTGCGGGTTCGATGCAGGATCACGTTGATCGTGCTGCGGGACGTTCCCAACAGCTTGGCAATCTCGTGGTTGCCGTATCCCTCGAAATAACGCAGGGCGAAGACCTCGGCGGCTCGCGGGCTCATCTTGCCAAGCGCTTCGCGGATGACCGCGCGGATCTCACTTGACCCTTGCGCGCGGTCGGGAGCCTTTTCTGGAGCGTCGGCGAGGACATGTTCGAGCGGTTCCAACGGGGTCGCCCTGGTGGCTTGGCGGGAACGCAGGAGATCGAGTGCGGCGTTGATCGCAGCGCGATGCAGGTAGTTCCCCGGGCTGTCGGACAGGCCGGCGCCCGCGTCCCGGCGGACGAGTCGCAGGAACACCGTCTGCAGCACGTCCTGGGCATCGTCGACGCTGCCGGTGACGCGGTAAGCCGCGCGCAACACCCGTTGCTGGTGCTCCCGAAACACATGCTCGAGATCCGAGGTTGTCGTTTCTGTGGCCGGGTTCCGGTGCATTGCCAGTTGCACGGGTTTCTCCTTTCCACTTGAGTCATCCATAAGAACGTGCCCCCCGCGAATTGATTAACGTCGCTTCAGGGAGATTATGCCGTAGCGTAGAAAAGCACGTAAGAAACGGGGATTTCGTACTCCCGACGGGTGCTACGATGAACGCCATATGGCTCGAAAACGATTCCGGGTGGCCGCGGTTCAGATGACCTCCACCGACGACGTCGAAGCGAATCTGACCGAGGCGGCGCGGTGGATCCGGCGCGCCGCCTCCGCAGGCGCCCAGTTGGTCGCGCTCCCCGAGAATTTTGCCTGCCTGCAAACCGAGAGCGACCGCATCGATTTTCGGACCGACCTCGATGGCGATCTGGTGGCTCGCATGGGCGAGGAAGCGAAAGCCGCAAAGGTTCACTTGTTGCTCGGATCGATCCCGGAGAGAATCCCACGCAGCCGCCGAATCCACAATACGTCGGTCCTGCTCGGTCCGAACGGAAAACGACTCGCGGTGTATCGAAAGATGCACCTGTTCGACATCCACATTGCCGGCGGCGTGACGTTGACCGAATCGAGAACGGTGAAACCAGGGGACCGGCCCGTCGTCGTCCCGACACAACTGGGTCGCTTCGGACTCTCGATATGTTACGATCTCCGGTTCCCGGAGTTGTACCGGCGTCTCACGCTCGACGGCGCACAGGTGCTCTTCGTTCCCGCCGCGTTCACCGCGTACACGGGACCGCATCATTGGCTGCCCTTGCTGCGCGCGAGGGCGATCGAAAACCAGTGTTGGGTCGTCGCACCCGCGCAGGTCGGGCAGCACAACGTCAACCGGCGCTCGCACGGCGAGACGGCGGTGATCGATCCGTGGGGCCGCGTCGTCGCGCGCAAGCCGAAGGGCCCGGGTCTGGTGCAGGTAGAGATCGATCTCCGTCAGATCGATCGCGTGCGTCGCGGGCTGCCCTGTCTGAAGCACACGCGGCGATCGCTTATCTGAGTCCCTCCGTGCTAGCCTGCGCTGATGTTTTGCCCCAGTTGCGAGTGCGAGTTTCGATCGGGCTACACGCGTTGCGTGTCCTGTGACGTGGAACTGGTCGAGGACCGCTCGGCGGTCGAACGCGAGCACATCGACGTCCCGGAACACGTACCGGTCACGGTTCAGCTTATCGACATCGGCGGCTACCTCGATCTGGACGAAGCCCGTCAGGTGCGCGACCAGTTGCACCAGCACAAAATCGTCTCGGAGTTGGTGATCCGAACATCCCCGGAAACGCCCACCGCCGGCGAAGTGGTGGAAGAGTACTGGCTGCGCGCCGAAGCCGGGAGGATCCGCGAGGTCAAGGAGATGATCAAGGGGTCGGCGCCCGCTCCGCCTGCCGACAGCGCGGCCGACCGTGCGGCCGAGGGGTTCCAATGCAGTCACTGCGGGCGGCCGGTAAACAAGGAAGAATTATTCTGCGCCAACTGCGGGAGGCGCTTTTCGAAATGACCGTATCGCTTCCAGAAAAAATCGAAACGGTTCTGCTCGATGCGGGCGGGGTCCTGCTCGATCTCGACTACCGCTACCTGCAGCGTCTTTGCCGGACCTACGGTGCCCAGACGACGGAGGAAGCCCTCTCGCGCTACGAGGCGATCGCCCGGGTCGACGTCAACAAGGCGGTCAAGGATGGTGGTCGCGTGAGCGACATGTGGCGAGACTACTTCCACTTCATCCTCGGTCACGCCGGTGTCCCGGTCGATGACCAACCCACAATCATCGATTCACTGTGGGAAGTACACCGGAAATTCGGGCTCTGGACGGTTGCGATCGCCGATGGCGTCGAGACGGTGGGCGCGTTGAAACAGGCCGGTTACCGCATCGGAGTGGTCAGCAACGCCGAAGGCCGGGTCGCCCAGGACCTCGATGGAGCCGGGTACGAGGGTCTGTTCGAGACCGTCGTGGATTCGCACTATGTCGGCGTCGAGAAGCCGGATCCGAAGATTTTCCAGATCGCGCTGGAGCGCATGGGCGTCGGGCCGGAGAACGCAATCCACATTGGTGACGTACCGGCCGTCGACGTCGTGGGGGCTCGTGCCGCCAACCTGACGCCGCTGCTCCTCGACCGGCACGATCTCTACGTGGACCACGACGTCCAGCGGCTCAGGGTCCTCAGCGAGCTACGCGACCTGTTGTTATCCAAACACTAGGCGCGCCGGACGACGCCCGACTAGAACATTGCGACGTAGCCCGCGATCAACTGGGTGTCCGGCGCACCGTCGGTCAGGCCGAGCGCGAGGGCAGCTCGGAAGACCCGACCCTGGCCGACGCTCAGGTTGATCCCGCCGAGCAAGCGCGTGTCCGAGCCGAACCCGCTGAATCGTTCCGTTTCGAGCCGCCCCTCGCCGACGAACGTCAGCCGGTCGCTGGCGGGGATCAAGATGCCGACACCGGCGGAAAAGGAAGTCTCGCCGTTGACGTTCACGCCGAACAGCCGCCCGTCGCCGTTGACTTCGACGCCGATGTTGCCCGAGAGCACGAAGCGGTCTCCGTGATGCCGCAGCGAGCCGAACGCGCCGAGCGAGAACGCGTCGAAACCCAGACCGACCGCATCATCACCTGTCGGCACCGTCGCTATCGCGCCGGCGGCGAATTCGATGTTCCCGCCGGAGCCGAAATGGTACTTGGCCCACAGGTCCAGATCCGTCGCGCCGGACCCGTCGGGGAGTACCGCCGACGACGTGTTGCCAAAACCGACCCGCCCGCCGAATTCGACCTGGGCCCAGGGCTGGAACGCGGCGACGGCGCGCAGGATCTTGGCGTCGAATCCGGTGCCGTCCTGAAGTTCTCCCTGCCCCTCCCACCACTGGCGGTCTACCAAGGTGGCTTCCTCGGCGAAGGACAGGAATAGGCGGTCCGTGGCTGCGATGTGGAGGCGCGTGTTGTCCTGGGTGGATTCCGTTTGCGCGGCGACGGGCAGGCAAACGACGAACACCAGCAGGATCCAGAAAACCAAGAGTCGAGAGTTTTGCATCTGACAGGGTCTCCATCGAAGATGGTGGATGGTCGGGACCAAGGGTTACCATTGTGGGTAGGGTCCGGGGGCCTGTCAAACCACTCTTTTCAGGGGAAAATCGCTCCCGGGACGACCCCACGCAACTTTTGACGCTTGCGGGCGTCCTTCTAGGGGGCCATGAAAGAGACCGACTATGAAAGCGTGGTGGCCATGCACAAAGACAGGGTTCACTCCTACGCGATGACGATCTTGCGCAACCCTGCAGAAGCGCAGGACGCATCGCAGGAGGTGTTGATCCGTCTGTGGGAACACCGCGTGTCCGTATCGGTCGACGGGGCGAGATCCTGGCTCATGCGCACGACCCACAACCTTTGCATCGATCAGATCCGGCGCGGCCGGGTACGGTCTGAGATCAGCGATGGCGACGATATCGTCGAGGCCCGCCCCGACGCCGGACCCGGACCACAGCGGTTGGCCGAATCGGGCGACCTGAGGCGGCTCATCGACTGCGCCCTCGACGCGCTGTCGCCGGACGACCGGGCGGTGATCGTGATGCGCGAGGTTCAGGCCCTGCCTTACGACGAGATTGCAGCGGCGCTGGATGTGCCGCTCGGGACGCTCAAGGCGCGGCTGCACCGCGCGCGCGAGCGACTACGGACACGGCTTTACCGTGCGGGAGTGACACCGTGAGTTCAAACCGGGGTACGACTTGCTCCGCGGCGATGGAACTGTTTCACCGGGTGCTCGACGGCGACCTGATGGAGGCGACCGATCGTCAGGGCATGCAGGCCCATCTTGCCGTTTGCTCTGAATGCGCCGAGAAGGCCGGGCAACTTCGCGAGATACTGGACCTGCTGCGCGGGATGGCCGAACAACCGATGCCGGATGATGCGATGCGTGAAGTCTGGCAATGTACGGTTCGCGCTCCCGGCGTCCGGACGCACCGCCGGTGGCGCAATTGGCGATTTGCGGCGGCCGCCGCGGCTGTCATCTTCGTCACCTGGACCGGGGTACGCCTGTACCCGGTCCCCGGGGACGACCGCGAGGCTTTACGGGCGGCGCAGGAAGTCCGCATGGTGCTGCAACTGACGGCCAATGCGCTCAGACGAATCGAAGAAGTCGCATTCAGAAAAGTTTTCGCCGAAGAGGTTTCGCCGGCGCTACAGAAGGTCGGAATCCTATGGCCGCGGGCGCCTCGCGGGCGCGACGGCAACGAGGGGTGATGGTGATGAGGTTCCCGAAACGGAGGATCCGCCTGTTCGGCGTGATTGCGTTTCTCGCCGTGCTCGCGGCGGGGCCAGTGTGGGCTCAGACGAAGGACTACACCAAGATCCGCGGGTTCGTCGACAAGGACCGTTTCACAGGTTTGGTCGGCGAAGACGACGTCCAGATCGAGGTTTGGCTCCCCGGTTCGCTGCTCCAGATCATCAAGGCCGTCGATCCCGAACTCGGCGATCTGGTAGACGGGCTCGAGCTGGCCCAGGCCGTTGTGATCGAAACGGAAGACAAGGAGACGGCGCGCAAACTCGCCGAGCGTATGCGTTCCACCGAGTCCTGGTTGCTCAAGAGAGGTTGGGTCCGGTTGGCCAAGATCAAAGACGGAAGCGAGCAGGTCAGTGTGCTGATCCTCACCGACGACGAGACGATCCGAGGCTTGACCGTGATGATCAGCGATTCCAGGCCCGGGGGGAGTTTTGTGTTCGCCAACGTCGCGGGCGTGATCGACCTCGCGGCGATCCAAAGACTCGGGGAGCAGATGAACATTCCGGGGCTCAATCAACTGGAGTCGGAGGAACCATGAGACGCGTCGCTATCCCGATCCTGCTGGGTGTTTTGCTTGGCGCCCCCGGTTGCGTCCGGTTCACCGGCCCGGACAACGTCAGCCGTTACCTGAGCCGCGCAGCCGGCGTCGAATTGCAGCAGGAGATCGGTCTCACCGTCACGCGTTCGGGTGTCTGGTTGGCCAAGAAAGGACTCAAGTGGGCCGACGATGTCGAATTCTCGCTCGCCGGTCTTCGCCGCGTCGAGATCGGCATCTACACCGTGCGGGGCACGCGCGGTGAGGCGCGCATGCCGCTGGATATTCAGGTATTCCCGACGGAGTGGGACCCCTGGGTTCGCGTCCAGGACGAGGACGGCGAAATTTTCGTCATGGTACGGCAAGGAGACCGGCCCGAGGACATCCGCGGGATGCTTGTCGTCGTTGCGGAGAGAAACGAGTGGGTCGTGGTTCGCCTTTACGGCGACCTCGATCGGATCCTCGAGGAGACGATGCGGTTCGCGTTCGAGCAGGCGGATCGTCCCGATCTCTACGAAAAGACCCGGGAAGAGCGAAACCTACCGCCACTCGGCTGACCGGCCTAGTCCCAATCCATTGGGTTGTGCCGCTTCTCGCCGGGGCTGTCCTTGGCCTTCTTGCGTGCTTCCTCGAATTTCTTTTCGAGCAACGTGTCAAGTTTCCGGGTTCGCTCGAAGGCCTTGGAGAACGCTTCCTCGCGACGGCTCTCGCCCGAGTGCACCCGGTTCATCGCTTCACTGAAACTTTTTCCGAGATCTTTCTTGGGACGTTCCTCGGACAAGATCTCGCCGGTTTCGGTGTCCGCGACGAGACGCGTGTCGCAGCACGGGCAGATAATGTCGATTCGGTCGGCCATGCCGTCATTGTCGCCCCGGCGACGGTGCGCCGTCAATCGTCGTCCACCGGGAGGGCCAGGCACGCGACGGTCGCTCCCCAACCTCCGCGCTCCGCAGGGGCATCGCGAAAATCGCTCACGAACGGGCTCTTTGCCAGTACGGCCCGAACTGCCTCGCGCTGAACCCCGATCCCACGACCGTGGATCAGCCGCACCTCGGCGAACCCGAGCCTCACCGCTTCTTCGAGGTAGCTCTCGACAACCGATCGAATTTCCTTCGGCTGGAACAGGTGCAGATCGATGAAGTCCTCGATCGGCAGGACGAAATCCTCTCCCGGCTCGACCGGTTCGTCACTCACCGACGCGCCAACCCTGGAAGCGAATCTCCGCTCCGTCGTCGGGGAGGTCGATGCCGCAACTCACCGAACCGAGGCGCGAACCGCTATCTTCGTAGGAGATCTCCCAGGCTTTGTCCGTCCGGCGGACGTTCAGCGCCGAGCACGCGTCCAATCCCGGGCGGCGCCCGATCGCTACGAATCGGTTCACCGGTGCCGCGGATTTGTTTTCCTTTTTTCGGCCGGCACCAAGACGCTGCTGCACATCCTGTGCGTTGAGCAACTCAATCTCGCCGGCGCCGACGAGGTCGGCCTTCAATTCGACGGGCGCGGGGATGGAACCGTGTTCGAGATTGTAGAAATCGAATTCGGTGCGTACGTCGAACTCTCGCGCATTGTCGGCGCGTTCGCCCACATCGACCCTCGTGGCCATTTTGGAGGTTGTGATGCCCTCGGCATCATCGAAGGAGTATTTGTCACTCTCGCGGCCGCGCCCGAGGTTCTGGTCTTCCAGCTCCATCTCCACCGCCGATTCGCGTAACTCATCCACCATGACCGTCGGTTCGGGTTCCGGTTCAACTGTAATCAGCCGTTCGGGTTGCTGCGCGATGGCCTGCGGAGGGGTTTCGGTGATCTTCGGTTTCGCTGCCGGCTCCGAACGTTTCTGTAGGAGCGGCACGGGTGATTCGTTTGTCGTTTGTCGCTTGCGATCCTCTTGCGCGAGACCCTCGACGGCGACATCCCGGAACCTCGGTTCCGGTGCGGCGATCGATTTCTCGACGAGGACATCGCCCTTGTCCCGATCGGCAAGTGCACGATCGTCTGCCACGTCACCCAGGGACTGCAACGAGGACTCCACTTCCTCGCCGAGGCGGTTGCCGTTGTCCGCGATCGAGTCCACCGAGAGTCGTGCTGCCTCATCCTGGGCCCGCGGGGCCACCGGCATCTCCGGGATCTCCTCGCGCAAGACGGCCGGGATGAAGATGGCCGCCGCCGCGATCGTCGCCGCGGCCAACCCGACGGTCGACCAGGTCACGCCAAAGGGCGCGCGGCGGCGCGCGGCCGCAAAGCGTGCCACCGTGCGGGTGTAGAAGCCCGGCGAGAGTTCCTCGTCTCCGCTTCGTAGTGCCGTGCGGATCTCTCTCGAAGTCGCCAGTCGCCGCCTCAACTCCTCGTCGCCGGCAAGCCGCTCCTCGAACCGTTCGCGTTCGTCCGTATCCAGGCGGTCGTCGAGGTAGTCGTTCAGGCTGCGCTGGAGTCGGTCTTCGCTCACAGTTTTCCCTCCAACAACCGCCGCAGGTCGCCGCGTGCGCGCGCCAGGCGGGAACGCACCGTCCCCACCGCGACTCCGGTCATCTCCGCGATTTCCTCGTACGACATCTCTTCCACCTCGCGCAACAGCAGCGTTAGCCGGCGATTTGGCTCGAGCCGTTCGATCGCGGCGCGCACCAGCGCACCGCGTTGTTCGACTTCGATCCGCTCTTCCGCGCTCGGCGCGGGATCGATCGCGAAGGCCTCGGGGCCTTCCGCTTCATCGCCATCCTCCCGTTTCCCGCGGAACCAATCGACCAACCGAGAACGCCTACGGGAACGCAATCGGTTCTTCCATAAATTCGTCAGGGCACGGATGAGGTACGTCGACAACCGCGCCCGGCCTTCGAACCGGCGCAACGCCGGCAGGGATCGAACCAGGGTTTCCTGGACAAGATCCTCTGCGTCCTCGCGCCGACCGCAGAGCTTGAGCGCCAGTCGAAACAGCCGCGGGGCCTGTTCCCGCGCGACCTGCTCGAAGGCCCCCGCGTCCCCTTGGCGGATGCGTTCCAGCAGCCGGGCGGTCGAGTCGTCTGTCCGCTCCCCATCAGAACGGACACCCGAGCGCCCACGAAGTTCCCCTGTGCCGTCCATCCAGCCTCTAGTCCAGCCTTTTTGGGGTCGGGGCGTCAAGCGGCACGGCACCTCCCATCAGGACGATCAGGGTTCGGGGATGCGCACCGGTTCGCCGATTTCGGTCTTGTCCTTGATCACGTAGATCAGATAACCGTCGTACTTGCGAATTGAGGCGTGCGTCTGGACGATTTTGTGCGGGGCGACGGCGCGGAACGTGTCGTAACGCAGCTCGGTGGGAAACGTCAGCCCTTCCTTGCGATGACGGAACTGGATTTGCGCCCTGTGGCCCAGCGGCTTGGGACCCGTGCGCATGCCGAGGATGTTGAACGAACGGCTCCACTTACGGTACAGCGCCTCGATCCGTTCGTTTTGCCCGAGCGGCTCGGCGATGATTTCGAGCGGCGTTTTACTGACCGCGTCGAGGATCACGCGACCCTGCCACTGACGGATGTCCTTGCCCGTCGTGAACGGCAAGCTGCCGCGGAACTCAAACTCCAGCACCCAATCGAAGCCGTCGAACCGGTCGTCCAGTAAACGAAACGAGAAGTACGGTTCGTTGAAGCGACTGAACAGGAACACCCAGGCGTACGCGGCGGGGAACGGATCGGCGTCATCGATCGCGCCGGGCCGCACCGACCCGTCCTTGGCGAATTCCTGACGGATCTCGTGAACCCCGAAGCCCGACGGAAGCGTCGTCAGCAGGTAGCCGTAGCGGCGCACTTTCTCGCTCGAAACCTTGCCGTCGACGTAGCGCGCCGACCGTGCGGTCTCGTTGCACGCGAAGCGCTTCGTGTAGCCCTCGTAGACCGCCGCCTTCGCGTACAACTCCTCGAGCAACTCGGCATCGATCCCCCACGGTTGGTCGCTCGGCTCGAGGACCGGGTGATAGTTGCCCGCGGTCTTAGGGAGTCTGGGTTTGGGCATCGGCGGAGGCACGGCATCGCCGCCCGGAAGGCCCTGGTCGGGCGGGCTTTGAGCCTGCCACCCGCTGCCGCCGAGCAGCAGACCGCAGACGATCAGGAGAGTCCAACCGACCCCGCCTTGTCCGTTCACGCTATCCCCAGAAAGCCTTTGTTTTCCCGGCAAACTAGATTAACACGCCTTGACACACCCGTCGCGCGATCTTATCCCCCGAGTGCGACCAACGGCGGCCGCACCGAATTCCTCTGCGGCGGATAGGCTGCCCGAGGGCATTTTGTGGCCGACGGGAACCCCCTATGAGTGTGACCAAAAAGGATTACTACGAGATCCTTGGCGTTTCGCGAGACGCCGGCGAAAAGGAGCTAAAAGCGGCCTACCGCCGCCTCGCCCGCAAATACCACCCCGACGTCAACACGGGCGATCGCAGCGCCGAGGACAAGTTCAAGCAAGTCTCGGAGGCGTTCGCGGTGCTTTCCGATCCACAGAAACGTACCCGCTACGACCGCGGCGGGCACGAGGCCTTCGGTGCCGGGTTCGACCCGTTCGCCGGCTTCGACGTGCGCGCGGCGGGGATGGGCGATCTTGCCGATCTGTTCGGCGGGATGTTCGGCGGGCTCGGTTTCGGCGCTGGGCGTCAAGGGACCGAAACGGCGCGTGGGAACGACCTCAAACTCGAACTGTCGATCGACTTCATGGAAGCCATCCACGGCACGACGCTCAATCTGCGCGTCCCACGTCAACTTGCCTGTCGCAAGTGCCACGGTCGAGGGACGCGCGCCGCGGGCGGCGGTGCCGTCTGTTCGGACTGTGGCGGCCAGGGTCACCGCGCGCAACCCGGATTGCCGTTCGCGATCCCGTGTCGCCGATGCAACGGGCGTGGACGCGTCGCCGGTCCGCCGTGCAAGGAATGTCGCGGAAGCGGTCGGTCGCGCGGTGAGGAAAACGTCAAGGTCAGGGTGCCGGTGGGAATCGAGGACGGTAGCACCGTGCGTGTTGCGGGTAAGGGCGATGCCGGAACGGCGGGTGGCCCCCCTGGCGATCTGTACCTGTCGATCCGCGTCAAGGATCATCCGCTATTCCGCCGCGAGCGGAACGACCTGGTTTGCGAACTCCCGATCGGGATCGCCGACGCCGCGCTGGGTGGTACGGCGGACGTGCCGACACTCGACGGCAAGACCACGATTCAGGTGCCCCCGGGGACGCGTAGCGGGCAACGCATGCGGCTGGCCGGCAAGGGCGTCCCGGCCGCGAAGGGCCGGCCGGCAGGAGACTTGTACGCGTTGATCCAGATCCACCCGCCCAAGAAACTGGACCGTCGTTCGAAGGAACTGCTCGAAGAATTTCGTAAGCGCAACGACAAACGCTGAGCCTCGCGCCGTGTCGGCAGCCTGCTAACATCGGCGGCGTGCTGCATCTCATCCATCCGGTCTTGGTGCACTTCGGTGTGGCGCTCGTGGCTACCGGTGTTCTGCTCGAGAGCTACGGGCTGCTCGTTGACAAGGAGGCCGCGCGACGGTTCGGTGGGCCGTTGTGGGGCGCCGGCACGGTCCTCCTCGTCGCCGTCATCGCCAGCGGTTACCTGGCGGCGAATACCATCGAACTTCCCGCCGGTGCCGACGAGGTGCTGAGCGACCACGAACGGCAAGGCTGGATCCTGCTCGCGGTGTTGGTGCTGCTCCAATTCTGGAAGGGTTGGCATCGTGGCCGGCTGCCCGAGGGTCAACAGCGGTGGTACGCGCTTGCTCTTGGCCTGGCGGCTGGGTTGGTGTTCTACAGCGCTCTGCTGGGCGGCCGCTTGGTCTACGGGCTCGGGGTGGGCGTCGGCCCGTAGTATCTGGGATCGTCCCCTAGCCGCGTCGAATCAGCGCCTTGATTACGTAGCCGGCGATCTGCGGATTCTCGCGCAGTCGCCGCACCGAATACGCATACCAGTTCTCGCCGAAGGGAACGTACACGCGTAGACGATGGCCGTCGGCGATCAGCTTTTTCCGCAGCGGTTCCCGAACACCGAGCAGCATCTGAAACTCGTATTGCTCGTGTGTCCGGCCGTGCCGCTCGATGAGTTCGATTGAGCGCTCGACGAGCCAGTCGTCGTGTGTAGCGATACCGACGTAAGCTCCACGGGCGAACATGCCATCGAGGATTTCGACGAAGTTCTTGCGAATCAACCGGTCTTCCGTATGCGCGACCGATTCGGGCTCGAGGTAGATGCCCTTGCACAGGCGGAAGTTGGCTTCGGGGCCCGCATGCGCCTCGGCATCCGCCAGCGTGCGACGAAGCCTCGACTGAAGAACCACGCCGACCCGGTCGTTGCCGAACTCGTTGCGCAGGCTGCGGTAGATCGCAAGTGTCTTGTCGGTGCACTCGGAATCCTCCATGTCGATCCGCACGAAGTTTTCACCGGCCTCGGCCTGCCGGGTCAGCCGGCGCATGTTCTCCAGGCACTGGTCGCCGCCGAGCAGCAGTCCGAGCGCCGTGAGCTTGACCGAGACGTTGGCCTCCCGGATGCCCTCGGAATCGATCTTCCTGATCAGTGCGATGTAGGTCTCGGTGTTGGCGGTCGCCTCTTCTCCGCGCGAAACGAATTCCCCCAGAATATCGAGCGTCGACATGGCGCCCTGATCGGCCAATCGGCGCACGACGGCGAGCGCTTCCGCCACGGTGGTGCCGGCGATATAGGGCCGGGAGAAATAACGGACCACCGGTTTCGGGACCACCGGCAGGGTCAGGCTAATCGTTCGATCGATCAAACCCATCGGAGGTGACTAGCGTTCCTCGATCAGGCGCACGATTTCACCCTCCTCGGGAAATTGCCCGAGGGCCTTCTTGGAAAAGACCAACGTGTCGTCGACCGTGATTTCGTACACACCCCCGCCCGAGGGGATCATCTCGCAATCGACGTCAAACTTCTCTTTGAGTTCGGCCGCCAGACCGGCGGCGCGCGGTTCGTAGTCTCAAACCTTGCAAAACTCGATCGAGATTTTCATGGGCCACTCCGAAAAAGTCCAGCGGCCATCGTAGCAATTCGCCCCCGCTTTACCAACAGGATCCGGACGCATGATACGATCCGACATTCCATCCAACCCAAGGGCACACGTCATGGTCGAACCGCAATGCCGCTCTACCTGCGCTTGTTGACGGTCTCCGGTTCGCCTGACGAGGTCGCAGCCGCCACGAAGGGCCATATCGAGCAACTCGACCGTTTGCGTGTGGCCGGCCAACTCCACCTCGCCGGCGAGTTCGTCAATGGCGACGGCTTTGTCGAGATCCTCGACGTCGAAGATCGTTTCGAGGCCGAGCGCCTCACCCGCGAAAGCCCGCTCGTCGAACGTGGCCTCACGAGTTGGTTCCTCCGCGAGTGGAAAGAGTCCGGCCACGGACGTTGACAGCCTCCAAGAGCAACGCGACTACTACTGTTTCGTGTCGTCGGCCCGGGATTCGAGCAAGGCGTCGAGGCGGCGGAGTTGTTCGCGGGCGGCAGGGCCGGAGCGAACGGGGTCGATGCGTAGGGCGGTTTCGAATTCTTTGCGAGCTTCGTCGTAGCGGCCCTGTAGGGCGTCAGCGTGACCATGGCCGATGTGGATTCCGCCGTTTTGCGGGTCGAGGCGCTGCGCCTCGGCGAGTGCACCCTCGAACGTGGCGAGGTCGCCGCGGTTGAGGGCGAAGCGCGCGAGGTTGACCCACACGCCGGAGGTCGGTCGCAACTGGAGGGCGCGGCGGGCGCAGGTTTCGGCCTCGGTGGACTGGCCGGCACGATCGTAGATCTGCATCGCGATGGACCAGGCCTTGCCGTCGGTGGGATCGAGTTGGAGCACCTCGCGGATCGCCACGATGGCGCCGGCGTGTTCGCCGCGCACGCTGAGCCGGCCGGCCTCGTTGATGCGGTGCCACACCGGCATCATCGCTTTGGGGTCGCGTGTTCCCGGCGGGAGAGCCGCCTGTCCCGTGACGTAGCCCAACGACGTGAGCCGCTCCAACTCATCGCGGGTCAGCTCTTTTTGAATCCCGGCGACTTCGAAAGCGTCGGGCCAATCGGCCAGGCGTGCGGACAACTCCGCGCGTAACCCGCCAGCGTCTTTGCGGTCCTCGTAGAGATTGTCGAGCTCCGCGCGATCGGAGGCGAGGTCGTAGTACTCGGGCTGCGGGGCCTGGATGAACTTGTCGTCGATGCGACGCAGGCCGTAGAGCGGAGCCCAACCGTAGTCGAGCAGCGGGGCCAGGGTTTCCAGGTAGACGGCGCGTCCCGCGACCGGCGCTGCAGTGATGTCGATTCCATCAACAGGCCCTGCGGGTTCGAGCCCGGTCAACGCCGCCAAGGTCGGAACGATGTCGATCGTCGCCGCTAGCCGGTCGCGGACGACGTTCCCGTTAGGGAACAGTCGCGGGTTGGACAGGATCCAAGGCACCCGCATCGTCGAGTCGTAGATTAGGTCGGCGTGCGTAGCCTCATCGTGATCTCCCAAACCCTCACCGTGATCCGAAGTGATCAGGATCAATGTGTCGTCGAGCAACGCAAGGTCGCGGAGCTTGTCAATCAAGCGCGCCAGCTCGTTGTCGACGAACGCGATCTCTCCGTCATAGGGCGCCTCCGAAAAACTCTCGGCGAATGGAGCGGGGGGCTCGTACGGTCCATGCGGATCAAAATAGTGGACCCATACGAAGAACGGGCTCTCGCGCCGGGCGTCCGCGCGAGCCCGTAGCCAATCGGTCACGCGCGCCGTGACCGCGTCGGCCGGTCGTTCGGGATAACTACCGGGGCCGGCGTCGATCGTTGTTTCGAACCGATCGTCGTAATCGGTGAATCCTTGGTTCAACCCATAGCGGCGGTCGAGAACGAACGCGGAAACGAACGCGGCGGTGTCGTACCCGCTCGCCGAAAATCTCTCCGCGAGCGTCGTGGCATCGGGGCTGAGTTTGAATGTGCCGTTGTGCCGCACCCCGTGATTGGGAACGACGAGGCCGGTGAAGATCGAAGCGTGGGAGGGCAGCGTGATCGGGGAAACGGTCGTCGCCTGTTCGAACAACAGCCCCGACTCGGCCAGCGCGTCGATCGTCGGGGTCCTGGCCCCCGTGTGCCCGTAACAACCGAGCCGGTCGGCACGCAAGGTGTCGATCGTGACGATCAGGACGTTCATCCCGGTTGCCGAGCCTGGTTCCGCGAGACGCCCGTCCGATCCGCACGCGCCGCACGCCGTTACGATCGACAGCCCCAAGAACGCTTTGACGACGGAGGAGTGGAACATCGAGTAGGGATTATACGGCGCTTGCGCCCGCCCGCCCGCGCTTGTTCATTCGCGCATGCGTTGGAGTCGTGCTCGAATTCCTTGCGCCCTGCGCTCGTCACCGAGCGACGACGTCAATTCGAGTGCTCGGCTGCAGGCCGCGCGGGCAACGGCCAGGTCACCCTTCGCCTCGGCGGCGACGCAGACACCGAGATGCGTGGCCGGGTTGTCCGGCGCGAGTTCGACCGCGGCGCGCAGATGCGGAAGCGCGGCCGCGGCCTCGCCCTTCTGGAGCATTGCCTCGCCAACGCCGCGGTGACCCTCCGCATCTTCCGGCGCCGCTCCGACCCACGACCGGAACGCCGCCAGCGCTTCGTCCGGACGCCGCTGGATCAGTCGCGTACGCCCCAACCCCAAGCGTGCGTCACGGTTGTCGGAATCGCGCTCGATGCCCAACGAGTACTGCTTCGCGGCGTCCTCGAGCCGTCCCACGTCGCGCAGTGCGCGCGCGAACGCCACATGGGCCGAGGCGAAGACCGGAGGTGTGGAAGTCGCTCGCGCATACACATTAAGGGCACGCTCGCGTTCCCCGTTCCTCTCCAGCGCGGCTGCAAGTGCCGCCCACCGATCGCTCGTGGGGACGAGTTCGGCGGCTCGCTCGAAGTGCACGACCGCCTCTTCGACCGATCCTCCGCGGTTGGTCAAGAGCGTCGCCAGATTGGAATGGGCAATCGCAGATTTCGGGTTCAACGATACAAGGCGCCGGACGAGTGCCTCGGCCGCTCCCCAGTCCTCTTCCCGGATCAGACCGAGCACGCGCGCGGCGATCCGCAAGTCAATCACGTGGTCCTTCGGGTCGTCGCCTTCGGGGTCGAACAGTGCCACTTCGTCCGTGATCGGCTGGGCCGAATTTGCCGCATACCCCAACGCGCGGAGCTTGGCGCGGGACTCGTCGTCGAGCACGCGAATAGCGTGGTCGGAGTCGGGCGGGCGTGGCGCGTCGAGAATCCAGCTGAACAACTCACTGCGAAGTCTGGCGACGTCTTGCGGACGCTCTTCTGCGAGGTTGACGGTTTCTCCGGGATCCCGCTGGAGATCGTAGAGTTCGGGGGTCGGGGCATGGATATACTTCAGTCCTCCGTGCCTCCAACTGCGAAGCTGCGAATAGCCGTACCCGAATCGGGGATAGAACGATTCGCCGTAAACCGGCGTTGCTGACCCTTCGCGCCGCGACATCCGGGCCAGCAAACTGGTTCCCTGCGCCCGTTCCAGCGGATCCAGGCCGAGAAGGTCGAGCAGGGTCGGCGCGACGTCGATCAAACGCGTATCCCCGGGAACGCGGAGCCCCCCGGGAAGACGCCCCGGAGCGGAGATGATCAACGGGACGCGCAACGTGGAATCGTAAAGGAAAACGGTATGCGTGTCCTCATCATGCTCGCCGAGGCCCTCCCCGTGGTCCGCGGTGACGGCGACCACCGTGTTTTCCGCGAGCCCCAAGCGCTCCAGTGCTTTCAGGATGCGTCCGACCTGCGCGTCGGTGTAGGCGATCTCACCGTCGTACGGATGGGCTCGATTCGTCGACCAATCGCCCGGTGGATCGTAGGGCGCGTGTGGGTCGAAGAAATGAACGAAGAGAAAGAACGGCCGCGCGTCCGCGGAAAACTCCCGCAGCCGCTCAATCGCGGCATCCGCCACGGAGTCCCCACGGCGGCTGGCGGACGTGCGATTCAACACCGTATCGGCGACGGCAGACGTATCCTCGTAGCGATCGAAGCCCTGGTCCAACCCGAACTCACGGTTCAACACGAACGCCGCAACTTCCGCGGCGGTCCGGTATCCGGCCTGCTGAAGCGCCTCGGCCAGGGTGACGTTCGATTCGTGGAGGCGGAACGAGCCGTTGTCTCGCACGCCGTGAACGAACGGGTCGGTCCCCGTCATCAGGCTCGAGTGCGCGGGCAGCGTGATCGGGGCCGGAGAAAAGCAACGCTCGAACACGACGCCCGACTTCGCCAGCCGGTCGAGCGCGGGCGTTTCGGCCGCAGCATACCCGTAGGGACCCAACCGGTCGGCGCGGGTCGTGTCGAGCGAGATCAGCAAGAGGTTGGCCCCCGTCGCTGCCTCCGAAAGCGGCTCGGGGTGCCCCGAACAGGCCAGGATGAGCATCGCTGAAATCACGACAACGGGCAGAAAAGCTCTCATTACTGGTGCATCTTCTCCCTTCAGCGATCCGGCCACAACCGCGGGATGGAGATTCGTTTGACGAATCAGACGAGTTGTCTTAGTATATCTCAGACGCGACGTCTGAATAGGAGTACAAGCGATGGCTCGACCCAAACACGATGTCACCGATGCCGAGCTTGCCGTGCTCAAGGAACTCTGGGCGCTCGGTGCCTCGACCATCCGCGAGTTGACCGATCGCCTGTATCCCGGAGGCGCCACAGCGCATTACGCCACGGTGCAGAAGTTGCTCGAACGGTTGGAGAGCAAGCGCTGCGTCAAGCGCCGCGGCCGCGGACGGGCCAACGAGTACCGCGCGACGGTCCAGGTCGGGGACCTGATCGACCATACCTTGCGCGGTGCCGCGGCTCGGCTGTGCGACGGCTCGCTCGCGCCGCTGCTGACCCATCTCGTCAACGCTACACGACAGGACCCCGAGCAGGTCGAGGAATTGAAACGACTCGTCCAGCGCCTGGACAAGGGTAGCTCGACATGAACGCGCTGTTCGAGTCCGTCGCGTGGAACAGTCTGGCGGCGCTGGCGTTGGCGATCCTCGTCCTCGTGGCGGGCCGCATCTGGAAGCGTCCCGAACTCCTCCACGTGTTGTGGTTGGTCGTGCTGGTCAAACTCGTAACCCCAGGCGTGATCCGGTTCGACGCGCTGCCCGACGTTCGCAAGACCGTGCCCGTAGCTTTCGCAATGCAATCCACGGACGCGCTTCCGCTCGCCGAGCTTCTTGCCGCTTCCCCGGCCGGCCTGGAAGCGCGTCATCTCGTGCGTTGGAGCGAGGCGTCGCTGGCCGTCTGGATCGGCGGGAGTGTGCTCTTCCTGATCCTCGTAGGTCTTCAATGCGTACGCTTTGCGCGCGCGATGCGGGCGGCTTCGCCCGTCGGCCGTGAGATCGGGCAACGAATCACCGAGCTCGCCAGGCGTGTGGGCGTTGCCGCGCCCAAGGCGTTGTTGATCGAGGCCACGGTTTCGCCGATGGTCTGGAGCGGGCCGCGCCGATCCACCCTGATACTCCCATCCGATCTTCTGGACCGCCTCACCGCGGACGAAACGGACACGCTGATTACACACGAACTGGCGCACCTCAAGCGTCGCGATCCGTGGATCCGTTGGGTCGAGCTCGCCGTGACCGCAGCGTTGTGGTGGAACCCGCTGGTGTGGTGGGTCCGCCGGCGCCTTCGGAGTGCCGAAGAGCAAGCCTGCGATCGTCGGGTGCTCGAACTGTTTCCCCGCGCGCAACGTGCCTATGCCGACGGCATCGTCAAGACCGTTGAATTCCTTGCGGGTCACGGCCGCACGCCGCAGTTTGCGACCGGTGCTACCGGGACCCGCCACATCAAAGAGAGGCTGACCATGATCCTGAACCCCTCCCCGAAACGCCGCCTGCGCCATCCCCTCGTCCCGGCGCTGTTGCTGGCCCTGCTGGCCCTCCCGATTGTCCCCGGGTTCGCCGCGCGGGACAACCGAGAAGACGACCGAACGCGCGCCGAACTCCTCGATCTGGACCGCGAGGCGCTCGACCTCCAACAGCGGCTTCAAGATATCCAGGCCGAACGGAGCAAGATCAAAATGCGGCTTGAGGAAACACGCGTCCGCGCCGAGGCGGTCGAAGTGCGCCGGGAAGTCGAGAAACTTCAACGTCACGGCAAGCATGAGGAAGCAGCCCGACTGGAATCCGAGCTCGAGCAAATGGAGCAAGACAGTGCCCTGCACCGGGCACACAGAGCCGAGATGTTGGAGCGCGAGAATGAGATGCGCGGCGCCGAATTCGAGATGCGCGAGGCGAAAATCGCGTTCGAACGCGCGCGCCGGGCCGAAGATCTCTCCGCGGCCGAAGACTACGAGCGGGCGCTCGCCCAGTACAAGCAAAGCCACGCGGATCGCTCCGTGGCCTACGAGGAAGTCAACCGAATGTATGCGCGAGGACGGGTGGAGCAGCGGCAAGTAGAGATCGCCAAGAGGCTCGATGGGATGGCCGGCGAGCACAAGCGCCTGCAGGACGCCAACCGCAACGCCGAGGCCGACAAGCTCGCGATCGCGATGGAAAGGCTTCACGCCGAGTGGGTCGAGGCGGATCGGGAAGAGTTAGAACGCTCGATCGAGATCATGAGGCGAAAGCTGCACGAACTGGAACTCCAGGAGCGGTAGAACGGCGCTAGTCCTTGAAGTTTATTCCCCGCGGTCGAGGATCGCGTAGACCGCGGGGATCAACAACAACGTCAAGGCCGTTGAGGCGGTCAGACCGCCGATCACCGTGAGCGCCATCGGCCGCCGCAGTTCGTTCCCCGCGCCCAACCCGATTGCCATCGGGAGCAGCCCCAACACGGTTGTGGCGGTCGTCATCAGGATCGGCCGAAGCCGCACGCGGCCGGCCTGTTTCAACGCATCGATCTTCGCGGCGCCCCGGCGGCGCAGTTGATTCGTGTAGTCGATCAGGATGATGGCGTTGTTCACGACGATGCCCGCCAGCAAGATCGTACCGATCAGGACCACGATGCTGATCGTGATGTCGAATAGCCACAGCGTTGCTAGCAACCCGATCAGCGCCAGCGGGACGCTAAAGAGAATGACCAACGGGTGCAACAAGGATTCGAACTGGCTGGCCATCACCAGGTAGACCATGAAGACGGCCAGCAGGATCGCGAGTCGCATCGAGCGGAACGAGGTTTCCATTTCCTGACGCTGCCCGCCGATGGTCCAGTCGTAGCCGGGCGGCATCCGGATCGATTCGAGCGCCGCGGCGATCTCCGCGGAAACGGCGCCGAGATCACGCCCGGCGAGGTTGGCGGTCACCACGGCCACACGTTCGCCCTCCGAGCGCCGGATCTCGGCCGGACCCTCGATCTCCTCGACGGTAGCGACGGCGGAGAGCGGGATGGCGGTCTTGCCCAGCTGATGCACGGTCAACTGCAAGAGGTCCTGGACGCTGTTACGGTACTGTTCGGCGGCGCGCACCCGGATATCGATTTGCCGGTCCTCGCGCTGAATCTCGGTGGCGACCGTTCCCTGAAGCTTGGTGCGCACCGTCGCGGCGACGTCGGCGAGCCCGAGTCCCAGTTGCGCCAGGCGTTCCCGGTCGAAGCGGATCTGAAGTTCCGGGTTGCCGCCCTCGGTCGACGCGTCGATATCGGTCAGCCCCTCGATGGTTTCCATGCGCCGCACCAGTTCCGTGGAGAGCCGCTCCAACAGTTTCAGGTTGTAGCCCCGGATTTCGACT
>Ga0209988_10000330_pt1 | contig 28839 bp, 31 predicted proteins | sample N075metaG_FD_183115 | JGI IMG/M metagenome (GOLD analysis project Ga0209988, IMG submission 183115) | Deep subsurface microbial communities from Kermadec Trench to uncover new lineages of life (NeLLi) - N075 metaG (SPAdes) (version 2) | ecosystem: Environmental > Aquatic > Marine > Ocean trench... | reverse complement strand
TCGGCAACACACGCGTCGCACCAGAGCAGCCGGTCGAGATCCTGCCGGGGCTTGGTCTCACGGCAGAGCAGGCACCTTTCCTCGAGTGAGTCGAGGTCCTTCCAAATCACGCCAACGCCCCCCTCACGAAGCTAACCGACGAAATCCTCGTTATACCCGAACTCGGTGTGATCCTGACCCCATTTGACGAGCTGCTCCAAGAGCACGGGACGCTGGGTGCCCCCCGTGCGTGCTCTCCCGGCGATGTTTCTCGCTCGTCTCCAGGTGAGCTCGTTCAACGAGTCCCTGTGCAGAAAGGCGCGGGCCACCTCGTTGCGACCGCCGTCCGTCCGCGTGATGACCCGAACCCCGGACACGCCTGGATACGCCCGCAGTAGACTCTGTGTCTCATCTGTGAAGAGGTAGATGTAGGGTCCGACCTTGGCCCAAAGAGAGCCACCCCTGCGCACCTGCCGGAGCGGCTGTTCGACGGTGACCTCTACGACGTTGCCGCTCACACGGACGGATAGGTCCGAAGAGCTCGCGTAGTGGGCCCCCGCCTCGCTCTCAGTGGGCACCGAAAGGTCGGCCGACTCTTCACACGCTAGAGGCGAAAGGATGAGGCTCATGGCCAGCACATCGATCATCGTCCTACGGTTCATCGAGATATCCCGTCACTTGTTGCAATTCGCGTCACAAAATAGTGCACGTGCCACAACTATTATTGCACCTGTATGGCTGCACGTACCACAACTATTACTGCACGTACCACAACAACGTTGCAGCGAACCTTTCCGCCGCCGAAGCGACTGAGGCGAAATCGGCGACCGAGCCCGGCCGGCCCGCCACGACCCCGAACCAGATCACATATCCGGTCCGCACGTTCAAAATGGTCGCGACGATCTCAACGACCGAGGTCCCACCGGCACCCTCGGCCCCGGCGCGGACCGTCAACGGAATCAAGGCGATCTCCGAGTTTACCAGCGCTCCCAACCGAAGAAGCTGACCGAATAGCGGATCACCGACCCGCCTTACCTCCGCCCTGAGAAAGAAGGCCACCGGAAGTCCCCTCACCGCACTGTCGACGGTGGGAGCGCGCGCCAGCACGGCTTCGAGCTCGTCCGAAAAAATCCATTCGACCTCCCGGGTCCTGTTGCGAAGCGCAAAATCGATCTCCGGGCTCGCGTCCCCGGGCACTCCAGTAGGGATTTGTACGGGGAACACCATCACCCTTTCGCCACGCAGATCCGGAATGAAACCCTCGAAACTACCCGAGGTCGGGGCCGGCCCGGTTCCTCCGCACCCGAACGCCGAGAATGCCGCGATCAGGGTGCCGACGGTACTCAAGACGCGTGACCGCCGGCGGGCCGAGGGATCAGTCCACATCGGCGTCTTCGTCCGGTTCAAGCGCCAGCGCCACCGAGTTGATGCAGTAGCGGAGGCCCGTGGGCGCCGGGCCATCGGGGAAAACGTGACCCAGATGACCCCCGCAGCTTCCACACAAAACCTCCATCCTCTTCATGCCCAAGGTGTGGTCCTCCTCCGTACGGACCCGTCCGCCCTCGATCGCCTCGTAGAAGCTCGGCCAACCGCTTCCCGATTCGAATTTGGACTCTGAGCTGAACAAGGGGTCACCACACCCGGCGCATCGGTAGGTCCCAGGATCCTTCGCGTCGCAGTACGCACCCGCGAAGGCCCGCTCAGTGCCCTTCTGCCGCAAGACCTCGAACTGCTCCGGCGTGAGGACCTCTCGCCAGCGGGCCTCGGAGGTGTCGGATTTGTCGGCCACGGTGCTCTCCTCGATTCCACCAACCCGTTGAGTTCAAGAATCGCACAACGGGACGCCGGGCACCATCTTGCCCCCACCAAACCGGGGCGGTTCTATTAGCTCCCGACGCATCACAGCAGTCAGTCCACAACGCCTACCGGATCCGCACATGAGTGATTCCACCGTCCGACACGTTTCATGGGACAGCCTGCCCATGGAGGAGCTGAAACCCGGCTTGCGCCGGCACTGGGTGAACGGAGAGAAGGGCATGCTCGCGCAGATCTACTTCGACAAAGGAGTCAGCGTCCCCAAACACCATCATGAGAACGAGCAGTTCGCCTATGTTCTCGAGGGGGCACTGCTCTTTCGGATTGGGGACGACCAGACGGAGGAGGTAGTCGTGCGTGCCGGAGAGGTTCTACATATTCCCTCCAACGTGCCCCACAGCGCGGAGGCACTCGAAGACACCGTGGACCTGGACGTCTTCGTGCCTCCCAGACAGGACTGGCTGACTGGGGATGACGACTATCTTCGGGGCTGAACGAACCCTGATGCGGAGCTGAACGGAGCGTAACGAATGGATTTGGGTCTCAAAGGTAAGACAGCGTTGGTTGCGGCTTCGAGCCGCGGTCTCGGCCGGGCCGTGGCCGACGAACTGGCCCGGGAGGGTGCGAACCTGGTGATCTGTGCCCGAACCGTGGCTCCACTCGAAGAGGCGGGTCGGGCGATCCACGATGAAACGGGCGTCGAAGTGGTTGCGGTCCCCACGGATCTGAGCAAACCGGCCGACGTGGCCCGTCTCATGGAAACAGCCGAGTCCGACTTCGGGAAGATCGACGTTTTGATCACGAATACCGGCGGACCTCCGCCCGGCCCCTTCGAAAGCCATTCGGTGGAAGCGTGGAGTACCGCCGTGGAACAGAATCTCAACAGCGTCCTGAATCTGACTCGGGCGGTGCTTCCGGGGATGAAGAAGGCGGGGTGGGGCCGGATCATCAACATCACCTCGGTGGCCGTGAAGCAGCCGATCGACGGGCTGATCCTGTCGAACGCCGTCCGCGCGGCCGTGACGGGGTTCGCGAAGACACTCGCCAATGAGGTCGCCGCCGACGGCATTACCGTGAACAACGTGATGCCAGGCTTCACGAAGACCGAGCGGCTGGATTCGCTGGCCGCGAACATCTCGGAGACGCAGGGGATCACGGTGGAAGAGGCCTTCGACCGCTGGAAGAGCCAGAGCCCGATGGGGCGCATCGGCGAGCCCACCGAGTTCGCGGCGCTCGTAACGTTTCTCGCCTCCGAACGCGCCAGCTATATCACCGGAACGTCGATCCCGGTAGACGGGGGCTTCATCCAGGCGCTGCTTTAGCGCCGGCGGGCGAGCCCTTCCCCATACGGATGTTGTCCGTGAGCCAGCTCCTGGAGCAAGCCGACGTCCGAGCGGCGCACGAGCAGATCGTCGCCACCGACGACCAGACGCTCGTCGACCAGATCGGTCTCACAGAAATTCCGGCCCCGCCGTTCGGCGAAGAGCTCCGAGGACGCCGTATGGTCGAGCTCCTCGTTGAGGCAGGTCTTACCGACGTTCATCAAGACGGGGTCGGTAACGTGCTCGGGGTCCGACCCGGCGCCGAAGATCGAGAGCCGCTGGTGCTTTCGGCGCACCTGGACACCGTTTTCCCGGCCGGAACGGACGTGACAGTATGCGTCGACGGCGACGTCCTTCGAGCCCCCGGAATCTCGGACGATGCGCGGGGCCTCGCCGCCCTCGTGGCGGTCGCTCGGGCCCTGTCGAAAGCGGGCATCACGACTCGCCGTCCCATCCTGTTCGCCGCCACGGTGGGGGAGGAGGGGAGGGGAGATCTCCGTGGAGTGCGTCACCTGTTCCGCGCCGAGGGTACGGCATCGGAGGCCGCCGGATTCATCTCGTTGGACGGAGCGGGACTCGATTACGTGGTCACGAGAGGCCTCGGAGCACGGCGCTTTCGGGTGGTCCTCCGTGGCCGTGGCGGCCACTCGTGGAACGACTGGGGCACACCCAACCCCATCCACGCGCTCGGGCGGGCGGTGGGCGCCTTGGCTGCGTGGCCGAAGCCTACCGAACCGGCGCTGAGTCTCACCGTGGCACGGTGGGGAGGAGGGACCAGCGTCAACGCCATTCCGTCTGAGGCCTGGGTCGATCTGGACCTTCGGAGCGAATCGAGCCGCCGCCTCGACGATGGCGAGGACCGGCTCCGGGCAGTGTTGGATCGGTCCGTGGCCGAGGAGAACTCCGGCGTTACCGGGCAGGCGGGCCGTCTCCACCTCGAGGTGAGCTTGGTGGGAAACCGGCCCACCGGCGTCACGGATCTGGATTCCCCGCTCGTGGAGGCCGCCCTCGCAGCCACCGGAGCGGCCGGCGCAGAGCCCCGGGTTACGGCCGCCTCGACAGACGCCAACCTCCCGATGTCGCTCGGAATCCCGGCCATCACCCTCGGGGCGGGCGGTTCGGCGGGGGCCGTCCATACGACCGATGAGTGGTACCGCAACGAAGACGGTCCGGTGGGAATCCAGCGGGCGCTCCATACCCTGCTACTGGTTTCAGGGGTCGGTTAGCGGTTCCCCTCGACCTCGGAATCCTCGCCGATGCTGAGGGCTCCCTGGTACGCCGTGACCCTCGACCCCGAACCCACGAGAGAATCGTGGAGGGTGGAGCCGATCACCGTGGAGCCCGAGCCAAGAATCGCGTCGGTAACGGTCGAATCCTCGACCTGAGCTCCCGCTTCGACCGTCACGTTGGGTCCGAGCACCGAATTGCGGACCACCGCACCTTCCTCGACGCGAACCGGATGGTTCAAGGTCGAACCCTCCACGGTCGCAGAGTCCGCGACTCCGCTTCGCCCTTCGAGCAACAGATGCCGATTCGTCTCGATCAGGGTCGCCGGCTTCCCACAGTCGTACCAGCCCTCGACGGGCGCCACCTGGATCTTCGAGCCGTGGTCGACCATGTACTGGAAAGCATCGGTCAGATAAAACTCGCCCGACGGGCCGGGGTCGGCGTCGAGCGTGTGCCGGATTCCGTCGAAGAGGAGCCGCCAGTCCTTGATGTAATAGAGCCCGATGTTGGCGAGCTTCGAGATCGGCTCCGAGGGTTTCTCGACGATGCGTACCATGTAGCCGTCGTCGTCGGTGAGGATCACGCCGTACCGCTGGTAGTCCTCCACCTCCTTGGCCCAGATGACGCCCCCGGTGCCCTCGCCGACACCGCGAACCAGCGCGAGATCCGCATCGAAGAGGGTATCCACGAAGAGAATCAGCACATCTTCGTCTACAAACGGCTCTGCCAACTTCACCGCGCCAGCCGTCCCGTCCTGAATCTCCTGGAGCACGTATTGAGCCTTGATGTGCGGATACGCGTCGGCCACGTAACGCTCGATGGCCTGTCGCATGTAACCCACCACGAAAACGATTTCGTCCACGCCGAGCTCGCCGAGGTCATCGAGGATGTAGCTCATGACCGGCCGTCCCGCGACGCGAATCAGCGGCTTGGGCACGGTGTGGGTGTGCGGGCGAAGACGCGTACCCTTTCCAGCAAGCGGAATAATCGCTTTCATGAATAAGAGCCAGGGGTTCAACCAACGATGACCGTCGAGCCACTATGGAACACTGGCGGAGAGTCCGGGTCAAGAGATCGACCCCCATTCGCTATCGCCTCGGAGGGTAGCCGTTTGTTCGCACAACGCCTTGCCAAAGCGCTGTACAACCATCGAGCCGAGACCGACCCCTGGTCCGACGATCCGCGGCTGATCGGCCGGACCTACGCCATTCCCTACGAGAAGGTGTGGCGTACCTGCCTGAGGTTCGTCGAGGAGCGCGGGAGATGGAGACTACTCCAGGCGGATGATCTTGCGGGCTTCATTCGGGTCCGGTGCACCACGGTGGTCTTCCGCTTCGAAGACGATCTCGAGATTCGTATCGGACTGGACGAAAACGCCTTGACGCGGGTCGATATCCGGGCCGGTTCCCTGAGGGGTCGTGCGGATCTGGGCATGAACGTCCGCCGCGTCGGGCGCTTCTTCAAGAGGCTCGATCGTTTGCTCGACGCCGGGCCGGGTACCATCCTCGATCCGCGCGAAACAGAACGCTTGACCCGGCAGGCCTGATGCGGGAAGGGTTCGCCTCCCTCGCGCTGTGTGTTCTCTTGTACGGTTGCGATGCCAACGCCCCCGCGCCTCCGGTCACCCAGCCGGGGCTCCAACCGAGTGACGACGCCGAGCAAAACTTCGAGGGTGGCCTCTACGAACGGAACGTGGTGTTCATGACGGTGGACGCAGACAGCGCCATTGTCGTGCCCTGGTTTTTCCGGACCTCCTCCTCCGCTGATGGCGTGGAGCGGTGGGCGGAGGGCTGGCTTGCCCGGGCGGGAGTTTGGGAGCCCTTCTTCCAGGATCAGTGGATTTCCGGACCGAGCCGGACGCCGTTTCGAATTCAGCCCCGAGGCCCGATGGATCTGGTGGTCGGAATGGGTGGCACGCTGGAGCGGATCCTGTTCGAAGAGGGACAACGGCAACTCGAGGTCGTGATCGATGAGTGGATGTCGGATTGGAGTGGAAATCGGGGAGAGACGTTTCGCGTGCATCAGGGGGCGGCCCTCTTCGGAGACCAACGGGTCGAGGGAATCGTGCTCGACATGAATCGGGCCCGCCTGAGAGAGGGCCCCGAACCCGGGGAGTGGATGTTCCTGACCGGGCCACGCCGCCTGGTCATTGTGGTCGAGTCGCCTGGCGGGTTACCCGCCTACACGGCGTGGGGCAGAATGGGCGATGAGGACTTTCGATGGCCGGAGGTCGAGGTGGAGTGGAGCGCGGTGCGGTCGTTCGAGGAGGCGCGTAGGGATGTGCCGGTCGAGTGGGAAATTCGTTCGATAGGCTCGCTCGACGGCGGCGTCCAAATCTCGCTGGCCAGTGCCGGTATGGAGCTCCGGGCGGAGAGTGGAGCAGGCCCCATACTTCCGGTCACCGGCCTCTACCAGGTAACCGGTTGGGCCGTCTTGGACGGAGACTCCCTCGAGGTACGGGGGCTCGTACGCCACGTACAGCGTTGACCAGGTGATGGGCCCGAAGAGGTGATGGCGTGTCCCAGGAGTTGATCCGCGCTCTGATTACCGTCTTTTTCGGCGCCATGGCGGGCGGCCTCACCAATTCGATCGCCATCTGGATGCTTTTTCACCCGTACGAGGCCCCCCGCCTCGGTAAGCGGCCCCTGAAGATGCTCCAGGGGGCGATTCCCAAGAATCAGGCGCGCCTGGCGACGGCGATCGGACGGACCGTCGGTACGCGCCTGCTCACGCCTGAGGATCTGGGGAAGACCTTCGGTGACGAAGCCGTCCGACAGGCATTCGACGAACACCTTTCGGGATTTCTGGACTCCGTTCTCAATACGGAACGCGGATCTCTGCGGGATATGATCCCGAAGCGGATGCATGATCAAACCGATGAGATTTTCCAGGACGTCGCGGACTTCGGACTGGCTCGCCTGCGCGAATACCTGGAATCCGACCGATTCGCCGAGGCGGTGGCCGAGCGCGCCGAGGAGATCGTCCGGTCGATCGCCGATGAGCCGGTGGCGGGGATCCTGACGCCGGCCCGTGAAAGCGCCATAGCCGAAGCCGTCGAAGAATGGCTCACCGGTGCGGTCGAGAGTGAAGACTTCAGCAGAGCCATCGACGACTATCTCAGCCGCGCCGCCCACAAGCTCCTCGAGCCGACCCGTACCTTCGAGGAAGTGCTCCCGCTAGGGCTCGTGGGGGCCGTGGAAAAAAGCATTGCGGCTTACCTGCCGATGGCGATTCGCCGGGTTGGATCGACCCTGGAGGACGAAGAGGCGCGAGCCAGATTCAAGACCTTCATCAATGAGCTCCTGCGTCGCTTCCTCGGAGATCTCAAGTTCCATCAACGGGTAGTCGCGAAGCTCATCATCACCGAATCATCGGTCGACAACGTCCTCGACACGATTGAAGAGGAGGGCGCCGAGCGACTCGCCGAGTTACTCCAGGACCCGACCATGCAGGACGCCATGGCGCGGGGGATCAATGATGCGATCGTAGATTTTCTGCGCAGGCCCGTGACGTCCGTGCTGGGGGATGAGGAGGACAAGAGCGTCGTGGACGCACGGCGGACGGTCACTACCTGGATCCTCGATATCGCCCAGGACCCGGCATCACGGGAATTTCTCGTAGAGAAGTTGCAGGTCGCGCTGGAGGGCGTGGGCGCCCGGACCTGGGGCGAAGTGCTGGCGAAACTTCCGCCTGATCGCGTTGCCGAGTGGCTCGTCGGTGCGGCACGGAGCGAGGCGGCAGAAACGCTTTTCCGCGAGGTGGCTACCCGCCTCGCCTCGACCCTGCCTGATCGACCGATCGGAACCCCTGCGAACTGGCTCCCCGAGGGATCGGCGAGAAAGCTGGAAGAGGCGATGAGCGACCCGGTCTGGGAGTGGCTCCAGACCCAGGTTCCGGCGGTTATCGAAAAAATCGACATCGCCGGCCGCGTCGAGCAGAAGGTCCTCGAATTTCCGCCGGCGAAGATGGAAGAGTTGGTGCGGAAGGTCACTCACAAGGAGCTCCGCATTATCGTTCGGCTGGGCTACCTACTGGGCGGTTTTATCGGCTTGGCTCTCGTATTACTGAACCTTGTTTTGGGTTGAGCTCGATTCCGGGCCGAACTCGATTCTGCCGCAAACCGAGGGTCTTAGGCTCCAGTTTCCTTGTCGTGGGCCACCGAGTTGCTCTCGGGGGGCACGGGGTCACTCGGGCGGGGCATCTCCGTCCGGAAGTATGTCCGGGTGCGCCGGCGGACGGACGCCCGCTCCTGAGCCTTGAAATAATCGAGCCACATGAAGTGACGCTTGGCCCGCCGTGGTTTTCCACCGCCCATGCGCACGTCGATTTCCTGCTGGGTCTGTGTATACCGGCCGGCCCCGAGATATAAGCCGAGTACGAGCGCACCGACAGCGCCGAGGATCTGTAGAAAGAGGATCACGGAAAAGGGTCAGGCCTTTCCCACCGACTCCAAAAACAGCAGCACCAGACCCGTCCCGAGAATGGTGGCCACGACCATGGTGCCGACCGAAACCAACGCCATGACGCCCCAGAACACGATGTGGATGAAGTTGTAACCGCCCGGAAGAAGATCCATGGCTCTCAATATGCACCGGGGCGGGTACCTCTACAATGGGTCCTCGGACTCGTCTTTCGCGCCCTCCATCTTCCGTCGAATGTCGGCGAGGTAACCCGGTGCGAGGTCGAGGAGATGGCACACCCTGCGCATCAGGGATTCCTCGTGACTCGATAGCTCTCCGTCCGCGTACACGAGGCCCCACATGACCTCGACCAGCACCATTTTCTGGCCGAGCGAGTAGTTTTTCTTGATCAGCTTCGTGAACTGCCACAGATCGACGGCGTCCTCGCGGGCCTTCTCGGCCAATTCGAGGAGTTTCTCGGCCTCTCCCACGTCGAGCCCATACTGGCGGCGCACAGCCGACAGGAGATGCTGACTCTCGTCCGCCGTGAATTCGTCGTCGGCGTACGCGATCTCGATCAGCAGGGCGCAAGCGGCCAAACGCACGTCCGGCTCCGCCACCTCCTGCTCCGGTGACTCCGGCTCCATGGTAGCACTGAAAAACGACTTGATGGCATCTAGCATGGTGGCATGCTAATGCGGTCAGGGGGTCTCTGCTAGAAGGCGGTTGAAGAAGTGCTGTGGGCCTCCGCTACTGCAGCGAGCGGACCCTCCGGATTCCCGCCCGCAGCGGCACCACCACGCAAGCCACCGTGATCAACAATGCGCCGCCCGTACCCAACAACAGCGGTGTGACCGCCGCTCCCCCGCTCGGGTCGGCGAGGCGAGCCTGCAGGAATCCGTTCACCGGCCAAGCCAGGAGGATGACCACCACAACGAGATAGCTCACGGCGCACATCATGAAGATGAGGCCCCCGAATGACGTCGGGATCTCAGCCATGTTGTCGGTCTCATAATTCGGAAAGAGGGCGCCCAGGCCCAAAGCGAGCGCCGTCATCGCGAAGGTCACGCCGACCATGGTCACCGTCGTAATTCCCAGAATCAACGGAGAAGCCTGGAGGATGATGTTGGTCACCACGATGAGTGGAAGAGCGATCAAGAGCAGCGGTATCGTGCCCACCCAGTATTTGGCGAGGAACAGAGTGCGTATGTCCAACGGCGAAGAACGCAGGAGCCACATCATCCGTCCCTCGAGTGACATACCGGGAAAAACGAAGCGGGCCGCGATGGCGGCCACCACGAAGCCCGCGAGCCCGAGGTTCAGGAAGGAAACGACGTTGATCAGAAAAAAGGAGACCTCCTCACCGGTGTACAGAGGCAGCACCTTGATGTTGTACACGTACACCACCACGAGGACCGCTAGCAGAATCAGCTGCGACCACTGCGTGGTGTCTCGGAAGAACACCCGAATCTCCTTGGCCACCAACTGACGCGTGGCCGGCGCCGCCCGGATCAGCCGCTCCAACCACCTCGAGCGTGCCTCTCCCTTTCGGAGCTCCGCCCCCTCCTGCGCACGGGTGAACCCGGTGCGGAACAGTCGGACGTGCAGCCATGCCCCAATCACGAAGAATGCAGCAGCCGTACTCCAGAGGAGCGCGAGCGGAAACGGATCGAACCCTCCCGTGAGATAGGACATGAGAGATTGGGCGGCCCATTCGCTCGGGAGCCAGGGGGACGTGGGCGTTCTCAGCACCGCCATGAAATCCACGAGATCGCGAAATTGGTCGGGACTGACCAGCCGCTCGGGGCGAAGGAACCGGAACAGTACCACAACGCCTGCGGCAGCGAAGAGGCCGATGAGTGCCAGAAGGTCTCGCGTGCGCCTGGCGGGAAATACGTTTACCAGCATCAACGTGAAGGCCGATCCTACCACGGCGGGAAGCACCAGATACGGAATGATCGTGGCTACGGCCAAACCGTAAAATGGCCAACTCGCGCCGTAGACGACTCCGTACGCAACCAGGAGCGGGATAGCCAACAACGCTACCATCCAGGACGAATCCACGATGGTCTCCACCAGGCGGGCCCCGTACAGCTTCACCGAATCGACCGGAGCCGCAACCAGGAGCTCCATGTCCTGGGAGAGGAAGAAGGTGGAGAGCGCCGTGATGACGTTGGACAGGAGCAGGATCATCAGGAACGTCAGGAGGGCGAGTCCCAACAGCTTGGCGGCCAACAGGTCGCCGATCCCCTGGGTGCCGCGGAAATAGAGCAGCATCCGGAAGATGACGCCGAAAATGAAGGTCCAGAAGAACAGCCCGACGAATACCAAGAGGCCCCACTTGAACCGGCGGCGCTCGTCGGTCTTGTTCCGGTTGAGCTTGGATCGGACCTTCGGCCCCAGAAGCCTGAGGACACCCGCGCCGGTGTACGTGATGCCGTTCATATCGACCGCGTGGTCAGAAGGACGAGTCCTGCAACCCGGCCACGACCTCGGCCATGTCCTCGTTTCCCGTGACCTTGAGGAAGATCTCCTCCAGATCGGCACCACCGGAGTCCACCAGCGTCCGGAGGTCGTCCATGGTGCCCTTGGCGATGATCGCACCCTCCTTGATGATCGCGATCCGGTCGCACACGGCCTCCACCACCTCGAGGGTGTGGCTGGACAGAAATACGGTGCCCCCCCGCTCGACATACACTCGGAAGAGATCCTTCAGAATACGGGCCGAGCGCGGGTCGAGCCCCACCATCGGCTCATCGATCACGATGAGTTCGGGCTGGTGGATCAGCGCGGAGGTGATGAGAAGCTTCTGGCGCATGCCGTGGGAGTAGGTTTCGATGAGCTCGTGCTTCCACTCCAGGAGGTTGAAAATCTCCAACAACCCATCCGCACGGTCCTCCGAGGCAGGTTCATCCTTGCCCCATAACCCCGAGACGAAACGAAGGAACTCTCCACCCGAAAGCTTTTCGTAAAGGAACGGGCGATCGGGGATGTAACCGATCCGGGACTTCGCCTCCACAGGATGAGTCGCGAGATCGTTGCCCCCGATGACCACACTGCCCTCGGTCGGCTCCAGTACGCCCGCGATCATACGAATGGTCGTGGTCTTGCCGGCGCCGTTCGGTCCGAGGAACCCGAAGATCTCACCCCGAGGCACCCTGAGATCGATGCCGTCGACGGCCACGAAATCTCCGTAGCGCTTTACGATTCCGGTGAGCTCGAGCATGTCCGGAGTCGCGTCCTCTCCTGGACCGACGCCGTCCATCAGGCGCCTCAGCTGATCCTGGACCGACTCGGTCATTCCGTACTCCAGCGGCCTCACGCTCTGCCGCCCCCGGCCGGAGTGGATTCCAGCACTTCGATCTCGAGACGTCCGATGAGACGAATGATCTCGACCTGCTGGGCCAGGCCGCCCACCACGAATCGGATATGCGAGGCGTCCGCAGGGTACTGGCCGAACGTGGGATCCACCGCCACCCATTCGCCCAACCACACCTCGGGCCACGCGTGATAGAAGAAGGAACCGTCGAGGTAGACGAGGCCCACGGCGGTACGGGCAGGAAGCCCCAGCGCCCTGGCCATCGCCACGTACAAGACGGTGTGCTCGTTGCAGTCGCCCTGCCGTGAGTCGAGAACCTGCAGAGCGCTCGGTATGGAGAACGTCACGCTCTTGGAGAGCATGCGGTCCACCCGGGTCGTGAGGCGCCCAGCCGCCTCCTTGGGGTTACGCAGCCACCGCCCCACCGCCCGGCGCGCTTCGTCCTGGATCCGTGGATCGTCGCTCTGGATCAACGGCTGCGCCTCGAGCGTCTCACGGAAATCCATCCGTTTGTATGGGAGCGAAAAGCCGGGATCCAGGGCGTCCCAGTTCTCGCGTCGGACCGTGAGCGTGTCACCGCTGAGTGTCTGGCGGCCCCCTTCGAGCTGGAACCCCGAGAGCTCCACGCCAGTCAGCCGGAAACGCAGTACCTCGTGCTCCTCGACGGCCCCTAGATCGACGTTGCTTCGAATGGCAGTCGAGAGGATCACGTCCTCATCGATAGCGAGTGAAGCCAGTCCGGAGGCGTCTTCTTGGGCCTGGCGGGCCAACTCGTACTCGGTCTTCTCCATCGTAAAGCCCAGCGCGCTCGACGCGCGGAGGATCCGCCCGTCCTCATCGACCCAGCTCTCCACCTGAACGCCGCCATGGATTTCGGCGATCTTCCAAGCCGGTATCGAATCGTATCGGCTCGGCGACCATCGCTTCGACACCGGGTCGTAGGAAGCGCTGTCGGGGACGATCAGAGTGTCGTACTCGAGGACCCGAATCTCCACGGTCCTCGTGGAGAGGGTGGAAGGATCGAAGACCGGAAGATGAAGCGTGTTCCCGACCTTCAGCTCCCCCGCCATCGCGATACGGATGGGCAGGGCGGCGGAGAAAATCGGCGGCTCCGCGAGCTTATAAGACACCTCCTGCTTCGATCCCCCGGCATCGATCGTGACGTGGAGCGTGGAGTCGGCCCCCAGGACGCCGTCGGCCCGGTAGCGTCCGACCTCGGAGTCGAGGGAAAAGGAAAAGGACTCCATCACCAGCGCGTGGCTCAGCGAGACCCTCGACCGTACGACGGCGGATCCGGTTTGACCCAGCGCCGGCAGATCCAGAACCATCACGTCCTCGAGCTCGAAACCGGATGGAACCGTATCCAGACGGGATGTAGCCTGCCCGATGGTGCGGTCGCCGAGGCGAAGCGTGTAGAAGTTGACGCCCGGTGCCAGGGAAAGCGCAGCCTCGGCCAATCGGGTGAGCTCGGGCTGAAAATATTCGCGCCGGACCTGCCATCCGATCATGGCGAACCAGATCACGAAGACCAGGGCCGACACGTGTATTCGTCTCATGATCTATACTACTCCATCCACAGCCCGATCTGTACTTAATCTTGGGCCAGGCTGAAAGCGAACGCCTGCAGGTCATACTCCGTGGTAACCATCACGGTGACCTCCCGGGGGTACTCCTCATCGTCCATGTGCCCGCGTAGCACCTCGAACATCACGTCCGCGGCCGACTCCGCATCGAGGTTTCCGGGTCCCATGCCGAGCGGCGGAATGGCCATCGTCTCGATGCCCATCCGGCAAGCGTGCCTCAGTCCGTTCTGAAGCGCCCTACGGAGCCCACCTCTGCTCACCGGCTCTTCGTGGGATTGGAGGGCTACATGGACGATGAACGCGGCAGACAGATTTCCTGCGGGCGTGATCACCGCCCCCCCCACCGGAAGGTCACCCATCTGCTCGAGGCGTTCGATCACCGCCTCGCCCGCCGCCACCCCGACCTCTCTCCCGATCGCCGTGAGTGGCTCCAGCCCCGAACCGACGGAGCGGAGAATACACTCGACGTCAGCCGTGACCAGATTCTCCTGGCGTACCTCGATCACAGATGGTTCAGCTCTCTCGCCTGTCGGTACATCGCCGAGGCCCGCTCCGGATCCTTCTTGCGGTCGAAAAGCATCCCGAGCGTATGGTAGGCTCGCCAGTTCCGCGGCTGGAGTTGGATGGTTCGCTCCATGATCCTCAGCGCCTCATCGACGCGACCGAGCCGGTTCAGGGCCTCGCCACGGTAGAAATGCGCCGGCCCGTGTGACGGGTTCCGATCGCAAATCGTTTTGAGCTGTACCTCCGCCTCGGCGTAAAGGCCCTTTCGGAACGAGAGAATCGCCGCACCCACTCGTGCTTGCAGGTTCGAGGGATCGATACGAATGGCGTTGCCGATCGCGCGGTCGGCCTTCGCGAATCGGCCCAACGCTCCGTACGCCGCCGCAAGGTGGGCCAGCGCCTCGACGTTGTCGGGTTCCAATTTTTGCGCGGCCAGAAACTCCTCGATCGCCAACTCGTGACGGCCGAGCTCATCGTTCTGTATGCCCCGCTCGAGGTGCGCCATTATGGGTGTCTGCCGGGGCTTCACGATGTCCTGGTAGAGGTTGGCGGCCTCGCGGCCCCGACCCTCCCTCAACCTCCGGAACGCCTGGGCCAGCGGGTTGCCCTCCTGGCCGTCGGGTCCTAGGGCCTCAGGCAAGCCCCCTGGCTCCTGATGCCGGTCCTGCTCCGGACTATGTTCGGCCATCAAGCGACTCCATCGACGTGCATTCACCCACCCAATCGAGGTACGGTCCGAATCCATCTTCGACGCGCAGAGACAACACCTCGGGGACCTCGTACGTATGAAGCTCCGCGACCCTGGCGATGAGCGCCGAGCATTTTCCGACGCTAGTTTTCAAGATAAGCAGAACCTCCTCCTCCTCCGTCACTTTTTTCTTCCATCGGAAGACCGAGGTGACGTTCGGTATCACGGTGCCACACGCCGCGAGCGATTCTTCAACGACCTGGCGAGCCAGCGCGAGCGCCGCCTGCTTCCCCGGGGTCGTCACCAAGACCGTGACCACGTTCGTCCCTGACATCATGCCTCCACGAAGACCGTCTGGTCAAAGTTCTCTTTCCGGTAGAAGGCCTCGATGAGATTCCGATACCGGGCCTTTACCTCCTTTCTCTTGACCTTTTGGGTGGGCGTGAGCGTGCCGTCCTCCACCGTGAAAGGAGCGGCGAGGAGGCCGATCTTCTTGGGCCTCTCATAGCGAGCCAGGTCCTCGAGGCAAGCCATTACCCTTGCCTCCATCTGGTCCTGCACCTGCTTCGAGGCCAGTAAAGCGTTTCGGTCCGGAGCATGGATCCGCCTCCTTCGCGCCCACGCCTCCAGGTTGGGAAAACTCGGCACCACGAGCAGAACACAGAAGCTCTCGCGATCACCGAGCATGACCGCCTGTTCGATGAAGTCATCGCCCTTCAATTGGTTTTCGATCGGTTGCGGCGCAACGTTCTTGCCCGCAGCGGTAACGATGATGTCCTTGATACGATCGGTGATGCTGAGAAAGCCGTCCTCATCGATGTCCCCCACATCGCCGGTATGGAACCAGCCCTCGGCATCGATGGCCTCCGCCGTCGCCTCCGGCAGCTCGTAATATCCCTTCATCACCTGCGGCCCACGGATCAGAATCTCCCCACCGTCTCCGATTCGGATTTCGGTACCGGGGATCGGTCTCCCCACCGTCCCAATCCTGAGGTGCTCCGGCGTGTTGAGGTTGGTGACAGGGCTCGTCTCGGTGAGTCCGTAGCCCTCGAAGATCTGGATTCCGGCCGAGTAGAAGAACCGGTTGATCTCTGGCGAGAGGGGGGCGCCTCCGCTTACGAAGTACCGAACGCGGCCACCCATCGCCGATCGGATCTTCCGGAACACCAACACGTCCGCGAGTGCGTACACCAACCTGAGCACCAGGCTCGGCTCCCGCCCCGCCAGCTTCTGGTCGGCCCACGCTCCGCCGACCTCCCGAGCCCACCGCACGAGCTTCTTCTTGAACCCCTGGGTCTCCATGACCGCGTTGAACATCTTCTCGTACAGGCGTGGCACCGAGACGGCCACGTTTGGGCGCACGATCCTGAGGTCCTCGGCCACCGTCTCCATCGAATGAGCGAAGGCCTGCGTCACACCGTCGGAGAAGTGCAGGAGGGAGACCATCCTCTGGAGCACGTGCGACAGGGGGAGAAAAACCAGGGACGTCTCATTCGATTCGGGTGGCAGAACCCGTTGCACGGCGTGCACGTTACTCGAGAGGTTTTGGTGCGTCAGGATCACTCCCTTGGGCTTGCCGGTGGTCCCGGACGTATAGAGGATGGTCGCCATATCCTCCGGCCCGGCCTCAAGCGCGGTTGCCCGAAAGCTTTGATCACCCTCCGCCGCGACGTTGCGTCCATGTTCAAGGAAGTCTCGCCACACCAGCACGCCCGCCTGCGGTGGGCCGGTGGGGTCGAACATCACCACCCTGAGGTCGCGCCCGATCTGCCGGCACGCCTCCAGGGCCTTCTCCGCCTGCGCGGAATCCGAGACGAAGACCAACTCCGCCTGAGAGTTTTCCAGAATGTAGGCGACCTGGGGAGTCGTCAGCGTACTGTAGATCGGCACATCCAGAACGCCCGTACACAAGCAGGCAAAATCCGCGAGCGCCCACTCCAGGCAGTTCTCGGATAGAATCGCCACCCGCTTTCCACGAGTCAGACCCAACGCCTGGAGGCCTGCGGCAGCGGCGCGCACCAGCTCGTCGACTTCGTCGAAGGTGACGCCCGCCAGCGCGCTCCCCTCGTCGGGGAAATACCGGTAGGCCAGGCGGCTCCCGTGTTTCTCGACGGCCGTGACAAAGAGCTCCGTCAGAGTTCCGGAAGGCAATTCCGCCGGGTTGGAAGCGTGATCGAGCGTACTCATCCGCTCAGACGCCCTCGACCGCGGTTTCAAATTCGAGATCGGAACGAAGGGAGTGGAGAACGCTGCAGTACTTCTCGCGTGAAAGTTCGATGGCCCGGTCCACCTTCGAGCGTTCCTCAGGCGACGGACCGTCCAGTACGAAGGTGAGACGAACTCGCGTGAAGTGCTTCGGGGCCTCGGGGGCCCGCTCGGCCTCAACTCGGGTTTCGAGGGCGTTCACCGTCACCCGTCCCTTCTGAAGGATCGTCAGCACATCGATGCTCATACATCCCATGAGACCCAGGAGGAGGGAATCGGTGGACGAGGGGCCGAGCTTCCCATCACCGTCGATCGTCACCTCGGGTCCGGACCCGACCCGGCCGGAAAACGCCAGACCCTCTCCAGTCCAGCGGAGCACCCCCTCCTTCGGGGAACTCATCCGGCCCTAGAGGAGCTCATCCTGCCCCAGGTCGAGGCTCTCGGGCTCCGGCGCCTTCCCGCCCTTCCCCGCTTCCCCCGTCAGACCCGCAAGGGTTTCGCGTGCATGCGAAACATGCTCAGCGGCTTCTTTCCCGGCCGGGGCGTTTTCCAGGAACGCACGCAAATGCGGAACCGCCTCGGATTCACGGCCACTCCGCACGAGCAGGAACGCCACTCCATAATGGGCTCCCGCCGCTTGCGGCTCTTTTTGGAGAACGTGCCGATACGTCTTTTCGGCCTCCTCCGTCATCCCGATTCGTGTGTAGGCCATCGCGATTTGCTGAAGCACCACGACGTCACCAGGGGACGCCTTCAGCGCCAGACGAAAAGACGTGAGGGCCTCATGGACCTTTTCCTGGGCGACAAGCGCGAGGCCCTCGTCGTAGTAGGCGATCTGTCCGGCCTCACCGGAGTCACCGAAAAGCTTGTTCCACCACGCCATGGAGAGGAAGCTCGACCACGAGTAATAGGGCGGCGAAACGGGACATTTTCCGGTCCCGAAACACAGGTATCGGTCCTGGTCGAAGTTAGAAGGCCCAGAAATTCGGCGCAACGACGCCCCTACGATGTCGTCCGCTCGACCACCACCGCGTTCTCCTCGGACGCGAGCACATCGAGCCCCTCGGATCTCAGCGCCTTCTCCCACTCCGCCACCTCACCCTGCTCCCCATCCCGCACCCCACTTCGCCCCGCACCCCACACCGCGATCCGCCCTGCGCGGGCCAGCACACGAGCCAGTTCGCCGGCGATGGAGGGTTCTCCATCCGCAAAGAGCCCCACGCCGCGCAAGCTCCCACTGCTGAGCGGGAGAGAAACTCCTGTGGTCATCCGGCTCACGCCTTCTCCTTCTTCCCATCCACGAAGTCCTGGCGCGATTCCAATGAACTCGACGCCCGGAACCAACTCCGCGAGCGCGGTCGCGTGCCCCGCCATGTCGCCGATCAAAGCCACATTCCCCCCACCCTCGGTGAGGCCCAGGAGCGCGGCGACCTCCATCGCCGGCGGAGATTTTGGGGGCTCGAGCTCGGGAGCGTCGTCCCGGATCTTACGGGGCGGGGGCCGCAAATCTGCGAAACCCCCCTCGACGGGAAACCGGTCGCGACAGTTCGGGCACCCCAACGAGCCCTCGATCACCCGCCTATTCTCCAGGCGGTCCGCGATGAGGATCAGGCCGAACCCCGGCCCACAGCGGGGGCAAATCAGCCGGTCCGTAAGCAGGATATGCACGGATGGACGCGGGTCAGTGGTGCTCGATGGCAAGCACAGGGCTCACTGCGAGAGAGGATTGTGATCCGTCATGCAGAGACGCAGAAACTCGTCGCGCGTCATCTGATCCTCGAGAAACGAACCCCGCATGGCGGAGGTGATCGTCTTCGAGTTCTGCTTTTGCACACCCCGCATCATCATGCACAGGTGGTAGGCTTCCACCACGACGCCCACGCCCTCCGGCTCGACCCCTTCCCAGATCGCTTGGGCGATCTGCTCCGTCATCCGCTCCTGCACCTGGAGGCGGCGAGCGTAGACCTCGACCAGGCGGGCGATCTTGGACAGCCCCACGATCTTTTCATTCGGGATGTAGGCGACGTGCACCTTGCCGAAAAAGGGCAGGAGATGGTGCTCGCACAGCGAGTACATCTCGATGTCCTTCACCAGAACCATGTTCCGGTGGCACTCCTCGAAGAGGGCCCCGTTGATGACGTCCTCGAACTTCATCCCATAGCCCTGCGTGAGGAACGCCAGGGATTTCGCCACCCGCTCGGGCGTCCGCTTGAGCCCTTCGCGGTCGGGGTCGTCACCGAGCCGTCGGATCATCTCGGCCACGAGCTCCTCGAAGGTGGCACCCGAGAGATCGCTACTCACCGGAGTACTCCACGTAATGGCGGGGTGTCTCCCAGAGGGTGAGCTTGGCGAGCCTCACACCCTCGGGCAGGCGGTCGACGAGACGGTCCCAGATCGCGATGACGATGTTCTCTGCCGACGCGATGATGCCATCCATCCACGGCACGTCGAGATTCACGTTCTTGTGGTCCATGTCCTCCACGACGCGGGATTCCACGATGGACTTCAAATCCTTGAAGTCCATCACAAACCCCGTGTCCCGGTTCAGGTCCGCCTCGACGGCCACATAGAGCACGTAATCGTGTCCGTGCCAGTTGGGATTGGCGCACGCCCCGAACACCTCGAAGTTGCGCTCGTCGCTCCACTCGGGGTTGAACACGCGGTGCGCCGCGCTGAAGTGGACCTCTCTGGTGATGGTCACCCGGGGCATGGAATCCTTGTTTCTGGGTACTCCCTCAATAGCCTTCAGGGGTTGGGCAGGAGCTACCCTTCCACCCAAAGATTGGTTCATGGTTGCCGATCACGCCAATGGAGGACATCCTGCACCAAGTCAAGAACGCTCGGGGTTCAGGAGGATCGATGACAAGGTTGCGAGCGGGTGTCGGCGGAATGAGCCTGGCACTTCTTCTAGCGGCCTCGGTTGGGGCGCAAGTGACCCCGTTTTCAGACCGGGTCTTCAATGAACAGGTTCTCCGGCGCTCCGGGCAGCCCGTGATTCCTCTCTTCGAGGGGTACTACCCAAATCCCGACGGCACCTACGAGATCTGTTTCGGATATTTCAACCTCAACACCGAAGAGGACGTCGACATCCCGCTCGGCCCGGACAACATGATCGAGCCCGCCGAGTTCGACGGAATGCAGCCGACCCATTTCGACCGTGTGCCCGCGGCGAATTACCGGCGGCGTTTCTGCGTCTTTACGGTGAACGTGCCGGCGGATTTCGGCGAGCGTGAGGTTCGGTGGACCCTCAACACCCACGGCGAGGCGATCACCACGCCGGGCAAGGTGCTCCTTCCATACTTTCTCGACGAGCCCAACTCCGGCGGCAGGGGCATCATCGCGCCCGTGCTACGCTTCGAAGAGGACGGACCCGAGTTCAAGGGCCGTACCGGATTCACGGGAGAGCGTCTCACGGTGGCGGTGGGCGACCCCCTGACCCTGTCCGTCTGGGTCGACCATCCCGATGATCGGAGTTGGGTCGCGTGGACGCTCCATCAAGGCGCCGGGCGTGTCACCTTCGCGGAGTCCGAAATGTGGGTGCCGAAGGCGGAGGGCGTTTCCACGACGACCGCCAGATTCGGTGAGCCCGGAGAGTACTTGATTCGGGTACAAGCGATCGACAGTCCGACGTCCTCGTTCGAGTTCCATTGCTGTTGGACGAACGGTTACATACCGGTTACGGTTGTGCAGTAGGCTGAGCCTATCATCCAGGATGTGCGTCAGGTCATCCGGAGAATTGCGTCAAGTCATCCAGAGAATTGCGTCAGGTAAGGAGCAAATCATGAGAGGAGCCCGTTCACTTCACTCACTCGTCGCGATCTGTGCGATCTCGATGGCGCTCGCGACGGCCCCCGCCGGAGCGCAGGAGGTCACGTTCACGAGGGACGTGGCGCCCATTCTCTATGAGAATTGTGTGGAATGCCACCGAACCGGTTCCTTCGCGCCGATGTCGCTGCTCAACTACGAGACCGCCCGCCGGTACGCGTCGAGAATCAAATTCAGGGTGCAGACGCGCCAAATGCCGCCCTGGCACGTCGATCGGACCGTGGGCATTCAGGACTACGCGAACGATCCCTCCCTGACCGATAGCGAGATCGCCACGATCGTCCAGTGGGTCGACGACGGCGCACTCATGGGTGACGCCAGCGACATGCCCCCGCCCCCCGACCTACCCCAAGGCGGAGCGTGGGTACTCGAGGAGCGCGTCGGCCGTCCCCCGGACATGATCGTCCGGTCGTCCCCGTATGACGTGATCGCCAACGGACAGGACCAGTGGTGGGGCCCGAGCATCGAGTTCGATGCCTTGGACGAGCCGCGATGGATCCAGAGCTACGAGTTCAAGCCGGCCTACCCCATGGGCATGAGGGTCATCCATCATGGTCACGCCAGCCTCCGGTTCGCGGATCAGACCGTCGCGATCGCCCATTACGGGGTCGGGAAGCGTTATGAGACCTTCCCCGAGGGTGTCGGGATGTTGGTCCCCGCCGGAGAGGCTCAAGTGGTCTGGAACCTGCACTACTTTCCGGTTGGAGAACGGGTGGAGAACGACGTGGTCGAGGTGGGTCTCTGGTTCTACCCCGAGGGTGAGGACCCCGAGATCCAAACCCGCGGGGAAGTCCTCATGAGGGTCGACCGGACCAACGGGATGCCCCGGGGCGGCGACATCCTCATCCCACCGTTTGGGAAACAGGTGCTCCAAGGTGTACACGTGCTCCGGCAGCCAACCCTGATCAGCAGCTTCCGGCCCCACATGCACATGCGGGGCAAAGAGATGTCGATGGAGGCCATCTACCCGGACGGTCGCCGGGAGATGCTCGGCAAGGTCTCCGACTATCGGCACATCTGGCAGCTTTCCTATCAGTACGCGGAAGATGCCAGGCCTCTGCTGCCCGCCGGTACGACGCTCCTGTTCACGTCCGTTTTCGACAACAGTGCCGAAAATCCGCTCAATCCCGATCCCACGCAGTGGGTGGTCTTCGGTAGGCGCGGCGTCGACGAGATGTCCCACATGTGGGTGGGCATGACGAACCTCGAGCAAGAAGTCTACGAGCGGATGGTGGCGGAAAGGCAGGAGAGGGAGCACCGGATTGCGGCGCGGGATGACGGCGGGTAAGAAGAGGGCGGTCTATGAGGCGGGTGTGCGGTTCCGAGCCACCCTCGCGTGGCTCGCCTCGGGACTTGCCTTATCTGCGATTCTCCCGCCCACCCAGCTTTCGGCGCAAACACCCGACCTGACCCGCCAGGCCGCCTTTTCGGTGGACCAGGCAGAAGCGGGAGCAGTCGTGTATGAAGCTTCCTGCGCCGGGTGTCACCTTCCGAACCTCGCCGGTGCGTTCGAGGCTCCGGAGCTCGCCGGACCCGATTTTCGTAACACCTGGGGAGCACGCTCGGTATCGGACCTTCTGGAGCTGATGCGTGAGACGATGCCCACCGAAGCCCCCGGTTCGCTGGATGAGGGCCAGTATGTCGCTCTAGCCGCGTTCATCCTTCGCCAGAACGGAGTCGCTCCCACGCAGGCGCGGCTGAGTCTCTCCTCGTCGGGTCGGGTGATCGGCGGGGCGGGGGCTGTGGGCGCAACCGCCGTCGGGGACGTCGCCGGTGGCGTCGAGCCCCCAGTGCGTCCTCCGGTCCCGGGAAGAGTGGGTACGGGACCGACCCCGGGAACGCGGAACTCGATTCCGGAGGTCGCGATCATCACGGAGACGGCCACGGGAATCACGCGCACCTACCGAGCCGCCCGAAACTTCAATCCCGTGTCCGACGCGGATCTGGCGAATCCACCCGATGGCGACTGGCTCCACTGGCGCGGCACACCGGGAGCGCAGGGGTACAGTCCGCTCGATCAAATCAACTCGGACAACGTGCACCGACTGAGCCTGGCCTGGGTGTGGGGCATGGAGCCCGGAACCAGCCAACCCTCGTTCCTGGTCCGTGACGGCGTGATCTTCCTTCCGAATCAAGCCAACGTGATCCAGGCGCTGGACGCCGCGGACGGGACGCTCCTCTGGGAGTATCGACGCGTCTTTCCTGAAGGGTTGGGGATCGGCCGGGGGCACCTGCGGAGCCTCGCCCTGTGGGAGGACCTCGTGTTCGTGGCGACCCTCGACGCCAGCCTCGTGGCTCTCGACGCCCGCACTGGTGTGGTCCGGTGGGAGACCGTGATCGAGGACCCCGAGCTCGGCTACGGCAACAGCTCGGGGCCGATCGTGGCCGACGGAAAGGTCATCAACGGTATCAGCGGCTGCACGCGCCTCAACGAGCAGAGCTGCTTCATCACCGCGCACGACGCCCGAACGGGCCGCGAGCTCTGGCGCACCTATACGGTGGCACGTCCCGGCGAGCCGGGTGGCGACACCTGGGGCGACCTGACCCTCGAGCAGCGCGGCGGGGCGGACGTGTGGATCCCCGGAAGTTGGGATCCCGATCTGGGGCTCGTCTACTTCGGCACCGCCCAGGCCAAACCGTGGGTGGCGGCGAGCCGAGGACTCTCGACCTCCGATGCGACCCTATACGCCAACTCGACGCTGGCCCTGGACGTGGAAGACGGCCACATCGTTTGGTACCGGCAGCACATCCCGGGCGAGACGCTCGACATGGACGAAGCCTTCGAACAGGTCCTGGTCGACGTGGACGGGCAACCGCTTCACCTCTCCATCGGAAAGAGCGGGATCCTGTGGAAGCTCGACCGGCGCGACGGCCGATTCCTGGGGCTCACGGAGACGGTCTACCAGAACGTCTTTTCCGTGGTCGACCGCGAGACCGGTCGGGTTCAGTACCGGGACGACATCCAGGAAGCGAGGATCGGAGACTGGATGTCGGTCTGTCCGTCGACGGCGGGCGGCCACAACTGGCCCTCCACCGCCTACCATCCGGGCGCGGGTCTGCTCATCGCTCCGCTGAGTCAGAGCTGCATGGAGATGTCGGGCCGAGAGGTCCTTCTGGACCCGGGTCGCGGGGGGACGGGAGGCGACCGCGTGTGGTTCCCGATGCCCGGGACGGAAGAACGCTTCGGAAAATTGGCGGCGTACGATGTCCGGACGCTCGATGAGGTCTGGAGCGTCGAACAGAGCGCCCCATTCCTTACGGGCGTACTCACCACAGCTGGCGGCTTGGCCTTCGTCGGAGATTACGATCGCTGGGTCAGGGCCTACGATGTCGCGACGGGCGAGAAACTCTGGGAGAGCCGGCTGGGGAGCACCGTCATGGGCTTTCCCGTCACCTTCGATATCGACGGGGTTCAGTACTTCGGCATCCCGACGGGCAGAGGGGGCGGAAGTCCCTGGAGGATCGGCAACTTCCTCACGCCCGAGATGATGAGCCCGGCCGGGCACAATGCGCTGTACGTCTTCAAACTATCCGATCCTTGACCGACGAAAACAACATCGGCGATGTGACCCTCGAGGATATGGGCATCGGCGAAACGGACCCAAACGCTCTACACCTCGGCGTGCCGGCCCTGGCTGCTGCTGTGGGCTTACTCGCCGCGGCGATCCTGGGGGCGGTGACCTTCATGGCCCCCGACCGCGCGGGCGAGGCGGCGGGCGAATACCGTGCCGTGCCGGACTGGGCACAGCTGCCCGCGGGCCGGACATGGGGAGCGGTTTCGGGCGTCTTCGCGGACCCTGACGGGGAGCACATCTGGGTCCTGGACCGGTGCGGCGCCAACAGTTGCACCGATTCGGACTTGGATCCTGTCTTCAAGTTCGACCTCGACGGAAATCTCGTGGCGAACTTCGGAAGTGGACTCTTCGCGTGGCCGCACGGCTTCTTCGTCGATCGCGAAGGCAACGTCTGGGTCGCCGACGGACCGACCGGCGCTCGAGCGGAGGCGGCGGCGGCTGTCGGGAAGGGGCAACAGGTGTTCAAGCTCAGCCCCGCGGGTGACGTCCTAATGACCCTCGGGATCGCGGGGGTGTGGGGTGACGAGCTCGATCGCTTCAACGGCCCGTCCGGCGTTCTGGTCACGCCCGACGGAGAGATCTACGTCCTGGACGGTCACGGCGAGGGTGGCAACAACCGGGTGATGAAGTTCACGGGCGCCGGCGATTTCGTCCGCAGCTGGGGCACGTCCGGCCCGGGACCCGCGGCCGGAGAGTTTTCCGATGCACACGCCATCGCCATGGATTCCGGAGGACGGATCATCATCGGAGACCGGCGCAACATCCGCATCCAGATCTTCGACGGGGACGGAATCTTCCTCGAGCAGTGGACCCACTTCGGCCCGACGAGCAGCATCTATGTCAATGGAGATGACGTGATGTACGTGACCGACACGCAGACCGGTGCGCTTCCTACGTGGTATGCCGAGCGGAGACCAGCGAATTGGGTCCGCGGAATCCGGGTCGGCGATGCGAGGACCGGACGGGTGACGGCGTTCATCGTGAGCAACGCGGAGTTCGTCACCGCCGATCGGGAGGGCAACGTGTACGGTGCCGAGGTGCCGGGCGAGACGCTGGTGAAGTACGAGAAGGTCCGGTAGCAAGCAACCGGCAGCCGACGAACACCGGCGCCCATCAACTCCCCGTAGAACCCTCCGGCATTCGCAAACCCCGGCGGCAGCCGCAAACCTCTACGGAAGTCGCGAATCCCTATGGCAGCCGCAACGCGACCAACGACCCCGGAAGGTTCGGGCCCGATATCGCCATCACGATGTACTGCCGTCCCTCGTGCATGAACGTCATGGGCGCCGTGTCGGTGGTAGCCGGAAGCTCGACGGTCCCCACCCGCTCCCCGGTGCGCTTGTCCACCGCATGAAAGCGGGGCTCCCCTGCACGCCCCTCCCCATACATGAGCAGGCTCCGAGTGACCAGGGCCGTCGCGTGGGACGGCTGCCCCGTGTTGGGAAGATCGAGCCCCTGTAGCCTGGGATGGTTTCTGATCCGCTCCGGCGTGTCGCCGTTGGGAATCCACCAGAGGTGCTCCCCGGTGTTCATGTCGATGGCGGTGATGCGCCCGTACGGTGGCTTGAACATCGGGAGACCCTCGGGTCCCCGAAAACCACCCGGCACCGGTGAGTGGTGCCAATCCACCACGGTTCGGCCCGACTGCCCGGTCAACACGGCATCCCTGTCGATACCAGGGACGAGCACGAACGCCGAGCACGACTTTACCGAAGCCACGTACATGATCCCCGTCTCGGGATCCATCGCCCCGCCGCCCGGGATGTTCGCTCCGCCGCCCGCTGCCGGGCAGAAGACCGCGCCCTTCTTGCCCTCCGCATTTCCCGAGTTGAGGGGAGGGTTCCACATGGGACCGAGGCGCCACTCGCTGGCGATCTCCAGCGCGAGCGACCGAAGCACCGGCGTGAAGTCGATGAGATCGTCCTCCGTGAGCCCCTGCATCTCGAAAGCAGCCGGTTTCGTCGGGAACGGCTGGGTCGGGGAGGTCTGCTCGCTGGGCACGTCGGACTGCGGCACCGGACGCTCCTCGATCGGCCAGATGGGCTCACCCGTCACGCGGTTGAAGGCGTAGACGAACGCCTGCTTGGAGTTCTGCACCAGCGCCGGGATCACCTCACCGTCCACCGTGAGGTCGACGAGTGTCGGCGGTAGCGGAAAGTCGCGGTCCCACACGTCGTGATGTACGCCCTGGAAATGCCAGAGGCGCTCACCCGTCCGGACGTCGAGTGCGATGATGCTGTTGCCGAACAGGTTATCCCCGGGCCGAAATCCGCCGAAGTAGTCGTTCGTGGGAGCGTCGGTCGTGACGTAGACGATCCCCCTCTCGGGATCGGCGGACATCGGCGCCCACGCGTTGACATTGCCGCTCCACTCCCAAGCGTCGCTCTCCCAGGTCTCGTGCCCGAACTCTCCCGGCTGGGGGATCACGTTGAACTTCCAGAGGTGCTCCCCCGTGCGTGCGTCGTACGCCAGAATGTCGCCCGGCACGTTTTCCTGCCGTGGATCGAGACGCCCCGTGAGGTTCGAGTTGCCGATCACCACCACCCCGTTCACCACGATCGGCGGGGACGTGTTCGTGATGTAGCCGATCGAATCCGGGATGCCATAGTCGGGGTCGTAGGGATGCCCGAGCGCTTCCAGGAGATCGACCGTGCCGGTCGCGTCGAACCCGTCGAGGGGCACGGGCGTGCCGAATCCCTCGAGCGGCAGGCCCGTCGCGGCGTCCAGCGCGTGCAGGAAAAAGGCCGGCGTCACCAAGTAGATCACGCCCCGGCCGTCGATCTCGTAGTACGCCACACCCTTACCGTGGCTCTTACGCGAAGACCGTTCCCAGCGGGTGGTATGGGGCTCCCTGTACATCCAGAGCACTTCTCCGGTGGCCGGATCGAGGGCCGAGACCGTGCGGCTCTTCCCAGCGACGGTGAAGAGCCTTCCGTCGGCATAGATCGGAGTCGAGCGAAGGATGTAGTCGAGCGAAGGCCCGAAGTTGTCGCCCCGCCAGAGCCAGGCCTGTTCGAGGTCGTCGAAGTTGTCGCCGTCGATCTGGTCGAGGGGCGAGTAGCGGGTGCTCCAGGCGTCGGCGCCCCAGTAGCGCCATTCGCCGAAGGGGGTGCCGCGGGCTTGGGCACGGGTGCCGGGCTCCTGGGCGGTGGTGCCGCGGTCCTGGGCCTGGACCGAACTCGTGGACACCAGGAGTCCGAGGAACGTCAGAGCCAGGATCGAGGAGACAGCCAAAGGGACGGTCAGGCCCGACGTAAACGGGCTCGACCGCCAGAAGTTTTGATCTCGGTTCATGATTGCCTCATTAGTTTCCCAACCGCTCCCTCAACTCCTCGAACCAGTTCACGACCCCCTCCACGGGCACGTTCCGGGTGCAAGGTCCTGCGTCTCCAATTCCAGCCCCTGGGTTCCGGACGAACACGAACGACGCGCCGTCCGGGTGCACGTCCCAGGTGGATACCGGAGCTTGCCCTGGGCAGTGAGTAGCCCAGTTCCCCTCGAAGAGCATGCGGCGCTCGCGGACGCTGCCGTCCCCCAGCTCCGCATGCCACAGGGCGCCGCCGTCGAGATAGTATACCGCCGACCCGTCCGGCGCCCACACGGGATCGCTGCCGCTGCCCTGGGAAATCTGGAATTGACTCACGGGTTTCGGGCTTGAGGGCGACCTTGCGCCCGTACTCAAGGTCTGCGGCCAGATATACCGTGGCCATGCCACCCTCGCCGAGCTCGCGTTCGATAGCATATCGGCCTTCGAGGGCTGCGTTCAGGCGACCCACGACGGCGGCGGTCAAGCGTGACGCTCCGTTGTCTGCAGACGGGGGACGGGGCCAGACATGGCCGACAAGATGCCCCATTCCTAGGCGCGGCGGCAAGCAGTCGCCAAGCAATTTCCAAGGCCAATCGCAAGCCATCGGAAAATCTGTCCCATCCAGCGATAATCTGTCCCATCCAGCCATGGACAGATTTCAGGGGCGGCAGTGGCCCAGGTCCCGGAACCTGCCCCGAGCATCCGCTGAGCACCTCTGGCTTGCGACGAGCCCGCTGAGCGCGAACCCCGGACCCTTCCGCGGCCTCGAACCACGCCCTCACCCACCCAGAAGCCAGCCAGAGGGTCGCAAAACCCGCCGTTAAATTTATGGGAGTCACTCGCCCGGAAGCCGTCCCCCTCCTGGAGGATCCCCGCATGATCGACTTCGCCGAAAGCCGACCGACAAGCCACACCGCGCTGGCGATCACACCCGCGAAGGTCACCGCAGCCACTACCCCGGCTACTACCTCCACCCCCCTCCCACCCCCCGACCTCGAGCGCCTGGGCGATGAGATCGCCGAACTCGCCGCCCACATCCATGCCGCCACTTACCGTCTCCTGGTGCTGATCCGCGAGTTCGACCAGCGAG